>Ga0315280_10001084_pt1 | contig 48324 bp, 39 predicted proteins | sample YL17G06_40_MG_FD_203697 | JGI IMG/M metagenome (GOLD analysis project Ga0315280, IMG submission 203697) | Sediment microbial communities from Yellowstone Lake, YNP, Wyoming, USA - YL17G06_40 | ecosystem: Environmental > Aquatic > Freshwater > Lake > Sediment | place: USA: Wyoming | collected... | reverse complement strand
CCGGCGCCGGCGGGGTGCATCGAGACGAGCGCCGCCGGCCGTTGCGACCAGGCGGGCAAGACCTACGTCCTCACGCAGGACATCCGCGCCGACGCCAGCGCGCTGTTCCTCGCCAGCAACGTCACGCTGGACTTAAACGGCCACACCGTCACCTACGCAGGCGCGCCGGCCAACTTTAAGCCGTTCCGATTCGGCTGGTGGAAGTATGCCGCCACGGGCGTAGAATTCGCCGGGAACAAGTTCGAGGGGTGCGAGTTCGGCATCGAGGCCACCGACGCACCGCACTCCTTTACGCGCAAGTAAAGGGCAAGAAAGGCTGAACCGCAAAGGACGCAAAGAACGCAAAGAAAGGCAAAGACCTCTTCTTCTTGAAGAACCTCCCTTTACTTTGCGCTCTAAACTGCCCTTTGCGGTTAAGGCCGTTTCTCTGCCGTCACGAAACTGCGGAAGGAATCGAACCGTGATCCAGCGATTGATCCTGATCGGCACGCTTGCAGCGGCCCTTGCCTGCGCCGCCCACGCAGAGACGTTCATAGTCCCCCTGGCGAAGCAGGCGCCGAAGATCGACGGACGCATCGAGGCCGCCGAGTGGGCCACGGCCGCCGGGTTCGAGGGGTTCGGCTACGACGGCAAACTCCAGCAGCGGCGGTGCCGGGCCTGGGTCGCCGCCACGGCCGACACGATCTACGTGGCCGTGCGGAGCCAACTGCCGGCCGAAGGGGCCCTGGCGGCCGAGGTCGCCGCCGACAGCCTCAAGGCCGTCTACGACGACGCCGTCGAGATCTTCGTCAACCCGACGCCCGATGCCGCCAGGCAGGTCGATTACCAGTTCCTCGCGAACTCGCTCGGCAAGGGCGGCTACGGCGTCCACACCCAGGGCGGGGCCGAGGAGAACATGGCCTGGCAGGGCAACTGGACGCACGCGAGTTCCCTTCACGACGGCTGGTGGGACTTCGAGTGCGCCATTCCGCTGGCGAGCATGCCCGCCGCAGGGCTACGGCCCGCAGGCGGGGCCGGGCGCAAGACCACCGACGGCACGTGGAAGATCAACCTCACCCGCGACTGGAAGAACCCGTGGGAATGGTCGAGTTTGACCACCGAAGGCGGGGGCTTCGCCTTCACGGGCCTCGTGTTCAAGTTCGTGGCCGACGCGGCCCCCGCGGTCGAGGTGGCGGCGGCGAGCGACCCGTTCGTCGCGCCGTTCGAGCACGTCCTTCGGGTGACGAACCCGTCTGCCGCGCCGCTGGACGTCGCGGCCTCGCTTACGCTGGTGCGGAACAACATGCCGGAACTAAAGGAGGCGGCGGCCCTGAAACTCGCCCCCGGCCAATCGAAGGAGGTCCGCCTTAAGGTTCCCGCCGACGACCCGGCGACGCATTACACGCTCCGCGCCCTGGTCCAGTCTGCGGATGGGAAGTCCATTTTCTACGACCGCAAGACCGCCTGGCCGAAGGGGAAGCCGCTGACGTGGGTGGCGGCGAAGAAGAAGGGCGAGACCCAGCCCATCCAGTTCAACTTTTCCTACTACCCGTACCTTGACCGCATGCGGATCGTTGCCGACATCAATGGCTTGGCGAAGGATGCGAAACTGACCCGCCTTGTGGCGACCGTGCGCGAACGCGGAAAGAAGAAGGAAGTCAAGAGCGACGAGTTCGCCGTCGACAAGTTCCGTGATGGTCGCCAAGAGATCGCGGTTAAACTGCCTAGGTTGGATGGCGAATACGAGATAGCCATGAAGGGGGAAGGCGAGAAGGTGCCGCAGGCGGAGGTGATCCAGACCTTCGAGCGCCACGTCTTTCCGTGGGAGCACAAGGACCTGGGCTGGAGCGAGAAGGTCTATCCGCCATATACGCCCATCGAGGTTAAGGGGAATGTGCTTAAAACGGTCCTGCGCGAGCACACGCTAGGGCCGCTGGGCTTGCCTGAGCAGGTGGTGGCCACGAGCGCCGAGACGGGCAATGCCAAGCCAATCATGGCGGGACCCATGCGGCTCGTCATGAAGGCCGACGGCAAGGACGTGCCGGTCGACGCGGGGAACCCCAAGTTCCTCGCCGCCAAGGCGCACGAGGTCCGGACCGAGTCGGCTCTGGCAGCCGGGCCGTTCGGCGCCTCGGTTGCAGGAACATGGGACTACGACGGAACCTTGCGTGCCGACCTGAAGCTGAAGCCCGCGGGCGGCAAGACCATCGATGAACTCACGCTCGAGATTCCCCTGCGGGCCGATGTGGCCACGATGATCCACGCAAATTCCGACCGCATCCGGGCACCCGTGGCCCAGAAACTGCCCCCGGGCGAGGGCGTCGTCTGGGACGCCTCGAAGGTCGCCTGCGACGACTACATCAAGAACTTCTGCCCGTACATCTATCTGGGCGACGCCGTGCGGGGCCTCTCGTGGTTCGCCGAGAATGACCGCGGGTGGTCCTGGGACCGCAAGACGCCGAATCTTGACGTGGTGCGCCGAGGCGACCAGGTCATCCTGCGGGTGCACTTCATCAACAAGCCGACCGTCATTGACAGGCCGCGCACCATCACGTTCGGCCTCCTGGCGGCCCCCGTCAAGCCGCGCCTCTCGCCCGGCGGGCCGAATTGGTGGCGATATCGCTATATGCGCGACAAGTACGCCCTGCTCGGCACCGACATCAATTGGTTCGGCGTCGGATGCGGGTCGGTCTACCCCATCGGCCGGGACCTCGGCCTCTGGGAGATGCTTGCGCGCGGCAACAAGGAGAAACTCTCCGACGCCGACGTGCAGGCGACCATCGACCGGGGCCTCAAGTTCTTCGAGCCCTACGGCCCCGGCGAGGTCAAGACCTGGGAGGCCCACGTGCGGCACAACCTGCGCTCGCACCTCGGGCAGAAGATGGTCTTCTACTACAACCGGGCCACGATCCAGCGGGCCGAGGAGTTCGAGACCTTCAAGGACGAGTGGGCCCTGGAGGACCTGCGCTCCACCGGCAAAGGCAGCGGCATCGGCGAGATCAAGATCGTGCCGTCGCCCTCGTACATCGACCACGCCCTCTGGTGGTACGCCAAGTCGTTCGAACTGGGCGGGAACCAGGGCGTGTACTGGGACAACTTCTTCATCGCCCCGACGTACAACACGCAAGTTTCCGACGCCTACGCCGAGCCCGACGGGCGCATCATCCCGGCCGCCGGCATCTGGGCCTTGCGGGGCCTTGCCAAGCGCACCTTCATCATGATGAACGAGCGAGGGATGCGGCCCATCACCTTCCCGCACATGACCAGTTTCAACCCGCTGCCGATGATGGCCTTCGCGACCGTCCAGTACGACTGGGAGTGGAAGTACTCGGAGGGCGACGTGCAGGACCGCTTCACCCGCGAACTGATTCTCCTGATGACCACCGGCGACCTGGCGGGCGTGTGGCCCGTGCCCCTGTCGGACGCGGGCAAACTGGCCGGCGACCCCTGGACGCAGCGGACGTTTGCGGCGGTGCGCCTGGTGCACGAACTCGACGGTGGCGGCGGCTTCGGCGGCTGGGACTCCAAGGCCCCCAACAACAAACTGGCCCAGCCGATCCTCAAGATGCTCGACGAGCCGGGCCTGGTGGTCTACCGCTACTGGGACGACCGGCCCCAGCCGGTGACCGCATCCAGCCCCGACGTGCCGACCATCGTGTACTCGGCGCCGGGCAAGCGGGCCGTGGCGGCGGCGGTAAGTTACTCGTCGAAGGACGAGAACGTGTCTCTGACGGTCGACGCCAAGGCCCTCGGCTTCGCCGGCCCGTGGCGCGCCAGCGACGGCGAGACGGGCGATGCGGTGCCGGCCGACGGCGGCAAGATCACGTTCCCCCTGAAGAAACACGACATCCGGGTGTTCGTGCTCGCGCCGGAGGGGGCGAAATGAGAAGCGCCTGCGCCCTTGCCCTGTGTTTAGCCGTCGCCGGTACGGCGACGTTGGCGGGCAGCCAGGCCAAGACCGTCGCCGTACCCGCGACGGCCAGACATGACGCGGCGACACCGGCAACCCCTGCCCCGGCGGGCGTACCGGCCGCGCGGTGCCTGTATATCCCTCCCGGCTGGGCCGACCGCGTGGTGTACTATCACTCGTTCGACACGGCCGTCGACCGGCCGGAGATCAACACGCTCGGCGCGAAGGTCCTCGTGGGCGATGCCGCCGGGGCGCCGGGCCTCGCGGGCCGCGGATGCAGGTTCGAGCCGGACCGAAAGAACAAACGCGGCCTGGGTCTTACGGGCGTGGCCCTGCCCCTGCACCGGCCGTGGACGCTCTCGATGTGGTGGCGCCTCGAAGCGCCGATGAAGGCCGAGTCGGGCTTCGGCCTCATCTCGATGCATGGCAAAGGCTTCATGTCGAACTTCGTCGCCGGCAAAGGTCCCTGGTGCGCCCTGCGGGAGCCGACGTTCGTGGCCCAGGTCTACAACTGGCCCGGCGTCTCGAACATCAACGACATCTACGAAGGCCCCGCCTGGGTCGAGCCCGCGGTGTGGCGCCACGCGGCGATGGTCGTCTCGAAAGGCTCGCAGGTCCGCATCCTGTGGGACGGTGCGCCCAAGGCCGACCTCGCACTGAAGGGGCGGTTGCTCACGCCGGCCGACGCGGCCGGGTCCATCGAGATCGGCCCCGGCGGGTCGGCCCTGCCGATCACGATCGACGAGGTGATGGTGCTCGACGTGGCCCTCGAGGCCGGGGCCATCCGCGATTACATGACCGCCGTGCGGCACCTGGCGGCCGCCGGCGTGCCGGTCTTATCCGCCATGTAGGGTGAGTGCTGTGCACCCACCGAGGCCACGCGACATCGGTGTTCCCCGGCCCGGAACTCTCGCCAGCCTTGCGGCGTCAAAGGCAGTGGGGCGGGGCCTTGATTTCGCCTGCCCGCAGGGGCACACTCACCGTATCGTATAAGATACCGGTCATTCTTGGGGGTCCAGCCATGCCAGAGGGCAAACGGCCCATCGAGCAGGAAGCCGTGAAGACCACCATCGTCGGCGGGCGACCGCCCGGCAGCGGCAAGCCCGTCGGGCCGATCCCGCGCGGCATCGAGGTCCTGATCAAGAAGGCGGCGGTCGACCCGGACTTCAAGGCCCTCCTCGTAGCCAAGCGAGCCGAGGCCGCCAAGGAGATCGGCCTGGCGCTCGACCCTGCCGAGGCGATGATGCTCAAGGCCGCCCCCGCCGACCAACTCGAGGCGATCATCGCCCGAACGACCGTGGCCCCGTCGGTGCGGGCGGCGTTTCTCGGCCGCGCGGCCGCCGTGATGCTCGTCGCCCTCGGGGCAGGAGCCATCGCCGGTTGCGATTGGGTCACGGACATCCAGGGGGAACGCCCTGACCGGCCGCCAGCCACGCAGCCCGCCGAGCCGGCCAAGCCGACGCCGCCGGCCCAGCCGCCCACCGACGGCATCCGGCCAGACAGGCCGGCCGCCAAGCCCGCTGAGCCGGCACCGCCCGCGAACGAGGCCGCGCCGCCGACCGTGACGGCCAGGCCGCACACAAACATGCCGTGGGCGGGCGTTGCGCCGGGCGTGACGGAGCCGCCGGGCCTGGCGCCGAGCCTGCCCGACCGTCCGCCGACCGAGCAGCCAGCGCCGCCGGATACCGTGAAGCCTGCGCCGCCCGATGCGCCGAGTCCGGCGCCCCCGCCGCCTGCGCCGCCGCTATCCGTGGGGGGCGTCAGACCGGACCGTCCGCCCACGCCGGCGCCACCCGACGCGAATGCTCCGGCGCCCGCGCCGCCGAGCGCGACCGAACCCTCGACGCCGCCGAAGCCGAATCCGAGCCCGCCCGTGTCGCGAGGCATCCGGCCCGACAGGCCCACTGTAAAGCCGGAGGCGGCGCCCGCCAAGGACCAGCGTCCCGGTCAGCCGCCGACAGCGGGCAGAGGCGGCAGCCGGCCCGACCGGCCGGCGCCGAACCCGGAGCCGAAGCCCGACGACACGCAGTAGGCGTAGGACGGCGCCGCCGCGGCGAGGTCTGCGCTTCGCTTCGACAAGACCGGCCGCGGCACAGACGGGGTAAGAGTTGAATCGCATGGCCGACATCACGCTCGTCAATCTGAACATGCTGTTCATGCGGTACGGCGAGCAGATCGAGCGCGAACTCCACGTGCCTCTCGGTCCCCTGTACCTTGCGCGGGCGATGGAAGACGCGGGGCTGGAGGTCGACTTTCGCGACTACCAGACTGCCCCGTACGACGACCCGTTCGACCTTGGGAACTTCCTGGAGTTCCTGAAGGACCCCGCCCCCATCATCGGCCTCTCATGCATGGCCAACCTCCTGCCCTTCACCATCTACGCCATGCGGCTGCTGAAGGAGCGGTACCCGGACCGCGTGCTCGTGCTGGGCGGCGTGGGGTCGAAGGCGGTCGAGGGGAAGATCCTCGAGCGGTTTCCGTGGGTCGACATCATCGCGCGCGGCGAAGGCGAACTCACGGGGCCGGAACTGGTGCGGACGCTGCGGGCAGGGGGCGACCTCACCACCGTCGCGGGCATCTCGTACCGCACGCCCCGCGGCGAGGTCCGCCACAACCCGGACCGGCCGCGCATCCGCGACCTCGACGCCATCCCCTTCCCCGCCTTCCACAAGGTCGACCTGAAGCGCTACGCCGGCTACGGCATGATGACCAGCCGCGGGTGCCCGTACCCGTGCACGTTCTGCTCGGTGGCGCCGGTGTGGAACCTCGAGAGTCACTCGCGCAGCCCCGCCAACATCGTGGCCGAGATGGTGCACCTGAACCGTGCGGCAGGCGTGGACCTGTTCCTCTTCCAGGACGAGTTCTTCGTCTCCGGGAAGCGCCAGGTCATGGAGTTCTGCCGGGAACTCAAGGGCACGGGCCTGCGCCTGGAGTGGAAGGCGTTCGGGCGCGTGAACCTGGTGGACGAGGAGATGATGCGGGCGATGGCCGAGTGCGGGTGCCTGGAACTGAGGTTCGGCGTCGAGTCGGGGTCCGACCGGGTTCTCAAGCGAATCCGCAAAGGGTTCACGGCGGCCCAGAGCCTCGAGATCGTGCCGCAGGCTGTCAAGATATTCCCGCGCGTCGATGCGTTCTTCGTGTGGGGATTCCCGTTCGAGACGCTGGAGGATTTCAACCAGAGCCTGCTCCAGATGGTGTCCTTCCGCATGATGGGGGCGAGGATCCTGCCGAGCCTCCTGTCGCTCCTGCCGCAGACCGAGATATTCAGGGAGTACGCGGGGAAGGTGCCGCTGGAGTTCTGCCCGTACCTCTTTCCGGAGTTCGTGTTCACGGGCCACGAGGTCTGCCGCGGGGGCGACATCGAACTGCCCGAAAAGTACCGGGCCTACTTCGATCTTGTCCTGGCCAGCCCTGACGTCTTCTCGGGGTTCTTCCACATCGACCTGGCGGGCAACGTGTTGCCGAAACTGGCGCTGTTGAGGCAATTCGGGTTTTACCCGGTTCCCGAGGCGCCTCCGCCGGACCCCGAGAGTTGCGGCGCCCACTCCCCCCGCATCGAGCCGCAGGAACTCGCCACTCGCACGCTGCGCCAGTAGCGCGGCCCCGCCGGGGGCGCACCAATTCGCGTTGACTTGCGCAGCCCGCGATCTCTATAGTTGCCCGTGGGCGAGATCGTCGAAGGCGCTCGCATGCCACAGGCGCTAGTGAAACTCGGGCCGGTGCTGGTCATGGCCGCCGCCATTCTGGCTGCGGGCGCGGGGCCGGGCCTGATCGCACAGGCGCCCGCGCCCGGCGCAGTCCCTGGCGGGCGCGTCGCGCCTGCCGCCCTGGCGCCCGGCGCGGCCGCCCCTGCCGCCGCCCCCGAGACGCCCAAGACGGAACCGAAACTCATTACCACCCAGTGGCTCTCGCTTTACCTCGCGGGCAAGAAGATCGGATACCATACGCAGAATCTGTATGCGCTGCCGGGCGGCCTGCGGCGTCTCGTGACCAACGAGTTCCTGCGCCAGTCGCCGGGGGCCGAGAAGTTCGGCTACTTCAAGACCATCACGGCCGACGTCGACGCCAAGTTCCGCCCCCAGGCCCTGGACTGTCGCGTGACCGCGGGCGACAGGTCGTGGCAGGTCAAGGGCCAGGTGGAGGGCCGCGAACTGGTGCTGAAGCGGACGACGCCCGCCGGCGAGGCCTCGGCCAAGGTCCCCCTGGACGAGGACGTGACGTTCCGGTCGTGGGCCCTGCCGGCCACCTTCCTCGGCGGTGCCCGGTCCGGCGAGATGCGCCGGTGGCTCGTCGTCGACGAATCGATCGGGGCCCTCCTGCCCACGCAATGCCTGGTCCAGATGGTCGGGGCGCGAGGCGGGCCGGTGGGGCCCAACGGCGTGCCCGTGGCCGCCAACGCTTTCGTGGTCGCCCTCGGGCCCGAACAGGTGGCCCACCTGGTGGACTCGGGGGGCCGGATCGTGCGCAGCCTCTGGCAGTCGGCGCCGATGGTGGCCGAGGCAACCAGCCTGTCGGAGGCCCGCCGCCTGACCGGCGCCGCCGACGGGCCGCGCGGCGTCGAGATCGAGGAACTCAAGGCCGACCATTACCGCAACACGCGGCTCGGCCTGAGCCTGTGGGTGCCGGCGTATCCCTGCGTCGCCTACGTGGCGCCGCAATCGGGCGCCGTCGAGGTCGCCGACTTGATGGACGAGGCCTCGGTTTCGGTCCAGCCGTTGCCTGGCGTGCCCGCGACCGCCGCGGCGCTGCCGGCGACGGAGGTCACTCGCCAGGCAGACCTGATTCAGCGCCAGTGGGCGGCGCGGTTCGAGGATGTCAAGGGCCAGTCGCTGCCGCACGTCGAATCGCCGGCCGCGAGCGGCACCGTCAGCCGCAGCGTCGAAGGGACCGCGCGGCTGGGGTGCACGACGTACTACTTCCGCAACACGCTCCTGATGGGCGGCGGCCTGCCCTGGTTCGTCTCGGTCACGGTGGCGGACAGGCCGCTCTCAGACAAGCCGACGCTGGCGCAGAGCGTGGCGGAGTCCGTCAAGGTGTCGGCCCCCGAGGGGCGGCTGCCGATCCAGGCGTCGGGCGACACCCTCCGCAGCGCGTACTACGGTTTTGAGATTCGGCGGCCGAGCGGCCGGTGGGGGATCCCCTCGCACGTCGACGGGCCGGTGACGGTGCTCGAGATGGCCCGCGAGGACCAGGCGGCCGTGGCCATCATCCGCGTGATGACGCCCAGGCCCGGCCTCGGGCTGGAAGCCTTTGCAGCCGAGCAGGCCGAGGCCGTCGCCGAGAACCTCCAGGCCGCCAAGCCCGAGCCGAAGGCAACGACGCTCGGCGGCCAGAAGGCCGTCGAGATCACGTACGCAGGCCCGAAGATCCTGGCCGGCGCCCCGGCCCGGTGCACGGCCGTCTACACGTGGCTCGACACGCGGGTCTTCGCCCTCACGCTGATTGCCAGCGCCAGCGCCGACGAATCGGCGAGGAAAGACGCCGAGCAGATTCGCGAGAGCGTGAAGTTCTTCAGGCCCGGCACGTCCAATCCGGCGGAGGGCCCGAAGAGCCCATGACAGGTTGCGGGCACGTCTTTGAAGGGCCATGGGCGCCAAGGAGGGTGGCATGGCCACGCGATTCTGCGTGGCCACGGGGCCAGCCGGCGCGCCGGCAACATGGCCACGCAAAGGAGCGTGGCCATGCCACCCGTGTTGTCCTGCTCTCGGCTGTGATTGCGCTTGCGGCGTGCGGTCCGGCCTGGGCGGCCGCGCCGCCTTCGCCTGAGCCGGCGGCCCGGGAGAGCACCAAGGCTGCGGACGGCGTCGCGTTCCTCGTCCTCCCGATCACCAGCGACGAGGAAGGCCTGGGCGACAAGGTCGGCGAGATGCTCCGCCTCAAGGCCAAGCGGCTCGGGGCGGCGGTCTACGACCCCAAGAGCATCGCCGAAGTGCTCGGCAATACCAAGGTCTCGGCCGACATCGCGCCCGGAAAACTGGCCGACCTCGCACGCACGAAATTCCAGGCCGACATCGTCGTGACCGGCCACGTCAAGGGCAAGGAACCATACGAGGTCCGCCTGGTGGCCGTCACGGCCACCGACCCCAAGCAACTCCGCACCTTCGACAAGACCTACGCGTGCTCGCACCACCAGGTCATCCCGCTGGAGATGGCCAAGGCGGTGTACGAGATTCTCGGACTCCAGCAGCCCGACGACCCGCTGCGGATGCTGAAGACCGACGCCGAGATCCAGCGCCGCTGGCGCGACGGGCCGAATCTCGTGAAAAACCCCGGTTTCGAGCAGCCCGATGCCGCGGGCAAAGGCCCGGCCGGCTGGCAAGCCCTCGAGGACCAGATGGCGTGGGTGCCTGACCCCGAAGGGGCGGGCAAGGTCCTCAAGTACGACATGAACCAGGAGACCGCCGAGTCGTACGGCCTCGACTTCTACAGCGACTTCATTGAGATCGAGCCGGGCGCCACGTACCGGTTCTCGTGCCGGCACAAGTCGCTTGGCCCGACGCCGAAGATCTTCCTCAAGGGGTACTTCTGGTGGCCGGGGGGCAACGGCTATCCGCCGGATTGGCGCGAGAGTTATCGCCGACAGGTCCACCCGGGCGGGTCCCAGGGCCAGTGGAACTCGGTGACGGCCGATTTCGTTCCTGATGCGCTCAAGCCCGAGCAGGCGCCGCAGCAGAGGCCGCGGCGCCTGAAAGTGGACCTCTATGCGTATTATCCCGCAGGCATCATCTTCTGGGACGACATCGTCTTGAAGAAGGTTCGCGACGCGCCCCAGAAGATGGATGCCAAGGAGGACCCGGCGGAGAGGAAGTCGCCGTGAAGGTCGCGCGGCTGCATCGGTGGAACCTTGACTACCGCGAGGCTGTGGCGCTTCAGGAGCGCCTGGCCGGGTCCGTGGTCGAGGGGCCGCCGCTGGATCACGCCCGGGTCGTAGCAGCGGCGGACGTGTCGGGCGGGCGCCAGGGCGAGTGGATCGCCGCCGCCGTCATCGTCATGGACGTCGAGACGCTCGAAGTGCTGGAGGTCCGGCAGGTCGCAAGGCGGGCCACGTGGCCCTACGTGCCGGGATGCCTGAGTTTCCGGGAGGCCCCCGCCGTGCTGGCGGCTTTCCGGCAAGTCCGGACCTGCCCGGACGTTGTACTTTGCGACGGGCAGGGGCGCGCCCACCCGCGGCGGTTCGGCCTGGCCTCGCACGTGGGCCTGGCGCTGGACGTGCCGACGATCGGCTGCGCCAAGAGCCTGCTGGTGGGCAAAGCGGCCGGGCCGCTGGGCGCCGCGCGCGGCAGCCGCGTGCCCCTGCTGGACGGAACCGAGCAAGTCGGCACCGTGCTTCGCACTCGCACAGGTGTGAAACCCATTTACGTGTCGGTAGGCCATCGGATCGATCTGGCGAGCGCTCAGCGGTGGGTCCTGGCGCTGGCCGTACGCTATCGGCTGCCGGAACCCTCGCGGCTGGCTCACCAGACCGTGACGGCCTTCAAGAGGGAGTGGGCGGGACGTGGCCACGCGTAGGATCCTGAAGGACCGCTGGGGCAAACCCCTGACCGTTCAAGCAGTCTTTTTCGATATCGGCGGCACGCTGGTTCACGGCAATCTCAAGCACGTGGACCTGCTGCACCAGGCTCTGCTGGCGATCGGCTACAAGGTGACCCGCGACGAGGTGGTCGAGGCCAACGACCTGGCGCGGCGGGCCGTCACGCGGCGGCGCCGCCGGATCGCCCACCGCCTGGACTCCAGCGAGGCCAGCCGCATGTGGCTGGACCACCTGGCGGGGGCCTTGAACCTCACGGCCGACCGGGCGGATTTGGAGTGGGAACTGGCGACCGCCATCCGCACGATAGAGACGCGCGCCGAGGAGGTTGTCGACCTGGAGGCGCCGCGCCTGCTGGAGAACCTTAAAGCGCGGCGCCTGCGGCTGGGCGTCATCAGCAACTGGTCGGCGGACCTGCCTGAGTATCTCGCGAAACAGGGCCTCGCGACGTACTTCGAGGTCATCATCGCCAGCGAAGCGGTCGGCTCCTCCAAGCCCCACCGGCAGATCTTCCTGCGCGGCCTGACGGCCCTGGGCTGTGCGCCGGAACATGCCGTCCACGTCGGCGACGACTATTGGGCCGACGTCGTCGGCGCTCGCGACATCGGCATGCACCCGGTCCTGCTGGACCGCGACCACGAGGCCGTCCACAGCGACTGCCCGACCATCACGCGCCTCCGGGAACTTGAGGACCTGCTGTAGCCTGCGGCCGCCGCCCTGGGTTTTCTCTTTGACACCAGGGCTGTGGGACAGGTACATTGTTGCCAGGAACAGGGCTCACCCCCGAGCAGCAACCCGTAGATCTTTTCAAAGGAGCGGTGTCATGGAGGCGTTTGACAGGCTGAAGCAGTTGGTCGCGGCCGCGGAAGAAGACGTCATCAAGGTGGACAAGGGCAACAAGGCGGCCGGAACCCGCGTCCGCAAGGCCATGCAGGAGATCAAGGCGGCCGCTCAGGAAGTCCGCGTCAAGGTCCTCGAGGCAAAGGCTCAGCAGCCACCACAGTAGGCTTGCTGTAGGGATAGCGGGACTCCCCGCCGCGGCCGTGCGGTGCCGCGACCGGCCTACCGGCCCGGCGCGGACGTGAGATTCCCGACAAGCGGCCCGCCTCACGGCGTCCGACGGCGCGCGGGGCGGGCTTGCGGTTTCGCAGGAGGACATAGCGGATTGCGAGTCGGCGGCCCCCAGAATCGCCGGCCGGAATCCTGCCGTGGGGGGTGTGTCTAAGGAACAAGCCCATGGCCCCGCCGCTCTTGATCGACCTCTCGAAGATCGACCTCGGCCGGGTCCTCATTCCGATCGAGCAGATCCGCGAGGTGAACCCGCACCGCTACGAGATGGAGCAACTGTCGGGCGTCATCCACCTGGACCCCGCGGCGGGCCAGATCGTGGCGTTCAAGAATGTGGGGGCCAACGAGTTCTGGATTCGCGGGCACATTCCGGGACGGCCGCTGATGCCGGGGGTGATGATGGTCGAGGCGGCGGCCCAGATGTCGAGTTTTTATTATAAATACGTGCAGAAGGATTCGCGATTCCTGGGGTTCGGCGGCGTCGATGCGGTCAAGTTCCGCGGCCCGGTGGTGCCGGGCGACCGGCTGATTCTGCTGGGCGTGGCCGTCGAGATCCGGAGCCGCCGGGCCGTGTTCGACACCCAGGGCGTCGTCGGGGACCGGTTGGTGTTCGAGGCCCGGATCACGGGGATGCCGATTTAGCCGCCCCGCCCGTCACGGCGGGTCTTCGACTCGCGGGGCGCGTTGGTTCGCACGGCCGGGCCCGCCGCGGCGAGGTTTGCGCGTCGCCTCGACAAGTCCGGCCGCGGCACACAGGCAAGGGCGCGATGGCGCCGAGGAAGAGAGAGAAGCGATGGGAATTCCAGGCCGCAAATTGTTCCACCACAAGCACAAGAAGAGGGCCGGATTTCGGATCCGCATGAAGACCCGCGGCGGCCGCGCGATCCTGAAGCGCCGCCGCCGGATCGGCCGGCGCCTGCCGAGCGCGGAGCGCTAGGCTGTCCGGCTTGGCGGCGGTACCAGTTTGGCGTGCCTGACTGCCGGGTGCCGACACGGGGGTCGCGACGGCGAATCTCGCCTGCGGCGCAGTTGTCCGGCCGTGCCCCAGCCTCCGGGAACAACGCACGGCCGGACAATGGCGGCCGTGGCATACGGCCGCCGCAACAGGTGATGGCTATGCGCCGGTCCTCATAACCGCCAAAACCCGCGGTCCGGTTCGACGCGGCGGGTCGGCAGAAGGCCGTCTCAAGCGGCAAGCCGAAGCAAGTTTTTCGTGACATTGCCGGGTCTTGTAGCGTATAAAGTACTGTGGGGTTTCGTATAGGGCCAGGGGAGGAGTGTTTGCAGAAAGGACCCGCCATGAGGAAGACGGTGTTTCTCGGCCTGGCCGCGAGCCTGTTTGTAGTCGTCGTGGCGCCAGCCGCCTTTGCCATCACCGACGAAGAGGTCGTAAAGGCCATCGACAAAGCGAAGGCGTGGCTTCTGAGCCAGCAAGGGGCCGACGGGGCATGGCCGGAAGGGACGCCGCCCATGGGCACGGCCGCCTACGGCCAAAGCGAGACGGCTTTCTTCACCTTGGCCTACATGGACGAGCACCCGAACAAGGATTACATGGAGAAGGCCCTGAACTGCGTAATGACCCGCACCCTGGACTACACCTACGCCATCAGCATGCGCCTGATGGGTTACGCGCACATCCGCAACAAGTTCGCGAAGACGTCCAAGATGCACGAGAACGTAGACAAAGCGTTGAAGTTGGACGCGCTGTGGCTGGAACAGGCCCAGGGGGCCCACGGCGGGTGGAACTACGTGACGCTGTCCGGCTCCGACGGCCGGTTCGACTTCTCGAACACGCAGTTGGCCATCCTGGCCTTGCGCGAGGCGGCCCTGGCGGGCGTCGAGATCCCCGACGGCGTATGGAAGCGGGCCCAGGCCCTCTACTTCAAGCACCAGCAGCAGGACGGGTCGTGGAACTACGGCGACCCCGCCAATACGGGGATGGGCGCCTCCACGCCGGGCTACGGCTCCATGTCGGCGGCCGGCCTGGCCAGCATCTTCATCACGATGGACAACCTGGACCTGGCGAGCGGATGCCCCTGCCGCAGCGGCGCCTCGAACAAGACCAAGGGCGACTTCGAGCGGCGCCTCGACCTGGCCCTGGCCTGGCAGGAGAAAGAGTTCAAGCCTGACCAGAACCCGAAGTTCCCCGGCGGGGGCGGAAACTTCAAGTATTACTGGCTCTACGCCGTTGAACGCGTCGGCATCGCCGCCGGCTACAAGTACTTCGGCAACCACAACTGGTACAAGGAAGGCGCCGAGCAACTCGTCAAGGAGCAGGGCGGCGACGGCACGTGGGGCAGCCTGCCCGACACGTGCTTCGCCACGCTCTTCCTCTACAAGGGCCGGGCGCCCGTCCTTTACAACAAACTTCAGTTCAAGGGCGACTGGAACATGCACCGCCGCGACCTCGCCAACCTGACGACCTACCTGGAGCAGAAACTCGAACAGCGGTTCCATTGGCAGATCGTCGGCCTCCAGGCCCCGGTCGAGGAACTCCACGACGCCCCCATCCTGTACATCACCGCCGAGTCGGCCCCCGATTTCTCCGCGGAGGACAAGAAGAAACTCCGCCTGTTCACGGACACGGGCGGGACGATCCTGTTCGAGGCCTCCTGCGGGAACCCCGCCGCCCGCAAATGGGCCACCGACAAGTTCTTCAAGGACGTCTGGCCGGAATACCCCCTGAAGCCCCTCGGACCGGAGCACGGATCCTTCCTGGTCCCTCACGAGTTGAAGCACCGGCCCGAGATCCTCGGCCTCGACGACGGCATGCGGACGTTCCTGTTCTACGCCATGGATGACTTCTCGTGCCAGTGGCAGACAAGGGCCGTCACGGGGCGCGAGTACCTCTTCCAGTGGGGGCGCAACCTGTATACCTACGCGACGGACCAGGCTGCGGTCCGCTACAAATTGGCCCCCCGCGAAGAGACCAAGACCGGTCGCTTCAACACGCCCATCAAGGGGGGCGACAAGAGCACCATCCGCCTGGCCCGCGTCAAGTACGGCACCGGGCCCGCCTGGATGACCAACCGCAACTACAGGCCTTTCAATAAACTGGCCCAGTACCTGACCTCGAAAGCCAACGTCACGCTGAAGGCCGAGGAGGAAGGCGTGCCCCCGGCCGGCCTCGGCGACCGCGATGCGGCCTACCTGGTGGGCTCAGGAGTCCTGACGCTCACGCCCGAGGAACAGGAAGGCCTGAAGGCGTACGTGTCGAAGGGGGGGCTGCTGTGGGTTGAGGCCGCCAACGGCACCGCCGCCTTCGATACCTCGTTCCGCAAACTGGCGGGCGACATGGGCCTGGAACTCAAGCCGATCGCCAACACCAGCCCCCTGATGAGCGGCAAACTCGCCAAGGCCGTCGGCTACAACCTCACCTCGGGCATCCGGTACCACCGGGCGCTGCGCGTGACGAGGATCACGCGCCCCTATGCCGAACTGGTCGGCATTTACCAGGGCGGCAAACTCGTCGGCCTCTACAGCCCGTTCGACGTCATGTTCAGCCTTACGGGCTACGACGCCTACGGCTGCCGCGGCTATGACCACGAAGACGCGATGGCCGTGGGGGCCAACATTGTGCTCTTCCTGACGGACCGTCCGGCGGAGTAGCAGCCGGGGCCGGCGGACCGAGAAGCATAGGGGGCGGCGGGCGACTGGCCCGAGACATGGCCGACCGGGGCGGCGGCCCATCGGGCACGTCTGCGCGGGAGAGATTCGCGGCGCAGCCGCTGCCGACCACGGCGCACGGTGCTTGCCCCCGAAAAGGGATCGCCATGAGACGCCCAAGGACGAGGCTGGCGGCCCTGGCCGCCGCCGGGTTGGCCGCCGCCGGCCTGTGGGGCGCCGCGGGCCGTGCCGCCGGGGCACAGATCACCGACGAAGACGTCCTCAAGGCCATCGACGCGGGCCACAACTGGCTCGTCGGCAAGTGCAACCCCGACGGCTCCTTCAGCAACGACAAGGGCATGCTGGGCGGCAAGTCGGCCCTCGCGTTCATGACGCTGGCCTACATGGGCGACCACCCCAACCGGGAGCACATGACCCGGGCCCTGGAGTACCTGCTGGCGATCGACGCCGACCGCGGCTTCAACCAGCGCCAGGGCTACGCCGTCCCCATCCGCGTCATGGGGCTATCGTATGTCCATAATAAAATCATCGGCGACAAGCGCGCCGTGGTCCGGATGAAGATGCTCGAAGACCTGATGCGCCTGAAGGCCGGCCAGGCCAACAACGGCGGCTGGCGCTACGAACTCCGGGGCGGCGGCGACTACGACTTCTCCGTCACGCAGTGGCCCATCCTGGCCATGCGCGAGGCCAACATCGTGGGCATCGAGTTCGACCCCGAGCCCCTACTGAAGGCCCGCGCACTGTACCTCAAGGAGCAGCACGGCGACGGCGGGTGGGTGTACCAGCACGACGGGAACTCCTACGGGTCGATGACGGCGGCCGGCACCGCCTCGCTCTTCATCATCGCCGACGTCCTGGAACCCGCAAGCGGGTGCCCCTGCCGCAGCGGCCGGAGCCAGAGCCAGGCAGGGCCCAGCGAAAAGGCCATCGAGAAGGCCCTCGAGTGGCTAGGCGGGCACTTCAGCGCCAAGGACAACCCCGGCAAGGGCGGCGACCGCCACCTCTACTGGCTCTACTGCGTCGAGCGGGTCGGCATCGCCGCCGGGTACAAGCGATTCGGCGTCCACGACTGGTACAAGGAGGGCGCCGAGATCCTCGTCAAGAGCCAGAAGGACGGCCAGTGGGGCAATTTCGAGGACACCTGCTTTGCGCTGCTGTTCCTCTACAAGGGGCGTGCGCCCGTCCTGTTCAACAAGTTGAAGTACGACGGCGAGTGGAACCAGCATCGCCGCGACATCGCCAACCTCACCAACTTCATCCAGCACACCAAGGAGCAGCAGTTCCATTGGCAGATCGTGGACGTCAAGACGGCCCCTCTCGAGGAACTCCACGAGGCCCCCGTCCTCTACATCACCGCCGAGTCGCCCCCCAAGATGTCCCCCGAAGACAAGAAGAAACTCCGCCGGTTCACCGACACCGGCGGCACGATCCTGTTCGAGGCATCCTGCGGCAACCCGGCCGTCCGGAAGTGGTTCCAGGATTTCGTCAAGGACGTCTGGCCGGAGTGGCCCCTCAAGCCGCTCGGCCCCGACCATGGCTCCTTCACCGACCCGTATCCTTTGAAGCAGCGGCCCGAGGTCCTCGGCGTCGACGACGGCGTCCGCACCTGCGTCTTCTACGCCATGGACGACATCTCCTGCCCCTGGCAACTCAGGTCCGTCACCGCCAAGGGCTACCTGTTCAACTGGGGCATCAACCTATACACCTATGCCACGGATGGGGCGCCGCTACGGGGGAAACTCGCCGGCCGCGAACCCCCCAAGTCCGATCGCTACAAGACCCCAGTCAAGGCCGGGCCAAAGAAAACCATCCGCCTCGCCCGCGTCCAGCACGGCGGCAACTGGGAAGCCGGCACCAACTACGGCGGCCTCAAGAAACTCATTCCCATCCTGAGGTCCAGGGCCGAGTTGACCCTCGACGTCCGCGAGAACACCGAGGAGCCCGTCAACAAGAATGGCGTGGCCCCGAAAGACCTCGGCAGCGCCGATGCCGCCTACATCGGCGGCTCGGCCCCCTTGGTCCTGAAGCCCGAGGACCAGGAGGCCCTGAAGGCCTACGTCGCCAAGGGGGGATTCCTGTGGTTCGAGGCGATCGCCGGCTCGACGGCCTTCGACCAGTCCTTCCGCAAACTCGCCGCCGACATGGGATGGGAACTCAAGCCCCTCCCGGCGACGCACCCGCTGATGAACGGCAAGATGGACGGGGCTGTCGGCTACAACCTGACCTCCGGCGTCGAGTTCCGCCAAGTGCTGCGTCTCCAGCGCGGCTCCCGGCAGTACGCCGAGTTCGTCGGGATTTTCGAAGGCGATAAGATGATCGGCCTCTATAGTCCGCTCGACGTCGTCTTCTGCGTGTCGGGCCTGGAAGCCCACAGGTGCCGGGGCTATCGGGCGGAAGACGCCGCCGCCGTCGCCACCAACGTGATCGTGTACCTGTCGACCCGAAAATGAGGCGCGCCTGGGCGCGAATCGTGCTCAAAGCGCCGCTGCCGGCTTGGACCGGACTATCTCGGCCGAAAGAACCATCACGCACGGGCGCTTGCCGAACGTCGGCGTGCCGCGCTTCCACTCCGCCCCCGTCAACTCCTCCTGGACCTTGCCGTCCTTGGCGAGCGCCCGCACGCTCGCGCTCGTCTCGTGAACGCAGTAGACCATCGGGACCATGACCCACTGGCCGGGCCTCACGCGGATCTGGCACGGCGACGATACCCGCCCTGCCCCGACCAGCACGAGCGGTTCCTGCCATTTCGCCCGCATTTCGCCCTTCGTGAGGGGCACCGTCGCGCTGCAACTCCGCATGCCGATCAGCGTGGATTGCCGCGGCTTGATCTCGGTAAAGACAGCCTCGCCCCCCTCGGCGCGGGCCTTGACCTCGAGGGCCACGCCCTGCGGCACCATCTCGATGACAGGCAGGTACGTCTCCTTGTTTCTCTCCTTCGCCTTGTCCTTTTCCTTGGCCTTCCCTTTCTCGCTCTCTTTCACCGCCTCCGGCTCCGGCATCTTGTGCCGGCAGTCAATCTCGACAGGCGTCTCGCTACATACCATCACGCAAGCCTCCTGGCCGGACATGACCGTCACGCGGGGCGCCGACACGATGGCTGTCAAATGCCCCGACTCCAGGCGCTGGAGCCGCGATGTCCAGTCCTCCGCCCCCAGAATCTCGAAGGGCTTGTCTGTGATGAGGCCGGCCGCCTGCATCCGCGCGGGCTCCGCGGCGATGAACCGGGCCTGAACCAGGATCATCGGGCCTTCGGCGGCGGGCGGCGTCAACAACGACGGCGATTGCGGCGGCGGCCAGTCGATCTTCAGCCGCGGCCCGTCCTTGACGACCGGTGCCCCCATGGGGCCGACCGTCATCGTCTTCTGGCACCCCGGCGCCAGCATGGCCGCCGCGACGATTGCCAGGATCCATGCGCCTTGTCTCATCTCCGCCCTCCTCCTGGAGTAAACCCGGAAGCCCGTGCCCTTCGTGGCCGAACCCGGCAAGCCGGAAGTGTCACACGCGCCGCCCGCCACGGCGGGTCTTCGACAAGCGGGGCGGCCAAGTGTTGCAGGGCAATGACCGCTGCCGCGCCCGTTCGCCCCCGCGCTTACGCGGCGCGCCTGCGGGGGCGAAGGCCCAGGGCCAAGACGCAACGGGTCGGCGTGCCTGCCTACTCAATCATGGCCAGCAACTTCAGGACGGCCCGGTGGCCCTGGTCCGTCTGGCTCACGACAAGTCTGCCGCCCAGGTACTGGATGGTGGCGGGGCCGCCCTCATCGTCCCACGGGGCGATGCGGCGGTCGTTGGAGTTCTTCACGAATCTCTTGACCATATCGATGATCCGCTCGGGAGTCGCGCGGCCGGTGTCTTCGGGCTGGGCCTGGGCGGCGCCGCCGAAGCCGCCCATCCCGCCGCCGCCCCCACCCGCCGCCTGCGCGGCCGCCTGCACCACGTTGGCGACTTCAAACCGCGGCGCGTCCGTGAAATTCGGGATCTCGGCCATCGCCAACTGGATGCTGTAGATGCGGGTCTGGAGCGGAAGGTAGGACTTCTCCATCGTCGTGATCAGAACGTACCCCGGCCCGATGCGGTAGCCGCACTCCCGCGGCAGGATCAGGTTGATGGCCCCCTCGTAGGTCATGCCGGTGGTGCGGATCGAGACGGTCCGCGTCGAAAGGTCAATCCCGGCTTCCGCGAGGGCCTCATCGTAGACGATCGAGAAGCGGCCGACCGAGGCCAGGTAGTCCAGGACGTCCTTGATGGCCGCGTTCTCGAAGGAGATGCGGGCCCGGCCGGTCGTGACCGTGCGGCGGGTGCGCGCAGACTCCTGCTGCTGGCGGGCGGCGTCCTCGCGGGCTTTGCGCGCGGCCGCCGCGTCGGGCTCGGTCTTGGCGGCATCGCCGGTGGCGGACCCCTTCTTCGCCGAGGCGTCGGTCGCGCTGTCCTTCGCGGGCGGCTCCTTGGCAACTCCGTTGGCCTTCGGCAGGACGGCTCCCCCTTCGGGCGCCGAGACCGCGTCCTTCGCGGGCAAGGCCAGCGCTACCCCGCCAACGAGAACCACAAGCCCGATCGCTGCCGCCAGGATTATCCTCATGGCTGGCCTCCTTTGCTCCTCGCCCGACAGGATATTATACGACTATCCCGAGCGCACCGCGATCAGGAAAACTCTCCGGCCTGTCACAGCCGAACAGCGAACCTCGAACATTCAACACTCGGGCGCCCAATAAAGTGAAGGCCACCCCACTTGCTGCATGTGCCTGTGCTGTTGCTGTTTGCCGTCCCTTGGTCATTGGACGTTCAGGGTTGGGTGCTGAATGTTCGCCGTCAGGGTTTCCCCTGCCCGCCGACCACTTTGCCGCCCTTGTACGTTGTGCCGCGCCAGGTAACGCTGCGCAGGCCCATCGCTCTCAGGATCGCGCCCGCCTGGAACCCCAGGACGAGCGCAACCGCCAGCGGATAGAAGATCAAGTACCATGGGTTGGCCCCGCCCAGGACGAACAGGCGCCGCATCGTCACCAGGGCAAAGACCACCGCGGCAGCCGCGAAGGAGAACACCAGGAGCGTGTGCCAGTCGGTATCGCCGGCGGCCATCTCCAGGGAGGCCCACCCCAGGGCCACGAACGGCATGAGCGTGAAGAGGGCTGTCACGAACATGACGAGCAGGAGGCGCGGCGCAGTCCGAAAGCCGCCGCAGTAGATCCGCGTCCAGCCGCGGTACATCGCCCCCAGGCTGTCATACATGCGGGTGGTGAAGAGGTCCTCGCCGATGGCGTTGAGGAGGCGGTGCCCAGCCCCCTTGACGCGCCGGGCCATGGCGATGTCTTCGACGAGTTCGCCGCGGATGGCCTCGTACCCGCCCACCGCCTCGTAGACGGACCGGCGGATGAGGATGTACTGGCCGTTGGCGAAGGCCGTCCGCCGCTCGGGATCGTTCACCCATGTCGGCCGGAACCACGCCACCAGGACCGACCCGGCCACCGGCTGGATGGCGTTCTCCCAGAACCCGTGCATCTCAAGGATGGGCCAGAGGCTGAGCATGTCGCCGCCCTGCTGGGCGAGGAAGTTGACCCCCGCCCGGGCGCTGTGCGTGGCCTGGCGGCAGTCGGCATCGACGAACAGGAGCCACTCGCCCCGGGCCTCGCCCGCCCCGACGTGCATGGCGTGGGGCTTGCCGAACCAGCCGGGGGGAAGTTCGTGGACCTGGACCAGGCGGACTCTCGGGTCACGCGCCGCCACCTCGCGGACAATCGCCGCCGTGCGATCCCGGCTGCGGTCGTCGACCATGATGACCTCCAGGTCCGGGTAGTCCTGCCCAAGGATCGTGTCGAGGGCGGCCCGGATATTGGCCTCCTCGTCCTTGCCCGGTACGATGACCGAGACCCGGCCCGCCGGCGGGACGTCGGGGATCGTCGACCGCGACAGGACCGGTCCGCGGGCCTGCCGCGAGTAGATGCTCACGACGCGGTACGTCCATACGGCCAAGACGGCCGCCAGGACCGCCGCCAACGTGACTTCGAAGATGCTCACGCGCGGCCCCCAAACGCCAAGGACACCCGACGCCACCGCGGCCTCCGCGCCCGGCAAGCCGAAGACCCGACATGGCGGCGCGGGCGCACACCCTCAGACCGGGGGAAATCCTACTCAACTTACTGAGCCAACCTTAAGGCAACCTTAAATTCCGGCGGCAAAGCGGAAGAACGTTGAACGGCCGCGCCGCTGATCCGGCATGATCCGGGTGCGTGCTCCGCCCGTCGACAGACTCGCCGCCGAGAGCCTCACGGTTGAGCGACACCCACGCGCCCTATGCCCCGCCTTTCCACGCCGCCCGGGCCGCGTCGTACACCTCGCGAAACGCCACGCCGCGCTCCTGGGCCAGCCGCAGGCAGTCCTCGTACTCCGGCATCGCCGTGACGACCCGCCCTGCCCTGCGTCCGACCTTGATGCGGACCGTGCCAAACGCCGTGGCGACTTCCTCGTGGCCGCGCTGGAGTTTCGCCCGCTCGACGCGCGTGCGCCGGACGCCGAACGTCGTCGTCTGGCGGAAGATGACCTCCTCCATCGCGCCGCGGCCGGCGTCGTCGGCCAGGCACGCCAGAATCACGCCCGGGCGCCCCTTCTTCATGGTCACCGGCGCGAGCCACACATCGATCGCCCCGGCCGCCAGGAGCGCCTGCGCCGCCGCCCCCAGCGCCTCGCCCGTGGCATCGTCCAGGTTGGCCTCCAGGAGCCACACGCTGTCGGCTTCGCCCTCCCCCCCGTCCCGCTCGCACGGCCGGCCCAGGACCACCCGCACCACGTTCGGCAGCCGCGCCCCCTGCCGGGCCCCCGCCCCGTAGCCGACGGCCTCCACGACCATCGGCGGCATAGGGCCGAACCGCTCGGCGAGCGTTACCAGAAGGGCCGCCCCGGTAGGGGTGGTCAGTTCCCCCGGTTCGTCGCAGGCGGCCGTCGGGAAGCCCTTCATCAGTTCCGCCACGGCCGGCGCCGGCACCGGGAAACGGCCATGCTGCATATCTATATATCCCGACCCAAGGGGCAGCGGACCCGCCTCCATCCGGCCTACTCCAAGCAGCGCCAGCCCCGCACAGACGCCCGCGATGTCGACGATCGAGTCGACCGCCCCGACTTCGTGGAAGTGGACCTCCTCGGGCCTCGACCCGTGGACCTTGGCCTCGGCCTCCGCCAGCCGCCGGAAGACCGCCCCGGCCCACTCGCCCGCCCGCCCCGGCAGCCCCCCTTCCCCGAGCATCTCCTCGATGTCCCCCAGGCGCCGCTCATGGTGCGAGTGCCCGGTCACGCGGACCTCGGCCCGCGTCGCAGCCAGGCCAAGGCGGGTCTCGCGCCGCACGTCCAGCGAGTAGCCCCTCAGCGGCAGCCGCCCGAGGCACTCCCGCAGCGCATCGACCGAAAGGCCGGCGTCGAGCAGGGCCCCCAGGAGCATATCCCCGCTTACGCCCGCAAACGCGTCAACGTACATCATCGCCATGCCAATCCCCTGCCCTGCGGACGTCACCTGGCCGGCTCCTTGGCCGCGTCCGCGTCCCCCGGCCCGGCCTTCCTGGCGGCCTCGTCCGCCTTCGTCTTCAACTCATCCACGGCCTGGTTGTACGCCTCGGGCCCGAATTCCACGCTCCTGATGTAGATGAGGTCCTTCAGTCCGCCCCCCATAGGCCCCTTGTCCCGCTGGTGCAGGATGAACCGCTCCACCTTCCCGTTGTGTTCCACGTACAGCGGCTGCCCAAGGACGTGCCCTGTTATCTCGTGACCATTTCGCAGGGTCAACTTCCACGCCAGCATCCGAACCGGGTATGACCGCCCCGTGTAGACTTTCTCGGGGTTTCCGGCCTCCTTGAACCGCCACTCCTGCTCGACCCGCTCCCACTCCAGAATGGCGTCGATCCGCGTCAGGGCCGGCACGGGAACGTACTCGTACACCTCGCGCTTCAGATTGAAGACCTTGATCCGCTTACCGCGCGTCGTAAAGATCTTCCCCGGCGCCTTCAAGCCCGTCGAGACCTCGATGTAGCCGGGCACGGCGTCTCTGCGGCCGGCCACCCCGCCCTCTCCGCCAAACGGGTTCTTGGGGGCCTTCTCGGCCGCCGCCTCATCATCCCCTTCTTCGACGAACTTGATGTCCGGTCCGGCCTGGCCCGCCCGAGCCTCCCCTCCTGGCGAGGGGGGACCGCCCCCCTGCCCGTCGCCCGCGGCCCCAAGCAATCCCGAAAGCCCAACAACAGCCAAAGCCCCGGCCACCACGGCCCATCCCCCACCCATTCCGGCAACCACTTTCATCCCCCCTCTCCGACGAACTTGACATTCCCGAGGCCGTACCCCATACTTGCCCCCATGGAGAAGATCGGCATCCTGGGCGGAACGTTCGACCCCATCCACCTTGGCCACCTCATCCCCGCCCAGTACGCCTGCGACTTCCTCGCCCTGGACCGGCTGATCCTGGTCCCGTCGGCCGCGCCCGTCCACCGGCCTCGCCATCACCCCGCCTCGGACCAACACCGACTGGCCATGTGCCGCCTGGCGGCCGCCTCCCTCCCGACGTTCGGCGTCTCCGACATCGAGACCACGCGCCCCGAACCCTCTTATACCGCCCTCACGCTTGGGTCGCTTAAGGAGAGGTTCGGTTCGGCCGCCCGGCTCATCCTCCTTGTCGGGGAGGACAACCTCCCCCTGCTCCACACCTGGTGGCACATCAAGGAAATCCTGAGCCTGGCCACCGTCGCCATTATGCCCCGCCCCGCCCCTGCACCAGCCCGCCTGGGCCCCCTTAGGGCGGCGCTTGGCGACCACGCGGTCGATGCCCTTATCGCCTCCCGCGTACCGAGCCCCCTCATCCCGATAACTGCCACGGACATCCGCACCCAGGTTCGCCGGGGCCTGCCCATCCTGGGCATGGTTCCCGCGAGCGTCGCCCAGTATATCGCCCACAGTGGCCTCTACCGCAACGATGGTCTCACTCAACCAAGCGGCCCGGTGCCGCTATAACCTCTTTATTCACAAGCACTTACGTGCTCAGTTCCACGTGGAACATCCGTTAGCCCAAGGCCAGACGGCTCACGATCCGGTCCAGATCCTCTTGGCTGTAGAACTCGATGAGAATCCTGCCCGTTCCTGGCTTCGCCCCCTCCTCCACCGAAACCCTTGTCCCCAACGCTTCCCGCAGTTTCTCCTCCAGGTCCCGTACAAGCGGCCCCTTGGCCCTGACCCGGTGCGTACGCTTCGCCGGAACCGAGGCCCCCACTATCCGCTCCACCTGACGAACCGATAGCCCTTCCCGAACCACGCGCGCCGCCAAGTGTATCTGCTTCTCCGCATTCTCCAGCGACAACATCGCCCTGGCGTGCCCCATCCCCACCATGCCCTTACGGACCAGCGTCTGCACCTCGACCGGGAGTTCCAGAAGCCGAACCATGTTCGCAATCGTGCTCCGGTCCAAGCCAAGGCGCACCGCTGCTTCCTCCTGAGTTCGGCCCGACGACTCCAAGTACGACTTGAAACTCTCCGCCTTCTCGATCGGGTCAAGGTCCTCCCGCTGGAGGTTCTCGACGAGGGCCAGTTCAAGCATCTGGTCATCTGGGACATCCCTCAGGACGACCGGCACCTCCGCAAGGCCCAGACCTGCCGCCGCCCGAAATCGCCGCTCGCCGACAATAACCTGATACCTCGGTCCGCGCTTCCGCACGACGATCGGCTGGAGAACGCCATGCTCTCGGATCGAGTCCTTCAAGTGCTCCAGATTCTCGGCCGCCATGCCCTGCCTCGGCTGGTGCGGGTTGGGGTCCAGAAGTGAAGTCGGCACGGACGTCACCGGGCCGGCAGGCGCTACCGCCTCTGGCACTGGTCTTTGGGACATGCCCCGAAGAAGGCCATCGAGCCCTCGCCCAAGTCTTCGTTCGGCCATCAGGCGTCTCCTTTGCGACTTACTTCACGATCCCTGCCGCCAACACCTCGCCCGCCAACTCCACATAGCCCCGAGCCCCAGCCGACCGCGGAGCGTAGTCGATCACCGAGCGGCAGTGGCTGGGTGCCTCGGCCACAGCCACGTCCCTGGGAATAACCGTCTTGAACACTGGCTCCGCCAGGTTCTCGCGGACCTCCCGCTCGACTTCATGGCTCAGTTCAAGGCCAGCATCATACATGGTCAAGAGTATTCCCTGAACCCGGAGGGCGGCGTTCACCGTGGTGGCCTGCCGTATCGCACCCAACAGTTGAACAAGGCCCTCCAGCGGGTAGTATTCACATTGAATGGGCACCACCACCCCAGTCGACGCCGCTAGTGCATTCTGGGTCAGAGCGCCCAGGGAAGGGGGGCAGTCAATGATGACGGCGTCGAACCTGCCCTCCGGCAACCCCTCCAGGCAGTGCCGCAAGACGGAAGCGGACGCCAGACCATACACCGCCAGGCGCTCAAGGTCTTGGCCCGCCGGCATGGCATGTACTCGCGACCACGGCGTCTGCAAAAAGGCACCATCCACCGCGTGGCCAGCAAACGCGCCGCTTCTCGGGACCGCCTCCACCCCCATGCCGCTGGTCGCGTTGCCCTGGGGATCGACGTCGACCACAAGAACCCGGCGGCCAGCCAGCGCGAGGCCATGGGCCAGGCACGTTGCGGTCGTCGTCTTGCCCACGCCACCCTTCTGGTTGGCTACCGACAGGATCGGGGGCACACTTTTCTCCGTGGCCTCGCATTTTAGCCGTACACCGGCCGCCGGCAACAGAAAAGTTGTTGCCGACCCAGCCGCACCGTCTATAATGGGGGTGTTCCACGTGGAACGGCCGCCCACCCGACGCGAGGCACGCGGCTGGCGCGGGGCAGGGGGGCACATGCTGACGCGTAGACACGTGTATTACTCCGGCGACGTCCAGGGGGTCGGGTTCCGGTACACCGCCCGGTCGCTGGCCCGGCGCCACATCGTGAGCGGGCTGGTGCGCAACCTGCCCGACGGCCGCGTGGAACTCATTCTCGAGGGTGAAGAGGGCGAGGTCCTGGCCCTTCTGGCGGGGGTCGAGGACGCGATGGCCGGATATATTTCCCGAGCCGACGCCCACGTGGAGGCGCCCACAGGCGAGTTTGCGGCCTTTGGGATCGCGTTCTAGTGCTCGGTTAGTCTTCAGGTTCTGGGCGCCACGGCTTGTGAGCAAAGCCCGGGCGTTGAAGGCGCAGCGGCTGCAAGCAATCAGCCGCATGACCAGAATCAAGTGTAACAGACCCCCAGCCGGTGGGGCAGGGGGGGAGAAGCCATGCGGGCCCTTGTGGGCATTGTCCTCAACACATTCCGGGAAGCCGTGCGGCAGCCCTTCTATTACCTGCTGGTGGGGGCCGCGGCGGCGGCGCTGCTGATCACGCTGTGGCTGCCCTTCTTTACGTTCTATAATGATGTGGATATGTACAAGGATCTGGGGCTCTCGTTCATCCTGGTTTTCGTGCTCCTGGCGGGCCTCCTGGCGGCCGCCACCGGCATCGCGCGCGAGGTCGAAGACAAGACCGCGCAGACGATCCTGGCCAAGGCGTTGGGCCGGTGGCAGTTCGTTCTGGGCAAATACCTGGGGGCAATGGCAGCCGTGCTGGTGGCGGCAATCGTCCTTGGGTCCGTGTTTGCGGCAGCCGTGTATTACCGCGTGCAACTGGACGCCGGCCCGTACGAGCAGGCCTACGCCCAGGGAGGTGTCGGCGCGCAGGTGGGCGCATTTCGCGAGAGGCAGTTGAGCCAGGCCCTGACGGTCATCCCGGGCCTGGTGCTGGCGGTTCTCCAGGTGGCCGTACTGTCGGCGGTGGCGACGGCCCTGTCCACGCGGTTTTCGGCGGCGGCGAGCGTCGCCCTGAGCCTGGCGGCCTTCGTGGTGGGGCACCTGACGGTCTTCCTGGAGGGGGCGGTGCAGGCGGCAGGCGGGCTGGCCGTAGCCCTGATCCAGGCCGTGCTGACGATCATGCCGTTCCTCGAGATCTTCAACATCAACCAGAAACTTAGCCACGCGGTCCTGACGCCACTGGAAGCCGGGAGCCGCGGGGCAGCCGACTGGGCGGCCGTGTGGTGCTACGTGGGCCTGTCGGCCCTTTTCGCCTTGGCTTATTCCGCGGCGGCTGTGAGCGTGGGGATCCTCTTGTTCCGGCGGCGGTCGCTCTCCTAGCAGGGGCGCGCGAATCTTTAGCCGCAGGACCTCCCGAATGACGATGAACCTGGAGGCGGCCACGCATCGACCGGCCGGGGACATCTTGCGTGCCCGGCCAGCCGGAGACTATAATCCCGGTTGGATGCTACTTGCGCGGAGGACCGGCCATGGCCCGAATCATCGTTCTGTTCAGCACCCTCGGGGGGAACACGCGGGCGATGGCCGAGCACGTGGCCGCCGGCGCCCGCCTGGTGCCTGGGGCCGACGTGGCGCTGATGGACGCGGCATCGCTGGACATGGCGGCCCTGGAGTCGGCCGACGGCCTCGCGATCGGCGCACCGAATTACTTCTCCTACCCGTCGGGCCTGATCAAGCATTTCTTCGATATGGCGCACCAGCGGGCCGCCTTCAAGGGGAAGCCCTTCGTGGCGTTCTCAACGCACGGGGGCGGCGGGGGGATTTCGGCCGTCATCGACAAGTTGTCGCAGGCCATCGGCATGAAACCTGCCGCGCCGGCCGTCGACGTGATGGGCCTCCCGCAGGGCGACCAGGTCAAGGACTGTCGGAAACTCGGCCAGGCGCTGGCGGTTCGGGCGTCGGGATGAGGCGCGTAGGCGTGGCAAGGCCGCAGCGTCATGCGTGCCCGTGGCCGAAGCGGCGAGCGGCGCCGGCCGGCAGGGACTCCGGCCGCCGCCGCCCGCCGAGGGCCTCTGGGTTGAGCGACGGCGGGCTCGAATTGTAAGCCTTGGCGCAGAAAAAGGTTGACGCCGCGCCGGCGAGTGCTACTTTAGCATTCTGTCGACAGGCCGCCCCGGAGAAAAGGGGGCCGCAACGTGGCTGAGCCGGAACGGATAGAACCCGCCCTCCGGGCGAGTGCGGAGGAGCGGGCCAGACAGTTTGTCGCAACGCTCAGCGAGGAAGACATCATGCTCCTCCGGCTTCGCGACGAGTTGTACGACGGTCGCTGGGACGCGATGCTGGCGGACCTCAACGATCGGTTGCAGGGAAAGCCTTTTGTCTTCAAACTCGCGCACCGGATTCAGGACGACATCGAGCGGATCGAGCGGCTGAACCGATTCGAACGCCAGAACAACGTGGACCTAGCGAAATTCATCTGAGGGCCACTGGAGTCGCGGAGCCAATCATGAAGACGGCAACTTGCGTAAGGTGCGTCGTGCTTCTCGGGGCAGTGGCGTCGGGGGCCACCGCTTGGGCAGCGACGGAGGGAGTCCCGCCGGCCGCACCGGACGCCGCCGAGGCCGCGGCCATGCCGCTGGCTCCGTCGGCGGTCACGGGCCACGATATGGAGGTCGCGTGGCAGACCCACGTACTTCTCGATCGCGGCACGACCCTTCGGAGGCTGTGGCTGCGGGGGGATTTCCTGGTCGCCCTTGCCTCCGACAACCGCCTCTACGTCGTCAATGCGTCAACCGGCGTGCGGATGTACTCGCGCCAGGTGGCGTCGCCGACGGAGATGGTCTGGCCCCCTGCGGCCGCCAAAGACGTGCTCTTCATCCCCACCACGACCACGCTGTGGGCGTTCCGCGGCCCTGACGGCGACCATGTCGGGCACACGCTCCTGGATTTCTCTCCGTCGGGCGGCGCGGTGACCAACGGGGTGCAGGTGTTCCTGCCCGACGCGCGCGGATGGCTCCAGGCCGTATCGGTCAGTCCCGACACGCTACCGTGGAACCTGTGGAAAACGGGCGCCGCGACCGCGTCGCCGGTTCTGTTCCGCGGGATCACGGAGGTGCAGGAAGAAGCACCCGGCAAGGTGTCGCCGCCGAGCGATGTTGCCGTCCGCGGCGACGCCGCCAGGGGATGGGGCGGCGAGTCCTGGGGCCGCTGGACCGAGGACACGATGACCGCGGCGCCGGCGGCCGATTCCTCGATGGTTTATTTCGGCGGCCAGAACGGCGTTGTGTACTCCTCGACGCAGAACGTGCGGCACGTGGTGTGGGAATTTCAGGCCGAAGGCCCCATCGTCGCGGACGTGAAGCGGACCAAGAGCGGCCTGGTGCTGGCGGCGAGCCTCGACTACACGCTCTATGCGTTTGCGGGCCCCAGCGGACGCGTCGTCTGGCGCTACAACGCCGGCGAGCGGCTGCGCCGATCTCCCTATGTCCTCGGAAAGCAGGTCTTCCTCCCCACAAGGGAGGCGGGGTTGGTCGCCATCGACGCCACCAACGGCAAGGCCCAGTGGACCCTGCCCGAGGGGGTCGGCGTCCTGGCAGGCGACAACGACACCCTGTACGCGGTCAGCCGGGGCAACGAATTCTTGGCGATCGAACGCGCCAACGGCAGGGTCAAGTTCTCGGCGCCGCTGAAGCCCGGCGTGCTGGCGGCGTCTAACGAGACCGAGTCTGGCTTCGCCTACCTCGCCACCCCGGACGGGAAGATCATGGGCGTCTCCAAGAAGCGCGACCTTCTGGAACTTGCCCGGAAGGAAGCCGAGGAACTGGCGGCCAAGGAGGCGGCCGCCGCGGCAGCGGCGACTAAGAAAGAGGCGCCGCCCGAGAAGCCGCCGCAGGTCACAACGCCCACCGAGCCGGTGACTCCGAAGGAACCGCCGCCCAAGAAGGAACCGCCACCAAAGAAGGAGCCGCCGCCGAAGCCGCCCAAAAAGGAACCGCCACCCAAGAAGGAACCGCCGCCCAGGCCGCCCAGGAAGACCACGAGATAGGCTCGCGAGGGCGGCAGAGAACCGGCTGAGGGAGCAACCGTGCGGCTGGGCCTGTGCACTTCGTGCCTTCAGGAGATCAGCCTGCCGGAAGCCTTGCGATGGGCAGGCGAGGCGGGCTTCGAAACTGTCGAAATCCAGTGCCCCCCGGTTCGCGGCGGATCGTCGTGGTATCAGCAGACTGCCCTTAACCTGGCGGGCCTCGACGGACCCGGCCGCGATGCCTTCCTGACGGCCCTTGACAAAGCCCACCTCAGGCCAAGCGCCTTGGCGTGGTACGCCAACCCGCTGGAGCCCGATGCCGCCAAACGCGACACGATCCTCAGCCACTACCGCCTCCTGGTGGAAACCGCCGCCACGCTGGGCATCGAGGTGGTGTGCCTCCTGGTGGGGCGTGACCCATCGATGCCGCTGGGCGACTGCATCGCCGAGTTCGCCCGCCGCTTGGGGCCCATCATCGAGCAGGCGGAGGCGGCCGGGGTGCGCCTGGCAATCGAGAACTCGCCGATGGTCGGATGGCAGTTCGAGGACCTGCCAGGCAACGCCGCCTTCTCGCCGGAACTGTGGGAGAAACTGTTCACGCACGTCCGCAGCCCGGCCGTGGGCCTGGCGCTGGACCCGGCCCACCTGGTGTGGCTGGGCATCGATCCGCTGGCGGCCCTCACAGACTATGCCGAGAAGATCTTCCACATTCATGCCCGCGACGCCGAGGTCTTCGACCTGCGGCGGCAGGACTGCTCGATCCTGCGCCCCAGCGGCGGCTGGTGGCGGTACCGCCTGCCGGGCCTCGGCTCCATCGACTGGCGCCGCCTGGTCGACCATCTCCACGAACTTGAGTACGAGGGGTCCCTGGCCATTGAGGGCGAAGACCCCGTCTGGCAGGGGAGCCTCGACAAGGTCAAGGCGGGCCTAACCTTGGCACGAAGGCACCTGATTCAGTGCATGCCGTGAGCAAATCCGAATGAGGAAACCCGAGCGGCGGGGCTGCCCATGCCGGCGCGATGAGGGGCCGCGCCGTCGCCTCTCAATCGAGAATCTCGAATCGAGAATCGAAGACGGACAATCCGTATGGCAACCCACACTCAGGATGACCTTTTCGACCCTGCGTTCCTCCAGCGCCTCGAGTATCTGCGGGTCGTGGCCCGGCGGATCTTCGCGGGGACCGTGCCCGGCAGCCGCACCGGCCGCCGCGCAGGACCCGGCCTTGAGTTCGCCGAGCACCGGGCCTACGCACCGGGCGACGATTTCCGGCACATCGACTGGGCCGCGTACGGGCGGCTGGAGCGGCTCCTCTTGCGCCTCTGCCAGCAGGAAGAGGATCTGGCGATTTACTTCCTTCTTGACGCCTCAGCGTCGATGGCCACCGGACAGACGGCGAAGTTCGACCACGCCCGCCGCCTGGCGGCCGCCCTTGCCTACGTCGGCCTGGCTAGCCTCGAACGAGTCCGACTCATCGCCATCGACGGCGGTGTGCGGGCGCACCTGGAGGCCGGCCGCGGCAAGTCGCACATCCTCGGCATCCTGGACTTCCTGCGCGGCCTGGCGCCGGGCCAGCGGACGGACCTTGCGGCCGCCATCGAGGCCTTCCTGCCCCACGCGCCGCAGACCGGCCTGGCGGTCCTCATTTCGGACCTCCTGGACCCCGCGGGATATGAGAAGCCGCTGCTGGCGCTCCAGGGGCGCGGCTTCGACGTCTGGTGCATCCACGTCACGGATCCGGCGGACCTGGCGCCGGCCGGTCTGGGCGACTTTGCCGTCAGCGACGCCGAGACCGGCGAGGTCCTTGGCGTCCACCTGTCAGAAGAGGTCCGCCAGCGCCTGGCCCGCACCGCCGACGAGTTCAAGGCCGAGATCCGGGCATGGTGCCTCTCGCGCGGCGTCGGATACGCCGAGGGCCCGACCGGCACGCCTGTCGATACGCTGGTTCTGGAAGTCCTTCGGCGGGGCGGATTCCTCAGATAGAGATTTGCGCTTTTAGATTTTTCGATTTGATGGCGCCGTCGCGGGGAGGGACGGCGGCCCGCGTGCGGCGCTGCGGCGCGCACCCTCGCGCAAGCGGCTTGAATGTCCGACGGAATCTGCTATAAACTCCGAATGGGATCGGCCTGCCCCGCCGGTCTGCATAGGGGCCAAGACCATGTTCGAGAGTCTGACCGAAAAACTCGGCGGCATCTTCCGAAGTCTCTCCGGCCGCGGCCGCCTGACCGAAGGCAACATCCAGGAGGCCCTGGAACAGGTCCGCACTGCCCTCCTGGAGGCCGACGTCAACCTCCAGGTGGCCCGCGACTTCGTGGACCAGGTCGCCAAGGCCGCCATCGGCCAGGAGGTCCTCAAGACCCTGCGCCCCGACCAGGTCTTTGTCAAGGTCATCCGCGACGAGATGGTCCGCCTGATGGGGCCGGTTGACACCAGGATCCCCTTCAAGTCGCCGGGGCCGACGGTGATAATGATGGCGGGCCTCCAGGGCTCCGGCAAGACGACGACGTGCGGCAAACTGGCCCGCCTTGTCCAGGAGCGCGGGCACCGGCCCCTGCTGGTGGCGTGCGATTGCCATCGCCCGGCCGCCATCGAGCAGTTGATGGTCATCGGCTCAACGGTCGCCGCGCCGGTCTTCAGCGAAGGCATCGGCGACCCCGTGCGCATCGCCCGCCGCGGCGTCAAGGCGGCCGCCGAGCACGGCGCCGACGTGGTCATCGTCGACACCGCGGGGCGCCTGCACATCGACCAGGCGATGATGCAGGAGGCCAAGGACATCGCCAAGGCCATCCAACCCGACCAGGTCTACCTCGTCTGCGACGCCATGACCGGCCAGGACGCCGTCACCAGCGCCAAGGAATTCAACGCGGCGCTGGAACTCTCGGGCGTCATCCTGACGAAACTCGACGGCGACGCCCGCGGCGGCGCGGCCCTCTCGGTCAAGGCCGTCACCGGCAAGCCCATCAAGTTCGTCGGCGTCGGCGAGAAACTGGACCGGCTCGAAGAGTTCCACCCGGACCGGATGGCCAACCGCATCCTCGGCATGGGCGATGTGGTGAGCCTCGTGGAGAAGGCCCAGGCTGCCGTCGATGCCGAGGAAGCCGCCAAGATGCAGGAGAGACTCCGCAAGGCCAGGTTCGGTCTGGACGATTTCCTCGTCCAGATCAGGCAGATGCGGAAGATGGGGCCCCTGAAGGAAATCCTGGCGATGGTCCCCGGCATGGGCTCGGCCCTCAAGGATCTGCCCATCGACGAGCGCGAACTGGACCAGACCGAGGCGATCATCCGCTCGATGACCCCCGCCGAGCGGGCCGACCCCGACCTCATCGACGCGTCGCGCCGCCGGCGGATCGCGCGCGGCAGCGGCATGGACCCGCAGGACGTCGCGGGACTGGTGAAATCGTTCGGCCAGGTCAAGGAACTCGTGCGCCAGGTGCAGGGCGCCGGGGCGTTCGGCGGCGGCAGGCGCGCCGCCCAGCAGCAAATGGCCCAGATCAACCTCTTCGGCCCGATGCACAGGAAGCGCCAGCGCTCGACCCGCAAACGCAAGGACCGCAAACGCCGGTCGCGGTGAGGCGATTGCGGATTGGCATTATGTAGGCCGCGCCGCGCCGCGGCATCCTTTTTCGCTTCTCGGGTCACGGCGGAGAAAACGTAGGGTGGTGCTCTGCACCCATGCGTTATGGCGCCAAGTTCGCGGCCCTATCCGCGGACCTCAACGGCTTCCTCGATGAGCCACTTCAGCCACGAACCGCGTGGGTGCGGAGCACCCACCCTACATCTTCCTCGATGAGCCACTTCAGCCACGAACTGCGGAGTGTTACAGGAATGTAGGGTGGGTGCTCCGCACCCACGCGGATTACACCTCAATCCGCGGCCCCACGGCCCACTGCGCGGCGGCCAGAAAGCGGATGGGGTGAGTGCGGCCGTGGGCCAGGTGGGCCTGGGCCTCCAGGGCCAACTGCGGCGTGTTACAGTCCTTCGAGAGGTGGGCGAGGATGATGCTGGCGACCCGCCCCGGATGAGACCGGCCGACGATCTCCGCCAGGGCGTCGGCGGCAGCCTCGTTCGAGAGGTGCCCCCACGGGCCGGCGATACGCTCGATGAGTTCCCACGGCCGCCCGCTCGCGCGGAGCATCTCGGGGTCGTGGTTCGATTCCAGCACCACCGCGTTGGCGTCGACGAACCAGCGCAGGCACTCCCCGGGCATGTGCCCAAGGTCCGTGGCCACGGCGACCGTGCGGCGACGGCGCGTCGGGCCGAACGCCAGGCGAAAGCCCAGCGCGCGGCCGTGCGAATCGTGCGGCACGTCGAACGACTCGACCGCGAGGTCGCCGATCTGGAGCGTCCCGCCGTTGATGGCCCGCGCCAGGCCCGCCTTGCCGAGTTCGCGGAAACCCGCCAGGCTGCGAGAAAGGTGCCGCAGGTTCTCCTCGGCCGAGTAGACGGGCACCTGGTGTTCGAGGCAGAAGCCGACGGCCGCTGTGAAAAAGTGGTCGGTGTGCGTGTGGGTCAGTAGTACGGCGTCGATCTCATCAGGGGCAGTGCCGGCCGCCTTAAGGCCGGTCTTCAGCCGCCGCTGCGAGAGGCCCAGGTCCACAAGCACCCGCGCTCCGGCCGACGCCACCAGGAGGGCGTTGCCCGAACTGCCGCTCGCCAAGGAGCATAGGAATGGCATCATATTCACCAAGAAACGTCAACCGCAAAGGAAGCGAAGAAAGCAAAGAGCGGCTCTTTCTTGTGAAACGATTGCTCTATTTCTTTGCGATCTTTGCGTCTTTGCGTGAGGCCGCCTTGGTCCTTTTTCGGAATCAGCGCAACTGAAGCGACTCCTCCTCGCCTTCGCTCAGCAGGACTTCGGCGTCGGCTTCCGTGGACAGGCGCGGCACCCAGGCCTCGAGGGGCACGCGCTCGGTCCTGTAATGTCCGCCCAGGATAACCGCCACGCCGCGGGCCGCAAGGTCTTCTACCTGGTGATAACTCATTTCGCCCGTGAGGTAGGCGTCGCACCCGGCGGCCGCCACGGCGTCGATGAGGCCGCCGCCGCCGCCGGTGCAGACGGCCACGCGCTCGACGGCCCGCTCGGACGGCCCGGCGTAATGGATGGACCCCAGACCCAGCACGCCGCGGACCGCGTCGGCGAAGACGCTCAGGCGCCGCGGTTCGCGGAACCGGCCGATGCGCCCCAGCCCGACGCCCGGCGGCGGCGCGCAGAGCGGATACACGTCGATTGCCGGCTCCTCATAGGGATGGGCCCGCGTGATGGCCGCCAAGACGGCCCCCAGCCGCCGCTCGGCCACCAGTACCTCGAAGCGGTGTTCGGCGGCGGCGCTGCGCCGGCCGACCGCCCCGATGGCGGGCTCCGCCCCCTCTCCCGGCAGGAACGTGCCCGTGCCGTCGGTCGAGAACCCGCACTCGGTGTACTTGCCGACCTGCCCTGCCCCGGCGGCAAAGGCGGCCGCGCGGACCGCCTCGAGCGCCAGCCCGGGACCCGCCAACCGGGTTTCTTCCGGCACGAACACGACCACCTTATAGACGGCGGGCGCGGGCGCCGGCTGGAGCGGTTCGAGGTCTTCCAGGCCGACCATCCCGGCGAGGATGTCGCAGAGGCCGCCCTCGGCCGAATCGAGGTTCGTGTGGGCAGCAATGACCGCCCGCTCGTCGGCCAGGAGGCGCAGTGCCAACCGCCCGGCCCGCGTTTCGCTCGTCAGCCGCTGGACGCCCTTCATAACGAACGGATGATGCGCCAGGAGGACGTCGGCGGCCACGCGCTCGGCCTCTTCGCACACGCGCTCGCTTATGTCGAGGCTGACGAGGATGCGGCGGGCAGCGCGCCCGGCGTCACCCAAGAGGAGGCCGACGTTGTCCCACGGCTCCGCCAGGCGAAACGGCGCCAGGCGGTCGACCGCCGCGACGATGTCGCTCACTATGCTCATCCAAGATCCTCCGGCGCCCGCTGAAGGAATGACGAAGCCCGGATGACGAGTGCAACGACAATGACGAATCGCGAAATGCCGGCGGGCCCCGGACTGGTCCGCAGCCTGCCGTCTTACTCGTCATTGCCTTTTCGTCAATCATCCGTCACTTGGTAGTCCGTCATGATGTTGGCGAACAAGAGCCGACCTGGGGCAGATAGATTCCTGGCCCTCTACTTATGCCCGAAAGTGCCTGAAAGCATGGATTCCGCATCTAGCGGCAGCCTCTCGGGTGAACGTAAATCCTTTTGTTACAAGGCCTTGGCTGTGCCAACATCGTGAGGTGCCACCCAAATCGAAAACGAGAAAACCATCACGCACTCGGTTCGAGCACGTGTTTCAGGACGTCCTGGATGATGTCATCGACATTCGCTCCGGCGGCCTCGCCCTCGAAATTCAGAATGAGGCGGTGGCGGAGGGCAAGGGGCGCCACCTTCCGGACATCCTCGAAGGCCACGTTGCACCTGTCGGCCACGAGGGCCAGGACCTTGGCCCCGAGGATCATCGCCTGGGCCGCGCGCGGGCTGGCGCCGTACCGGACGTATTTCTTGACCATCAGCGAGGCCCCTGGCTGGCCGGGATGGGTCGCCAAGACAAGGTCGCTGGTGTAGTCGCGGACGTGCGAGGCCACAGGCACCTCGCGCGCCAGATCCCGCATGGCCAGCAGTTCCGCCGCGTTGGCCACACGGTCGGGCCGCGGCTGACGAGCCCCGGTCGTCCGGGCCACGATCTCGCTGATCTCGCCGCGCTCGGGCATCTTCATCAGGAGTTTCAGGGCAAAGCGGTCGAGTTGGGCCTCCGGCAGCGGATAGGTCCCCTCCATCTCCAACGGGTTCTGCGTCGCCAGGACGAAGAACGGTTCGGCCAGGCGGTGGGTGGTCCCGCCGACCGTGACAGAGCGTTCCTGCATCGCCTCGAGCGTGGCCGACTGGGTCTTGGGCGTCGCGCGGTTGATCTCGTCGGCGAGGATGAGGTTGCCGAAGACCGGCCCGGGACGAAATTCCCACTCGCGCCGGCCGTCGGGCAACTCCACGATGACGTTCGTCCCCGTGATGTCGGCGGGCATCAGGTCGGGCGTGAACTGGATGCGGCTGAACTTCAGGTCGAGCACCTCGGCCAGGGTCCGCACCAGCAGGGTCTTGCCGATGCCGGGAACGCCCTCGAGGATGGCGTGCCCCTCCGTCAGGAGGCACAGCAGAACGCCTTCCAGGACCTCGGTGTGGCCGACGATGACGCGCTGGACCTCCTGGGCGATGCCGCGGTAGGTCTTGGCGAAATGCTCCAGGCGCTGCTGGACGTCGGATGGTTCCATGATGCCTCCCGCGCCGGCCACCGTGCGGACGATATTACCGCCGCCCGGAACACAACTCAAGGAAGTAAAGGAATCGCGGCTGGCCGGCGGCAACGGCACGTCGGCCCCGCGCCTTATTCGCGCCACTCGAACGGCCGCGGCGCGATCAGGTAGAGGCGCCGCACGGCCACGTTGCACAACAGGCCCAGCGCCAGGAAGGAACTGGCCAGGCTCGACCCGCCGTAGGACATCAGCGGCAGGGGAATACCCGTGATCGGCATCATGCCGATGCTCATGGCGATATTGAGGAAACTCTGGGCGGCGAGCAAGGCCACCACGCCGACCACCAGGAGCCTGCCGTACGGCTCGTTCGTCGAGAAACTGACGTCGATCCCCAGTACGCACAGGAAGGCGTAGAGAATCACCACGCCAGCGGCACCCACAAAGCCGAACTGCTCGGCCAGCGTCGGGAACAGGAAGTCCGTGTGGGCCTCTGGCAGGAGGCCGTATCGCGTCTGTGTTCCCTGGAGCCATCCGCGGCCCGCGAAGCCGCCCGAGCCGACGGCAATCTTGGCCTGGAACTCCTGGTGGCCCGGGTCGTCCAGGAGCGATCCGAAGAAGAACCGCAGGGCGTCGAAACTGGCCGGGCCCGGTCCGGCGTCGAGGGCCTCGAACAGGCGCTGCCGCGCTTCGGCGAACTCCGGCTTGTCCTTCCCCCAGGAGATGGTGGTGGCGGCCTGCCAGATGCGGAACCGCCACATGCCCGTGATCTGGCGGACCAGTTCCGCCTTGCGCTCGTCCGAGAGGTGCGCCCGCCGCGGGGCGATGGGCCGGGCGGCCTCGTCCTTGTCTTTGGCCGCCTCGGCGTCTTCGTCGGGCGGCTGGGCGAGGGCGAAGTGCAGCCGCTCCGCGCAGCCGTGAAGAAGCCACGAGTCGATCCGCATCCGCTGGTACCCGCGCATCGAGGAGTAAAAGACCGGCACCATCGCCAGCCCCATCAGCATGATGGCCAGCAGGTGCTTGCCGCGCGCCCCGGCCGCAAACAGCATCAGGAACAGCACCGGCAAGAGCATCATCGCGGTCCCGAGGTCCGGCTGGTAGAGCACCAGGGCCGTCGGCGCCAGGGCCATCAGAAACGGCGCCAGGAGGCCCTTGAAGGTCCGGTAATTCTTGCGGTACCGCAAGTAGTAGGCCAGCGACATGATGAGGGCGATCTTCATCAGTTCCGAGGGCTGAAGGTTGACGCCCGTGCCGGGAATGCGGATCCACGAGTACGCGTGGTTGATCGGATAGATGAACCCGGGGATTTCGAGGTGCAGATGCCTCATCGCCGCCAGCACCGCCAGGGCCAGCACGCTGACGCCGTACAGAAAGTAACTCCACTGGGCCAGCCGCGTGTAACTGGGAATGAGGGCAAGCACGAAAACCACCAGCGACACCGCCAGCCACGCCAACTGCTTGGCGGCCACGGTTTCCCAGAACGGGACGGCGTCCGTGCCGCCGCACGTGGCCGCGTAAATGCCGGCGATGCCCAGGCCCGCCAGGGCCAGGGCCGCCGCCAGGAGCAGCCATGGAAACCGATACCAACAATCGCCTCGCAGCATACCGCCTCACCGGGTGCGGGCAGGAAAGCCGCCTTGTGGACGGGCCGCGGTCCAGTATAATAGGTTTCGCGCGCTTGGGCCAGCCTTCATGAGACAAGCCATAGGGAAAGCGCGGGTGGCATGGCCACCCGCCGTTGAGCGGCCATACCGCTCAGCCCGCATAGAGCACGGCCGGGTGAGACCGGCCGTAGCACACGCCGTTTGGGGCGCCCTGGTGATCACGGCGCTGGCGGCAGGGGGGTGTTCGCGCCTCGACATCCTCAACGGCCGCCTCGGCGCCATCGCCGACGAGCAGGCGCGAACGGTGCTCCTCGACGCCCTCTGGGCCCACGGCTCCACCTACCGGTGGGCGGACCACTCGAACCTGCGGGCCGCTGTGGCCTGGACCGACCATTCGCCGCTCGGCGACCGAACGACAGAGATGGTTTGGCTCCTCGACCCCTGGAACAACCGGGTCCGTGTCGATCGGCCGGCCGAACGCACGGTGGCCCTGGCGGTCGGGCCGCGGCTGCAAGTGTTTGCCGATGGCAAAGAGACCTCGGACCTTGCCGCACGCGCACAGGCGGCCGGCGACGTGCGGTTCGTCCGGCAACTGCTGCCCATGCCGTTCAGCCTTACCGAAGACGGGCTGAACATCGCCTGGGCCGGGACGCGCACCGGGCCGGGCGAGGCCCGCGTCTGGCAGCGCCTGCTGGCGACTTCTCGCAGGGCAGGGGACTTCGGCCAAAACGACCGGACGGTGGTGGAGATCCGCAAGGACACGCACCGCGTGGACGACGTGGTCATCCAGTGGCCCGAGTTGCCCCTGCTGGACCGGCCGATGCGAGTGGAGATGGTCGAGTGGTGGGACGCCGGCGGCCTCGCCCTGAGCCGCTTGTGGCGATTCGTTCCCACCGACGAATCCGGGAAGGCCACCGGCCCGGCGATGTATACCGTCCGCGTGAAGCGCCTGGAATTCGACGCCAAGGCGACAGCGGAAGTGTTTCAGAAGCCATAACCGGCGCGGAGCCGCGGGCCCTGGGGGCGCGGCCGCCGCGAATGACGAAATCCGAATGCCGAATGAATGACGAAACGACAATGACCAAGCGGAGCGCCTCCTCGTCGCTCGTCACTGCCGTTTGATTCGTCATTCGGGCTTCATCATTCGTCATTGGAGGCCGCTCGCGCGCTGGCCGCGCCGGCAACACGGCAACCGCACGGGCCTGTATTCGCGTCGAGGGATATATCGAGATGCCCGACTGGAAGGACCCGGAAGACTACCTCGAAGAAGCCGACCGGCTGCTGGAGGACGGCATCTACGAAGAGGCCCTGGCCGCGTGCCGCAAGGCGCTCGCGATCGACCCGGACTCGGCCGCCGCCCACGCCCTGTCGGGCCGGTGCCTGGCTTACCTCAACCGCGTGGATGAGGCCGAGAAGGAACTCCTGCGTGCCGTCGACCTGGACCGCACCAGCGTCGATGCCTGGTTCGGCCTGGCGTTTGTCTCGTGGCTGCGGGCCGACGACCGCGAAGCCCTCGGCCACCTTCAGCGCGCGCGGCGGCTGGCGCCCGACGACGAGGCCGTCCTCGCGCAACTCGTCGGAACCCTCGGCAACCTGGGCCAGTTCGAAGAGGCGGCCAGACTCCGCGAGGAGGCGATCGAAATCCACCCCGACTCGGCCGAGATCGCCTACCAGTGGGGCCTGGTCCTCGTCAAGCAGGGACGCTACGACGAGGCCCTCGGGGCGTGGCGCCAGGCCACCGAGTGGGAAGAGGACTTCCCGGAGTTGCACCTTTCGATGGCGCGGGCCCTGGCGGCCCAGGGCAAACTCCAAGAAGCCCACCAGGAGTTGATGCGCGAACTGGAGTTGTACCCGGATTCCCGCGAGGCGCGCCTGGCCCTCGGCGGATACTACGTCCAGCGCGGCGAGCCGCGAAAGGCCGTCAAACTCTACGAGCAACTCCTGGGCGAGGCCGAAGACGACCCGCGCGTCCACCTGGACCTGGGGATCGCCCTGATGCGGCTTGGCCGCGCGGCCGCCTCGCGGCGGCACCTGATGCGGGCCCTGGAACTCAGCCCCTCCGACCCGCTCATCCTCTCGCACCTCTCCACCGTGCCGCACACCAAGTCCGACACGACGCGGGCCGCACGAGTCCTGAGGCGGGCCCTGCGCCAGGAGCCGCACCGCGACGAACTCTACCGCAACCTCTCGGCCCTCTTCGCCGGGGAAGGCCGGTTCGACGAGGCCGAGGAGGAACTGCGGCGGGCCATGGTCTTTTCGGGCCGCGCCCACGAACTCGAAAACGACCTCGGCGTCCTGCTGGCCATGCAGGGCAAGTTCGACGAGGCCCGCGAGGCGTTCCAGCGCGGCCTCAGGCAGCGGCCTGAGGACCTGCCGCTTCAGATCAACCTCGCCCTCATCGAAGCGGATCTCGGGCGGCACGAGGCGGCCCTTCAGCAACTCGCCGTCCTCGCCAAGAAGCACCCGGCGGACCTCGACGTCCTGGGGAACCTCTCGTCTATCCTCATGGAGATCCGCCGGATCCCCGAGTCGCTCTCGGTCGCGCGGCGGATGTGCGAGCAGGCGCCGTTCGACCCGCGAGGCTACTACCTGACCGGCCGCGCGTACTACGACCTCCAGCAGTACGAGGCGGCCATGGAGGCGCTCGACAGGGCCCAGCGCCTCGACCCGACACAGGTCGACACGGCGATCGCCCTGGGGATGTGCTACGCGGCCCTGGGTCGCTCGAAGGAATGCCTGCGGACGTTCGAGCGGGCCCGCGCCCTGGCGCCGAACGACCCGGATGTGCTGTACAACCTCGGCCTGGCGTACGAAGACGCCATCGCCACGGGCGAGGTCTCGATCAGCGAAGACGACGCCATCGCGCTGTACCGCCGGGTCCTCGAACTCGCCCCGACCTACAAGGCCGCCCAGGACCGCCTCGACGCGCTCGAGCAGTAGCCTGGCCCCCGTGCGAAATCCCTTTCACCGCACAGAGCGCGCGTAGGATGGGTGCTCTGCTCCCACGCGGACGAGTTGGCGGGCTTCGAAGATCGCGTGGGTCCACAGGACCCACCCTACGGGCTGCCGTTCTGTGCGCCCTCTGCGCCCTCAGCGATGAAAGAAACGGACTACCGGACCTCGTCCGGCCCGATGTCGGGCGCCTTGCCCTTGAAATCGTCGTTGATGCCGGGAATGACGACGCCGGCGTCGATGCGTTCGGGGGCAAGGTCCGCCGGGCGGCCGCTCTCGATCGTCCGGTACGGCTCGACCCGCAGGTTACCCTTGCCGAAGGTCTCCGCCGGCAGGGCAGCCAGGGCAAGAGCGAGACAGGCGCAGGCAGCAATGGACCCCATGCCGATTCCCTTTACTGAGGGCAGGTGTATGGTACCAGCAGGTGGGTGGCATGACCACCTTTAATCGCGAACCGCCATAACCTTGCACGAGGGGGCCCCCGGCGTCACAATAGTACGCGAGCAACTTGATTGACAGGGCGCGCATGCCAGGCATCTCCGGCGGCTTCGGCGGACCGCAATTCGACGACGCAACCCGCACGGTCAAGATCCCCGCGACCCGATGGTGGCGGCGGCTGTTGGCGTTCGTCGGGCCCGCCTACATGGTCTCGGTCGGGTACGTGGACCCGGGCAACTGGGCCACCGACATCGCGGGCGGGTCGCAGTTCGGGTACACGCTGCTGTGGATCCTCGTCGTCAGCAGCGCCATGGCGGTCCTGCTTCAGGCCCTTAGCGCGCGGCTGGGCCTCGTGACCGGCCGCAACCTCGCCCAGGCCTGCCGCGACGAGTACCCGCCGCTGGTGCGCTACGTCCTGTTTGTCCTGGCCGAGATCACCATTGCCGCCACCGACCTGGCCGAGGCGCTCGGGTCGGCCGTTGCCCTGAACCTGCTTTTCGGCATTCCCATCTTGTGGGCGGTGCTCATCACGGCGTCCGACGTCCTCCTGCTCCTTGTGATCCAGCGGTTCGGCATCCGGAAGATGGAAGCGGTCATCGTGATGCTGATCGCGACCATCGGCATCTGTTTCATCATCGAGATTTTCCTGAGCCGGCCGGAGTGGGCCGGCGTGGCAGCGGGCCTGCGGCCCGGCCCACTCACGAAGGAACAGTTGTACGTCGCCATCGGCATCCTGGGGGCCACCGTGATGCCGCACAACCTGTACCTGCATTCATCGCTGGTGCAGAGCCGCGACGTGGCCCGCAGCCGCATAGGCGTGGCCCAGGCGTGCCGGTTCAACCTCATTGACTCGGCGATTGCGATGAACTTGGCCCTGCTGGTGAACGCGGCGATCCTCATCACGGCGGCGGCCGCCTTCGGGAGCCGCGGCATCCAGGTCACGGAACTCCAGCAGGCCCACGGGCTGCTCGAAGGCCTCCTGGGCAGCCACGTCGCGCCGGTGGCGTTCGCGATCGCGCTGCTGGCGTCGGGCCAGAGTTCGACGGTCACCGGCACGCTGGCCGGGCAGATCACAATGGAAGGATTCATGCGGTTCCGGATGCGGCCGTGGCTGCGGCGCCTCTCGACTCGCCTGCTGGCCATCATGCCGGCGGTCGTCGTGATCCTGATGGTCGGCGACAGCGGGGTGTACCGCCTCCTGATTCTCAGCCAGGTGGTCCTGAGTCTCCAATTGCCCTTCGCCATCGTGCCGCTCATCAAGTTCACGGGCAGCGGGCAGAAGATGGGCCCGTTCGCCAACGGCACGGCGGTCCGGGTTCTGGCGTGGGTCGTGGCGGCGGCAGTCGTGGGCGTGAACGTGTGGCTGGTGTACGGACAGGTACTCGACTGGATGACGGCCGCCGGGCCGTACGGCTGGTTGGTGGCGGCGGCGATGATGCTCGTGGCCGCGCCGCTGGCGGCGCTGCTCGTATGGATGGCCGCCAAGCGCGAGAAGGCGGCCGCCCCCGTGCCGACGGTTTCGCCCGACCAGATCGTCGCGGCGGCCGAGATCGGGGGCAAGCATTTCCGCCGCATCGGCGTTGCCCTCGAGGCCACGCAGACCGACGCCATGACCCTGGCCGAAGCGATCCCCCTGGCCGAGGCCCACGGGGCGGAATTGATCCTGATGCACGTGGTCGAAGGCGTCGGCGCCCAGTGGTTCGGGCCGCAGACCGGCGACGCCGAAAGCCGGCAGGATGAGCGCTACTTCGAGGGCCTCGCCGAGCGCCTCCGCCAGAACCTGGTGGGCCGCGTGGCGGCGGTGCGGCACGCCATCGGCTACGGCAGCATGCCCCAGGGGCTCGTCCGACTCGCCAAGGCCGAGAAGGTGGACCTACTGGTGATGGGCGGCCACGGACACAAGGCACTCGGCGACATCCTCCACGGCGAGACCATTCAGCACGTGCGGCACGGGCTGGACATTCCGGTGCTGGCGGTGAAGAAATAGGGAGATTCTGCGACTGCGCGGCAGGCAGGACTGCCCACCGGGCCGCGTCCCCTTTCTTGTGGGCAGCGGGCAGTCCTGCCTGCCGCGCCGGACGTAGGCCGGGGCGAAGCCCCGGCATCTTCGTCCGCGGGGTGAGCCATGGGCCGGGGCTGCGCCCCGGCCTACATAGTGGGCGAACGCCACGTCCGCCCAGCCAGGTCGTCGGCGAGCGCGGCGGCGAGGAGGGCCGAGAATTTGCTTCCGCCCTGCCGCCTGCCGTGTGTAGAGTACGCGCACCGACTTTCCTGAACCTCGATTCTCGAAAGGAGTTGCCACCCGATGAGCATGCCCGCGAATATCCGCATCCGCCTGAGCCTGATGATGTTCCTCCTGTATGTCATCTGGGGATCCTGGGCGGTCGTAGCGTATCCCTTCTTCGTGGGCCTGAAATTCGACCCGTGGGTCATCAGTTTCCTGATGAGCATGGGGTCGCTGGCGTGCATCGTTGTGCCGTTCATCGGCGGCCAGATTGCCGACCGCTGGCTTCCCACGCAACTCTTCCTGGCCATCATCGGCCTGGCCGGAGGCGTGTTCCTGCTGTTGATGGCCGTCGCGAGGGACCAGTGGACGATGCTCCTCCTGATGGGGGGCTATGCCCTGCTGTTTGCGCCCACGTTGCCGCTGACTAACTCGCTGGCGTTCCATCACCTGAGCGACCCCGACCGAGAGTTTGGCGGCATCCGCGTCTGGGGCACGATAGGCTGGATCGTGGCCGGACTGGGCCTGACACTCTGGCGGCACATGTGCGACCCGGAGTTCGGCAGACTCCTGTCGGGCTTCAGCATGACCGGTGACTGGTTCAGCCAGTTCTGGAAGGTGTGGTGGAACCCCTCGGGCACGTGCGTCCAGGGCGACCTCTTTTACCTGGCCGGGGGTTGCTCGCTGGCCTTCGGCCTCTTCTGTTTCTTCCTGCCGCATACCCCGCCGAAGCGCGAAGGCGTCAATCCGCTGGCGTTCCTGGAGGCGCTGAAACTGCTGAAAGACAGGAACTTCCTCGTGTTCCTGGTGATCGCCTTCGTGGTGACGACGGAACTGAATTTCTACTACATCCCGACGCCGAGTTTCCTGGCCGACATCGGCATCGCCCCGGCCAACGTGCCGTCGGTCATGACCATCGCCCAACTCGCCGAGATCGTGGTCCTGGCGTTCCTCCTGCCGCCAGCCATCAAGAGGTTCGGCCTCCGCTGGACGCTGGCGCTGGGCGTCATCGCATGGCCGCTGCGGTATGTCATCTTCGCCATCGGCGAACCGACGTGGCTGGTGGCGGCGGCCCTGACGCTCCACGGGTTCGGGTACGCGTTCTTCTTTGTGGCGTCGCAGATTTACGTCAACAACGTGGCCCACTCCGACATCCGCGCCAGCGCCCAGAGCCTGCTGACGCTCGTGACCGTGGGCTTCGGCATGTGGCTGGGGGCCCACATTTACACCTTCACCAAGGTCCTATTCACTTTCGCCGAAGGCGGCGTCGAGAAAACCAACTGGACGGCCGTGTTCCTGGTGCCCTGTGCCCTGACGGCCCTTTGCGCGCTGGCTTACCTGGTCTTCTTCCGGCCGCCCGAGAAGCAGTTGGCGGCCGAGGAGGCGACGGTGTAACCGACGCACTACGGCGCTACGGGGCGCCGGTTCGCCGTCCGGCTGCGGACGTGCGCTGAGCCCGTCGCCGTACCGGCGACTGCTGAACGCCGCTGACGAGCCCGCCGGCAAGGGCCCCTTGCCATGCCACTGAGCCTGCGACTTCGCCTCGGCACGATGATGCTCCTCCAGTACGCCATCCCGGGCGCATTCGCCCCCGTGGCATACATCTACTGGCTGTCGCTGGGGTTCTCGAATTCGCAGATCGTCGACATGGGCATCCTGGGGGGCGTGATCGGCCTCGTCTCCCCCTTCATCGGCGGGCAGATCGCCGACCGCTGGGTGCCCACGCAGTACTACCTGGCGGCGGCAAACATCGTCGGCGCGGTGATTCTTGTGTTGATGGGCATCCGGCACGATTACCTTACCATCCTCCTTCTCTCAGGCGTCTACGCGCTGCTGGTGGGGCCGACCGGTCCGCTCACCAACTCGCTGGCCTTTCATCACCTGAAAGACGCCGCGCGCGAGTTCGGCTCCATCCGCGTCTGGGGCACCATCGGCTGGATCATCGCGGGGCTGGGCCTGACCCTATGGCGGCACCTGTACGATGTGGCGTTTGTCAGCCTCCTGGCCGACTTCCGGCTAGACCTGGCCTGGCTGGGCGACTTGTGGCGCCTGTGGTGGTCGCCCTCGGCCCGGTCGCTCGGCGGCGACCTGTTTTTCGTGGCGGGAGGGTGCTCGCTGGCGCTGGGCCTGTTCAGCCTGGCGCTTCCGAGCACGCCCCCCGCGCGGCAGGGGGTCAACCCGCTGGCGTTCCTGGAGGCCCTGAAACTCCTCAAGGACCGCCACTTCGCCATCTTCCTGGGCATCGCGTTCGTGGTCACCACGGAACTCTCGTTCTACTACACGCCGACCTCCAAGTTCCTGAAGGACCTCGGTATCGCGGAGGCCAACGTTCCGTCGGTGATGACGATCGCGCAGATCGCCGAGATTTTCGTCCTGGCGCTGCTGTTGCCGCTGGCGACCCGCAAGATCGGCCTGAAGTGGACGCTGGCCCTGGGCGTCATCGCGTGGCCTCTCAGGTACGTCATCTTCGCCATCGGGCAGCCCTTATGGCTGGTGGTGGCGGCCCTGGCGTTTCACGGGTTCGGGTTCGCGTTCTTCTTTGTGGCGTCGCAGATTTACGTCAACAACGTGGCCCACAGCGACATCCGCGCGAGCGCCCAGTCTCTGCTGGCGGTCGCGCTGGGCATCGGGGGACTGCTGGGCGGGTACATCTTCAACTTCGTCATCAACGTCTTTACCTATGGTCCGGCCCGGGACGTGTGGCCGTTCATGAAGCCGGTCTACGCGGCCATCAAGTCATACCTGGGCACCGACGCCGGCCCCGGAACCGTCACGGAGTGGACGTACCTCTTCCTCTTCCCGTGCGCGCTAACGTCGCTGTGCGCTGTGGCCTACCTCATCCTGTTCAAACCGCCGCGGGAGCAGTTGGCGGCGCAGGAAACTCCGGCGTAGGCTCTCCCATGTGCATCACTTCGGGCAGCGTGCCCCCGGCATCCGTTCCGTTGGCATGCATGCCTGCGCAGCGCC
>Ga0315280_10001083_pt1 | contig 48338 bp, 41 predicted proteins | sample YL17G06_40_MG_FD_203697 | JGI IMG/M metagenome (GOLD analysis project Ga0315280, IMG submission 203697) | Sediment microbial communities from Yellowstone Lake, YNP, Wyoming, USA - YL17G06_40 | ecosystem: Environmental > Aquatic > Freshwater > Lake > Sediment | place: USA: Wyoming | collected... | reverse complement strand
TGGCGCTGCGGGGCAGGAATAGGCAGCGAGTAGGGTCACCTGGGGGCTCGGGCTCCTGCCCGACCTCGCTTGAAGGCTGCCGCCTGACCCACCCTGCGCCGTGGGTGAGCTCCTGCCGACGGAGCAGAAGGTCGCTGAACGGCGTACAGCCTCCGGGCCTGTTGCCCAAGGGCCATTCTGGCGGCCAACAGGACGCGGAACGTGGAGCGGAGCCGAGTTGTTAGCCGCCAAAGGAAGTCGCGGGAAAGAGCCTGAATTGGCCCGACACTAGCACCGCCCGCCGCCGCGGTGGTTCGTACTAGCTTCTTGATATTCATCGCCGCTGCCGTCAACCACACCTGGATCTGGACCTTCCACCTGCCCCGCCACTGAGCCCGCCGCAATCCGTGGCGGTCTTTCGCCAGGGCAAACACCGTCTCTACGTACACCTTTCTCTGCCCGAATCTGCGTTTGCCCTCCTCGGTCTTCAGCCAGCGCTGCGCCTCATCCAGGTAGCCGCGGTCGAAAGACCGCCTCAGGCCACGCTCCTTCCCAGTGGGAGAACACTGACTCCTGAACCGGCACGTTCGGCAGACCCCAGGCGGGGCCTTATAGGCCACCATGCGCTCGCTTTCCCGAACGAAGCGGCGGGTAAGGGTCTCACCGGCAGGGCAGGTGTAGGTGTCGCGCTCCGCGTCGTACCGGAAGTCCCGTATGCTCCACACACCGCCAGCATTGCGCTTCTTTCCCGCTCTTTGAGGGATGGCGGCTCGGATACCAAGCTCGGCCAGGTAGCGATAGTGGTGGAGGGTACCGTAGCGCCGATCAGCCACCACGTCACGAGGAAGTCGTCCCACCTGCCGCCGATGCCGCCACAGCAGCTCTTCCAACAGGTACTCGTCGGCCGTGGCACCAGGGGTCACCACCGCCGCAGTAATGACACGGGCCGGATGATCGTCCACTGCTATGTGGGCCTTGTAAGCGAGGTGCAGGCCAAATGTAGGGTGGTCAATGACGCTGGCCTCGGGGTCGGTTCGACTGCGGCAACGCTGGTTGGCTGGCGGTCGCTTGGCCGTCGGCTCCGGCTTCTGCTCAGGCGCGGCAGTCTTCTCATCTGATGAATCCGCAGGGGAGGTGGGAGAGGGTTCTCCAGGGTAGACGGGGTTCTCCGTAAACAATTCCTCGACGTACCGCCTGGGTGCCATTGGCGGCTGATGGGCGCCAGTTGGCTCAAGGGAAGCCAGGGCCGCGTTCGCCTGCATCAGGGTGGAGTCGAGGAATGCCGCTTCACCCCGTACAAGGCCAGCCGCCTGGCAGAATTCCACTGTCCGGTTGAAGAAGGCCTCAAACACCTCCATGCCGAAGCGGACTCTCGCTTTGGAAAGGACGCTATGGTCGGGGATGGCCTCATCCAGGTCGTAGCCCAGGAACCAGCGGTAGGCCATGTTGACCTGAATCTCCTCCATCAGCCGGCGCTCTGAGGTGATGCCGTAGAGGTAGCCGATGAGCAGTGTCTTGAAGAGGACGACGGGGTCGACCGAGGGCTGGCCAGTGTGGCTGTAGTAGGGCCGAGCCAGGGGATAGACGAAGGAGAAGTCGATGACTTCAGCGATGCGGCGGAGGAGGTGGTTCTGGGGAACGAGGCGGTCGAGGGAGAGCTGGTAGTAGAGCTTGGGAGCGAACCGGCGGTAGCCCATCATGGGCTGCTTCCTCCCTTCCGGGGGCGAGCGGCCCGTATGGATCATATCATTGATCAGATCTCACGTCGAGTTCGGCAACAGGCCCCTCCATTACACGGCGTACGTCCTGGCACTACGCCAGACCCGCGATGGAGGTTGCCCTATCCCACCAGTTTTCGAAGGGCGGCCGGTTGGGCGTCTCAAGTATCTCGGAGTATTGGCCCCTCAACACAGTGTCGATAGATGGGACATTAAAGCAAGCATTCTCACTGATAATCACGCGATCGTGGGCAAAGCTCTTCAGCACCCGCCACTCCGCAACGATTCCTTTTTGCCTGAGCTCTTCACGGAATCTGTCGAAGTCCCGCCTGGTCCGTTCGTCCACGTTCTCTGGACCCGATAGGATGCGCACCTCGCGCACCATAGCGGGGTCGACACAGATGATCAGTTCCTCAAGACCTCGTGCATTAAAATACCGGTCCGCCCACCAGATGTGCTTCTCACACCCCCGCAGGACCTGCCGCAGCTTCACCAGATTGGAGAACGGCTCCTCGGGCCTAATTGCCTCCGCCCTGCGGGGTTCGGCAGAGCTTGGTCGAGCCACCGCTTCTGGAGCGCCCTCACGGGTTCGTCTCGGTGGCGTCAGCCCGAACAAGCGGAATAGCTCTTCTTGCGAGAACACGCGCTCTAGGCTTACGTCGGCCAGCTCGTCGACAACCTCCTGGAAGAGGATCCTTTTCCGCTCTAGGAGCTGTTCTATCCGTTCCTCAATGGTCTCTTGGCAGATGAGCCGGGTGACGAACACGGTTCTGAGTTGGCCAATGCGATGTGTGCGATCTTCTGCTTGGCGCTCCACGGCCGGGTTCCACCACCGGTCGAAGTGAAGCACATAGTTGGCCCGCACTAAGTTCAGCCCCAACCCGCCGGCTCGAAGAGATAGAAGAAGGACTTTGTGCTCATCCTTCGAGGCGAACGCTTCCTCGATCCTACTGCGCTGGCCTGTAGACAGCTCACCCGTGTACAGCAGGGGGCTGTAGTCGGCGATGCGCCTCTCGATCTCTTCTAGGGTCTTCACATACTGGGAAATCACCAGCGCCTTCTGGTCGTCGTTGCAGGCTTCTTCTAGGTACTCTTCCAGGAGGAACTCGATCTTAGTGCTCTCTCCAGTGTCCGGGTCGAAATTACAGATCTGTTTGAGCTGTTGGATCAGCGCGAGCACGTGCTGGACCGTGACATCTCGAGTGCCCCGTAAGCGGTCGGTGCCCTCTTGTTCGGCTCGGTCGTAGGCCCGCCGCTGGGATTCCGTGAGTTCCAGCCACTTGGTGTCCACAACCTTTTCAGGCAGATCGGGTAGCGCTTCTTCCTTTCGGCGGCGGAGAACGTACGGCCTCACTCGCTCGCGCACAGCCCTCGCCGACAGGAACGGCACTTCGCTCGGCTGGAAAAGCCCGGGCTTGATGAATCCGAATACGGTGGCCAGATCCTCCAGTCTGTTTTCCAGAGGTGTGCCCGTTAACGCCCACCGGCGTCGGGCACTCAGATTGCGCACCGCTCGCGAGATAGCGGTGTCTGGATTCTTGATTCGCTGTACCTCGTCGGCAACAACGAGGTCAAACACGTGGCCCTTGATCGCTTCTCGATCTTGACGGACGGTCTCGTAAGTGGTGACCAGGACGTGGCATTTCCCCATGTAGGCTCGCCAAGCGATCTGCCTACCCAGCTGGTTGCCATGAACCCGGATGGCAACGAGTTCGGGAGCCCAGCGCGCGAGTTCGCGCATCCAGTGCGTCAGCACGCTCTTTGGGCAGACGACTAGGGCCTGCAGGGCGAGAGACCGGCGGATCAGAGCCCGGAACGCCGTGATGGCCTCGACGGTCTTGCCAAGCCCCATGTCGTCGGCCAGAAGGGCGGTCTCGTTCTCGAACAGCCAATTGACGCCGGCCCGCTGGAAGGCATAGAGCTCGCCAGGGAATAGAAGCTCTTCTCTGAACTCAGTGGCCGCTGGAGGCATCAGTATGGGGAGGAGCATCTCGAAGATATCAAGGCCCTTCGGCTCTCTGGGATCTAGCCGCTGCCGCAAGCCGAGTGGTTCTACTCGGATCTTGGTCCGTGCTTGCCCTCTCTGGAGTACCTCTTCCTCCTTCTTGATGAAGATGGTTCCGTGGGCCACGGGCCGCGCCAAAGGATGGAGCAGATCAACGATCTCGAACGGTGGCAGCAGGAGGTCAGCGTCCAGTTCGACGATTTGGGGCGCGCATAGATCTGGGGTCCCGTAGCTGTCTGGTCTAGCGAGGACTGAGTCGCGCGAGAGCTCCGGCGCTTCGATGGGCGGGATAGTCAGCGACCGAGCCTTGACTCTCGGCCAAGACAGCTCCTCCTCAGGCAATTCAATAACCTGAGGAGCAACGGGGCGCGAGAACCGGCGCAGTGTGTCTAGCAAGCCCATATCCGTGTCTACGCGTACCTGGGGTCTTCCTTTGCCAGAAGTTGCAGGGCCGCACGCATTCGCTCGAAGGCTTCCACGAGGTCAAAGCGAGTAGCGCAGTCCTCAACGTGTGCGATGCCCTCCTGTTCGCGGTCTGTGTCCGCGAAACGGCCTTCGTAGACCAGGGGTTGCAGGCCCGATGGTTTGATGCTTCCACGTGTAGCGGTGGTCGTCTCCTCATCCTCCACTTGCAGAACCTCACCCGCCCGCCAGATGGCCACAATGTCGGCCTCCACTTCACCGGCGATGTCCAGCAGCCGCCGCTCAGGCACAAGGACAGTCTTTGGCTTCCGGGACGACTGTTGTACTAGCGTCTTCCCGCAGAGTTCGACGCCTACATAGTGCTCCAGTTGTCTGCCGTAGAGGGTTTTCTGCACAAGCGAAGGGCGAACGGGTGTCGTGGCCCGGAACTCGAGCGGATATCCACGGTTGTCCGTCACCATTAGCGCCGCAATAAACCCATCGTCCTTGGCCGTCCTCTCGACCACGAGGAAGCCCAATAGGGGACTGGCAGTAGCTCGTTGTTCAGCCATGGCTACCTCCTCCCTGGGTTCGATTCGGGTGCCCCGCTTGTCTCCACGACAGTCCTGGACACGGGTTTGTTGCACCCCAGCAAGCACAGCCCTAAAGGCGAACGGGGCCGCCGGTCCTCTCCTGGATCCTCGGTCACCTTTTCAACCTCCAGGCATTGCTCCTCGTAGGACTGCGCGGAGGCCGCCCATTCCCGTTCGCGCTTGTATTATAATATAGCCGCTCTGACGAGCGGACAATAGCTGTGGGCCACAGCGTGGCAATGCGACAAGAATGACCACCTACGCAGGAGTTGCCTGATGCCCTCAAGCAGAACGCTGGATGTCCCCGCCCTGGAAAGCTGGCTGTGGGAAGCCGCTTGCGTCATTCGCGGCCCTATCGACGCGCCCAAGTTCAAGGACTACATCCTGCCCTTGATCTTCCTCAAGCGCCTCTCCGACGTCTTTGAGGACGAGCTGGCGGACCTGGGCGATACTGCTCGCTACGTCGACCAGGACCACAGCCTGGTGCGCTTCTACATCCCGCCGGCGGCCCGCTGGCAGGCCATCGCCCAGAGGACGACCGGCCTCGGCGAGCTGCTGACCGACGCCGTGCGGGCGCTGGCCCGAGAGAACCCCAGGCTGCAAGGCGTCATCGACACGGTGGACTTCAACGCCACCGCCGCCGGCCAGCGCATCCTGGGCGACGACCAGCTGCGGGCGCTCGTGCAAATCCTATCGCGCCATCGGCTGGGCCTTCGTGACGTGGAGCCCGACCTGCTGGGCCGGGCCTACGAGTACCTGATCCGCAAGTTCGCCGAGGGGCAGGGTCAGAGCGCCGGCGAGTTCTATACTCCTCGCGAGGTGGCCATCCTCATGGCCCGGATTCTCGACCCAGAGCCGGGAGAAGAGATCTACGACCCCGCCTGCGGGTCTGGAGGTCTCCTTATCAAGTGCCATCTCCGCTTTCGGGAGAAGTACGGCGCCGACCCACACATCGCTCCCCTCCAGTTCTTCGGCCAGGAGATCAACCCGGCCACCTTCGCCATGGCCCGCATGAACGCCTTCATCCACGACATGGAGGCCGATATCCGCTTGGGTGACACCATGAACCGGCCGGCCTTCTTGAACCACGACGGCAGCCTGCGCCGCTTCGGCAAGGTGACGGCCAATCCCATGTGGAACCAGAACTTCGCCCTGCCCACCTATGAGCACGACCTCTACGGCCGCTTCGCCTTCGGCTACCCGCCCGCCTCCAGCGCCGACTGGGGCTGGGTGCAGCACATGTACTCGTCTCTGAAGGACGGCGGCAAGATGGCGGTGGTGCTGGATACCGGCGCCGTCTCCCGCGGCAGCGGCAACACGGGCTCGAACCGGGAGCGCGACGTCCGGAGGCGGTTCGTGGAACGCGGCCAGGTGGAGGTGGTCCTCCTCCTGCCGGAGAACCTCTTCTACAACACCACGGCGCCGGGCATCATTATGGTCATCAACCGGGCGAAGCCCCACAAGGGCCAGGTCCTGCTCATCAACGCCTCCCAGCAGTTCGCCAAGGGCCGGCCGAAGAACTTCCTGACGGACGAGCACATCGGCGCCATCACCGACGCCTATCTGGGCTGGCAGGAGGTGGATGGGCTCAGCCGGATCATCGCCAGCGAGGAGGCGGTGCGGAACGACTACAACCTGAGCCCTTCCCGCTACGTGGCGCTGGACGGGGGCGAGGAGGTTCTGCCGCTGGAGGAGGCGCTGGTGGAGCTGGCGGAGGCGGAAGAGGAGCGGCGCGAGGCCGACGCGGAGCTGGCAGCCGTCCTGGATAAGCTGGGGATGCGGGGCTATGGCAATAGAGGCTGAGGCCGTCCAAGAGGTCCCGGAAGGGTTCAAGCTGACCGAGATCGGCCCATTGCCCGAGGACTGGCGGGCGGCAAGGCTCGGAGACATCTGTCAGCCTCGCCGAGCGATTGTCGATCCCAAGAACCTGGCTGATTGTCCGTACGTCGGACTGGAGCACATCGATTCGGGAGACTCCCGCCTCAAGAGGCGGGGACGCGCCGCTGAAGTCAAAAGTTCAAAAGGTCAATTCCACGTTGGCGATATCCTGTATGGGAAGCTGCGTCCTTACCTAGACAAGGCAGTGCTGGCAGAGGCGGACGGCATATGCTCGACGGACATTCTGGTGTTCGTCGCCGATTCGACGAAGGCCGAGCCTGCGTACCTAGTGCACGTGCTACATTCGACGTCATTTCTTGCCCACGCTGTTAGCACCACGGCGGGCACAAACTATCCGCGGACATCCTGGGGAGCCCTGACGGACTTCCTCCTGCCCCTCCCCCCTCTCGATGAGCAGCGGGCGATTGCGAGGGTGCTCTCCACCATCCACCGGGCCATCGAGACGACGGAGCGGGTCATCGCCGCCGCCCGGCAGCTCAAGCGCTCCCTCATGCGCCATCTGTTCACCTACGGCCCGGTGCCCATCGCCCAGGCCGAGCGCATCCAACTCAAGGAGACGGAGATCGGCCCCCTGCCGGAGCACTGGGATGTGGTCAAGCTTGGGGATGCAGCGCATTTGGTCATGGGACAATCTCCACCCGGTAGTTCATACAACACGGACGGCAGGGGGCTACCTCTACTGAACGGACCTGCTGAATTTGGAGTCCGGCGTCCCACCGTGGCGAAATGGACAACGAGTCCGACAAAGGTCTGCCAAGTCGGAGACATACTAACGTGCGTTCGCGGCAACACGACGGGCAGGCTCAACGTTGCTGACGAACGCTATTGCATCGGTCGAGGCGTCGCCGCTATTCGAGGAAAGGGCACCCGCTCAGAGACAGCATACCTTCTGTTTTTCTTGCAGAAGGAAGTTGACGCAATCCTGGCGTTGGCGCAAGCAGGGGGTTCGACGTTTCCGAACATCACTAAGTCGGAGATCGAACGCCTACTTCTGCCGCTCCCTCCGCCTGCTGAACAACGGCAGGTTGGCCGGGCCCTATCCGCGGTGGATCGGACAATCGAGGCGGAGGAAAAACGAAAGGCGGCGCTCAAGGAGCTGTTTCGCACCATGCTCCACCTGCTCATGACGGGGCGGGTGCGGGTGAAGGATTGGCACGAGCCCGAGGCCAAGGAGGTCCCGTAATGGCCGCATGGATGGTACGCGCTGGTGCCCATGGGGAACGCGAGGATTTCGCCCTTGAAAGAGGGCTCGCCGTCATAGGATGGGACGAGCTCGGAGATCTGTCCAGGGTTGGCTCCCGGGAGGAGCTAGACGCGTTGATGAGGGGTGCCTTCTCGGACGCAAAGACAGCGACCATCGCCAACTATGTGGGGCAAGTATGGGCCTTCCGCGAACGCATCCAGGTCGGCGATCTATTGGTCCTGCCCCTCAAGACCCGCTCTGCCATCGCTATCGGCACCGTCAGGGGCCCTTACGAATACCATGTCGACAACCCGGCGGAGGCGCGGCACACTCGCTCCGTCGAGTGGATTAGGAAAGATATCCCGAGATCGGACTTTGACCAAGACATCCTCTACTCGCTGGGCACCTTCATGACCGTCTGCCAGATTCAGCGCAACCGAGCCGAGGAACGCATTCGCGCGCTCGTGGAAGGTCGGGCGCCTCGTGCTCCGGTGGCAGCGGGCGAAGCCGTCGAAGGTGAGCCGCAGGCAGGCGAAGAGCCTCCCGCGGACCTCGAACTGTACGCCCAAGATCAGATAACTACGTACATCGGCCAGAGGTTCCGGGGGCACAAACTGGCTGACCTCGTCACCGCCGTCCTCAGCGCGGAGGGATACCACGTCCGTCAGTCGCCCCCCGGCCCTGACGGCGGAGTCGACATCGTAGCTGGCCGAGGACCGATGGGTTTCGAGCCTCCGCGGCTGTGCGTCCAAGTCAAATCCAGTGACAGGCCGGTTGATGTGAGCGTCCTGCGGGAGCTTCGAGGCGTCATGAGCAACTTCGGAGCGGAGCAGGGACTGCTTGTCGCCTGGGGCGGCTTCAAACAGTCGGTGGACAACGAAGCGCGCCAGCTCTTCTTCAACGTCCGGCTCTGGGACCAGGGCGAACTCGTCCGAGCCGTGCTGGAGCACTATGACCGCCTGCCTGACGACTTGCAGGCCGAGCTCCCGCTGAAGCGAATCTGGACTCTGGTTCCTGAGGAGTAGCATGGGCCGGCTCAGTAGCGAGCGTTACACTGTCCAGAACCCCCTCGTCCGCTACGCAAGCGAGGCCGGCTGGACCTACCTTTCGCCAGAGGAGGCCGTGCGGCTGCGCCGGGGCGAGACAGGCCCCATCCTCTGGGACGTCTTCGTCGAGCAGATACAGGCGCTCAACCCCCGCCGGGTGGACCACCTGGAAGCCGAAGAGGTTGCGAAGCGGCTTATCCGTGTGCCTCCCAATATTGAGGGTAACCTCCAGGCCTGGGAGTTCCTCAAGGGCCTCAAGACCGTCTTCGTGCCAGGTGAGGGCAGGGAGCGCAACCTGCGCCTTGTGGACTTCGAGCAGCTCGAGCGGAACGCCTTCCACGTCACCGACGAGTTCGTCTTCACCAACGGGACCGACCGCATTAGAGCCGACGTGGTCTTCCTGGTGAACGGCGTGCCCATCATCTTCATCGAGACCAAGGCCGCGACCAAGCTGGAGGGCATCGCCGAGGGGCTGGACCAGGTGCGCCGCTACCACCGCGAGGGGCCCGAGCTGCTGGCGCTGATGCAGCTCTTCGGCCTCACCCACCTCATCCAGTTCTTCTACGGCGCCACCTGGAACCTGTCCCACAAGGACCTCTTCAACTGGAAGGACGAAGCCAGCAGCCAGGACTTCGAGACACTGGTCAAGAGCTTTGTCGCGCCGGTGAGGGTGCTACGTGTTCTTTCGGACTTTATCCTCTTCACCAGAAAGGACGACGAGCTAAAGAAGGTGGTGCTCCGTCCCCACCAGATGCGGGCGGTGGACCGCGCCCTCTTTCGCGCCCGCCACCCTACGAAGCGACGGGGCCTCATCTGGCACACCCAGGGCTCCGGCAAGACCTTCACCATGATCACCATCGCCAAGAAGCTCATCGAACAGCCCGCCCTCGAGAACCCCACCGTGCTGATGCTGGTGGACCGCAACGAGCTGGAGGCGCAGCTATTCGGCAACCTCGCCGCCTGCGGCATAGAGCATGTGGCTGTGGCCGGCAGCAAGCGACACCTACGGGATCTGCTGCGCAACGACACCCGCGGCCTGATAGTCTCCATGATCCACAAGTTCGACGACATCCCCGCCAACATTAACACTCGTGCGAACATCTTCGTCCTGGTGGACGAGGCCCACCGCACGACTGGGGGTGAACTGGGCAACTACCTCATGGGCACGCTCCCCCACGCTACCTATCTGGGCTTCACGGGCACGCCCATCGACAAGACGGCGTATGGCAGGGGCACCTTCAAGGTCTTCGGCGTCGATGACCCAGACGTCGGTTACCTGGACAAGTACTCCATAGCTGAGTCCATCGCCGATGGCACCACAGTGCCCCTGTACTATAGCCTGGCCCCCAACGAGCTTCGCGTAGACCGCGAGACCCTGGATCGCGAGTTCCTGGACCTGACGGAGGCCGAGGGTCTCAGCGATATCGAAGACCTCAACCGTATCCTCGACCAGGCGGTCAACCTCCGCAACATGCTCAAGAACCGGGAGCGTGTCGAGCGCATCGCCCAGCATGTGGCCAAGGACTTCCTGGAGAAAGTAGAGCCCAGCGGCTACAAGGCGTTCCTGGTAGGCGTCGACCGCGAGGCCTGCACGCTGTACAAGGAGGCGCTGGACCTTCACTTGCCACCGGAATACTCGGCGGTGCTGATAAGCCCGGGCCACAACGACCCGCCGGAGCTCGCCCGTTACCACCTGTCGGAAGACGAGGAGAAGCGGATACGGAAGGCGTTCGTCAAGCCAGAGAAACTGCCCAAGATCCTCATCGTTACTGAAAAGCTGCTCACTGGGTACGACGCACCCGTCCTCTATTGCATCTACCTGGACAAGCCCATGCGGGACCACGTGCTGCTTCAGGCCATCGCCCGCGTCAATCGCCCCTACGAAGACGAGAACGGCAAGCACAAGCCGGGCGGCTTCGTCCTGGACTTCGTGGGCATCTTCGAGAACCTGGAGAAGGCCCTAGCGTTCGATTCCAAAGATGTGCAGAGCGTTGTCGAAGGGCTGGATGTCCTGAAAGAGCGCTTCGCGACGCTCATGGAGAAGGCGCGGCGGGATTACCTGCCGTTGATAGCGGGCAAGTCGATGGACAAGGCGGCGGAGGCCGCCCTGGAGCACTTCCGCGACGAAGACGCCCGGCACAAGTTCTACGGCTTCTACCTTGAGTTGGAGGACCTGCACGAAATCATCTCCCCCGATGCGTTCCTCAGGGATTACCTGGATGACTACAACCGCCTGGCTGACCTGTACGCGACCTCGCGCTCGGCCTACGAAGGTGGCCGGTTTCTAGATCGGGAACTGGCCCGCAAGACCGCCCGCTTGGTGCAAGAGCACACCAAGGCTGGCCTCATTGGAGACACGGTCGCCGTATACGAAATCAATGTGGAGACGCTAGACAAGGTCGCTCAAAGCGGCAAGCCCGATACCGTCAAGGTGTTCAACCTGCTGAAGAGCATCGAGAACAAGATCGAGCGAGACCTGGCGAGGGCCCCCTACCTGCTCTCCATCGGCGAGCGAGCCGCGCTGATCGCCGAGGCTTTCAAGCAACGCCAGATTTCCACCCAGGAGGCGCTGAAGCAGCTGGAAGAGCTGATCAATGAGATCAACGAGGCAGAGCAGGAGCAGGCCGAGCGTAACATCTCGGCTGAGTCCTTCACCGTGTTCTGGCTGCTGAAACGAGCGGGCACCGCTGAGGCCGACGTGGTAGCCCAAGAGATGGCGACCGTCTTCAACAAGTTCCCGCACTGGCGCACCAGCGAGCAGCAGAGCCGCGAGGTGCGCCGTGCTCTCTACAGGCTGCTGGGGAAGGCTAACGTTAGGGACGTGCCCGAAGTGGCGGAGCAGGCCATGACCGTGCTGCGGAGGGACCGCTCATGAACAAGCGCGGCACTGGCACCCTGGACCTGCTGGAAGAGGCTGTACCCGCGGCCGTCTTCAAGGCCGAGGTGGAGACGTGGGCCAGGCGGATTGGCGTCGAACCCAAGGAGATTCGGCTGCGCCCCATGAAGCGCAAGTGGGCCAGCTGCTCCAGCTCGGGGCGCCTCACTTTCGACACTGGCCTCCTCCGTCAGCCGGCTCATTTTCGAGCCGAGGCAATCGTCCACGAGTTGCTGCACTTGAAGGTGCCGAACCATGGGCGCTTATTCAGATCCCTGCTTCGTGGGCATCTATCTAATAGGTCTTAGAATCTGGCGGGGTTTCCGCCACTAGTTGCGGTTGCCAACTATGAATCAGGAGGAGCTCAGGCGCCTTCTTGCTTCCCTGCAACGAAGGGAACGGATAGAGCAGATCGGAGAGGCGGGGCTGCGAGTCCTCGGAGGAATCGGCGACTCAACTGAGCTGCACAGTCTATTCTTCGAGTGGCTTCGGGGCGGATTGCTGTCGGCAGTGGAAATTGAGAGGGCGGCCGCTGCACTCGGACCAATGCCCTTCGAAGAGCGGCTAAGGGCTCTTGATGTGCTCACGGCGGCGATATACACGGTTTCCTCCCATCTGCCTGAGCCGCAGCGGGAGGTGCTTCTTAACTTCGCTCTCTGGTTCGTCTATCTCGTAGGTCAGATGTCGCAACAGCAAACCGATCAATGAGGGACACGCCGCGCGAGCCGATTGACACCTGGTTGTTCGCCCAATCTTCGATGCATCTGCGATAGTGCGAACGTGGCAGAGCAGCCTCCTGGATCGAGACGCTGCCGATCTCGGAGTATGGACTGCGAGGGAAGTCAGTCCTCCAGAAAAGGAAATTCTAGTTCGGCCGCCTGGCCGTACCCGAGGCGGTGGGAACACAGGGAACATGTCTTGGATCCCATGCTGCAGCGCCTGATCTCACCCGATCGTCCCGAGTAGGCAGAGAAGCTGTCGGTGGGCACGCCGCCAAGAAGGCAGTGGATGAACCGGAGGAAGTCCACCCCGGCCATGCTGGCGGCAAGCGCGTTCAACGGGCCCACGGAAGGTGCCTCCACCGCCGCCAGGTATCCCAGGCGGCGACCCGCCTCGACCTCGCCGGCCACGGCCTGCTTAGACAAGTAGCCCATGCACGTGAGGCAAGGGCTGCCAGGCCGTATGAGGGTGCAACGGGCCGCGATGGATCGAAGGGTGGTGCCCACGACTTCGATTTCAACGCCGGTGTCGAGGAACGGAATGAAGTATTGGATGGCGAGCTGGTTGGGGACAACCCGACTCACCAGGGTATCAGTGCCCCCAATGAGGAGGTCGCACTCCAGGAGTGCCCTGATCGCCTCGTCAGAGTTGACGTCCGCCTGGACCGGAATGACTTGACACCCTGGGTTGTGTCGTGCCGCATACCTGGCTGCAACCTCGACCTTCGGGGTTCCAGCCTCCACGTCCGCCGGTTCGGACCCCACGACTCGGGCCCGGTTGGACTCTTCGATGATGTCATCATCAACAACTACAAGCTGGCCGACTCCTAGGTGGACCAGTTGCGCAGCGAGCCAAGAGCCATTACCTCCGAGGCCAATGATGCCGACCGTCATGGCCTTCAGCCGAGCTTGCCCTGCCTCACCCCATACCAGGACCTGACGATCGTACATTGGGGCGACGCCTACGGCGGGTTCAGGGTGAGGACCAGAGCGAGGTAGGATGTCGAGGCTGGCGCCCACGGCCGCAATCTCATCAATAAGCCGAGCCTCCCGTCCTCCTGGCAGCCACAGGCGCCCCTTCACGCTCTCTTGCCCAAATACGAGTTCGGCCACTGGGCGCGCCGGTAAGCGCGCCTGCAGCTTTGGCACCAGCAGTGCCTGTCCGTCGATATCGATAGAAGAGAACATCACATCGCCTCTGGAAAACGGATGCGAGTGGGCGAGAACGATGGTCAGCCCACTCTCCCGCGCCCTCTTCAGCGGTCCCGCTAGCCATTCCGGCCGGACTGAAATGAAGGCACCGCTCTTCCGCTCGACGCCTTCGGAGGAGACAAGGAGGACCTCCCTGACCAGGAGGCGAGCACGGTTTCGCGTCAAGGCATAGCCGCACATGAGGATAGCTGCAGCCTCCTCCGAGTCCGCCATAAGGTGACGCCGTGTGCCCTCCAGGTCATGGTGCATGAAAACGATTTGGGTCTTCACTACGTCGCCTCGGCGAACCAGCGCAGCATTGCCTTGATGTAGCGCCAAAGATTTTCCCGTTCGGGCACCCAGGTTTGATGTTGGTAGCAGACATGGGCCCAGTTCTTTCCCTGGCGCTCTTCGCCGCTTGGCGGCGGCGTCGGAAATCCTGGTGGCGCGGTAAGCCCCGGCTCAACGAAGAACCCATTAGGCTTGGTCTGAGGGAAATCAGAGGGCACTTCGATTGCGATGCGTGAGCGAGGTGGGTCCCAACCTGAAGGAAGCTCCAAGTCGCCAATTTCCACCCAGCGGGTCCCAACAGGCTGCTCGACGACCGTGACCCGGGGATAGGCCGCCCTGACCCGTTCAGCTTCCTCGTCCCAGCTCATCCCTCTAACCTCGGGTGATGGGCGGCAAGTCGTAGAACTTGAGGCCGCTGCGGAGTTCTACTGTTTCCGCGTCCTCGATTTTCCTGTCGGGTTCCGGCCCGGGTACTTCAAGGAAGAGGGCGTTGCCAGGCGGGATGTTGTCGAGTGCCTTGATCTGACTGCCGGTGAGGACGTCCTCCTCGACCTGATAGCGGCGGTCATTGATGAAGATGGTGTATCTTCTGCCGACGATGGTCATTGGATACCTCCTTCGTTTTCTATATGAAACACCGTTTGATCAGAGTCTACGCTAGACCGTCCTGGCTGTCAAGCTGCTGAAACAACGGCTTGCGATCGAAACACCGCCGTGGCATACTGTGCAAGGAGATACCCGCGGAAGGAGGCTGCCAGGCATGGGATCCGTCCAGAGAAGAGGGCTGGCGGAAGCCGTTAGGGTCGCCAGGCGAGAGCGAGCTCTTACGCTTCGTCAAGCGGGGGAGGAGTGCGGGGTCAGCGCGGCGACGATAATGAGAATTGAGCGTGGCGGTGGGTTCGACGTAGACACACTTGCAAAAGTGTGCCGATGGCTGAATGTGGCGCCGGGGTCGTTCCTAGGTGAGACCCAGGGGAAGCCAAGGCGCGAACATGAGGAGCTGAGCACACCCGACGCCGTGGCGGTACACCTGAGGGCTGATCCCAACCTCGACGATAGGACCGCTCAGCTTCTTGCCGAGACGTTCAGGGAGCTTTATCGCCGCCTCGCCAGGGGAGGAATATGACCATCACGGGTAGGACGCGCAGCCCGAGGTCGCACCACTTCACGCGGTGGATAGAGGGCCAAGCTACAGGCATCCGGCGGGAGCTTGGGGCTGGTATTCGCCAAGTCATTACCGGCTGGGACATCGCCTCAGCCCTCGACATCCCCGTCTTGTACCCTGAAGACATCTTGGGAGCTGCGCACCCATCGGCACAAGCGTTAAGAGACATCGGGGCGGCTTGGTCTGGCGCATGCTTCGAGTTCCCTGGCCGCTTGTATGTTGTCTTCCTCAACCCTCTACACGCTAGGACTCGTCAGAACGTAACCCTGGCTGAAGAGTTGAGCCATATCTGGCTTGGCCACGAGCCGAGCCGCGTGGGTTTCCTCGATGGGGGGCGCATCCCTCTTCGTACCTACGATCCAAGTCAGGAGAAGCAAGCCTACGCCGTCGGGGCGGCTACGCTGGTCCCCGCGCGGGCTCTGTGGTTGCTGACAGCCCGAGGGGCTACCGACGGCGAAATTGCCGCCCACTTTGGGGTCAGCTTGGATGTCGTGCGCTATCGCCGGAACGTGACGAAATCGCTAGGCCTCGATTGAGGGCTCAGGTTCGGGGCGTCGCGGCAGGTTTGGCACTAACTGGTCGCAGGGTCGGATCGCGAGAAAACCGGCTGAGCGCCGTTCCTGACAAAGGTGGTACATTGCGTGATGTCCGCCTGAGCCGCCGGACAACTGGGGCTACGTGACTACCTGAGGGCCGATAGCATTCGATGCACGACCCGTGCACATCTCGACTTCGCTCGCGCAATCTCCTGCAATCGTAGAGAGCCTGCCGACGGAGCAGGCCAACGTCGAGGGGCTCGCAACTTCCGTTAGGCGGCCCGCCAGCGGGTACAATCGTGGCGAGGCCACGAAACTCTGTTCTGGTCGCTACCATCTTTTGGGGCCAATGGGTATAATCCGAATGCGACAACGGCCGTGTCCCACTGATCACCGATGGGCAATAACGGACTTCCGACGCCTGGTGCCATTCTCGAAGGGCCGTTTTGGCCTGAGCCCGTGCGGGTCGTTGCGGCGCGGCGGCTGGGCGGGCTTCTGGAGATAGAGGCTGAGGGATTGCGCAGGCGCGTGTAAAGGTGGCTGCATCTCCCGCTGCCGCAGGGGATAGCCGGGAATGATGGGTGACAGGACTATCCGAGTGAGCCTCCCAACCGACGAGAAAGGCATGGTGGGGCGGCGATGCCCCTCGCCGGAGTGCGGCCAGTATTTCAAACTCAAACCCGGAACTGGCCTTCCGATCGAGGATTGCGGATGTCCCTACTGCGGGACGCGAGCAGACTCGTCCGACTTCCTCACGCCGGACCAAGTGGAATACGCGAAGAGTATTGTGGCCAAGCAAGTCCTGGAGCCCATGCTCCAGGACTTCAGACGCGGCATAGAGAGCTTAAATCGGCCCTCACGGAACTCGCTGATCACCGTCAAATTCTCAGTCAGCACGCCTAGCTTTCGCATCTACTCCTATCGCGAAAGTCATGTCGAGACGCCGGTCACCTGCAACACCTGCGGGCTCGAATTCGCTGTCTTTGGCATCTTCGCCTTCTGTCCGGACTGCGGCCAGCTCAATGCATTCGAAGTCTTCGATGCGTGCCTAGAGGTCTGTCGCCGGCGGCTGCATCTGCTTGACCTCCCGGAGACGGCTGACGACCAGGAATTGGTGAAGGCAATCCTGGTGGACGCCCTTGGCAGCGCTGTGGCGGCGTTTGACGCCCTTGGCAAGAAGCTGCGCCAGGCGCGGCCGGAAATCCTCCCGGACAGGCCCAAGAATCTTTTCCAGAACATAGCAGCTCTAGACCGTTCCCTCGAGAAGGCGAGAGGGGTTGGGGTAGGTGCACGCCTTGGAGCGGACGGCTTCGACGATCTGGTCCGCCTGTTCCAGGTGCGCCACATCTACGAGCACAACCTAGGCGTCGTTGACGAAGAGTTTGTTGCCAAGGTACCAGGGTATTCGCATCTCAAGGGACGGCTCTACCCTCTAGATCGCGACGAGGTCGAGCGCCTTCTCGAGCTTCTTGGCCATCTGGCTTCCCAGCTCAAGACCGATTTCGGGCCTTCGGAGAGCGCGAAGTGAGCTTACCAACTGTCACATGGAACGAGCCGTACGTGGACAAGGAGGCAGCCGTCCGTCTGACGGGCACGTCTTGCGCTGAGGCGTGTCCATGAAGCGTCGCCGTCGCGTCTACTCGATCCGGGCTGAACTTCTGGCGAAGTCACAGGAGGCGGCCCTGTCAGCTGTCCAGACGTTCAACAGTCCGCTGACCCAGTTCAAGTCGGAGACCTTCATTGTCTTAATGGTCATCGCATGGACGTATCTGCTACACGCGTACTACCGCCGGGTAGGAGTCGAGTACCGCTACTTCACCCTACGCACCCAGAGGCGGCGCTTCGATCGGACCAAACGAGGCGCGTACAAGTACTGGGAGCTCGAACGCTGTCTTGATGATGACGGGTGCCCCTTGGACAAGAACACGAGGAACAATCTCAAGTTCCTGATCGGGCTCAGGCACGAGATCGAGCACCAGATGACGTTGAGGTTGGACACCTATCTGAGCGGCCGCTATCAAGCGTGCTGTCTAAACTACAACCGTTATTTGAAGGAACTGTTTGGCGAGCAATATGGGTTAGACGCGCATCTAACTTATAGTCTGCAGCTCGTCGAACTGTCGAGGGACCAGGTGGAGGTGTTGGCAGCAGCCGAAGATATCCCGGAACGTGTAAGAGCCTACATCGCGGACTTCGACGGCCAACTGACCCAGGACGAATTCAATAGTCCGCAATACTCTTATCGACTCCTATTTACGCAAAGACTCACCGGCAAGGCAGGCCAGGCTGATCAGGTGGTCGAGTTCATTTCCCCTAGCTCAGAACTTGCCCAGCAAATCGACAAGCAATACTGGGTCCAAAAGGAGGTCGAAAAGCCCAAGTATCTCAGGAAGGATGTCCTGCGACTCATGCATGAAGAGGGCTATATCGGTTTCGGTCCGCACCAGCATACCCTTCTATGGAAGTCGCTGGACGCAAAAAATCCGGGCAAGGGCTACGGCGTCGATTTGGGCGGGCTTTGGTACTGGTATCAACGCTGGGTGGAGGCCGTTCGGCAGCACTGTCGTGACAACGCTGAACGCTACAAGCAACCGGAGGTGGCAGGAGTAGGCAATGGTTAGGGCAGCCGCCTGGAACCGCTCGCACGTGGTGGAACCAGCCGCACGCCGCCCGAACCATGGAGTATGGGCGAGGAGCGGCTAGGCGTGACCGCATCCTGGACTGCTGCGAAGGAGGGCTAGAGGGTGTGGCCTTTTAAGCGCTACGTCCACTGGGCCAGGGGGCTGGCCGACGCCGCCGCCCACAAGTTTCCCATCGAGATCAGCTGAGCCGAGCCTGCGGGAAGACCGGGGCGCCTGGAGGGCGAGGAGGACAAGGGGTGGCGCAAGGTGGCGGCGCGGCTGGAGTAGAGAATGAAGGCGGCCCCCAACGGGCTATCTGAGGGACAATTGAGACGACGCCGGTAAAGGCGTCGCTCTGCCCTCAACATAGCGCACTACCTGAGGGCCGCATTAGAGACGCGCCGGTCAAGGCGGCGCTCTGCCCCCATTATAGCGCACTGCGGCCTGGCCGCCTTGGGGGGTGCCGGCGTGTTCTCGATCCAAGAGGCCATGGGCCACGCCCAGATCACCACATCGCAGAGGTACGTCCACTGGGCGCGCGGCCTCGCCGGTGTTCCTTCCGCCCTTCTTGCCTCGCTTGCCAGCCCGATGTCAATGTGGTGGTGGAACACCTCCATGGGCAAGGAACCGGGGCAGACGATGGTCCAGCGAATCCACATCCCATCAACCATACCTCCACTGCATCTCCCTACAACTGCATTCCAAACGCTCACGCGTAGGCACATCAGCAATCCAAATTGGATCATGACAACAGCCGCACTGGAAATGGCTCAACGCTGTTTCGCAGACTTTGATGAGTCGATCAACCTCGGTCTTGATCAAACTTCCTGTGTGCGAAGCTCTATTGGCCCATGAGATGAGTAGGCCACGTGCCTCCTTCCAGTCCTCGATTGGGTCAGGATACTTTGTCCACGATTCACCATCTTTTTTCCTAAGACGGTCTGCCGCTTCCGAAATGATGCGCTCCAGGAAATCAACCGAGGTGCGACGGTCGTTCCGATCGCCCCTAAGATAGGGCATTGGGACGATGAGTTTTTCGGCTGCTACCGCGAGTTCGGCGTCCATGATCGCGCGGACGCAGTTGCCGGCGGCTTCCGGCCTCACAGCAATCAGGGCCCGCGCGTCATCAAAGGTATCCGTCGACGCGGACCACTGGAGGCCGACATCTGGGCTCTCCCAAGGGCGAAGGGGCATGAACCTCCAGCCAGCGCTCGGCAGGCGCGCCCGTAGTTCGGCGAACCACTCCCGATCATGGGTGAAGAGCAGGACCTGGCGGTCACCCAAGTCCTCCAGTAGGACGTCAACCAGCATTCCCCTGTGCCCACGGTCCAGACTGGAGACGATATCGTCGAGAATAATGGGCCGGTCTTCTGCTTTATCGAGCCCCACCAGAGCTAGGAAAATACACAAACCCAGGCTATTGCGGTGCCCCTCGGACAGCGTGAGCCGAGGGGACGGTTGGTCAACGCCAAAGAATTTCAGACCTATATCGATCGCCTTGTCGGCATCCCCTGGAATGTAAAGATGGATATCCTCGATGGGTTCGTCAGGATGCAGCTTGGACCACAAACGCTGAGCCTCCCCAGAGATACCCTGGATGATCGCCCTTGTCCGCGTCTTGATTGCATTCCTGACTTCGTTCTCACTTGCGCCCAGCGCCTCAGTGATGTTGCGGATGCCCGCAGTCTCGAGCTGAAGAGCTTTGATTTCTGGGATGGACGCCGCAGCCTCAACCATCTTTTCATCCGCAATGAGTTGCTGAGTGGAAGGCGGGGCGGTCGCCATAGCAGTTTGAACGTGGGAAGTGACGACGGGGATGCAAGAGTCGAAAGCGTGCAAGGCTTGAGCTGACCAACGCTCCTCCCACCGCTCCAGGTCGATCTGCCCTAGTCTGGTTACTGCCTCTTTGCAGTCTTTCTGAGCCGGTAGGTCGAGCCAGCCAGACACGTCTGGTTCCTTGGTCTTGTCCAGAACCTGCCTCAGCGAGATGGCAAGAGCCTGACGTGCCCCTCTTGCGAGGGTGAGAGCAGAACGCACGCTCTCCAGCGCGACGAGTTCGTCCCGGACGTGTTGCATGAAGTCGACGGCTCTTATTGCCCGGCCACATGCCGGACACACGATCTCCTCCCGCTCGCCGCCAAGTTCCGCGATGAAAGCCTGGGTACGCTCGAGAACCGCAATACGGCGGTCGAGCAGGGCGTCCACCTCTCCGTAGATGTTTGCCTGTGCCTGAGTCACGGCGGCTAGTTTCTTCGGCAGATCCTCCCCGTGAATTTGGCCCAAGAGCAAGTGACGCCTATTCTCCGGCTCCGCCGACTTGATCCTGCCCTCAATCCCCGACGCCACGGCCTCCGTCAATGCTGCGAGTTCCCCTGGCGGCTGGCCCACATACGTTCCCGCCAGGCGTTTCAGACATTCGACAACCTTCCCCTCCGACAGATCCGGTAGATGCTGCATCGCTGTGTTGGATAGATCTCTTAGTCTTTGCTCCTTTTGCGCCAGCTGGCTTCGGGTGCGGACCCGCTGCGCTAGCTGCCGGAGGTTCTCCGCGGCCCCTTCTAAGGCATCCAGCCCCAAGAGCGGGAGCAAGACAGAATACTTCTCCCCCTTGACCGCGTGGACAAAATTGGCTACCTCATCCTGCCGCAGAATCAGCCGCTGTAGCTCCCAGGCCTGCATGGCTGCTGCCAATTCCGCAGGCTCACTGGCAAGAAACAGACGCCCGTCTGGCGCGATTTCTGCTCGAACGGAATCCCCTCCCTCGAACCGGACCGTTATTGTTGTGGCTTCATTCGGCGGGGCATGCGTATTGCGGACTCCCTTCTCCTGCTTGCTTCCGCTGTATTCGTGTGCAAGGTGTTTGATTTTCCCATTCTGCACCAAGTACTCGATGGCATCCGCGAACGTAGATTTCCCGGAGCCGTTCGCGCCATAGACCACTACACTCTTCGAGCCGGTATCGAGCACTGCGTGCTCAGCGGCTCCTCTAAACCATGAGAGAGTTATCGTTTCAATCCGCATCTGCACCCTCCCCGCTTCTCACAGTGCCAAGCAAACGGTCGGCGATAACATCCAAGGCACCAGAGGTTTGATGCTGCTCTAGTGAGCCCTCTTCGGCTAGTGACCGCAGAATATCGTAAGCTTCTCTGTTCCCTTCTGCCAAATCCTTCATCGCTGGACGAAGAATTTCCCAAAGGGTTTCGGCCGTCAGTGTATTCTTCCCCGCAGTCTCGATTCCCTCGGCGTCCACGTCGTCTTCCTCCATCCCTACTTCGGTCTCCTTGGTGTCATACGTAGCCCCGCTTTTGCCCAGGGCTTGGACGTAGTTATCGAGCGCTCGCTGGAGATTATCGAGGGAGGAGGGAAGCTCGTCGTCCCGATCCCAGAGGCGCTCGTGTTCGCCAGGACTACTTGTCGGCGGCGGCTGCAGTTCATGAGCCTGGAGGGCCGGAGCCCACTTCGCCAGGAAGGGCCGTAGTCCCCGGTTCAAGGCATCGTGGCGATCGGCCCGAGCGCTCTCGGTCCCCTCGCAACGTCAGGGCCTGCTTCACGGAGGATGCGCCGCTTCTCCCAAGATAGGTCGTGAAGTGACGTTAGAGCCTTCGGAGCACGCCTTGCTCCGGACCCACCGGCTGCCTGGTGGCCCCAAGTATAGCATGCGAACGGCTGATCGAGGACGGATCGTCGGAGGCGGACACACGCCGCGAGCGCTCGACAGCGGTCCCTCATGCGTCTGTGACCAAGCCCTCCAATCTTCGATACATGTACTCTGAGGTTCCTCTGTCCGTTCCTGGATCCAGGATGATTGTAGAGAGCCTGCCGACGGAGCAGGTGATCTGATTGTCAATCTGGAGGTGCTGGTCCTCCACAAGCCACTGGTCGATGACCGCCGCGTACGGCCCAAGAACCGGCCGCGGCTTGGGCTGCCGCCGACGGTAGACGGGTGGACCAGGATCCTCCAGAGCGCGACGCACCGTGTGCCGCGAATGGCGCCGCTCCCGGGCAATCCGCCGCATGCTCAGTCCCTGCAAGAAGTGGGCCCGCCGGATAAGTTCTTTCTCGTCCACGTCGATCACGCCGTCCCTCCGGTGCTGCTAGACCTGTGCCGTCGTTGCAGCATACCGGATGGGTTCCCTGGGTGGCTCTGTTTTTCATCATCACTGCCACCCCAACTGGCGCTCTTTTAGGCTAGCGTTCACAGCAATCCCTGCGCCTAGATGACAATACCACCCTTGCGATGCCAGCGGAGCGCATGTAGGATGGGAGCCGCCGTGGATCCGAAGCCGCAAGAAGTCCGGCGTCTGGCGAACTCATTCATACGAAGGCAATGACTCGCGACACGATCCCGCTACTGTCCAAGAGCCGCTTCGCGGCGGGCCTCCAGTGTCCGAAGAGGCTATTTCTGGAGTGCTACTCCCCCGACCTGGCCGAGCCTCCCGACGTCAGCCAACAGGCGTTGATGGAAACCGGGATTGCTGTGGGAGGGCTAGCCAGGCGGAGGTTTCCGGGTGGGCGCCTCATTGAGGAGGAGTACTACCAACACGCTGCAGCGATGACCGCAACGACAGCAGCCATCGCAGACGGGTCCGTGCCCGCAATCTACGAGGCGGCATTTGCCTTTGACGGCGTCAGGATCAGGACGGACGTCCTCGGCCGCAACGCCGATGGCACTTTCGACCTAGTGGAGATCAAGTCAAGCACCAGTATGAAGGCGGAGCACGTACCTGACGTAGCCATCCAGCTGTATGTGCTTGATGGTTCGGGTATTGCCGTGCGGAGGGCATGCTTGCTCCACATCGACAATACGTATGTGCACGACGGCGGATCCTACGACCTCGAGCGGCTCTTCCGTCTCGAGGATGTGTCCGATCAGGCGTGCGCCTTCGTGCAAATGCAGGTCCCGAATAGCCTGGCAAGCATGAAGGAGATCCTGCTCCGAGAACAGCCGCCCGAGGTCGAGATAGGCCGCCAGTGCGCGAATCCGTACCAGTGCGAATTCTACCAGCACTGCCGCGAGGGAACGCCGGAGCATCATATCGAACAGCTACCACGCGCCACGAGTGGACTGATCCAGGCTCTACTGAATGCTGGTATTCTGGAGATCCGAGAGATTCCTGAGGGGTTCCCAGGGCTGTCTCCTGCCCAGCAACGGGTTCGTGAGTGCGTCGTCGCGGGACAGCCCTATGTTGGGCCCGGCCTAGCAGCAGCCCTTGACGGCGCTGAGCGCCCGCTGCACTTCCTGGATTTCGAGACGTTCAACCCGGCACTTCCAATATATCCCGGAACGCGGCCCTACCAAGTGATTCCCTTCCAATGGTCGCTTCATATCCGGGATTCCGCAGGAAACCTGAGTCACTATTCTTTCCTGCACGATGGGGATACTGATCCACGCGAGGCCTTCGTGCTTAGCCTTCTCGACGCGATCGAGCCACAAGGCACCATCGTGGTCTACACCGCCTTTGAACAGAGGAGACTCAGGGAGCTTGCCGACACGTTTCCCCAATACTCCGTCCATCTGATGGGCCTGTGCGGCCGCATGCTGGATCTCCACGCAGTCATCAGTGCTCACTACTACCATCCTGGGTTCCACGGTAGCTACTCGATGAAGGCGGTTCTGCCAGCAGTAGTGCCGGAGCTTGGGTACGACGACCTTGAGATCCAGGAGGGCGGCCACGCGTCCGTGGCCTTCGCCCGGATGATCTCCCCTGAGACGGAAGAGTCCGAGCGCAGGCGTCTGCGGCAGGCGCTGCTCGACTACTGCCGGAGAGACACTGAGGCCATGGTCCGCGTTCTTGACGCTCTTAGCTGAGAGGGCAGAAAGCCGAGCCTCTCCTGCAGAAGATGAGAAAGGCTCGACTTGGTCCTTGCCTGCCGTCTGAGTCGGCAACAGGGCCTGACTCTCTTGGAGGCGGAGTTGCGGTGCTCCACCTGGGTGCTCTATCTTCTCGCTGAACACTCATAAGCACAGGAACAAGCGGCCATGGCCAGGATGTTTCCCGAGCATCTACCAGCAGAGGTCGAGAGCGCAGCGGAGCGCAGGCTCTACGAGCTCTTCGAACGGGGCCTCCCCAAGGATTTCACGGTCTTCCACGGGGTGCGCTGGCTGAGCGGCTGTCGCGGTCGGGATCCTCAGGACGGCGAGGCCGACTTCGTTGTCGCTCATCCGCGGCTGGGCGTGCTCGTGCTAGAGGTGAAAGGCGGGACTATCGGCCGAGACGCCTCCACTGGCATCTGGCGCAGCAGGGACCAGGCGGGAAGAGATAACCAGATCAAGGACCCCTTCAGGCAGGTTACCCGGTCAATGCACGCACTTGTCAGCAAGTGCCGGGATACGCCGTCCACAGCTCCGTACCGCTACCATTTCGGACATGCCGTCGCCTTCCCGGACGTTAGCGTCGAGGATCTCCACCTGGGTGTAGATGCGCCACCGGAGACCGTCCTCGACGCCGCGAAACTCCGCGATCCCCGCAGGGCCATCGAGGACGCCCTCCGTTTCTGGAACCGGGACCAGGAGGGACCAGGGGCGCAGGCAGTTGACGCTCTCGTACGCCTCCTCGCCCCCAGCTACAGGCTGGAGATAACGCTACGCACCCGGATCGACCAAGAAGAGGTTGTGCTTCGCGAGCTGACGGAGCAACAATTCCGAGTTCTCCACATGCTGTCAGCCTACCGACGGGCTCTGATTGAAGGGTGTGCGGGATCGGGCAAGACGATGCTGGCCGTAGAGAAGGCCAGGCGTCTTTCGGAGGAGGGGTTCCGGACGCTATTCGTCTGCTTCAACCGCGCCCTGGCAGGCTGGGCGAGGGGGTCGCTGGGCGCCGGGGCCGCTGTGGATGTCCATACCTTCCACGAGCTCTGCGCGCTCAAGGCAGAGGAGGCAGCGATACCGCTCCCGGACTACAGACCTCGGCCCCCTCCCCAGGAGTTCTGGGATCATACTCTCCCTAACGCGCTCTTCGAGGCGAGGGAGCGTCTCGTCCCTCGCTACGATGCGATCATTGTGGACGAGGGCCAGGACTTCCGGGAATCCTGGTGGGTGCCTCTGGAGGCCTGGCTCGAGGACAGAAGAACGGCGTCCTGTACATCTTCAAAGACGACAACCAGTCCATCTACGCCGCCGGGGGCTCCTATCCGGTCCATTGGCCACCCCTACGGTTGACCGTCAACTGCAGAAATACCCAGAAAATCCATAAGGTGGTGACCTCCTTCTGGCAAGGAGAGATGCTACCCACCTGCGCCGGGCCGCCTGGCACACAGGCGGAGGTGCTCGCCGTCCCGCCCGAGAAGGCTGAGGCCGAGCTGCGCAGGCTGCTCCACAGGCTGGTCGTGGAGCAGCATGTGCTGCCAGGCGAGATCACCATACTGACGCCGAGGAGCTCCGCATCGAGCTGCTGGGAGGAGGGCAAGCGCCTCGGCAATCTGTCCCTGACGTGGCAGTCCCCCCCCGGTCCGGCTTCCGTACTATGCTCGAGCATCCCTGCGTTCAAAGGTCTTGAGTCGGCGGTGGTGATCCTCACTGAACTCCACACGATGCGGCCGGATGTGCGAGAGGAGCAGCTCTACGTGGCAACCTCGAGGGCGCGAAGTCATTTGGTGGTGCTGGGCGAACTGCCAGGAGCGGAGGATGCAGGTCTCGCCCATGAGAGGCCGTACGATGGCCAAACCCGATTGATATGAGCGATATGATGTATCCGCCGTATCAGCGGCCGGAATGACGGGTATCTAGTCAGGACTGCGGCAGTGGTAAAGATTCTACACTTCGCTGACCTTCACCTGGACTGCTCGTTTGCCAGCGTTGGCATGGCCTCGAGCGAGGCCAGTAGGCGGCGTGAAGAACTCCGGAGCGTCCTCCGCCGCATCGTCGATTTGGCCCTTGAGCGCAGCGTGGATGCTGTCACCGTTGGGGGCGACCTCTACGAGCACGACCGAGTCACGCTTGACACAGGCCGTTTCATCGCGAGCCAGTTCGAGCGGTTGGCGCCGCGGCCCGTCTTGATCGCTCCAGGCAACCACGACCGATACGTTCCGGATAGCCTCTATCGGCGGCTCGATTGGCCCGCCAACGTGCACATCTTCGACAGCATGAAATGGCAGCCAGTCGCGGTTGCGGGCAGCGTAGCAGTCTGGGGCGTCGGGCACAACAGCCCCGCCGTCCGGGACAATCTCCTGCGGGATCTCCATCTGGATCGCTCGGAGACGGCCATCGCCCTGCTTCATGGCTCGGATGTTTCAGCAGTACCTGAACGAAAGACGGCCCACTGTCCCTTCGAGGTGAGCGATGTGGAGGGGTGCGGCGCCGCCTTTGTGCTGCTCGGACACTATCACGGCATGCGTCTTTTCCCGGCTGACTCACCTCTCTATGGGTACCCGGGCAATCCCGAACCGCTGGGATTCCATGAGGAGGGGCCCCACTACGTCCTTCTGCTGAGCGTGGGTGAACACAGCGCCACCGCGGAGCCAGTCCAGATCAACGAGGTTTCCTACCGCACGGAGCGCATCGACGTGGCTGGCATGTCAACATCGGACCAAGTCCGCGAGACCATTGCGCGTCTCGCTGGCGAGAGCTCGCCCGCACCCGATATCGTCAGGGTGCTGCTCGTAGGTCAGGCCGAGCCCGAACTGGATATCGACGTAGCAGGCCTACTGTCCGCGACGGCCGAGCGGTTCCGCTACCTAGAGATCGCCGATCAAACCCAGGCCGCCTTCAACCTGGAGGAAATGCGAGAGGAGGCCACCACCCGGGGAGCGTTTGTCCGGCTTATGCAGGACCGAATCGACAGGGCGCAAGGGGCCGAAAAGGAGATCCTTGAGAACGCTCTACGGTACGGGCTGCAAGCCTTTTCGGGCCAAGAGGTGCGGCCCCGGTGAGAATCACCCGGATCGAGATAGAAGGCTTCGGGTGCCTGCGGGACTTCCGGGAAGACATAGCGCCGGGGTTGCACCTCTTCCACGGGCCCAACGAGTCGGGGAAGTCCACACTACAGCAGTCGATATTCGCCCTTCTCTACGGCTTCTACGAAAGCGACCGAGCGCGGGCGTCGGAGAACGCCGCTCGCGAGCGCTTGGTCCCCTGGAGTGGGCCACCATACGGCGGGACGCTCGAGTATGAGCTCGTGAACGGTGTCAGGTACCGGGTGCAGCGAGACTTCAGCAGCTCGGACGTGCCTACCAGCCTTTGGGACCTAGAGGTCGGTAGAGACGTGACGGATGACTTTGGACGCGGCCGGCACGGAAATGTGCCCTTCGCGCGGCGACAAATCGGCATGACAAAGAGGGTCTTCGACGCATGCGCATTCGTTTCCCAGGGCGAGCTGTTTGAAATTGCGGAAGAAAGTCGAGCCTCGCCACAGGAAATAGGCGACACCATCATCAGCCTAGCCGACACGGCGCGCCGGGACATCTCAGCGCAGTCTGCGATCGGTCGCTTGGACCGCATCCTGCGGGAGCAGGTGGGCACGCCTAGGTCCAGAGCTGCGCCGCTTCCTGTCACCCGGGGCCGCGTCGCCGAGGCTGAACGCGAACTGCAGGGAATAGATACTGTTCGGGGAGAGCTGGCGGACCACGCTGCTAGCCTGGAGGAAGCCATTGAGGGGGCTCGAGAGTTGCGAGAAGCAGTTTCTCGAACCCGCTACCTTCTTCTCAGCGCTGAGGCTGGCGATCTCGAGGACCGCCTCGGCCGGGTCGAGGAGCTGGCCCGCCAGGATGAGCGCCTTCAGGCAGAGGTCGACAAAAACAGGGACTTCGCCGAGTTTCCAGCGGACGAACGAGACAGTGTTCTCAAGGCCTGGGGGAGCACCTGCGACCTGCGGGAGGGACTGGAGAAGGACCGGGCAGAGATCGGCAAGACCCGGGCGCGGCTTATGAGTCTGGGTAAGCAAAAGGAAGAGCTCGGCCGTAAAGAGCACGACCTCGCTCATTTGCGTGACTACCCCGTCGACCGGAAGAACGATATCGATGAGTTGGTCACCTCCTGGCAAGGCTTGCGTGCGGTAGCCGTGGACGCGGAAAAGCGCCTCGGCGCTGCGGCGGTAGCTCAAGAGTTGGTGGATGAGTACGAGTGCCTCGAAGGCGAAGTCGGGAGGCTGTCGGAAGACGACCTGGAGCGTCTCACCCGACTCCTTCGCGCCCCGCCCGTCGGTGGGTTTCAGCGAGCTCTGCGCGCAGTCGGTCGCGCCATAATGATGGCGCTGCACTGGGTCTGGAGGCAGCTGATCGCGCTGGCTCGCTGGGTTCTCCGCAGAGTGATGCGCCGCGAGACCGAAGTTCACGTTGAGGAGGACGAGGAGGCGCAGCCGGAGGAGTCACAGAGAAGTGCTCACCCAGAATCGCTTAGCCCCGATCAGGTGAGCGCCGTCCTCGACCGTCACAGGCGGTTCCTGGAAATTGCCCCGCTAGTCGGAAAGTACTTCGGGGAGAAAGCCGAGGCTGAGGCTGCGAAGTCCAATGCCGAACTCGCCGCGGAGAGGCTCCGTGGGGCGCTTGAGGGCCTTGTGGATGACCTCTCCGACCTGGAGCGAGCGTACCGTGTGTTCTGTGAACGGGTGGAGGGTCACCGCCAACTCGCGACCATCGCAAGCCAGCTTCAGTCTCTGGAGGGTGAACGGTCATCGCTTCAGGAGGCGGTTGGACGGTTTGAAAGAGAGCAGGAGCGACTAGAGAGATTGGAGTCCGGACTCGGGGAGCAGCTCCGCCAAACCACTGGGAGGAGTGGTGCACTCGAAGACCTGGTCAAGGCATTCGAAGAGGGTTGCCGCTGGCGCCGCCTCCACGACGAAGCTAGACAAGGGTTGCGCGACAGCGAGGAAAGAAAAGGAATCGTCTTGCAGGGTCAGTCTCCGAGCGAGCTTCAGGCGGCCCTCGACAAGGTGCGAAGGGAGCTTGAGCACTTGCGAACGAGCAACCCGTCTCTGGAGGGTGCGCGAACCAGCGAAAGCCGGGAGAGCTTAGAGGAGCTCCTCTCGCGGCGGCAGGATGACCTACATCAAAGCGAAGTCCGCATCACCGGGCTCCGAACCACGATCGACACACAGCTTGCTCGCCTGCGGCCTAGGGCCGAAGTCGAAGAGGAGCTCGAGCGCTACAAACAGCAAGTCTCCATGCTCGAAAGATTTGGAGAGGAGCTGACCATCGCCATCGAGGTTATCGGCCAGGCCATGTCGGAAGCGCATCGCGACTTCGCGCCGAGTGTTGGGCGTTTTCTGAGCGGAGGTTTGGCACGCGTCACCGGGAACAGGTACCAACGGGTACTACTGGATCCCTCCACCCTACGTCTGACCACAGAGGTTCCGGAGACTCGCCGCCTCGAAGACGTCGAATTGCTCAGCAGGGGTACCCGCGCCGCTGCATACCTGCTCCTGCGGGTAGGCCTTGCCCAACACATGAGCTCGATGGGTGAGCCGATCCCACTGATCCTGGACGATCCTTTAGTGGATTTGGACGATATACGGGTTGAGAACTTCCTTGACTTGCTCCTCGAGCTGAGCCACGAAGTCCAGATCCTCATATTCTCCAAGGGTGAAGGAACGAAGGCGTGGTTCGGGCGCCGCTGTGGCGGAAGTCCGTCCAGCAAGATCACACTGCTTCCGGCTCCGGAAACCACAAATCCGAACCGTTTCTAGCAGGTAGCGAGGAAAGACACGCGCTCGGAACGGCGAGCTCTAGGAGGTCGGCTGCCCGCAAAAGCTGACTCTGCAGAACCTACGGGGTGCCTCCGCAGGTGGCTCAATCTTCGATGCACGAACCGCAGCCCTCGCGGCTTCTCTTGCGCAGAGTCCGATGGACCTCGAGAGCCTGCCCGCGGAGCAGGGTCTCCACTGACTAAGAGCAACCCCCATTGCACGGCTCACCAAGTAGATCAATCTTGGCACTTCAACAGCACGCTGGCCCCGGGGGGCTGCGAGCGATGGCGAGACACGAACCGGTAATCCATAGCGGCAAGAACGTATCTTGTCGCGCACCCCGCTGGCGCTGGGCAGGAAGTTTCGCCAGGCGTCAATTGACGCATTGGCGGTCAGGCAGCACAGGTCCGCCATGGGAACTCTCAGCCTGCGCGCCGTACGCCAGCGCGAGTCCGTCATGGTATCATAGGGTCGATGGTTCGTCGAAGTCTCCAGAAGCAGATCGATGACGCGATCCGGACAGTCGTCGAGGACGTGTCCCCTGACCTCATCACCAACTGGTGCAAGCACATCAAGATCGAACAGCAAACCGTGAGTCTTGTTGGCCAGATGATGGGTCTGCCTATTGGACCGAAGAGCGTAGAGTGCCCGTACTTCCACGGTTGGCAGGCAATGATGGCTTCTCAAGTGGCGACCATGTTTATTGAAGCCAACTGCTACGGCTGTCCGCATCACGAGGAAGTCCACCCCAATAACATCGGGCGAGAAATCGTCGAGCGCGTCGCCAAGCGCAAGAACCGGGAGGCCAATGTAGAAGCAGCGCAGAAGGAGTTGGAGCGCCTCACGCCAGAGGAGCCTTCCTCAGTGCTGGACCGCGACCCTGACTCTGACGAATCGGTCAAAGAACTCGCAGGTCTGTTGCCGAGCAACGAGCACAAGCGTCGTGCAGCGTCGAGTCTGCTGGCAGCAGCCAGACATCGCCCAGAAGTCTTCAGCATCAAGTCAGCCAAGGTTATGCAAGGGGCTTTCTTCGACCCTGAAGTGGGCTCCGAGGTAATCGAGACAGTCCGGTTCCTCGGAGCACATGATCACAATGTACTCCGCGAGGCCGTAGACGCGGCCAAGGCCGCCCTGGCGCGCTCAAGTAACGAAGTCGCAGCGTCTGCTCTTCTCGTAGATGCTGTGGAGATGAGTGTCATTGATGCCTCCGTGGAACTGGCCGGCCTCCTTGTCGATGCCCTGCCAGTCCCCCACCACTTCTTGGAGAGAGGAGGTCGAGAGCGACCGACGGAAGGCGTCAAGGACGCCACGCGACGACTTGCCAAACTCAACTTCAATGTGGTGAGTGAGGCCGTCCAAGAGCGCCTTCGTTCAGAACATGATTACTTACGCGCGAAAGGTGCTGCCGGGGCCCAGAGCCTCGTCGAGGTCGATGCAGACGCAGCCATAGCCTCGTTATTGAATCCTTTGCTCGACGCCCTCACTTTCGAGGACGAGGATGGTGCCACCGATGCGACGATTCATGAGGCGCTGGCGATGATGCTCCGCCGAGGCGGTAGGCCAGTAGCTGAACGCCTCTTCAAGGCCGCAGAACGATCGGACCCGGACGTGCGAGGCGCAATACTGGCGACATTCCGGTTCGATGAGGCGCTGGAGGGGGAGACGGAACAGTGGTTGCCCAAGCTCATCAGCCATGTGGGCGAGGCCCGGCTGGCACCGTCAGACAGACAATCGGTAGCCGAAACCCTGTCGATGATCACCTATCGGCGCCCGCGCTTGTTCACTCCTTACCTCGAGCAGCTGCTCGGGGCCCTAGCCATGATCTCTGAACAGGAACAGCGCTTTCGAGACCAGAAGCCCAGGGAAGATGAGACTCCGGATTGGGAGGCCCTTTTCAGTCATGACGCCGACCTCGCAGCCTTCGGTTTGGTGCTTCGCCTCTTGAGGGAGACGATCGTCGGTGCGGCTGCTGGAGACCTGGATGGTGCCTTGGACCATTTAGGCCAGCTCCTGGCGAATACGCCGACTGAGACAGCCGCGACCTTCAAAGGCGAATTGCTCGCGGTGGTTGGGGAGATCGGCAAGGAGTACGAGTCAGAAGCCCGCCAGTGCATACCCCTGATCTTTCCGCATCTTCTGGACCCTAAGTCGGCGCTCGTTCGAACGCGAGCGGCCGACGCCTGCGACGATCTCGTCATGTGGAACCGGAATGTGTTGCCCGACGAGGTGCTCATAGCCCTGGCAGCGCTTCTCACAGATGAGTACCTGGGGCCAGTCAAGGGGGCCGTCCGAGCCCTCAGGCGGGCGCGGCTGGAAGATCGCGGGCTGGCAGGAACCGTTGCTAGCCGCCTCGCAGCCACCTACAGAGCCTATAGGAACGACCGCGGCCAGTTCTATTTCATCCGGGATCTCGTGGACACGCTAACCAACATGGCAGGCCAGCATGCTCACCTTGTGCCAGTCACGGGAGCGATTTTAGCCGATGGCGCGAGCCTTAACGACTTCTACACAGCAGAGGAATGCCTCCGAAGATTCGGATGGTTCGCAGTATGGCATCCAGAGTGGCAGCGACAGTACGTCGACAGTCTGATTTCGTATTACAAACGATTCAAGCTCCACATGGTCTCCAATGGAGGTTGGCACGGCTATGGCCATCCGGATAGCGAGTTCGAGAGGCTGTACGACCTGGACGCCCAGGTGGTGCGCTCGAGGGCGAACGGACTTGTCGAGGTGGCCCTCGCCCAAGAGTACGCATTCAACAAGGTTCACATCGCACTCGTATTGGCCGCAGTTGAGTTGCCGGACAAGGCAGCCGACCTGTTCGAGGCATATTGGAGCAGTGACACCCAACCACGCACGGCCTACGAAAGGGATCGTTTCCGCGCCCTCGCTCTTCTGCTCAGGGGCGAAGCTGCCCTGGAGAATGGAGATGATAGAGAGGCCATCCGCCTCCTTGAAGAGGCGACAGATGCGCTATCATCGCTCGTCCGCCCAGCGCGTGGTCTGCCGTTTGGGATAGACGACATCCTGCCCAAAGACGAGGACCGCGCCGATCCGTACGTTGAGTGGGCGAATATCAGAAAGGCCTGGCTTGGGCTTGCGGAGGGCGATCACACTGACGCAGCCAGAGTGTTCGAGTCGCTGGCCCGCCAATTGCATGTGCTGAGAGATGCGGAGACGGGGACGGACGACGACACCTTCCTGCGGGTACTGACTGAAGCCGCCGAGGGAGCAAAGCACGTCTGTCTGTGGTACGAAGGAGTACGCACCGCCGATCCAGACAGGGACGCGCATCTCGACGCGGCTCGAGCGCGCCTTGCGGAGGCCGCGACCCGCTCTGAGGAGTCTCGGTGGAAGCTGTTCGCCGGACGCATCAAACAACTGTCAGGCCTTCTCGAAGACTTGAAGCCTCCTAGGAGCGTGCGAGGATTTCTCCACGCTGTCAGGATGCTCGAGTTCCCGTTCCCCACGTTCGATATGCCCACTGGAATGGCCCGTCGCCGAACTCGACGGGCGCGAGGCTGGGCAGCCACTCCAGACACTGACGCTGAAGTCCAATTGACCGCGCCGGTGGCCTTCGTCAAGGCTGAGATCGACGGCATGGAAGCCCCACAAGTCACCACTCTGATAGCTGATCAGGTTCATGACCTCCGCCTTCAAATCGAGCTATCACCTCCGATCGGTGGCGCCACCTTGCGTCTCTTCCCGATATCGGTGCTTCCTGCGTCAGCGTATGACTTCCCGAAGTCGGAGATTCAGTTGTCGGAGACCCAGCCCACATATGCAGTCGAAGGGGCGCTCATCTTCAAGCACTCTCAGGCGGCCGGAGCCTCACCCCAGACCATCAAGGTCGGCCTGGAGGTGGAGCGCGAGGGTGAGCCGCGGGCGATCGACGTTTTCGGCCACCGCACCCTGGCCTTCAGAGTGGTCGACAAGCAGACATTCCCAGGCCTAGCCAGCGAACACCATGCCGCCGCTGACGACATACGTCTCGAGCTGGAAAAGCTTGTTCCGGCCACCCAAGACGCTCACCGCGAGGAAGAAGGGGCGGTTCTTGGCGCGATAGTGAGCTACGCGGCTTTTCATCTTAGGGACCCGTCTTTCGTCCAGCCCTCGGTCACGGAGAAGGAGTTCCAGCGCGACCTCGGGCGGCACTTGTGGTTCATCTTCGAGGAGCAAGTTCTGCGGGAAGTCAAGAGCGGAAGAGGCTTTGTCGACGCACTGGTCTTCGGCGTTCCCGTCGAACTGAAGCTCGCCGTGAACGCACCCGACATCGAGAGGTTCGTGGAATCCAGCCTACCCCAAGTCACTCAATACACGGTCAGTCAAGGACGCCAGGTTGGTGTGCTCGTAGTTCTTGACATGACGGAGCGAGGAGCCCCGACCCCTCGTCTCCAGGACGACGTCCGTGTCTATCAGGGGCGTACCACAAAGGGTCTGAGAAGCACCGGCCCGATAGCGATTGTGGCCGTCGTCGTACGCGGGGCGGTTGTCCAGCCGAGTGCCCTTCGTTCATAAAACTTGAGGCTGCAATCGAGCAGGAGTCACGATACGCTTGGGAGATGGTTGCAGAACTGCCCAACTGGGGCTCCTCTCAGCGTCGTGTTGTCTCGAGCAGCGAGTTCCCATCTACTCCAAGGCAGGCCGCTGTCGAAGTCATTCAGTATCCGTTGGGCGACCTCAGCGACAGCGCTAGATAGCTGGAGAGCCTGCCTAAGAAGCAGCAGATCATCAGTCGGCGACGCAGTGCCCGCAAGCGGCCCGGATTGACAATCAGGACGTCGCGACCGAGCGGTTGGCCGGAGTCCTATCTTGAGGAGAGCCAGAGCAAGCGCTCAGGTGTCGATCAGCAACTGCTTGTGCAGATTCCGGAAGCTACTGACGACCCACACCTAGCACTCAGCAGAGGATTCCATCAGGCAGTGGGGAAGCGAGATACCGGCCGAACTGTCCAACAGAAAACGGGCAAGCAAGTCTGAAGAATGCTGATAACATACAGCCCGTAAAATGGCTTCATGGGCTTCCTTGGGAATTCGTCTGCAGACATCGCTGCTAATTCACCCTCATGATGCTTGAGCAATCGAAACGAGCTTGTTGAAACTCAGCTCACCGGCGAGGGGCGGTCGGGAAGACGTTGAGAGACTCTTGAAGCCCGTCCTGCGGAGCACCTCAGATAACTCTTCACGCGAGAATCTGTTCACCCACACTCGCACACTAGGATCAAAGGGGAACGCTTCTGGCCCCTCTCCGCTGCCCTCTTGAAGGGCCAGAAGCAGGGGCGCCCCTTCTTTCATGACCCGCCGGAACTCGCACAGCAACGCAGGTACGATAGACTTCCTAAAGTGGATGAGACTTTCCAGTGCAATCAGCCCGTCGAAGTGTCGTGATGGATACTCGAGGTTCTCCATCTTCATGGTGCGAAAGATCCCTTTGGGGTTCTTTGTTCTCGCTATCCTCACCATATTGGGCGACGCGTCAATGCCTTCGTACACGAAGCCGCGCGCCTGAAAGAACTGTGCCTCGATCCCAGGCCCGCAGCCTACATCGAGTAGTAGCGCCCCAGGGCGCAGATAAGAGGCGACCTCTTCGAGGTAGGCTTCTTCGGCACGAAGCGTGGCACTTCGAAAGAAGCACGATGTATATGGGTCAGCAATCCGGTCGTACAACCGCGCTATCTCGGAGACGTCAGTCACGACTTTCATGCTCGGCTTTCTCCTCTGTAGCAGGTTTCGGATGAGGACCGCTGACCGTGGCGGCGGCTGGCGTAGCTGATGATGGCCGTGTTCGGTGAGCGAGACGGCTCGTCCCTGGCCGGGCCCTCCAAGCTCGGAAGCTGCCAGGCGAGACGAACCCGGTTTTACTTCTCTTCGCGCAGGCTGTTGCCTTGCGCTGGTTCTGCTTGCTTCGAGTGCTTATCTGCTTCCGTAACGATGTTATTGATGTAGTCGAAGAATTCACTTCCTTTCCATGTTTGCCCCAGGCGCCAGTCCTTCCAGCATCTGGTCACCAATGGATTGGTCATTACCTCCTCTATGTAGTCCTTGTTGATGTCAAAGAGCGTTCGATTCCTATCAACAACGCCTTTCCACCATGTCCTGAGAAATGGGATGACGAGTAGTCTGCTAACCACAGGATCCACTCTTGTGTACAAGCTCGGCCGCTCCCCGAGGTTCATTATGAGTGCGAATTGGTCAAAGACGAACATGGATAGTGCTCGTGTGCGAACCTCTTGCTCGCCTAGTGTGGACAGCTCTGCGAATGCGTCTCGGCCCATGAACATGCGATGGAGTTCCGGATACTGGACCTCCATCTTGGTGATTTCCAAGTATCGATCGTAGATGTTCCTGACAGCAGCCTTGCGCATCTCGCGGGTATTGAGCCAGATCTGCCAACTGAGTACCCCAACGGACAGCAATATGGCGATTGCTTCGATCGAGATACCTCCGGTGACTTCCATACCGTTCCCCCCTCCGGACAAAGTCCACGTCCTCAGCATGATCACGAGGGAAGTTGTGGCGAACGCTCCGATCCAGATACCTCCGGTGACTTCCATACCGTTCCCCCCACCGAATGAAGTCCACCTCAGTTAACATCGGCCACGCTAATGAAGTAGATCCCCGTCACGGATATGGCTATCGCCGCCAATCTCAGCCAGAAGTTGGCGCGGCCACCGTTGCTCGGCACGAGACCTCGTCGGATCTTGTTTAGAGCCAGCACCACGAAGAGAACGAATAGAGGCTGGATTGCAGTGGCGGTCGTAACCAACGAGAGCGGCCCACGGGCGTAGGCGGCAAGGAGAGAAAACGCGGCCACCATGTCCAGCGACTCGTTGCAGACTGAGATGGGCACGACAATGCGGGCCATACGTCTAAGTGTCGCCATGAATTCCACTCTGAGCGCTGAAATGGCTGACATTGCGAGCAGAACGGTGCTCAGGGTTCCCACCCTTGACCAGAAAAACAAAGTCACTTCGTCTGTGACTGATAGGATATGTTTCTGCAGGGCGTAGTCAGCACTCGTTATCACAGCCGAGATAGCCATTAGGCCCAGTGCAGGGGTAATCCGCCGGCCAAAGAAACCACTCGATCCGAGGTCGCTTCTTTCAGTTGAAGCGCCGAGAACACCGAACAAAACCAGAGCGATACCAAGGTATACGATGAGAGTATACGCTTCACCGAAGAAAATCGCGCCAACGCCCACTGACAGGACGGGCACTAACAGGAGCATGTTGGCGACTGCAGGCGCATCACTGACCTGCAGAGCCCGGAAGAAAAAGAACGTATAGCCGATGTACAGCACCCCGGTCAATACGCTGAGCACCACGTATCCGAAGCCCACAGACTCGATAGGGAAGAAGAGCCCTATGACCACCACAGGAAGCACACTGGCAAGGCCGGTGAACACCAAGTACACCACTGAGTTCTCGATATACCGACTCACGGCGACCTTGTCGACAGTGTTGACGAGGGACCAGAGGAAAGCGGCCTGCACAGAAAAGTATAGCCAATCCATAGCATTCAACCTGTGCCGACTGGGCGGGTATACACTATCACCGTTCTGGAGCCTCGTTCAATTGCCACTCCATGGCGTAACCGGAAGGCGGAGGGGGTGACATGCTATTGGGACTGCGCGGTATTGCACCATCACTGAGACCGCCAAATGTCATCTGTTCCAAGGATGTGCGTAGAACGAGCGGGGACAGTTCCCTAACCGATGTTGATCTTCTTCAGCCATCTGTGGGCCCCGTTGAAGCGTGGACAAACAGCGATTCCGCGTGTGGACACGTCGGTGCCTGTCTACGCGCGGGCAAGCGCCCGGATTAGGGCTAGCCCCACCGTGTCGTTTCATTGCCTATAGCAGTGACATCAGTCGAACTAGTCGATCTGTAGCGTCGCGATAAGTTCCGGCCCATTGCCGAGGTATCCCGCCACCACCCAATCCGATGATGGCCGGAATGGCCTCCAATTGCGAGACCGTCGCATCGAGTTGTCGGTGGCGCTGCGCAATGACGGACCTCCAAATCCCGCGCACATTGTCGCGGCGAAGGTTACCTAGGACAGTCGGTTCAGCATTCGGCAGGAACCAGCAACACGACAGACCGGAATTGGCGTCCACAACACAATCGCCGGTCTCCGTGACATGCAGACCGCAGAATATGCCCTGACAGAGCGGCCGTTCGTACAAAACGCCAAATCTTGCTCGGATCTGATCCTTTAACTGAAGGAGACGTTGCGAGCCAACAGCTAGAGCCTGGCCACACTCACCAGCCCGCCCTTTGAGCTCAAGTTCGCCGATGGCCGGATATGCGCCGATGCTTACGGCGAAGTCTACCGTATCGAGGATCTGTTCGATGTTGTAGGTTGTCGGGACAATGGAAAGACCCAGATTCGTATATCCCCCACGTAGTTCCAAGAACCCATTGTCACAGAGAAATCGGAGAGACGCGAGGATCTCGCGGGTGGCGCCTTTCACACCTAAGAGTTTGTCGGAGACGCCGGTATCCGTCGTATCGCATTTCACCAAGACGTTAGGTTTCAGATCTACCAGCTCCGCCAACATTGCTCGATTCGCAGAGGCTGGCAGGAGATTGGAGAAGAAGGAAACGTGCAAGCCCCGGCGCCGAACGGATCGCAAGAGCGGCATGAACCGCGGGTCGCTGGTAGGTTCACCGTACCCGCAGATGAAGACAAATTGCAGCCCCAACTCCTGCAACTCATCAAGTGCCCGCTCAATTTCCTCACTCGCCAACGCGTCCGGAGCCTCACGTCGCTCCGGAGAATCGCAGTACAGGCATCTGAGTGAACACGTTTTCCCGAGTTCGATGTACACGTGCGGAATGTGTCCGCGGACATACGCGTCTATTGCATTCTGTGTACTGGTCTCGCACCAAGGGAAATACTGCCTAAGTCTTCCGCCGGTCATGGATTCCAGTATTTGCTCGTCCAAGCCACCCAGCGTTGTCGCGACGTTGACGACCCGGGGGCCGCGTCCATGGGAGGCATAGGGTTCTCCAAAGCGGAAGGCGCCATGTCCATCGGTTGCTGTCTGCAGCCGTAGTCCCCGGACTTCCGCCAGTGCGGTTCCCACGGGCCACGCGTGCTCCGGTCAAGACCTGTCCTAATGGAGCGTGGCGCGTCGACGAAGACGAGTGACTGCAAACGCCACCTGGTCTCCCGTACCCGATAGTAGGTCCCGTGCTGGCTCCACTCGATGCATGTGTTGAGCAACTTTGAGATCCCTTGGCCTATCTTCGAACGGACGCGTCCACGGGCCTCCGCCGTCGATCGGCTTGATTATACCGTCTTCTCGATGCTAGAGCTCCCTACTTGGGAGCATCTACTGAGCGAGAATGACATCTCTACCGATGTTTCCTGGCCAGCAGTGTACGTCGTCAGCATTTTTCAGACTTCTTCGCCCTTTCCTTAAGAAACTCTTTGGGCGGCACCTGGATCTCTTACCGTCTGATGCAGTTCTGTGCCAAGTAGTAAGGGTTCGCTGGTTGACCTCATTCCAGCGCTCAAGCGTCTCGTCCCCGCGCCCGTGTTACACATCCGCTGGCGTGACCTTGCGTAGCGCTTCGTGACAGCGGCTGGTGCACCACCAGGATTCAGCCCCCAAGCCGCAGGAGAAGAACCCTAGTGTCAAATTCGGGGGAGTGCGCTCCCAAAGGACAAGGCGAATCCCGATTCTCGACGCAGACATAGTTTGCCACCTTGCCGCGGGCAAGCTGAGGGAGGTAGAAATCAAGAGAGATATGGCAGCGGCGTGGCGCGCGCTTGTTCCATCTTCACCGGGGTGTGGTATCCGAAGAACCGGGGACGATTCGAACCCACGACTCCCGGATTAAAAGTCCGGGATCCTTCTGATGAGCCAGGAACTCAAGCTCCGGCAGCTGGGATCCGAGTTCGCATGCCAATAGACGAAGCGAGCCCCGATGACCTGCCTCAAAAGCAGGAGGCCGCCTTTCAGCGGCCCTCGCCATGCATGCGTTGTAACGTCTAATCGGGCCTGGAGCGGGAGACGGGAATCGAACCCGCGACAACCTGCTTGGAAGGAAGAAGGTCACCCCTCAGGAGAGGCCTAATTGTTAAGCCCTCAGATTCAAAAATCGGGGTGAAACCGGGGTGAAACCGGGGTGGAAATGGGCTCTCGCCAAAACCGTCCGATGGGAACAACTGTTCAAGGGCAATGCATACCTCGACGCTGGCCTCCGTCAGATGAGCGGCAGGCCGTCAGCGGCCAACGCGGCCGCCCGCCTGGCCATGGACTGCCGTGATATGGCGAAAGCGGCGGGCTTCTACCGGGCGATCCTGGCCCGCGATCCTATTGACGAGGAGGCAGCACGCGGCCTCATGCGCTGCTGCGCCAAGGCGGGGGACCTGAACAGCGTCCGCAAAGTGTACAAGGTGCTGTGTGAGTCGCTACGGCGGGAGTTGGAGGACGAGAAGGCGGAGCCGCTGCCAGAGACGACGACAGTGTTTCGGGAATTGACCGGCTCGAAACAGTAGTGCGGCTTCGCTCCTCACGGCGACCAGTCCGGATCGTGGTCGCCCGCTGGGTTACTAGTCAGATTCGTGAGGCCTGTCCCGTCGGCGTTCATTACGTAGATCTCAGAGTCGCCGCCGCGGCCCGAGGCGAAGGCGATCCTGGAGCCATCGGGGGACCACGCGGGGTAAGCGCCGCCGTTGCTCGTCAGACGCCGTTGGTCCGAGCCCTCGGCGTTCATCACGTAGATCTCAGATCCGCCGTCGCGGACGGACTCGAAGGCGATCCGCGACCCGTCTGGCGACCAAACGAGTTCGCGGGCGTCGTCGGTGAGCTTCTTGCCGCTTCCGCTGGCCGCGTCGATGACGTAGAGTCCGTCCGCTGCCACGGCCGGGCCGGCGCCTCTCTGACCACCTCCGGGAGGCGATGAGCAGCCAAGTCCGGCGCTGCCCCCGAAAAGCTGGGCGACAAACTCGATGGTGCCCGCAATGACGCCCGCTAGCAGCATCCAAGAAGCAAAGACCGTGAAGCTGGGCGTCCACATAATGACCTTTTCCACCATCTCAGGTGGTGATACCGACGCCAAAGGCTGGACACCCAGGCGACAAGCACCGCCGCATCGATCAGGATAGCGGCCACCAAACCCAGCCAGACCCACAGCCGGACCGTCGACCTTGGTGCCTACCCAGAGAAGTAGTGCCGCGATGCCGACGTGGAGAAGGCTACCGAAGATCAGATCCCAGTGAAAGTCGTCGTACTCATGAGCGCTGTATCCGTCCACTTCCGATTTCCTTCCAGTCCTGTGTCAGCGTGAGCTTTGTTCCGTAGTGGTGAGGTATGCTGGTACAGGAAAGACAAACGCCTCCTTGCGGACAGACGACAGAAGCTCTTCCCTGACGCGGTCCCTCAACAACTCAGTTGCCCGCCAGTTTCCATCCAGCCCACTTGATCCCAATGAACTTCGTGCTCTCGTCGTCACGATACATTAGAACAAGGACGGCGTTGTTGAGGTCGATTGACTGCGGTCGGCCGAAGTAGATGTCTACTTTTCTCGTGAGCCCCGGCGCAAAGCCGCTGTACTCTTCGTCCCTCTCTCCGCCTCCGAAGAACACTTCGCCATCCGCCAGGTAGACGATCAGAGAGAGTTCAGTCTCGTACCTCGTCAGGAGGTTGCGGCCATAGTCATTGCGAATCGCAAACGAAATATACTGGTAGTCGCTGCCAAGCACTTGGTCAGTGAACTCTCCCTGGTAAGTGATGGCCGCGAATTGCGGAATCGACCACGTATCGGCCTCGCCTAAGAAGCCCTCGGGTGGAGTCAGCGCGACACCCGTGGCGGTGACGCCTCTTTGCACCTGCCCCCCGGTGGAGAGCCGAAGTACGTAGTCATTCTTCGCTAGGGGGATATCGGCAGTGATGTCAATCTTGATCCCGAAGCCCGGTGGCACCCGTTGCTGGGTGGGGCTTCCCGCGTACGCACCCTGCACGATACGCGCAGGGTAGTCGAAGGTGTCGGCGACGATGGCCAGTTCGTACCTGTCGTCGCGTAATAGCCACCCCGCCAAGATGCCCGATGACGTGTTCTTGGCCACGGCGCTGACGTTAACTCTCTTCCATCCTTCTTGGATGGGTGATGTCCCGAAAGGCGCGGATGCAGGCAGGGCGGTGAGTTCTTCCCAGCCCGTGATCAGCACTTCCCATGATCCGAACCGCAACGCGGCTGGGTTCGTCTCTGTGGCGAACACCGTGGGCGTGTTGCTCCCACGCGGCAGCTGAGTGCCCAGTTGCTGCGTCGGCTGCGCGGCCACCGTGAGTGCCAGGGTGTCTTCTGTCTCTTCGTTTCCACAGCCGGTGAAACTGACGGCCACCGCTGCGGCCACGAGGAAACTACCTCGGATGAGGATTCGCCAGGGAAACCGCCCAACTCTTGGAGCCTTGGCTTCGCTCGTTTCGCACGGTACCATGGCATCGCTCCTAAACGTCACTGTCTGCACTTGGCCACAAAGCGCGGTGGGTGTTGACGGGGAAGGCATACTAATGGTGCTCCTAGCACGTGCATTGTGGCGATGTCAAGCCCTTCGGGGTTCTAGACTCTTCAGTGTGGATACAGTCCTACGCCCTCCTGCCCAGAATGCCGCCACGCCGCCTTCGCATTCGCAACCGCTTGCCTCGTCCATGAGAACACCTCCCGTCTGCTGCTACGTGCACGCCAGCGTGTGGACGTAGCAACGGCCGCTAAGCCGGTCCAAGATCAGCTTACACGAGACTGCTCCGCACGAATCAGCGAACAGTACGGTTGCATAGGTGACGCCAAGGGAGTCCTCCACCAGAATCTGGGCGCGATCGAGGCTGGAATCCCGGACGTCATCTGAACCATACCAAACCCAGTACGCCCGCTCGTCGGGCCGAACCTCTTCCAGAAGAGCCTCCTCATCGCCGTCGATCCCCGCCTGCACAGCGCGCCGAGCAACGTCCTCAGGGCTGTTCGAACTCGCCGCAGCGGCGGGGGACGAGGCCGGCTGTTCCATCGCAGGAGCGGGCGACGGGGAATCCGAACACGCCGGAAAGGCGGCGGCGAAGGCAAGCAATGCCACAGCCGCAGCGGCAAACCTCAGGCTGCTCAGTGTAGAAAGAGTCATTGGGGTTCTCCTCTCTCCTATCCGTTCACGACCCGCTGTGCGTATCCCATGGAGGCCTTGGCACCCTACATCGACCGCGAGTTGCCACAACTCTCGCCGGACGACTGCGGTCCCGTTGTTGCCCAGGTTTCGATCTGCGTGAGGGCGCGCCAGGCCGCCAACCTCGGTGCTTCCCAAATGCGCGACAGCGCAGCGTCTCCACAAACCCCCGGATGGTCCTCGACTATTCACACAATTGCGCAGTGACTGGTTGCCTCTAGGTACCACTCCCCGCTCAGCTCTACGAGGTCCATGTAGCAGGCCTTGAACGGTTGGCTCTGAACCACCGACGCTCCGCAGGCCTCCTCCAAAACAATCGTGACCCTGGCCTGGCCGTGGCGTCCCTCGAAAGGCTCTTCCACAAGCACCTGCGCGCGCCCAAGATCACACCCTCGCAGGTTGTCGGGCGTGGCGTACTCTCTTTGATCCGGTCGTACCAGCTCAAGAAAGCGAGCGTCATCGCCCTCAATCAGCGCCTGAACGGCGCGCCGGGCGACGCCTTCGGGTCCACTGGTCCCATCGGTGCCACCGCCGCACGCGACGGCGACTGCCGCGATTGCCACCAGGGCCACGGCGGCGGCAACAAGCTTTCTCATTGTCATCGAATGCGGTCTCATCGCATTCCTCCTCGCACAGAATCACTAGCCTCCCGTACGGGAGCAGGAACCGGAGATCGCTGCGTCGCCACCTTCCTGCTGGAAATCGATCTGCATCAGGTGCCATCCAGTAGTCAGGGAGAACCAGCCATCTCGCCGCTGCCGCGAGTGGTCGCCGCGATTGTCGACCACAATGACTCCGTCAAAGTAGATGGCCGACCCGTCGTCTGAGTCCGTGTAGCAGTTGTACTGCCCCCCAGTGTAGTAGAACCACCCGAGCCAGCGGATGGAGTAGCGGCCACTCTGACCGCCTAGCTGCGCCGGACCGGTCCCGTTGCCCCAGACCCATGATGCACCGGGGATGAACTCGCCTGTGCCGGAGTACGACTGGCATTCGGTTGTGGCAAGGTTTGAGAAGTCCTTGCTTCTGAAGTAGTCGACGCGGAACTGGCCATCGGTGCACGGTGGGTTGTCTCGTGAAGGGGGCGTAGGCGTGGGCGGAGGCGGAGGCGTCGGCGTAGGCGTGGGCGGAGGCGGAGGCGTAGGTGTCGGGGTACGTGTCGGCATGGGCGTGGCGGCATGCGTTGGAGACGGTGGCGGTGTTGGCTGCGGTGTAGGCGTCGGGGTAGGTGCGGGGACAGACGTCGGGGTAGCCGCCGGCGTAGGCACCGGCGGGAGCGTCTCCGTGGGAGTGGGCGGCGGTGGGGGCGGCGGCGCAACAGTAGGCGTGACAGGAGGCATTGGCTCAGGCTCACCCACCCTGCGAACGTAGATGGAGGACGCAACTCCGGTGAAGCCGGGCATCTGGTCTACCCCGGCGTGGAAGATCTGGCACGTACCGCCCATCCGCGGGTGCTCGCAGACCTTAGCGTAGTAGCCCCCGCGTATGTCGATGCTCGACGCGCGGTTGTCGAAGTCCGGGATTTCGTCAGTATCACCCCACCCGAATCCCCTGCAGTCTCCCGACCGGTTCTCGTTGGCGTAGAGGACGGCAAAGCCTTCGCATTGACGGTTGTCATCGCCATGCTTCCTGAAGACCATGATGGACGAGAGCTTGGCTTCCATGCCGCCGATCTGTCCTCCCTGCAGAATCCACCAGCACTGCCCCTGGAAGTCAGCATCCTCGCAAGCGTAGGCCTGGTAGCCGTCCGTAGCGAAGTCCCGCCCGAAGACATCGTTCAGGCCGAGGGTTTCGAGGTTGGGGTAGTAACCATCGCTGCCATCGCGAAGCCTGAGGCAGCGCCCGACGCGATTGCCCCACTCCCACATGTAGAACGCCTCGCCTCCCGCGCCGCAGCCATGGTTGACTCCGGGATCACCACCGCCCGGCTGGGCCCCATCGACATAGAGGGAAGACGCCCTGTTGTCGAAGTCCCAGCCCACGAAATCGGTGATGCCGCTGAAGGTACGGCACTCCCCACGTCTCTCTGAATCGACGCAGAGCATCACCGAGTGCCCCGGCGCCACGGCGACGGACGACAGGATGTCGTTGGCGCTGGCCCCGTTGCTGAGCCTGACGTTGCTCAGGTTGTCCTCTTTGTCGGAGTCGTAGCCCCTGCATCCCACCGACTGCTCGTTTCGCCAGTCCGGCGTGAGGTCCTGCGTGTCGTGCTCGCGGACGACGACGTTCCAAGTCCGCCCGCCGCACTTCAGCTTGTCGTCAGCCGGAGGTGGTTGCGGCGTTGGGGATGGGCCGACTGCGGTAGGCGTAGGTGCAGGGCCGGCGCAGCTGGGCCAGTCGGGGCCATTTGGGATGCTGCTCAGTTCTGTGTCGTCAAGCTGGATGACGCTGTTCATGTCCAGGCCACAGGAGTTGAAGACCTCGATTGAGGGTATCCAGCGCTTCCTGCCGCCGTCCATCATGTAGATGGGCGTGCCGATGGTTGGGTCTCTCCTCGTGATAAGAGAGCCGTCTGGGGGAACCCGGGTGGGGGTTGGGGGTTCGATCAGATCGCCAAAGCTCTCACAGCTAAGACCGATCACAGGCAATGCCGAGCTGAGGCTCCAACCGCGCCATTCTGCGGGATAAGAGGTGCTGGACAGGTCCACATCGCAGTAGTTCGACCCGAATGCACTCTTTACCTCGGACTGGCCGTCATCCCAGCTTGTGACGCAGTGTGACCACGTCCCCCCCGACCCTTCGGCACAGTCCGGCGGCCGTGTCTCGGAACCGGGTGCCCAAACTTCGTGATGAGCAGCGCCGACCACCCAGTCTGAACCGATCGCGTAGAGCCGGATATGATATTGCTCAGCATTGCAGGCATTTTCTCCCGGGCGCATGACGAGTCCAGTAGCGTCCGACATCCCAGCCGCCGATGATCCGCTGGCGACCGGTTGTGGCTCGGATTCCAAGACGCTGTTCCCCAGTTCCGAGCTAGTACCCCATAGCGTGGCAGGACTCCCTGGTTCAGCGCACGGGTTCACTTGCCAGCCTGATAGACGCCGCTCTATCTCGTCCACCGGCATCCGGAAGAACAGCACATTGACCGGATCCCCGCCCTGATGATCAGTGTGAGGCCTGAACTCAACCCAGTTCCCGCTGTCGTCGCACGAATCGATGCACACGCGTATCGACTCGGATACCAATTGGCCGGTACGCGCATCGAATACGCGAGCTTCCGCCGGTCGCAGTTGACGCAGCGGCAGGTAGATCGCTAGCCCCAGCACCACCAGCCCCACGATTGTCCCCGCGGCGAGGGTCAGCTTCGTTGTCTTGAGCAAACGCTTCATCTTCCGCCCCCTGCTCCAGATTGTGTGCCTCAGCCGTGATTGTACGGCAACGAATACAGCGGGGACAATTGCTGCGGGCTTACAGAGGACTTACAACCCAGAGGCCGGAGAACTCAGCGTGGGATGGGAGCGTAGAGCGAACACGCCAGTCAACGGTTGCCCGCAGCAGGCCCGCCCCTACGGCGACCAGTCGGGGGCAGAATCATCCGCGGGGTTGTCAGTGACGTTGGTCTGGCCCGTGCCGTCGGCGTTCATCACGTATATCTCGTAGTTGCCGCTGCGGGAGGAATCGAAGGCGATCTTGGATCCGTCGGGCGACCAGGCAGCGGCCACGCCCGTCGCGCCTTGGTGGAGGCGGCCCACGTAGCCATCCGCTTACCGGGGCCGGCCCGCCATCGCTACCTGTCCCTGGTCCGCCGCCGGGGCAAGAAGGTGGCCCCGGTGGCAGCTGCTAGGACCATCCTCATCCTGGACTGGACCCTCCTCACCCGCGGGGAGGTGTACCAGCGTGCGGTCCAGGGAGAGCTCGCCTTGATTGCTGGGCAACTTTTGCCCGTATTTCACATTGGGCCCCCGGCCGCATGTCCCATTTGAGTGCCTTGGAGCACGGATGGAAGCTTGGCCTGAAGGCCATCCGGGATGGCCAAGTGGTCTGCCTGCATGGAGGTGAACTCTATCACGGGTTAGCACCAGCGCCCTTTTCATGGAAGCAATCAAGTGTACGTAACCGTGCCGGAAAAAGATGGCGTTGCTGGAAAATCTCAATTCCCTGATAGGCCACGAACACCTCGTATAAAACTATCAATTTGTGGAATTTCGAAAGTCAGCCGTCTCTCATCAGTCAGTATTGTGGCTTTTGAGATTAGTTCTGCTATTTGTTCCGCATCTGCTGCTTGCCTGGCGGTTTCAAGTCCTCTGTCTATATGTTGTTTTTCCTGCGGAGTTTCGGCTATTCCAGATTCTCCATTCAAATACTTGTCAGCCAAAATTAGGTTGACTAATTGTCCAAGTGTCCGCCATTCATAAGCTGCTTGCCTATCCGGCCCCAAGAGTTTAGGTTCTAGCGTGTAAGCATATTCTTGGTATTTACCAAGATTACTGCTTATCTCATTTATAGCTATTGCCAACTTACTGTTTGTCTGTGCTAAACGATTAAGCTCATCTGCCTGGCCCTGCCAAAAATCTCTAAAATGGGCATAAGTTACCCGGTCTGCATACTTGGGATCTTTACTATCAATCGGCGTCGTTTTCCCATTCCAGCTTTCATCAAACAAATATTGATCAAAGAAGCCCAGAGATTTCATCCACATGTCATTTGCATGTCCGGAGCACAAAACTCTAAAACTCTCACGATCAAAGGCTTTAGTGCTATATTGAAAGTCCATACGTGCAATCGTGTAATTGCCACTGAAAATTTTCTCAAGACTTGGATAACTTCGCCCGATTTGCGGATCGGAAAGGATTTGCTCTCTTAAACTCAATAACTGCTCATTCGCCTGCTTCTTAATGACAAAATCCCAACTATGGACCAACTCATGAAGAAGATCATCTTTGAGCTCGGAGTCAGTTCGGTCAACTCTTATGACTAGCTTCCCTTCTTGATCTTGTCCCGCAAAACCCATACCTCCACCTAAAGCTATTTGGAATTTCACTTCTCCGAGTATCGGATATTTAGAAGCAAGCGAATCGATAATTTGCTGGGTTTCTTCTTCCGAATATTTTGCATATTCCTGCAAAGACGGTTTAGTCGGATCAGGTGGAATAATTTCGATCGTGTAGTTCTTGGGCTGGACAATTTCTGGAGTAGCTGGAGGAGTTGGAGTGGATGACGCTGTTGCTTCGGGAGTTTGGGTAGCTTGGGCTGGGGGAGTTGCTTCTGGTGTTTTAGTTGCAGGCACGACCGCGACCTGCGGTGTTTCAGACGGCATTGCCTCAATCGTAGCAGTGGGGGAGGGAGGGATGGTTGGGGTTTGACTTGGAAATTCTTGTTCCTCACCCTCGCCACCTC
>Ga0315280_10001082_pt1 | contig 48358 bp, 35 predicted proteins | sample YL17G06_40_MG_FD_203697 | JGI IMG/M metagenome (GOLD analysis project Ga0315280, IMG submission 203697) | Sediment microbial communities from Yellowstone Lake, YNP, Wyoming, USA - YL17G06_40 | ecosystem: Environmental > Aquatic > Freshwater > Lake > Sediment | place: USA: Wyoming | collected... | reverse complement strand
CACTAGGCGCCGACTTGTCGGCGCCGCCACGGCGGCCCTTCGGGCTTAGCCGCCCGGTCCGGGCGCGGGGTCGTCTATCCTGAGCGCAGTCGAAGGGCTGACCCCGCGAAACGTTTACCCGCCTTAGCCTGGATTACTCACGACGAGCGTGTGGCGACTGCACGCTGTCATTCCGAGCGCAGCGAGGAATCCCCTATCGTTGGCGCTTCCTGGTAGGGGATTCCTCACTCCGCCTTGCTCCGTTCGGAATGACATTAATAATGCGGGTTAGGCGGGCAAGCCTCAGAGCCTGCCCCTTCGACTCCGCTCAGGGCAAGCTCTGAGCTTGTCGAAGGGCGAGGCCGCGCCCAAATCGCCGTGAGACGTTTACCCGCCTCAGAAGGGCGGCTCCCACATAGGTGACACCCACTGAAAACGAACATACCCGCGTGGGCAGCGCCAAGCCCAGGCAAGCTTGCCGTCGCACTTCGTACTGTCGCACCCGATAACCGGCGGCCCAGGAGACTCGCGTGACTACATTCGCATGTCTGGCGATGATCACTCTCATTTGCGCGGCGGCGTTGGCCGCGCCCGTCGTCCGGCCCACCGCGCCACCGACGATGGCCGTGGAGGTGGTTGATGGCGACCGCGTGCTGCGCGTGGCGCCCGTAGCCCCGCTGCCGGTGGTTCAGGTGCGCGGGCAGGCGGTTGTCATCGGCGATGACGCGCCTAACCAGTGGGCGGCGGGCACGCGCTTGACGGCGTTGGTCAACCCTACCGGCTCGGTCGCGATCGGCGCAGTTGTGCCCGGGTCGGTCGTTGTGCGCGATGCGCCGCGCGGCGCGACCTATCGCGTCAACGACGATTACCTGCTCGACGAGCGCTGGGCGGCATTCAGCCGCGTGGCGACGGGGCGGATTCCCCAGGGCGCGACCGTTTACCTCGACTACGATTACTGCGTGTCGCGGCTCGATACGGTGCAGGTGGCTGCTGGCGGCGCGCCAAGCATCAGGCGCGGTAAGGCGGCGCTAGTGTGTCCGCATCCGGCGGACGCGGCGGGCGGGGCGCCCGCGGAGCGGGCCCAGGCGCTCGCCAACATCTGGTTGCGGCCGGGGATGACCGCGATCACAGCCGCCGACATCTATCCCATCGGCCCCGCGCCATCGCTGCCGGCGCCCGATCGCGCGCCAACCGGCGGCCTGCGCGAGCGGCTGGCGGCGGGCGCGCCGTTCACCGTCGTCACGCTCGGTGACAGCGTCACCGCCGGCGGCGAGGCGAGCAAGCCGGAACTGGCGTTTCCCATGCTTTTCGCATCGGCGCTGAGGACGCGCTATCCCAGGGCCGATATTCGGGTAATCAATGCCGGCGTTGGCGGCACGAATTCCGATTATGGCCTGGAGCGGCTGGAGCGCGACGTGATCGCGCACCATCCGCAGCTTGTCGTCATCGAGTTCGTCAACGACATGGGCTGGCCGCGCGAGAAGCTGCGCCAGAACTACCATGAGCTGTTTGCGCGCATTCGCGCTGCGGGCGCCGAGCCGGTGCTGCTGACGCCGCATTACATGTGGCCGGAGTGGATGGGGCCATTCGAGGCGAGCCGGGCGACGCTGAAGGAGATCGCGGCGGAGGAGAAGGTGGGCCTGGCGGACGCGTCAGCGCGCTGGGGTGCGCTGCGCGCTGTGGGCATCCCGTACGAAACGCTGCTGGTGAACGGCATCAACCACCCGGACGACCGCGGTCACCGGATGTTCGTTGACGCGCTGATGGAGCTGTTTTGAGGCCGGGCGGCGAAGTCTGTGAAGGGTCGCGCTGCGGTCAATGGACCGGGGCGCGTTCATGCTTTTGACAGAGGCAGGAGAGTGCCATGAGCGGAAACGCACGTATCACTAGTCACGTTCTGGCGTTCCTGCTATGTCTCGCGCTTGCCTGTGAGGATTCGAGGGGCGCCACTGGAACGCGCGCCAAACCGGTAACCAGCCGGACACAAGCGATAGCACGCGCGAGTGCTTACACCGGGCTCGCCGCGGACCGCGCTGCGACCGCCATTCGCAAGAGGGTGACTGACCATTCAGCGCAGGTTAACGACATAAGCGCGCGTCTGGTATGGGAGGTTGCGTTCACGGATGTGCCCCTATCGGCGGCTCACCCAAGCGGAGAGAAAGAGCGGAACCCTACCGTCCACAGCATCCGTGTGTGGATCGATGCCAAGACGGGGGCTCTCGTGCAGGCGTTTACGCCGCATCCATCCGAGGGGGGGCTTGTGCGAATGCTCGGGCATTCGCAGAGAGCGGCCCTCGCTGGCAATGGCAAGAGCCTGCGCGATTCGCCCGTCATCCCGGCGAAGTCATTGAAGGCGGCTCTGGCTTCGGTCACGGGGCGCTTGCCTAAGGCGATCCCCCAAGCCACGGAGATCAGAGCGTATTTCGGCCTCTTCACCGATAGGTTCTCCGTCGAGAAGAAAGTGGTTGACAGACCGACGTGGATCATCTATCTGGGAGGGGTCAACCTGCCCTTCTCTTCCTCTGGCCCTCCTGGCCACACTGGGCCGCCGCCGATAGCAACGGAATGCCTAGTCATGCTCGATGCCGAGACGGGCGCATCGTACGGAGAATGGCTGACTGGCAGGCTCGAGCGCTAGAGCGCGACGGGTATGTTCGTCGTGGGTTGGTGTCAGTCATGTGGGAGCCGCGTCTCGCGGCAATCCGCCCGCGCTGCGGCCGCAGACCGGGAGGTGGCGCATGCCGATGTTAACCGAGGATGAGCAGCGTCGCAGAAGGCGCCGGCGCATAATCATCGCCGTGCTCATCGCGCTCGGCCTGATCGTCGCAGTCCTGGCAAGCCCGGTGCTATACATCCGGTGGGTGCTATGGCGCGGCCATGCGATCATCGCCAAGGAGGCGCCAGGGTATTGGGTCGCCACGCCATATCCTTTCTTCGGCAGGCGGGTCTTAATCGGTATGTTGGTTGATCCTGCTCTTCAGCGCCAATGCAATGCCGCCGCGCGCGACCTGAATGAGTCGCTGCCACAGTTCAAGCACTCACTGGTGGTGGTTCCGCTGCGCATCGTTAATCTCGGCCAGATTCCTTACCGACATGGACTCGAGTATCGACTCATGATCAGGGAAGAGTTGCCGCGGCTGGCGGCGGCGCAGGAGAACTGGTACGACTGGTCCCGAGGCGCTCAGCACGTCACACCGTCGAACCTGGCGCGCTATATCAGGGATCCACGCGCACGCGCACGGCTGGCGGCGCGCGACCGGCCGGCGCCTGGTCGGCGGACGACCGACATGTTCACGGTCTGCCAATTCCTTGAGGGCAAGTCTTTCGACCTGCGCCAGGTCCGAGTGAGTATGGACACCGACCCGTTTGGCTACGAGCTTAAGCCGAACTTCAGAGGGGCGTTTCCGGAGGCACCGGACTTGATCATCGGCAGGCCGAGCCAACAAACGGGCGCAGGGGCGGCCTTCGATGCGCAGAACCGATCCGGTGGTGGCGAGTGGTTCGCCGCGGCCCTGTCTCGTCAAGGTTGTATAGGCCGCGCTCCTGGGCCGACAGCGATGGCGCAGCAACTGCGAGCCGCCAGACGGCGGAAGAAGAGACGGCCATGACCCGACGGGCTTTCCTGGTTAAGGCGACCACGTGGATCGGTATCGCGATTGCTGGGGTCGCGATCGTGGTCGTGAAATCCGCCGCGATCCGGGCGATCATTGAGGTGGTGGACCTGGTGTATGAGGTGCGATCGCGCCCGCTGGCTGATCTCGCACTTGGCGCGCTCGTTCCTCTCCTGATCATCGTAGGGCTGATGCTGTGGGTGATGCCGCCAATCCTTGCCGGCGCCCTCGGCGCGCTCACTACAAGTCGGCGGCCGCGGCTCGCCGGCGCCATTGCAGCATGGCTCGTCTGTGGCGTTGACTTGGGGTACCGTTTTCTTACACAGGGCTGGCACGGGCTCATGGTCTCGGCGCCATTCGTCTCGGTCCAGCCCAAGGCATGGCAGGCGCTTGTAGTAGGAGTGGCCTTGGCCCTGGCCTGGTGGGGTTACTGGGGCAGCCTGGGCGGGGCCTTTATGGCAAACTGGCGAGCCGGGCGACGCGCGCCAAACACCGCCGACGGCCCCGGTGAACAAGCAGCTTGACGCTGGGCCCAAGGCGCGAACGGGCGCCGGGGCCTGCTGCGCCATCTGCGCTCATCTGCGCTCATCCGCGCACTAACAGCCTATCCCAAAAAGGGCAACCGTCATCCTGAGCCCTTCGCCACTGTCACTCTGAACTGTGCGGCGCAGTGCGCCGCTCCGGAGCGCGGCCATGCCGCGCCGGCGAAGAGTCTCGTGCAGCTCAGAGCCTGCCCTGAGCGAAGCGAAGGGGTAAACTCCGCGAAGTCTATCCGCCTTGGGCGGGGATCTTGGTGGCGAGTTGCGCCATGCACGCAAGATTCTTCGGTGGCTAGGTCTTCGACCGCCACGGCGGTCGCGGAGCGACCTAGCCGCTTCGCCTCAGAATGACATTCAGGTGCATCCCTGCAGGTTCATATTCAAGCTCGCATATTTGCTTTACGCCGGACGAGGGGACTTGACACTCGCTATTAGCGGTTTGAGGCGTCAATCTATTACGCGAGCGTCAATAGGACGCGCTAACCCGACTCCTCCGCGTGCCACGGCGCGGTGCGCATGCTGCCGATCGCCCATCCCGCGTTGAACCCCGCCCAGATGAAGTTGCCGCCGAAGACCAGGAATGGCAGCCACAGGTCGGCGTGGATAAACGCGAACGCCGCGGTCAGCATCGCCGTCGCGCCCAGGGCCATGGTGATTGACAATGATGCGTGCTCGTCGAGGTAGGCCGTGATTGCGTAGAACACAACCGCGGCCCAGAAACACACCAGCCCCGGCAGCAGCGCGAACACCGCCACCGGCGCCATCTGCACGCCATAGGCGGCCACCGAATAGGAGATCATCTCGTCGTCATACGGGGCAAGCAGGTCGGTCGCCGCCAGCGCCAGGCCAGCCAACATGCCGTCGAGCGCGGCGATGGCGAGCATCTCGGCCGGCAAGCCAAAGAACAGCGGCGTCCCGCGACCGACGCCCAGCAGCAGCACCGACGCCTCGATGAATACGACCGCCAACCCCAGCATCAGCCACACTTGCAGCGGGCGATGCCAGCGCCCTGACTCATCCTCAAGCGAGCGCGGCGCGCGCCGCCCCTCGCGCAGCGCCGTGGTCTCCTCCAGCAACTGCCAGTAGCGGTGGCTGGTGGGATCCATCTGAATCGCGTAGTTATACATCGAGAGCGATTCGGCGTACTTGCCCTGGAGCCGCAGGATGTCGCCGAGCAGGGCATAGGCCTTGGCGTTGCGCCCATTCTGCTCCAGGGTCTCCTTGGTCAACCGCCCGGCGGCCTGGTACTGGCGGCGAGCGGCGGCGGCCTCGGCAGCAAGCAGGAGCTTCGCTTCCGTCGAAAGGCGGCTGTAGAGGTCGGGGGTGTCGACCGGGGCGCCGCGGCTGACGCGCAACTGCCGCGTGTAATCGCTGCGGCGGGGGGAGTCGAGGACGAGATAGGCTTTGACGATGCGCAGGAAGGACTCGTCCTCGAAGATCTGCTCCGGCTCGCGGTTCGGCTCGAAGCGGCGCACCAGGTGACGATAGCGGCTGCGCACCTGGCTGGGGGGAGCGTCGTAGGGCAGCCCCAGCACGTCATATGCCGATTCCAGCTTGGCCATCGGCGGCGCCCTCTCGCAGGATGCCGAGCGGCGGGTTGATCTTATTGTAACCAGGTTCCCGATTTGGCGCAACGGGCGCCGCGGCAGGGGTGTGACCTCGGAAAGTGCGGATCGCCGGCAGACTTGTAGGGGCGCAGCATGCTGCGCCCACTCCCAGCCGAGGCTTGCCCGCAAGCGGCGGGGCGGCTGGGCCACATTCCAGTGCGTCATCTAACCGGGATTATGCATATCGAGCGTGACACGCTCACCCAACGGGTGATGTCACTCCGGAGCATTGGGGACAGTTACCTATTTCCCGCAAAGAACCGAAGGGGGGCAGCAGAAACCCTTGGGGAAATAGGTAACTGTCCCCAGCGGCCGGTCCCCTACCGGGGTTGCTGAAGAGCCTGCCCTGAGCAGAGCGAAGGGGCGATAGGGGACGCCTTCGTCCGCCGGAGCGCAACTGCCCACTTCGCCGAAGCAGCTTCGGCTACGAAGGCTGAATCGTCGCCCGCGAAGGCGGATTCCTCGCGGAGTCTATCCTGAGCGAAGCCGAAGGGCTCGGAATGACATTTTCCTTGCCTTACGCATAATCCGGGTCTAACCCTCCCCACTAAAAGAGGTCATACCCGGCGGCAGGGGTCATCGCGAAAAGTTGGGAATCGGGTGAACCGCCTCCTCCCCGTTCCAGGGGGGAGGACTAAGGTGGCGGTGAGATGCGCTCGCGGCGCACCCTCACCCGGCCTCTCCCTGAGAGGGAGAGGAGTGTGCTGGCGCGGCGGCACATCCACTGAAAAGGACAATACCCTCAGCGGTCGCTCAGCTCCCCGTCGGCGCCGCGGGACGAGCCGGCACTGCTGGGCGCGCCGGCGCCGTGCCCTGGAGCCGGAAGGTGAACCGCCCCGCCCGGGGCACGGAGAGCACCAACGCTGCGCGCTCGCCGGCCAACGGCGCCGTCTGCGGCGCCAGGATCCCGGTGTGCGAGCGCGCCTCCATGCCCGTCCACGCCTGCGGCCATTGGATGACAAACCAGTAGCGCCCGGGCGATGACACCAACGCTTCGACGGCGAGACCAGTCTCGATGTGCTGTGCCCGCAGCACGGCCACGTTCGGCGCTGCATCCATGACGAAGGCTTGGCGCGCGCTGGTCGAGGCGGTGATGGCGACGTGGTGAGGTCCGGCGCCAGGCGGCAGCACGCAGCTCGCCCAGTCATGGCCATCGAGATCAAACGCCGCCAGGTTGACCCCTCGCCCGCGCAGCGAAATGTCGTAGGTCGCGCCGCGCCAGGCCAGCCCCGATACGCTGTCGTCGAGGATATGCTCCAGCGGTCGCGGCAGCACCCGCAGGTGGGCGGGCGTCATCTCGATGCCATAGTGCCCGGCGTAGACGGCTTGCAGGAATCCCCACGCGTCCCAGATGCGGCCGCGATTGCCGACGTTCGGCTCCTGCTGCTTGTACCCCGAGGCCTCGCGGTAGGGAAAATCGGTGCGCTCGTAATCGGCGAGGAACAGCCGCCACGCCTCCTGCGCGCGCGGCTCGGCGAGCTTGGCGCGCAGGTAAACGTCCCATCCGCCGGCCCACGCAACCCATTGGTTGAGGCCGTTGGGATAAGGCTCGATGCTGAGCGCGGTGGGGCACAGCCCATCGAGATAATAGCGCTGCCAGTTGCCGTTGAGGCGCGCAAAGATATCGCGGATGCGGTCGCCGCTGTCGCACAGACCGCCGTAGATCGCCCACAGATTGGCGAACGAATCCTCGTTGCGATAGAGCGCGCCGTCGGGCTTGCGCCAGCCGACGTAGATGCCGCGCTCCGTGTCCCACAAGCCGCCCTTGTCGGTGGTGCGATTGGCGGCGGCGGCGATGCGATTGGCGCCGGTATGCCAGCCGCTGGCGGCATCGGCCTCGCCCAGCGCCTCGTGCAGGCGCCCCAGCTTGTGCAGGCCGTCGCAGCACACCGCCGCAAGGTAGGTCTGCTCGCCCTTGACGAAGCCGAGGTCGGGGTAGGTATCCACCCCTTCGCCGATGACCGGCAGGTCGTCGCGACCGAGCAGGCCGAGGATCGCGGCCCCCATGCGGTCGGCGCGCGGCATCAGCGCACGCACGAACTCGACATCCCCGGTGCGCGACAGGTAGTCATAGATCATGCCGATGAGCAACCCGGCGGAATCGAGGTTGCCGTAGGCGGCGCCGCCATCGGGAGCGATATGAGTGGGCGGATGACCCGCTGCATTCAGCTTGCCGGAGAAGGCGAGAATCTCGTCGCGCATGACCGCCAGCAGGTCCGGCCCCGCGACCAGCGCCGCGCTCTTCCACCCGTGCGCCACGTCGCGCAGCCAGCAGCGACGGTAGGCCTGCTTTATCTCCGGCGGCAGGCCGGGGTCTATCACCGCCGCCGTCTCCTGCATCCAGGGTTGGGTTACGGCTGGTATCGGCGGCGGGTTGGGCTTGCTTTCGGGCGCCGCGGCTGGCTTGGGCGCGGCGCCGGGTGTGGGCTTGCTCTCCGGCGCGACGGGGGCGGCGGGGGCGGTCGCACCCGGCCCGGCTTCGGCGGTGGCTAGGTCCGCTTCGCGGACCGCCATGGCGGCCCCTATGGGCCTAGCCACAGGTGAAGATTCGGCTGGCGGCATGGTGAACTGCCGTGTGGTCGCAAGGTGCGTCGTCCACAGGATGAAATCCTGCGCCAGCGGCTGGAACTTGCTGGTCACCGGCTTGAGGGCGGGAAGGCGCGGCGCGCCGAAAGCGAGCCCGGCCTCGACCGCCAAGCTTTCGCCTGCGCGCAGGGTCAACGGATTGCCGCCGGGCCCGCTTTGCGGGCGCCCCGGGGCGATGCCCATCGAAACCCGCGCCGGCGCGACGTCGATTTCGACTCCCGCCGGTATTGCGAAAGCGCAGGCGAAGCAGCGGTCGGCGCCCTGCTTGCATACCACGCCCGCGTAAGGGGCGGCAGCGACGGTCAATCGCCCAGGAGATATTGACGCCTGTCCCTGCCGCCCGGCGAAGTACACGGACGATGGCGCGAGGGTCGGGTCGAGCGCGAGCAGCAGCCCGGCCCAGGCGCAGGAGGTCTGGGCGCGAGCGGTCAGGGTCGTCCGAATCGAAAGCTCGGGGCGGTCGGGCGCAAGGCCGAGTTCCATGTTGGCGTCAAGCCCTTCGCCGACGCGCAGACCCTTAACCGCGGCGCCGCGCGGGCCCTGGCGGGTGAGGGCGAAGCCGTCGCCCGGCGCGGCGATGGCGATTTCGGCGTCGGACCCGCTTGGCGGGTGCCCGCGTGCGGCGGGCGCGATGCCGAAACCTCCGTCGTGGAGCACGGGCACTCCTGCCCGTGGCACCAGCAGCGGATGTGCGAAACGACCGGCTCCCGACGGGTCGGCGGCGAGGCCGATAATCGCGCCGGAGGCGGGGTCAATCTCAACCCGCAGCCACTTGGTCTCGAGGAGCAGCGGCGCTTTCTCCTGCGCTTGGCAGACTGGAGCGCGGGCACTCATGCCCGCGGCCCACAGCGCGCCGACAACCGCCAGGGCCACCAACCAGCGGCACTTCATGACCACCTCCCGCGGCTTGCTGCGCGGAGAAGCAGGGCCGGGTTACGGCGCCAGGGCTTTCGACTTGTCGAGCGGGGCGACCGCGCCCGGCGCGTTGCCGGGGCCAGGCGCCCCTGTCTGGCCCGAAGCGGCGCCGGGCTGCGCGCCGCCGCTCGCGCCGGGGCCAGTCTCCTTCTTCTTTTTGCCCGCGGAGGCACCCTGCCCTGCCGGCGGCGACACCGCTGCGCCGCCAGTCGCAGCCGAGACGGCTGCGCCACCAGCGCCCTCGGTGCGCGAGCCTCTGACCTTCGGCGTCTGGGTCGCCCCGCCCTCGACGGTCACATCCGCTTCGTCCTGCGCACTGTTGCTCGCGGCATCGAATGCGCGCACCTCGATCTTGCGCTCGCCCACGGCCAGCACGTCGGTCTCGACCTTGAACGTCACCGCCTGCGTGCCCAGCCCCTCCACCACTGCGGCGCGCCACTTGCCCCCGTCCACCCGATAGTCCACGCCGCGGATCGGGCTCAATGTATCCGTTGCTGCACCGCGCAGCGTCAGGCGCCTCTGCGCGGTCTCGGCCACGGTGCTGCGCAGAATCACCGCCGTCGGCGGCGTGTTGTCAACCCAGATCAACTGCTGATCCTCGTCCTGGCGCGCGCCCTCGGGGTTGCTCGGCCGGTCGCTGGCGATGACGCGCAGCAGATACGAGCCATCGTTCAGACTGGTCGTGTCCCAGGTATATGTCGTCTCGTCGATCCCGGTCTTGATGTCCTTCCAGGTCTTGCCGCCGTCGGCCGAGGTCGCGAGGTCGTAGGTGAGCGTATCGCCGTCGGGATCCTGCGCCTTCCACTTGACGGCGTACTTGGCGCGCAGGCGCTCCGCCGGATTGGGCGCGGTGATGTCAACCGCGGGCGCATCGTTAGGCGGCAGGTAGGTCAACTGCACATCGCGCGCGACGGGCGCCGCGGCGCTCTGTGGCGCGCTCAGGGAGATGCGATATTGCAGGTACGTCGCGCGGGGGCTGGCGATAACGGTTCCCGCGCCCAGGTCGGCGGGAGTTGACCACGGGCTCCAGTGGTCGCTAGGGTCGGCGTCATCGCCCGAGCGGGTCTGGAAGGTCGCGGTCGCGCCCTCGGGCCGCTGCATGGCGCAGCTCAGCACGCCCCAGGCGCTTCCCGGATCGGCGGCCTGCGGCTTGGAGGTGAAGACGCCCTTCTGCGCGCGCTCGGGGCCGAGCGCCACGATCGCGCCGGGGTTGCTCTGCGCGGCGTAGATCGCGCCGTTGGCGCCGAGCGCGAGCGCGGTGGCCTGGGCGCGCTGCGGCTTGCGCAGCACACGCGAGGTTTTCTTCGCGGGATCCAACTCGTACACGACGCCGTCTTCCTCGGTCACCGCATAGAGCAAGCCCGCCGCGCCGCCGACGAGCGATGCCAGGGTCTTGCCGTGCATCTGCATGATCTTCTCTGTGTCGCCGTTGGGCCGGAGCTGCACGACCGACGAGTCGTTAGCGGCGCCGGCGTATATGACGCCGTCGGCGCCCGCGACGAGCGATGTCACCGCGCTCTGATCGGAGTCGAAGGCGGCGCGCGCGCTGCCGGGGGTGTCGATAGCGTAGAGCACGCCGGCATTGCCGGTGCCGGCATATACGACATCGCCCGCGACCGCCAGGGAGTAGACGCTGCTGGCTGGCAACTGGCAGAGCAGCCGGCCGTGGCCGGCCGCATCGGTCACGAAAACCTTGCCGTTGGGATCGGTTCCAGCATAGACGCCGCCGCCGGGCGCGGGGGCGAGCGCAAGGACGGTCTCCTCGCCGGTGGCGTAGTAATCGTGGGCCTTGCCGTCGTCGGTCAGCGACATGATGCGGCCCCCCGGCGCCGCGCCGGCAAGGACCGCGCCTTGCGGCCCGTCGGCCAGGCATGTCACCACCACCGCGCCGGTCTCCCACGTCTGCTGCACGCGGCCGTCGAGGGAAAGCCTGCGCACGCGGCCGCCCGGCGCCGTCGCCACGTAGATAGCATCGCCGCGCGTCATGATCGCCGAGACCACCGGCTCATCAAGGGAGGCCACGGTTTTCGCCTGGGGCGCCAGCGTCAGCGCGCCGTCCTGGTCGCAGGCGATGCTGTCGAGCTGGCCGCTCAGGAAATCGGACGGACTGGCATAGGTAAAAGAGGCTGGCTTGCGGGCAACGGGCCCTTCCTTTGCCTTTGGCTTCTCCCCTTTTTTCTCGCCCGGTGTCGTGGGCTCTTCCGCGTCGGCGCCGGCCAGCTCGTCAGAGGCGGCGGAGGGCGCCCCTTCGACTTCGCTCAGGGCAGGCTCCCGCTCAATCATACCGATGTCGCCGCCTTCGGGCTGCTCCTCTTCCGCCGCCGGCGGCGGGGCGGCGGGTGCCGGCGATGGCTGGGGCGGGCCGGGGCGAGCCTTCGGCGCGCCGGGCCGGCCTTCGATGTCCGCCATGATGACGAGTCGCCCCTGAATCACCCAATCCGTGCCCAGGGTGGTCTTGATGAAATCGCGCTCAGGGGTGACGACGCTGGAACGCGCGGCAGCGAGAGAATCGGCGAGAGAGTCGGGCAGCGCGGTGATGCGCCGGCCGGCGACCGAGAGACCGGCCCAGGGTAGGGCTGCCAAGGCGACAACCTCGTTGCCGCGTTCAGCGGTCTCGTAGATATCCGCGACCTGGTCGAGGCTGAAGGGCCGCCTGGGGACAATACCGATGGCGGCGCGCAGTTGCTGCGACTCCTCGCCGCCCGAGACGCCGATGCGCAACTGGCCATCTGGCAGATCCGGCGGCAGGCTCAGCTCGACCGCCTTCTCCACCGGCTCGCCCTTGAACGGCCGCAGCAGCAGGCTGACCTTGAGCGGTTGGCCCGCCTTGTGCTTGCCGGGCTCGACGCTCGCCCGCTCCAGCCGCGCCGTCCGGTGCTCGTCGCTGAGGCGCACATTGAGCCGCACCGCCTTGATCTGCACCGCCCCGAACTCGTTGTCCATCAGCACCGCCAGCGGCCGCACCACGTCGGCCACCACGTCGGCCGCGGCGTCGCCCGCGCTGAACGTCATGTCGCTGCGCTTGATGGTTCGCTGCGCGCCCTCGATCTCGACCGTCACCTCGGCGCTGCCCTCGCCCATGTGCTCCCATGCGCGGTCGACAGCGCTCAACGCCACCACCGCCGCCAGGCCGGGCGTCAGCAGCTTATTGCGCACGACCTCGGCGTTAAACGTCTGGGTGGCGCCGCGGGAGATGTCGGTGACCGCAACCGAGATGGGCACGCCGTGCGGCGGCTCGCCCGTCACTCCGGCGACCGCCCACATGCGATCCTGGGAGATGCGGCCGACCACCTTTCCCGCGACGCCCATTTTCATCGAGGTGGAGTAGCTAGGGAAAATGGCCTGGATGTAAGCGGTGCTGAGCGGCAGGTCGATCTCACCCAGCGAGGTCATGGGGTGGCCGAAGCCCAGCACCTTGTTGCCGATGACGGTGGTGACGGTGCCGATGGCGGTGGCGTCGAAGTCGCCGCGAATGAGCTGAATGCCGAGGCCGGCGCCCGGCTGAAGGTCGCCGCCGGGGAAATCGGCGCTGCCGCCAATGCCCTCGGTGACCGCCAGGCCGAAAGGCTCGAGCAGGTCGCGTATGCGGCCCAGCCCGCGTGGCGAGACCCCCGAGACCAGGAACAGCCCGCCCATGGGACGCAGGGTCATGGCGCCGGGGGACTCCACGCCGGCGGGGGCGATCGCGGGGCCGTCGGCGATACGGATTTTGCTGACGCTGTGGCCGGCGATGGTGATTGGGTGGGCGAGTTGAGCTGCCGGCTCGGATGCGGCCGCCGCTTTCGGTTGGCCCGTCGGCTTGGGCTCGCTGGCGGGGGGCGGGGCGGGCGTCGTCGGTTGCGGTTGCGGGGTCGTGGGCTGCGGCTGGGGGGGAGCGGGTTTGGCCTCGGCGGGTGGCTTTTGCTCCGGGGTGGCGACGGTGGCCAGGACTTTGAGCATGTCGGCGATGGGGGTGATGCCGCACACCGGCTCCTTGGCAAAGGGCCAGGAGAAAGCGATGGCGCCGATGAGGCGGTTGCCGATATAGACCGGGCTGCCGCTCATGCCCTGCAAGATGCTGGACTGGCGCTCGACGAGGGTGCCGTCGATGACGCGGGCGAGGATGACGTCGCCGCCGTTGCGGATCTTCTCGGCGACGCCGAGGATCTCGAGGTGAAACGTCTCGATGTCGGTGCCGTGGAAGACGGTCCTGCCGGTGGCGATCATGCCCGCGCGGATTTCCGAGGTGGGCATCATCTGGTCCGGCCCGAGCAGCGGCGGCGCGGTGCGCGGCTGCGGAACGCGGCCAAGCCGCGTCAGTGGCTGCGCCAGCCCTGGGGCGGCGACGACAACGATCGCCGCCAGGATGAATGGAATTATTGACGCTCGCGTAATAGCATGCGGCGCCGGGCGCCGCATTCCGGAGCTCGCGCTTGCGCGAGCCAATTCACGTCTCAAACCGCTGACGCGGCTTAGCCGCGTTCCGGAGCGGCTGGACGAGGCCCGGCCTCGTCTCCGGAGCGACTGGGCGAGGCTCCGCCTCGCCTCCGGAGCGACGCGGAGCGTCGCGCGGCGTCGCCCGGCGCGCGGGACGCGCGCTCCGGAAGTGCGGCGCAGCCGCACTCGCGCGCCGCCAGCAATAGCGAGCGTCAAGTCCCCTCGTCCGCCATGAACCAGATATGCGAGCTTGAATAGCGGGGTGGAGAAGAGTCTCCGCATGCAGCGCTCCTTGGGGCCGGCCGGGGCGAGGGCGGTCAGCCAGAGTCGCGGTCGGTCATCCGTCGCCCGTGGTGAACCGCGGACCTCGGACCACGCACGGGCCACGGCCTCACTTGCCGCGTTGTTCGGCGGCGGCGCGCGCGATGAACTCGATCGCCGCGCCCACGGTCTTGACCTTGACCGCTTCGTCCTCGTCCATCTCGATGTCGAATTCGTCCTCGAAGGCAGCGATGAGCTCCATGCTTTGCAGGGAATCGGCGCCCAGGTCGGCAACGAACTGTGCGCTGTCGGTGACCTTGTCCAGGTCAACCTTCAACTGCTTCGCCACCACTGCACGCACTCTCTCGGCGATTGAGCCTTCAGCCATCAGTGCCTCGCTTTCCGTAGACTCCACGGGACGGTGCCCATCGATGTCACCCCGAACTGTGCGGCGCAGCGCGCCGCTGCGGAGCGCGGCCATGCCGCGCCGGCGAGAGGTCCCCTACCGGGGTCTGTAGGGGCACGGCATGCCGTGCCCCTACGGCGATAGGAGACGCCTTCGCCCCGGCAGGGAGAGGAGGAACCTGGCCCGACCCCTCTCCCTTCAAGGGAGAGGCGGGGTGAGGGTCACCGCTGGACGAGGCCTGGCCTCGTCTCCGGAGCGACGCGGAGCGTCGCCAGGCAACAACAGTCCTGCAAAACAGCACTAGCCACTCGGACATTTTCGTCACCTTATGCATGATCCGGGTTAGACGTACCCTACCTCCGCGCCTTGCGCACGGCCTCGTTGCGCTCGTTCTTCGTCAGCTCGCGCGCGGCCCGCAGCAGCTCCACATCTTCCTGCGTCATCGGCACCTTGCGCCGCCCCATCGCCGTCCGCGCCGTGGCGATGAACGCCTCGAAGCCGCCCCCCTTGGCGATGTGCCCGTTATAATACCACGCGAACGACGGGATGTACTTCGGCAGAATCTCCGACCCACCGAGAATCAGGCATCCCACGCCCACCACCGTGCCGGTATTGAACAGCGTGCCGATGCTGGTCTTGGTGTGATCGCCGATGAAGCAGCCGACCTTGGTGCTGCCGGAGTCGGTCAGCTCGCCGCCGACGTAGACCTCGACATTGCCGTAGTCGTTCTTGAGGTCGCTGTTGGTCGTCAGCGCTCCCAGGTTGACCCATTCGCCGACATAGGCATGACCGAGGAAGCCGTCGTGGTACTTGTTGGAACAGCCGTGGATGATGCTTTCTTCCAGCTCGCCGCCCACCCGGCACACCGGCCCGATGGAGCAGCCCTCGCGGATCTTGCCGCCGACGATGTGGGTGTCGCGGCCGATGTAGCTCGGCCCCTCGATGCGCGTGTGGGGGAAGACCTTCGCCCCCTCGTCGATGATCACCGGCCCGCCGTGGGTGTCCAGAACGACCATGGGATGGACGCTGGCCGTCGGCGCGATATACACCTGGTCCGCCGGCCCGTAGATGACGGACATCTGCGCCAGCTCGCCGTGCACGCCCGTGCATGGCAGCGCGGAAAAGTCGGCGGCGATGCATTCGCCGTTGTGCTCGATGAGATCCCAGGGATAGCGGATCAACGTCTGCCGCGCGGGCACGGCCTTGACTGTCTCCCGCGCGCGCGCCAGCAAGGTTAAGGCGTCGGGGACATCCAGCGCCCGCGTGGTCGCGGCGCTCAGGCGCGCGTACGCGACGTCATCCCCACACACCCCGATCTCGTCTTTACCCCCCACCGCCGGCCAGCTGTCCAGCGCCAGCATGCGCCCATTGATGAGCAGCAAATCATCGCCCCGCAGCGTCTGCGGGTCGTTAACCGGCGCTCCGGCCGCGCGCAGGCGATAGGCCGGCGCCAGGTAATCGCGCACGAAGTAAGCGACGGGCGCGCCGGGATAGCCGCGTTGGATGCGCTCGCGCAGGCTGATGGCGCCGCAGCGCAGCTCGAACGTCGGCCGCACCAGGTTGATGGGGTAGAGATTGGCGCACGGCGCGTCCTCGAAAATGCAGACCCTCAATCCATGCCTCCGTGGGAAACTATCGGGTCATTATCCGCAGATGACACAGATAACGCAGATTGCTTGGCCGGGAACCGAAATCCGCGGACTTATCGAATAGTCCGAGAGCGGCCCCGCGGCGTCACACCCGGCTGCTCGGCGCACCGGCCGAGGTCAGCCGCAGCGTGTCGCGGGCGATCAGAAGCTCCTCGTTCGACGGGATGACGAGGGCCGCGATGCTGCACCCGGGCCGGCTGATGATCCCCGCCTCGCCCACGCACGCTTCGTTGCGCTCGTCATCGAGGGCCAGGCCCAGCCGCTCCAGGCCGGCGCAGATTCGCGCGCGAAGGGAGGCGGAGTGCTCGCCCATGCCGCCGGTGAAGACCACCGCGTCGGCCCCGCCCAGCGCCGCCAGGTAGGCGCCTATATACTTCTTTACGCGGTAGGCCAAGACCTCCAAGCACATCTCCGCCTGCTCTTCGCCGGCCGCAGCCGCCTGCTCCACGGGGCGCAGGTCATTGCTGACATTCGACAGCCCGAGCAGCCCGCTGCGCTTGTTGAGCAGGTCATCAACCGCCTGAATATCCATGCCCAGTGTGTGATGCAGATGAAAGAACAGCCCGGGATCGACATCGCCCGAGCGGGTGCCCATGGGCACGCCCTCCAGCGGGGTCATGCCCATGCTGGTATCCACCGCGACGCCCGCATTGATCGCCGCCAGGCTGCAACCATTGCCGAGGTGGCAGGTGATGAGCCGCAGCTCGGAGGGATCGCGCTCCAGCATCTCCGCCGCCATCGCCGCGGCGTAGCGATGGGAAGTGCCGTGGAAGCCGTAGCGGCGGACGCCGTGCTCGGCGTAGAGCTCGTAGGGTATGGCGTAGAGATAGGCATGGCGCGGCATGGCGTGGTGGAACGCGGTATCGAAGACCGCGACATGGGGTGCGTCGGGGAAGAGGTGCATGGCGAGATCGATGCCCGCGAGGTTGGCGGGATTGTGCAGCGGCGCCAGGTGAATGGTATCGCGAATGGCGCGAATCACCGCCTCGTCGATGACCGCCGGCTCGATGAACCGCTCGCCGCCGTGCACCACGCGATGGCCCACCGCGGTCAGCCGCTCGCGCTGCGCCAGCGGCGCCTTTGGCCCCTGCATCAGGTGACGCGCCAGGACCCCGAACGCCTGCTCGTAATCCCGCACGCGCTGCGGCCAGTCGGTCTCTTTGCCGTGGGTGCGCTGGCGCACGCTCGAGATCTCCTCGCCGATGCGCTCGATGCGCCCGTCGGCCAGCTCCGCCTCATTTGCGGGGCGGATCAGGAGCTCGCCCTGGGAGGCGTTTGCGTCGCCACCGATGCGGCTTTGCCGCATCTCCGCAGAGGCGCCGGCGTCGCCCATGTCATAGAGCCGGTATTTCACCGACGAGCTGCCGCAGTTCAACACCAGGATGTAGCTCACGCTAATCTCGCTTGTTCCGCCCCTGCGCGCGGCGCGCCGCCTGCGCCTGCACCACGGTTATCGTCGTCACCGCGACGATGTCGTCTATCGTGGCCGCGCGCGAGAGGTCATTCACCGGCAGCGCGTAGCCCTGGAGTATCGGGCCGATGGCCTGCGCGCCGGCGAGATGTTCCGTTAACTTATACCCGATATTGCCGCTGTCCAGGTCGGGGAAGATGAGGACGTTGGCCCGCCCCGCCACCGCGCTGTCGGGCGCCTTTGCCGCCCCGACTCGCGCCACCAGCGCCGCATCCGCCTGCATCTCGCCGTCATACGCGGTCGCCGCATCCATCCCGCGCGCCAGCTCGACCGCGCGGCGCACCTTGTCCGCGCGCGCGTGCTGCGCGCTGCCCCGGGTCGAGAACGACAGAAACGCGACCCGCGGCTCGATCCCCAACAGCGCTCGCGCGCTGGCCGCCGTGCTGACCGCGATGTACGCGAGCCGCTGCGAGTCCGGCTCGATGTTGACGGCGCAGTCGGCGAAGACCAACGCCTCGCGCTGCGCGGGCGGCGGCCACACCATGATGAAGAAGCTCGACGGGCAGGCGCATCTCGCTGCTTGGCCGATGACCAGCCCCGCCGCCGTCAGCAGCGCGGCGGTGGTATGGCTGACGCCGGCGACCATGCCGTCGGCGTCGCCGGCCTCGACCATCGCGGCGCCGAAGTAGAGGGGCCGCCGCAGCAGCCGCCGCGCCGCGCTTAACGCGAGCGTCTGGCGCGCCGCGTAGCGCTCGGCGTACTCGGTCAACTTGGGCGATGCGCTGGGCTGAATCCAGGAGAGGTCGCCCCCCGCGGCGCCAGTCTTCTCGACCAGCAGCAGCGGCTTGGCGATGCCTTCCCCCGCCGTTCGCCGCGCCGCCTCGCGGATGCGCTCGTCATCGCCCTCGGGAAAGACGATGACCCGCGGCTCAGCCTGCGCCTGCGCCCTAATCCGCTCCAATACGTGCATGTTGAGATGCATCATTCACAGAGTCCGCAGATTGCGCAGATCCCACAGATTTCTTGCGATGATTGTTTCCGGACTCTGCGAAATCGGCGCGATTCTGCGGATTTTCTGCCGCGCGGATTATCTGTGCCTACCGCCCCCACTCCAGTCGGAGCTTCGTCGCCGCGTCCGCGACGACGATCCAGGCCACCTGGTCGTGCATTTGCAGCGCGCTCGCGGGCACGCTCACGGTCACCGGCCCCTCCAGCGCCTTGGCTACCGCCTCCGCCTTGTTCGCGCCATAGGCCAGCATCACGATGCGCTCCGCCTCGAGGATGGTGCCAATGCCCATCGAGATCGCGCGCGTCGGCACGTCCTCCATGCGCGCGAAAAACCGCGAGTTGTCCTTGATCGTGCTCTCGGTCAGGCCAACGACGCGCGTGCGCGACGCCAGCGACGACCCCGGCTCGTTGAAGGCGATGTGGCCGTTCGAGCCGATGCCCAGCACCTGGCAATCGATGCCGCCGACATCATCAATCATCGCCTCATATGCCTCGCAAAAGGCTTCGGGGTCGGCGGCCATGCCGTCGGGGACATGGGTCGCGGCCTTATTGATGTTGATGTGGTCGAAGAGGTTGACGTTCATGAAGCGGCGATAGCTCTGGTCGTGGGTCGGCGGTAGGCCGACGTACTCGTCGAGGTTGAAAGTGATGGTAGTCGAGAAATCCAGCTCGCCCGCTTTGTTGAGGCGCACGAGCTCTTGGTACAACGGCAGCGGGGTGCTGCCCGTTGCCAGCCCGAGGACGAAATGCGGCTTGCGGCGCATCTGCTCCGCGATGAGCGCAGCCGCGCGCCGTCCCATCTCCTCCTTGTCGCCAACGATTATGACCTGCATTGCTGCTGCCTCCTTTTGCGTGTCATCGGTCGCTCGCGCCCATGCCAAAGCGTCACGCTTTCGCCGGCGGTTGCTGCGATCACACTCGACGGCAGGTTACGAAAAACGGGCCCGGCGTTTGCGCCTGGCCCGTGGTGACCCGCGTCGTGTATCCCATCCGGTCTTACGCGGTGAGCGCTCCCGTGCCGCCATGGGCGGTGCGCCGCCTGCGGGGCGGTGCGCCGCCTGCGAGACGGTGCGTCGCCTGCGAGACGGTGCGCCGCCTGCGAGACGGTGCGTCGCCTGCGAGACGGTGCGCCGCCTGCGAGACGGTGCGTCGCCTGCGAGACGGTGCGTCGCCTGCGGGGCGGTGCGCCGCCTGCGAGACGGTGCGTCGCCTGCGGGGCGGTGCGCCGCCTGCGAGACGGTCCGGCTCTCTAACATTGGGCGGGGCCGCTGTCGCTTGGGCGATTCATGCGTGCGCCAGCGGGTCGATCATCGCCAGGCGGAGCTTACACAATACTCCGCCGATGGTTGACTGTCAATCGAATTGGCCCCGGTGTGGACCTGCACGGGTTGATTGTTACCCCCTGGTGGAGGCCGAGCAGGTGGGAGCCGGCTATACTCTCGTTCCCACCTCGACCTTTTCGGCCACGGGCGCTTCGGGGGCCATCACGCCGCGGCGGCGCAGAGCCTGCGCCCACGCCCGCGCCGAGTCGGCGGTGATGACGAGCGCCATCGCCATCATCGCCAGCGTCAGCCCGGCGTTGAGGTAGGAATGCTGCGGCAGGTAGCTGCGCGCGACGCTCAGCCCGCCGGCGTATTCGGTGGTGACGAGCAGGAAGGCCATTGGCAGCGCGGTCGCCAGCGCATAGCGCGGCGCGCTGGTGCGCAAAATGAAGGCGGTGCCGATGGCGAGCGCGATCGCGGCCAGCAGTTGATTGGCGATGCCGAACATGGGCCAGATGGCCGAGATGTCGTTGTTGTACAGGAGGTATCCCCAGCACAGGGAGGCAACGGCGCTGGTCAGGACGACGGTACGGTAGCTTGCCGGGCGGGCGGCGTCGTCGTCGGGGGCGGGAAACGGTTGGGCGGCGGCGGCGGCGCCGCGCGCAGCCGCGACAACGTCCTGCGCGTCGGTGCGCCCCATCGAGCTTCGCAGGTTGGCGAATTCGTGGACGATGAAGCGCGCGACGCGGGTGCCGGTGTCAACTGCGGTGAGGATGAACAGCGCCTCGAACATGATGGCGAAGTGATACCAGTAGGCCATCAGGCTGCGCATGCCCGGGATGCCGGAGAAGATCTGCGCCATGCCCACGGCGAGCGAAACCGCGCCGCCGGTGCGCCCGACGAGGTTGGTCTCGCCCACCATGCGCGTCAGCTCGGCGAGGTTCGTCTTGCTGCCTGCCCACGCGGGTACGAGGTCGAGCGACTTGGCGTTGATGGCGAAATAATCGTGCGGAAGCAGCGACGAGGCCGCGATGAGCGCCATGATGGCGACGAACCCTTCCATCAGCATCGCCCCATAGCCGATGAAGCGCAGGTCGCCCTCGGAGTTGATCATCTTCGGCGTCGTGCCCGAGCCGATGAGGGCGTGGAAGCCCGAGACGGCGCCGCACATGATGGTGATGCAGACGAACGGCCACACCGTCCCCGGCACCACCACTCCGCCGCCGGCGACGAAGCTCGTGGTGAGCGGCATGCGCAGCATCGGGTGCACCACCGCCACCCCCACCGCGAGCAGCCCGATGGTGCCGATCTTCATATACGAGCTGAGGTAGTCGCGCGGGCACAGCAGCATCCACACCGGCAGCACCGAGGCGATGAAGCCGTAGGTCGGCAGCGCGATCTTGAGCTGGCGCTCGGTCAGCAGGAAGTACTGTTCCCACGAGCTGCCCGGCACGCGCGCGCCCAGGATCACCGCCGCCAGCACCAGGCTGACGCCGATGACGCTCGCCTCGGCGACCCGGCCCGGGCGGAAGACATGCAGATAGAGCCCGACGAAGAGGGCGACGGGGATGGTGGCGGCGATGGAGAAGACGCCCCAACTGCTCTCGCTCAGCGCCTTGACGACGGCGATGGCGAGGCCGGCGAGCGCGGTCATGATGATGAAGAGGATGGCGATGCTAGTGGTGATGCGCGCCACCGGCCCGATGTGCAGGCCGGCGATCTCCGACAGCGACATGCCGCGGCAGCGCACCGACGAGACGAGGATGATGAAATCGTGCACCGCCCCCGCCAGCACCGCGCCGATGACGATCCACACCGCGCTCGGCAGCACCCCCCACTGCGCCGCGAGCACCGGCCCGATGAGCGGCCCCGCGCCCGAGATGGCCGCGAAGTGATGCCCAAACAGCACGTAGCGATTAGTGGGCACATAGTCCTTGCCATCGTGATAGCGGTGCGCCGGGGTCGGCCGCGCCGGGTTGACCGCCACCACCCGCGCCGCCAGGAAAGCCGAGTAGTAGCGATACCCCAGCACGAAGCAGCAGGCCGCCACAACAAGCAGAGTCAGGGAATTCAACGCAGCATCTCCTTCGGACAGGACGCAATCTATTCTAGCCCCGCATGCCGCCACGGGTCAAGTGAAGAGCAAGTCGGGACTGACCGCGAAAAGTTGGGATCGGGCGAACTGACTCCTCCCCCTTCCAGGGGGAGGACGAAGGTGGGGGTGAAATGTGGCTAACCGAGATTATGCGTAAGGCAAGGAAAATGTCATTCCGAGCCCTTCGGCTTCGCTCAGGGTAGACTCCGCGAGGAATCCGCCTTCGCGGGCGACGAAGTTCCGCTTCGGCGGACGAAGGCGTCCCCTATCGCCCTTCAGCAACCCCGGTAGGGGACCGGCCGCTGGGGACAGTTACCTATTTCCCCAAGGGTTTCTGCTGCCCCCCTTCGGTTCTTTGCGGGAAATAGGTAACTGTCCCCAATGCTCCGGGGTGACATCACCCGTTGGGTGAGCGTGTCGCGCTCGATATGCATAATCTCGGGCTAAGCGGCTAGACCCTTTGGGCCGCCGTGGCGGCGGCGAAACCGCCTAGCCACCTTCGGCCGCCACCGCGGCAGGCAAAGCCTGCTTAGGCGCTGGGCTACGATGCTACTCTGCGAAGTAGCCAAGCTCCTTCGCTACGAAGCACGAGAGGCCCGCGAAGCAGGGACGCGGCTCCCACGTGGGGGTCGGGCTCTGCGCTGACCCGTTCCCTCTTCGCAATCCGCCGCCGCCGATGATTCGCCGCCCTGCCGCAGGGGAAACCTATCGGCAGGTCAAACCATTGCCGGGGAGGGCGCGAGCATGAAACGCGACCAGGAACTGATCGACATTCTCAACCAAGCGATCGAGATCGAATACGGCGCGCTGTTTCTGATGCCGCAGCATCTGGCGCGGCTTCAGGATGAGGAATTGGCGGCGAATCTGCGCGAAGCGTGCAGCGATGAGCTCGAGCATGCCGAGGTCACGGCGCGACTGATTCTCCAGCTCGGCGGTCTGCCGAAGGGCGACTTCAAGCTGCTCAAACCGATGTCGAGCGCGGCGGAGATGCTGCGTTACCACATCGAGGGCGAGAAGCGGGTGATCGACCTCTACCAGCGCGCCCTGGCCAAAGCCACCATGCCCGAGCACCAGAAAATCCTGCGCAAGCTCTTGGCCGACGAGCAGAACCACCAGCAAGTCTTCACCCGCCTGCTCGGCCAAGTCGAAGCGTAGGGGCGACCCTTGCGGCCGCCCGCTGCGGGAGGGGCAGCCGCGCCCGCGGACTCACGTCCCTCTCCGGCTGCGCACTGCGCAGGCATTGGCCCCTCGCGCGGCGAATGTGGGGCGTGAGGGCAGACTATGGCCATGGCTCGAAACAGGCCCAAGCGCTTCCCCTGGGTCCGCATCATCCTCGCCTATGTCGTCATCTCCGGCGCGGCGGCGGCCTATTACTACGTCTGGGGGCCGGGCAGCCTGCCGGTCGTCAAGACCGCGGAGGTCACCCGCGGCGACCTGCGCGCCGAGCTCTCGGCCACCGGCGTCGTCAAAGCGGAGGAGGTGAAGATCGCCTCCGAGGCGCCGGCCCGCATCGAGCTGATCGCCGTGCGCGAGACCGACCAGGTCCGCCGCGGCCAGCTGCTGGTGCAGTTGGACCGTTCGTCGCTGGAGGGCTATGTGCGAGAAGCCCAGGCGCGGCTCGATGCCGCCGAGGCGCAGGCGCGCGGCGCGGAGCAAGGCGTGCGCGCGGAGACGGCGAATGCCGCCGGGGCGATGGCCGTCGCCAGCGCGAACCTGCGCGCGGCCCAGGCGCAGCTTGAGCGCCTTCAGCACGGCGCGCGCCCGCAGGAGATTCGCGGCGCCGAGGCCCGCGTCCAGCAGGCGCAGGCGTCGGTTAACCAGGCGAAGGCGGACCTGGGCCGTCTCGATGCGCTCCATCGCCAGGGCGCTATCAGCGCACAGGCGCTGGACCAGGCGCGCACCGCGGCGGAGGTAGCAACGGCGCAGCTCAATGGCGCGCGCGAGGAGCTGCGCTTGGTGCGCGAGGGCGCGCGCGCCGAGGACATCGCGGCCGCGCAGGCCCAGGCGGAGTCGGCGCGCGCGTCGGTGGAGCAGGCGCGGGCGCTGGAGCGAACGGTTGAGTTGCGCCGCCGCGAGGCTCAGGCAGCCGCAGCGCAGGCGCAGGCGGCGCGGTCGCAGGTGAGCGTCGCCCGGGCGCAACTGGAGCGGGCGGAGATTCGGGCGCCGCTCGACGCGACGGTGGTGCGCGTGGATGCAAAGACCGGCGAGGTCGCCTACCCCGGCGCGGCGTTGATGGCGCTGTCGGACCTGTCGCGCATGTGGGTGGAGGCGGAGATTGATGACGTGGATCTGGACAAGGCCAAGCTGGGGCAGGAGGTGACGGTGCTCGCGGAGGCCTTTCCGGGGCGGCGGTTCAGGGGGCATATCTACGAGATCGCCAAGTCGGCGGAGCCGAAGCTGCTGGGACGGGTGAGGGCGAAGATCGTGCGCGCGAAGATCCGGCTGGACGATGCCTCGCCGCTGACGGCGCAGATGGAGGTTGACGTCGAGAGCCGGCCGGTGGTCGCGCGGCAGGCTTTGCTCGTGCCCAACGGCGCCGTGCAGAGCGAAGGCGACAGCCATTATGTCTTTTTGGTTAACGGGCAGCATGTCAAGCGTGGGCCCGTGCGCATCGGCGCCGGCAACTTCGAGCACACGCAGATCGTGGAGGGATTGCGCGAGGGGCAGGTGGTGGCGCTGCCCGGCGATATGACGCTGCGCAATGGCCAGCGGGTGAAAGTGGAAATGTAGGGCAAAGAGTCCCGTGCCTGCGCCCCGGCGGGCATAGGAATGGCTGCCCCCGGCGCGCGTAGGAGAGGCTGTTGCGCAATCCCAGACTGACGGGTCGGGATGGAACCCGACCCCTACGGTCCACGCTCGCTGGCGTAGGGGTCGGCGTCCTGGCCGACCCGCGATGTGCAATTGTGCAACAACCTCAGGAACGCTCGCCCTACAGTGGGCCCACCGCGTGGCGATGACACCGACTTAACAACGCTGATGAACTCAACTCCCCTTCTCCACCTGCAACACGTCTCCAAGGTGTACCGCATGGGCGAGGTCGAGGTCGTCGCCCTGCGCGATGTTGACCTGGAGATCGCTGCCGGCGAATTCGTGGTCGTGCTGGGCCCCAGCGGCTCGGGCAAGACCACGCTGCTCAACCTCGTCGGCGGCATCGACTCGCCGACCTCGGGCGCGGTCACCGTCGCCGGCCAGCGCCTGAGCGGCATGACCGAGGACGAGCTGACGCTCTACCGGCGCCGCTACGTCGGTTTCATCTTTCAGTTCTTCAATCTCATCCCAACCCTGACCGCGCTGGAGAACGTGGAGCTGGTGGAGGAGCTGGTGGGCGATGGCCGCGGCTCGCAGCAGGTGCTGGAGGAGGTGGGGCTTGCTCAGCGCGCGCGTCATTTTCCGAGCGAGATGAGCGGGGGCGAGCAGCAGCGGGTGGCGATCGCGCGGGCGCTGGTGAAGAACCCGCAGGTGCTGCTGGCGGACGAGCCCACCGGCAACCTGGACATGGAGACCGGCCGCCAGATCCTCGCTCTGATGCATCGCATCAACCGCGAGCAGGGGCGCACCATACTCGTCGTCACGCACAACTCGGCCATCGCGCAGATCGCCGACCGCAGCCTGCACCTGCGCAGCGGCGAGGTCGTCGAATCGCGGGCCAACCCTTCGCCGCTGGAGCCCACGCTGCTGGAGTGGTAACGGTGTTGCGCGGGACGCGCCGCTCCTGGCGCAGTTCTCGAGCGGCGGCGCGCTGGCGGGTTGTCCTTAGCGCTGTCGTACGGGATTGGTGTTGCGCGAGGCCGACGACATTGTGCCAGCGGTGCTGCCTATGGAGTGCGGCGGCTCGCCGCCGCTTTGAAAGCGGGAGCAAGTCGCCAAAGGCGACTGAAGCTCCCGCACTCCGAGGGATAGAGCCACAAACCTGAAGGAGCGCATTACGCCATATCGTTGGCGACGTGGTAAACGCGATCGCTGAAACAGCAGTTGGCTGCGAACACTGATTCCCTTCGGTCTCCCGACGACGCCTTTTCTCTGATCGGCGTCCGTGGGCGGTTTCCCAGATAGCGCCAATTCCGGCCCGGCCAATCAGTCACAACATGATTGACGCAGCACTGGGCGAGAAATGGCCGTGCTGCGGGGCATACTGATGCGCCTCTTGCGTCTCAAGCTGCTGCGCGATATCGCCACCAACCGCTGGCTCTTCATTGCCGTCACGATGGTGGTGGTCCTGGGGGTCTGCCTTTTCGACGGCGCCTACATGTCGTTTCAGAACCTCGCCAGCTCCTACGACCTGACGTACATCCACCTGCGCTTCGCCGACTTCACCACCCGCTTCCACAGCGGCCCCGCCAGCCTGGCGGAGCGCGTGCGCGGCATGCCGGGGGTCGCCCAGGTCTGCGGGCGCCTGAGCCAGGAGGTCGAGCTGGAGCAGAGCGCGCGCGGCGCGAAGAAAGTCGTCGGGCGCGTAATCTCGCTGCCCGACGGCGGCCAACCGCCGGTAGACCAGGTGCTGATCGTGCAAGGGCGCATGCCCTCGCCGCTGCATCGCGAGCTCCTGCTCGAGCGCGCGTTCGCGCGCGTCAACGGCTACCGTCCCGGCGACAGCATCAGCCCCGTCGTCTTGGACGAGCGGGTGAGGTTCATCGTCACCGGCATCGTCGCCAGCCCGGAGTACATCGTCGCCGTGCGCTCCAAGGAATACCTGATGCCCAGCCCCAGCGAGTTCGGCGCCATGTTCATGGCGCAGTCGCAGGCCGAGCAGCTCCTCGGCGCCGGCGGAACGATCAACGAGCTGTGCGTCAGGGTCACCGACCCGGCGCAGCGCGGCGCGGTTATCCGCGCGGTCGAGGACCTGATTCGCCCCTACGGCCTGGAGGAGACGATCACCCGCGAGGACCAGCCGAGCAACAACCTGCTCCAGGGCGACCTGCGCGCCTTCCGCGAGATCGCGATCATCTTCCCCAGCTTTTTCCTCGTCATCGCGGCGCTCACGGTCTACACTCTGCTCGTGCGCATCGTGCGCTCGCAGCGCACGCAGATCGGCTTCATGCGCGCCTCCGGCTACAGCCGCCGCGAGCTGCTCATACATTACCTCGAATTCGCGCTCGCGCTGGGACTGGTCGGGGCGACGGTGGGCACGGTGACCGGCTACGCCCTGGGGGTGGCGTCGGCGCGTTACTACACCAACATCATCGGCGTGCCCTTCCTCGACATCCGACCGCGCGCGGCGCCGATGACGATCGGCTGGATCGCCGGCATGATGGTGGCGATCCTGGCGGGGGCGGCGCCGGCATCGGCGGCCTCGACCCTGCCGCCGGCGCAGGCGATGCGCACCGAGACCCCGGTCGCCCGCCGCACCTGGGCGCTGCACTTCATCAGCCGCGCGTTCATCCGCCTGCCCTATATCTGGCGCCTGCCTTTGCGCAACCTCGTCCGCAGCCCCCGCCGCACCGCCTACACCGCCCTCGGCGTCGCCAGCGCCATCGCCCTGGTCATCGTCTCGCTGGGCATGCTCGACGCAAGCTATGCCGCCATCAGGACCTACTTCGACAAGGTGCAGCTCTATGACCTGCGCGTCAACTTCCTCGATCCCAGGCCGATGTCCGACCTCGCCCGCATCGGCCACTGGGAGGGCGTCGAGCGCATCGAGCCCGGACTGTTGATCCCGATGGAGCTGGAGCGCGGGGGAGAGTACTACACGACGCTGACGCTCGGTCTCAGGCCGGATGATGAGCTGTACGGCTTGTACGATCCCGCGGGCACGAAGGTGCGGCCGCCGCGCGTCGGCTTGCTGATCGGCCCGACGGTGCGCGAAAAGCTCGGCGCCGGGATCGGCGACACTATCCGCGCGCGCCTGCCGCGCCAGCCGCCGGAGCTTCAGCGCTGGCACGACTTGCAGGTGGTGGGCTATGTGCAGCAGCCGGTGGGCAGCTTGGTGTATATGTCGGGAGGGCAACTGCGCCGCTATTTCGGCCGCGACCTCGACCTGCCGCCGAACGGCGTGACCGGCGCCATCATCAAAGTCTCGCCGCGGCACATGGCCTACGTTCGCCAGCGGCTCTACGACCTGACCGGCACCGCCCAGGTCGAGACCACCGCCGACACGCGCGGTCAGATCGAGGAGATGATGAAGCTGTTCTACGCTTACATCGGCATCATGCTCACTTTCGGCATCGCGCTTTCGGTGGCGATTCTATTCAACACCGCCACCATCAGCGTGCTCGAGCGCTCGCGCGAATTCGCCTCCCTGCGCAGCCTGGGCATGAGCGCGCGCCAGGTGGGGGTCATCGTGACGGTGGAGAACGCGGTGACCGCGATCGCGGGTTCGCTGCTGGGGATACTGCTGGGGCGATTGCTGGATATCTACATGGTGAGCGTCTATGCCAGCGAGCAGCTCAAGCTGGCGCCGGTCATCTATCCGCACAGCTACGCCATCACCGTCGCGGCGACCTTCGTTGCGCTGATGATCGCGCAGGTGCCGGCGCTGCGCACCGTCGCCCGCCTCGACCTGGCTAAAGCCACCAAGGAGTTCGTATCGTGAGCCTGCTCGTGCCCCGCCGCCGCCCACAACTCCTCTCCCTTCCAGGGAGAGGTTGGGTGAGGGTCGCAGCGCGGCAGCCCTTCCACCCTCGCCTTAGTCCTCTCCCTCAAGGGAGAGGGAATCACCGGGCCCACGGTACGGCGACCTCGCAAGCAAGCGCCAGCCGCCTAGCCTACGACCCCACGAACCGCGCCAGGCGCTCGAGTGCTTCCTCGATCAGCGCCATGCTGGTCGCGTAGCAGATGCGGACATGCCCCGCCCCGCACGCGCCGAAGGCATCGCCCGGCACCACCGCCACCTTGTGCTCCATCAGCAGCCGCTCCGCAAACTCCTGCGATGTCATTCCCGTGCCCGCGACCGATGGAAACGCGTAGAACGCCCCCTGCGGCTCGAAGCACGGCAGCCCCATCTTGCGCAGGCGCGACATCACCACGCGCCGCCGCCGCGCGTACTCCTCCATCATGGGCGCGATCTCGCGCTCGGCGCGGCGCATCGCCTCCGCCGCCGCGCGCTGCGCGGTGACCGATGCGCACAGCGCGGTGTAGCCGTGGATGCGCGTCATGGCATCAATGATGTGCGCCGGCCCGCAGGCATAGCCGAGCCGCCACCCGGTCATCGCCAACGCCTTGGAAAAACCGCTCAACAGCAGCGTCCGCTCGCGCATCGCCGGCGCGGCGGCGAAGCTGATCGGCTCGCCGTCATAGCGCAGCTCCGCATACAACTCATCGGCGATCACCACCAGGTTCAGCTCTTCAGCCACCTCAGCCAGCGCGGCCATCTCCGCCGCGTCAAGCGTCACGCCCGTCGGGTTGCTCGGGTAGCCGAGCAGCAGCGCCTTCGCCCCACGCGCGGCGTCGCGCACCTGCGCCGGCGTCACCTTGAACCCTTGCGCCATCGTCGTGGGGATGCCAACCGGCGTCGCGCCGGCGAGCGCCACGCACGGCGCGTAGGCGACATAGCACGGCTCCGGGAACGCGACCGCTTCGCCCGGGTCGAGCAGCGCGCGGCACGCGAGGTCGAGGCCCTCGCTCACCCCGAGCGTCACCAGAATCTCTGTCTCCGGGTCGTAGGTCAGCCCGAAGCGGCGCTCGAGGTAGCGCGCGATCTCCTGGCGCAGCTCGAAGGTGCCGCGGTTGGGGGTATAGTGGGTCTGCCCGCGCTCGAGGCTATAGATGGCGGCCTCGCGGATGTGCCAGGGGGTGATGAAGTCGGGCTCGCCGATGCTGAGCGAGATGGCCTCGGGCATGGCCTCGACGAGGTCGAAAAAGCGCCGGATGGGCGAGGGCTGCAGCGCGCGCACGCGCTGGGAGATGATGTCGTGTTTCGGGGTCGGCATGGTCAATCTAGCACAGGCGGCTTATGGAGTGCGGGAGCTTTGCTCCCGCATGCAAAGCGGCGGCGAGCCGCCGCACTCCCCAATCGGCGCCCAGGTGCCGCCGGTACTTGGATCGCGAAGCCGCCCGCCGCTCACATGCTTACCGGCAAACGCTCGGCCTGCTCGGGCTGCTCCAGGATGTCGCCGTCAACCTTGTAGCGGCGCAGAACGAAATGCGTGGCGGTGCTCTGGACGCCCTCAATGGTCGCCAGCTTCTCGGCGACGAACAGCGCCACGTCGCGCATGTTATCGCCCTCGGCGACGACGTGCAGATCATACGCGCCCGACATGAGGTAAAGCGAGTGCACCTCGGGGAAGCGCAGGATCCGCTCCGCCACCGCATCGAAGCCGCGCCCGCGCTCGGGCGTCACCCGCACCTCGATGAAGGCGTAGACGCGCTCGGCGCCCGCGCGCTCCCAGTTGACCACCGCCTTATACTTGCGAATGACCCCTGCCGATTCGAGCTCGCGGATCGCGCTCATCACCCGCCGCTTCGACAGCCCGGTGCGCTCGGCGAGCTGCTCCGGCGTCGCGCGGGCATCCTGCTCCAGCAAGTGTAGAATATCCCTCACCGCCGCTTGCTTCATCAGTGCACCTCGCTCCGCCATGATCGCCTCCCTCATCGTCCATTCGCTTCGTGCCGACCGGTACCGGGAGCTTTGCAGTCGCGGTTGCGTACGACAGTGCGCCTTCGATCCCCCATCGGCTTCGAGGACCGTTTCCTGAGCTTGCCCAGCTTGACTTGCTTACCGTCCTCATAGAGGAATGTGAAACGCCCTTTTTGCGCACGCTCAACTTCGACTAGCTTGTCGAAAATCTCGGGGTGAACTTCGAGCAGTCTCTCAAAGTCTGACCTCTTCTTATATGCGCCGCACCAGCATTCGGCTGAGCATCCGAAGTCAAGAGCAGGGCTCCGCGGCAGCCGCTGCGCTCTGACGTATGACTGGACCTGGTCGTGAGACCATCCCAGAATGGGGCTGACAGAAATGCAGCGGAACGCGGGATGATACCAGACAGGCAGGTACTTACTCCGTTGCGCCGATTCAGCCGCTCTGATTCCGTCGAAAACCACCTTCGTTCCGGGAATTCGCCGCAAGAAGTCGCGAGCCGGCTTGACTTTGAGCTCCTTACAGCACCATCTGGCGGTATGGTTCGGTATCCCCCACCTCTTGGCCAGCTCGAAGTAGTCGTTCTTCGGCTTCACCACCTGCAAGGGAACCCGGAGTCGCTTGCACACGGTTCTCACGTACTCTGTCACCTCCGGGAATCCGGCCGTCGTGTCAACGTGAAGCGCGGTCAACTCGGTGCCAAGGCCATCCGAAATCTCCCTTAGATAGGCGAGTACGCACAGACTATCCATGCCGCCGCTGAAGAGCACATACGCCTTCGTTCCTCGTAGCAACTGCTTTAGGTCCGCCTTGGACAAGTCAACGGCGCCCCTTAGGCGATCTGCCTCTTCTTTCACCAGATCGCACTGAACCGGCGGGCCGCCGTTGTTGCTGTGGATGAAACAGAGTGGCTTCTCTGACTGTCCGGGAACCCATTTTGACATCGGGAGGCCTATCTGCCCACACCGTGGGCATCTGGTCTTCAGGCCGCGCAAGTTCAACCTCAGGAGCAAGTGGGCGGCCCCTACCCAGCCATCCCGGTCTTCTCTCGGAACCGCCAGCTTGTCCCCGTCAACGCTCCTACGCATTCGCTTCCTCCACGGCCGCTTGGCGACGAGCGCACCGACTCTTGTAGTCGGAAAGTGGCACTGGACAGAACAACTCTTCGCCAGTGAGCAACCTGCCGCATACTGACCCGAGGCTTTCAGACTGTAAGCTCGCGACGATGGTTTCGGGCCGCATCTCGCTCTCCATAATGCGAAAGTAGCGTCTTAGCACCGGATGCTTCAGAAGATGCGCCAAGATCTCGCCTACGCCTACGTGGTCCCTTCCGATCCTTAGCATGGCTTCATAGGATTTCACAGCCACTACGACGGGCTTCTCAAAGTCAAGTACCTTCTTCTGCCAAGCTCTAGCCGCTGTGTCGGCGCGGCGTCGGAAGTCACACGCATCAGTGCTTCGTTCCAGACAACCCAGCATATCATTCACCAAGTCGCGAAGATCCAGGTGCCTTAGGGTGAAGGCCAATATTGATGTCTCAAGTACGCGTGCCAGCAGATCAGTCTCTAGTGGAAGCACACAGAAGTCACATCTTCGGTTTCTGGATCGCACAGCGGTATATGTGTCATCGTGGGTATGTTCGGTGATTAGAATGGTGTACACGTTCTGAGGTCCCATCGCCGTTGTTGCCGCGACGTTTCGCGCATGGCGCAAGCACTGACAAAACTCCTGTGACCACTGCCGCGTTCCCGTCATGCGGGTCGCTTCGATGACGACGCAGAACTCATGCGCATACGCAATACCGTCCGGCAATCCGGGGAGCGCTCGCAAAGACCCCTTGTCACTTCCCGCCCAAACGACCCGGTGCGACACTTGGTTCTGGTCCGAACCCCTATCATAGAACGGCAGGTGCAACGCGGCTGCAAAGCTCTGCACTATCAACTCCTCGAAGCGTGTCGACCGCTCGTGCTCACAATAACCGTCAAGCCAGCCTGAGCAGTCTCGCAGCCGACGAAGTATGGTGCAGGGTGCAACCATCTTTCGCACGTGCCTCATCTCTTGCCGGACAGCTTCCTCGTCTGGCGTGCCAACCAGCGGAGAATAACCTGCCTGAGGAGCGCAGCAGGGTCTAACGTCTTCTCCCGTGCGGCGCGCACAATGGCGTGGTATTCGTCATCCTCGAAGTCTATCGCGAAAACATGAAGTCCTTTGAGTTTCGACGCCAACACGGCCTTCGCAGATTCTCTCGCTGACTTACCGGCGGTTGAGATTAGGCGCCCAACATCTCTCACATCTTGAGTGTCTAGCTCAGCCACTTGGCTTGCGAGTTCTCGTTGCATCTTAGGACTTCGCATCATAGATATGCGGTACGCCGAATCGAGGTCGTCAATTCTCCTGGCTCGTATTAGCTCCTTAACGTCCTGAGGTAGTCTAAGAATGCTGCGGAATTCCCTTACCATCTCCGGCGATAGGTTAACCCGCTGCGCCACTTTTCTCTGTGACCCGTAGAGTCCAATTAAGAAATCGAGGGCTTCCGCCACACGGACGAGATGTTCTGTCCTCTTCTTTCTCCTGGTGTTGGCAAACACAATCGCCAGAGCGGTCTCTTCGTCTAAGCGCTTCACTTAAGGAACCCTCGCTCACCTAGCCATTCCTCTAAGGCGTGCTGTGCGACTACGTCGGGCTCGAGGCGGAAATCCCGACAGGCGGTTTGCAGAGCACCGGCGAGTCGCGGTGTCAAATGCAAGGTGATCTTCCCGCACTTGAGGCCGGCGGCCAGCTTGTCGATCTCTGTGGCACTCCGCTCGGGGTTATCCCGCGCCACTTCCACAATCGCTCGGCGCCTATCACGACTCGGTGCCTCAACGACCTTCTGCGCAATCTCAATAGCCTTCTTCTCGTCGGGGACACTCGCCGCGATGTCCACGGCGGTGGACGCGCTGATCTTCTTCTCATCTACCATGCGCTTCAGTCCCTCCGGCACCCCTTCATAGCCCAGATAGTTCCTGACGCTCTGCTCGGTGACGCCCAGGCATTCCGCCACCTTCTTCACTGACTTGAGCTCATGCAGCAACCGCACCGCGACGGCCATCTTGTCTCGGTACTCCAGGTCAAGGCGGTGGATGTTCTCACTGAATGATATGATGGCAGCTTGTGTCTGGTCGTCGACGGACGTGACTAGCGCCGGTATCTTCTCCCATCCCAACCGCTTGCATGCCAGAAACCTCCGCTGACCGATTATGAGTTCATAGACCGTCCCGCTCCGGTAGACGACGACGGGTTGCTGGAGTCCGATCTCCTTAATACTCCGAGCAAGAGCGTCAATTCCCTCCTCCAGGTCAGTCTTTCGGACATTGGCTGGGCTGACCGTGATGCTGGATATGGGTATCTCCTCAAGACGAAGGCGGGTCGGCATATCTCACCTCTCCGTTTCCGGTCATCTGGGGCCTCCGTGGCTGCTCGGGGCCGGAGGACCGGACGCAATCTTCTGTATCCCCGTTCCTTCTTCCTACGTCCTCCCCCCTACTCCCTCAGCTTATGCAGCGGCACCCCCAGCGCGTCCTCCAGCGCCTCCTTCGTCACCTCCGCCAGCGTGGGGTGCGCGCGGATGCCCTCCGCAAACTGCTCCACCGGCGTGCGCGCCCAGATCGCCGCCGCCGCCTCGGCGATCAAGTCCGTCGCCTCCGGCCCGACGATGTGAGCGCCGACGAGCTGGTCGCCGCTCAGCAGCACCTTCGCGAACCCCTCCCGCTCGCCGATCGCCACCGCCTTGCCCACCGCGCGAAACGGAAACCTGCCGATCCGCAGCTCGATGCCCGCCTCCCGCGCCCGCTTCTCGGTCATCCCCACCGAAGCCACCTCGGGCCACGTATAGACGCAGAACGGTATCGCGCGGTAATCCATCGTCGCATCGCCGCCGAGCGCGTTGATCACCGCCACCTTCGCCTCTGCCGCCGCCGCGTGCGCCAGCATCGGCTCGCCCGTCACATCGCCCGCGGCATAAACGCCGTCAACCCCCGTCTCCATGCGCTCGTTCACGACCACTCGCCCGCGCTCGATCGCCACGCCGGCCTCCGCGACCCCCTGCGCGACGACCGCTCGCCGGCCAACCGCGAGCAGCACCAGGTCGGCCGCGAATTCGCCGTCGCCCGACGCGTCGGAATACTTCACCACCTTCGCATCGCCGCGCGCCTCAACCCCCAGCACCCGCGTCGAGGTCTTGATCTTGATGCCCATGCGCGTCAGCCCGCGCGCCAGCTCCTGCGCCATGTCCGGATCGAGGTTGGGCACGATCTGGTCCATCATCTCGAACATCATCACCTCGGAGCCGAGGTCGGCCATCGAGTACGCGGTCTCGCAGCCGATGAACCCGCCGCCGATGACCGCGAAGCGCCTGGGCTGCGTCGCGAGGTGATAGATCTGGTCGGTGGTGACAGTGTGCTCGGCCGCGCCGGGGATGGGGATGGTCGCGGGCTCGGAGCCGGAGGAGATGATGACCTTGGCGGCGCGTATGATGGTCTCGCTCTCGGCGCGCTCGACGGCGATGGTGCGCGCGTCCGCCAGCCGCCCGCGCCCGCGCAAGACCTGGACGCCGTTTCGCTCCATCAGGAACTCGACGCCCTTGCGCAGCCGCGTGACGACGCCGTCAACGTGCTTGACCACGCCCGGCCAGTCCACTTCCGGCGCGGCGGCCGTGATGCCGAACTCCTTCGCCCGCCGCACGTGGCGCGCGACCTCGGCGCAGTAGATGAGCGCCTTGGCGGGGATGCAGCCGCGGTTGGTGCAGGTGCCGCCGAGCTGATCGCGCTCGACGACGGCGACCGAGGCGCCGCGCTGGCGCGCGCGGATGGCACCGGTATAACCCGCGACCCCGCCGCCCAGGAACGCGATATCAACCTGAAGCTCGGTCGTCACGCTGCTATTTCCCCGGCCCCGCTTTGCCCGCCGCCTGAAGCTTTTTCACCTCTCGCCTCGCGATGGGGTCGTTGGGGAATTGCTTGAGAATCTTCAGCCATTCTGCCGCGGCGGCCTTGCGCTGCCCCGCCTGCGCCAGCGCGTGCGCATAGGTGTGCTTGATCGGCGCCGGCGAGGGCAGCTCCGCCGCCCGTTTCAGATAAGGCAGGGCGCCCTTGGGGTCGTGCTTCGCCAGCATGTAATAGCGCAGCCCGAACTCGTGCAGCAGCTCGTAGTCGTCGGGGTTGGCCGCCACGCCTTGCTTGTAGAAATCAAGCGCCTGCTTGTCCTGGCCGTGCTGCAAGGAGAGCCACGCGCCGACGCTGTAGGCATCGCTGAAATGCGGATCGAGCTCGATCTCCATGCGGCAGATCTCGATCACCGCGGCCAGGTTCTCCTGCGCGTGCCAGTATTCGTCGGTCTTGACCCACAGTGCGTCAACGATGGTGTCGCGCACGGCGGCGATCTCGTTCTCCGCCGCCTGCTCGACCGGCCCCGGCCCTGCTGGCGCTTGCTTGGCCGCACCCCATGCGCTCGCACCCCACACCGTAGCTGCTGCGATCCAAGCGACCGCGGCAAATCGTCCAACCATCGCTCTTACGCTCCTATCATCCGCGCGACCGCGCGCCCGGCCCAAGCCGCGGCGATTGCTTTCACCATATCCAGCGCGATGAACGGCGCTACTCCCCACGTGAAGGCTGCCCGCAGTGGCGCCGCCTCTCCCCCTGCCGCCGCCCACGCCGCAAGCCACGCCCAGCCGCAGAGCCACACCGTCGCCGCGCCCATCACTGCCGCCACGTAACGCCCGCCCCCCCGCCAACGTAGAGGTCGGCCTACTGGCGTTGTTGCGTAATCCCCAACTGACGGGTCGGGATGGAACCCGACCCCTGCGGTCCCGACTCGCTGGCGTAGGGGTCGGCCTCCTGGCCGACCTGCGAAACGTCCCCACGCCTCCGTCAGCCGTCCCGTAACATACGCCGCGGCGACAAACCCGACGATGTACCCGCCCGTCGGTCCCAGCAGCACCGCCGGGCCGCCGCGTCCGCCCGCGAAGATCGGCAGGCCAAGCGCCCCCGCCGCGACGTACTGCGCCTGCGCCGCCGCGCCCCATCTCGGCCCCAGCGCCGCCCCGCACAGCAGCACGAAAAAGACCTGCGCCGTCGCCGGCACCGGCCACCAGGGAACGGTGATCCGAGCGCCGGCGGCCGTGACCGCCGCGCCCAGGGCGCTGAGGACCATCATCCGCGCCAAGCGCTGCGCCCGCGCTTCGTGCGCCGCTCTCGCAGAGACCCGCTCCGACATGCTCGCTATCCTGCTGGCGGCATCATTTCGCGCGCGGCGCGGAATATCCTGTCCCAAGAGCGGCGGCAACCCTTGTGATTGCCCAAACCGGGGCAAGCACAAGACCCTGCCCCTACACCGCCCGCCACAGAGGCAACCCTTGTGATTGCCCAAACCGGGGCAAGCACAAGACCTGCCCCTACGCCACCCGCCGCACCTTGCGCTGCGCCGACGCCAGCGAGGCCATCTCGGCCGCGTAGCGCGGCATCATCTCGAGCGCCAGAGCTCGCGGCTCGATCCCCATCTCCGCCAAATCCGCCGCCGGCACGGGCGCCCCTTCGGCGATCACGTTCAGGCCGAGATGGATGAGGGCCGATGTCGCCGACGTGGTCGCCACCGAGATCGACAGCTTGCGGCCATGGAAGAACAGGTCGTTGCCCCGGCGCTCCAGCTCGCTGCACAATGTGGGAGCGGCGTCCCGCCTTCGCGGGCTTCGTAGCCCAGCTTCGGCGGGCGAAGTAGCCTCGCGGCGATTCGCGCGCGCCCGGTGCTGCGGGCGATCCGCGGTCCGCGCAGCCGCGGCAACCATCCGCTGAATGCATTCGCCCGCGATCGCCACCAGCAGCCGCTGCCGCAGCACTGCGCGCCTCAGGTCGGGATCGCCATGCTCGGCGATGAAGTGCAACATGCGCCGGCTGTAGATCTTCGCGCCCGCCGCCAGGTCCTCCAGGTCCACCATGTGCTCGGGGGCGACGTCACACTCGCCGATGAACGCGGCGATCGCATCGCCCTCTAAGCCAAAGGCCGCGCGCAGCCAGCCGCTGCGCAGCTCGGCGCCGGTATACTTGATCTCGCGCTCGGCGAAGTGGGTGAGCATGGAACGCGCCGCCAGCGCGGTGCGAAATCTGTGGGCAGCATTGAATGCTACGTATATGCGATCTTGAGGACGCGATGATGCAGCGTATCGGCGACGTAAACGCTGCCGTTCAGCGACGCCACGCCGGTGGGGGAAGCCAGGCCGCCGACCTCCGGATCGTCGCCGGTGAAGATGCCCAGCGACGCGCCCATGGCATCGAAGGCGTGCAGGCGGTTGTTGCCCAGCTCGACCACCCAGATGCGCCCGCTGGAATCCACGGTTAGATCGCGCGGCTCGATCATCTCGCCCGAGCCGGAGCCGCGCGCGCCGACCGCCATCACCTGGCGCCCCGAGGCGTCGAGCTTGACGATGCGATCGTTGAGGGTGTCGGCGATATAGATGTTGCCGGCGTCATCCACCGCCACGCCCTGCGGCTTGCGCAGCTTGGCGCCGCCGATCTGCGACGCGCCCATGGAGAAGCGATAGATGCCGTCGGCGGTGAACGACTGCACCCGGCCGTTGGCGGTGTCGGCGATATAGAAGTTGTGGAACTTGTCCACCGCGACGCCGGTGGGCGAATCGAACTGGCCGGGGCCCTTGCCCTTGCGCCCCAGGCAGAACAGCAGGCGCCCGCCGGAGTCGAATTTCTGCACCCGGTGCCCGCCTTGCTCAGCCACGTATATCGCCAGCGTGCGGTCCACCGCCACGCCTTGCGGGCTGACGAACTTGCCGCGCGCTCCGCCGTAGCCGCCCAGGATCATCAGTTGCCCGTCGCGGCTCAGCCGCTGCACGCGGTGGTTGTAGCTGTCGGCGACGTAGAGCGAGCCGAGGTGGTCCACCGCCACGCCGCTGGGGCAGTTCAGCTCGCCCGGCTCGTGGCCGAAGGCGCCAAATGACTCCACCACGCGCAGGCGCAGCTCGGTTGCGCGGGGAGCATAGACGGCAACCGGGCGCGGCGCCGTGACGTGCCGCCGCGGCCGCCCCTCCAACTCTAGATAATCGAATCTATCCCGGCCCATGAGGGTCTACCACTAGCGCAGCCGTCCTCGGCTGCGCATCGACAGGCGAGACGCCTGCGCTACCCTTTGCGGCCGATCTGCGCGGGCGGCTACGTCCCGGCTGCGGCCGCGTTCATCCCGTGTTAACTGCGGCTAACTATCGCGTCCGCGCCGCCCCGCGGCTAATTCCCCGCCTGCGTCTGTGCGCTCGACGCCGGCCGCGTGCGCAGCCGCGCCCACTCCCGCAGCTCGTCGATGTCCTCGCTCATGGTCACCGACAGCGGCACCGTCTCGCGCAGGCTTTTCTCGACATCCTCGGTTGTCACTTCGCCGCCGCGGTCGAATGCCCGATACAGCGCCGAGATCACCGCCTGCTCGATCTCCGCGCCGCTGAAGCCGTCCGCCGCCTGGGCCAGCCGCGCCAAGTCATACTGCTCCGGCTTGCGCCCTCGACGCGCGAGGTGAATCGCGAGAATCTCCCGCCGCTCCTGCTCCGCCGGCAGGTCGACGAAGAAGATCTCGTCGAAGCGCCCCTTGCGCAGCAGCTCCGGCGGCAGTTGGCTGATGTCGTTCGCCGTCGCCACCACGAACACCGGCGCCGTCTTCTCCTGCATCCACGTCACCAGCGTGCCGAACACGCGCGAAGTCACCCCGGCGTCGGAGGCGCCCGAGCTTTGCGTCCCGGCCAGCCCCTTTTCGATCTCGTCGAGCCACAGCACCGTTGGCGCCACCGCCTCGGCGATCTTGATCGCCTTGCGGATATTTTCCTCCGACGATCCCACATAGCCGGAGAAGATGCGCCCGATATCGAGCCGCAGCAGCGGCAGGTGCCACAACGATGCCACCGCCTTCGCCGTGAGCGACTTGCCGCAGCCCTGCACGCCGAGCAGCAGCAGCCCCCGCGGCTCCGGCAGGCCAAATGCGCGCGCGCGCTCGCTGAACGCCTTGCCTCGCCCGCCCAGCCACTGCTTCAGCAAATCCAGCCCGCCGACGTCGGCGATGCTCGCCGAGGTGTGGAAGTACTCCAGCAGCCCCGACTTGCGGATGAGCTGCTCCTTCTCGGCGATGATGAGCTCGACATCGAAGCGCCGCCGCTCGACGATGCACTTGGCGAAAACGTTCTCCGCCTCCGCCAGCGTCATGCCCGCGGTCGCCTTCAGGATCTGCTCGCGCTCGGTGGGCGTCAAGGCGACCGGCTCGCCGGCGCGGCTGAGGCTCTCCAGCGCCTGGTCGAGCAGCCCGCCGAGCTCGTCCGCGCCGGGCAGCGCGTAATCAATGACCGTGACGTCTTTCTCCAGCTCGTTGGGTAGGTTCAGCACCGGCGACAGCAGGATCAGGGTAACGTAGCTGGTGCGCAGGCGCTCGGTCAGGTCGCGCAGCTTGCGGATGACCGCCGAAGCGTGCTGATACTGGTTGGGGCTGAGGAAGGGATGGCAATCGCGCAGCAGGAAGACCGAGGGCTCGGTGGTGGTGCGGATGACCTCGAGTACGCGCAGCGGATCGCGGCTCTCCTCCTCGGGCGCGCCAGCGCCGCCGACGGTTCCCGATTGGAGCCCCATGGTCTCGGTCCAGACCCAGAAGCGCTTGTTCTGCTGCGCCGTCAGCTCGCGCAGGGCGGCGATGACGCGGCCCTCCTCCCACGAGATGACATAGACGATGGGATAGCGCGCGCGAATGAGGACATCTATCTGCTTGGCGTCGGGATCGATCATCGGAAGAGCCGGCGACAGCAGCGGCGCACAGGCGAGATGATTGACGCCCGTCTTGCGTTTGGCGGTATCGCGCGCCGCCGGTCGTGACGATGGTTAGCCCGCGGCGCGCAGGCCGCCGCGAACACCACTATGCTATCATACCTTACCCGCTCTCGCCTTTGCAAGGATTTCGCCCCCGCGCTGGGCGGTTATGGCGACACCTCCGGCGCTGGTCGCAGCGCGGGCGCTCCGCCTGGCGCCCATGTGGGAGCCGCGTCCCGGCGGCGACCATCCGCAGCCGCAGGGACAACCCTTGCCGGCAACGAAATCCTACGCACCGGAGGTCGCCCATGCCCGACGATGGCCTTGATTCCCTCGCCTTCTCGCTGCAACTATACGAAAGCGCCCCGCGCCGACTGCGCTTCGATGCGCGCACCCTCGCCGGCGCTCGCGCCTGGCAGGGCAAGCTGCGGCGGCGCCTGGTGCAACTGCTAGGAGGTTTCCCTCGGCGCAAGTGCGACCTCGCCCCCGAAACCCTCGACCGCCGCCAGATGAACGGCTACACGCGCTACAAGGTCGCCTTCACCAGCCGCCCGGGGCTGCGCGTTATCGGTTACTTCCTGCTGCCTGATGGCTTCCGCGCCCCGGGCCCAGCGATGCTCTGCCTGCCCGGTCACGGCCGGGGCGTAGACGATATCATCGGCATTGATGACAACGGCAACCAGCGCGCCGCGCCCGAAGGGCACCCGGGCGGCTATCAGAATGATTTCGCGCTGCAAGCGGCGGCCAACGGGTTCGCCGCGCTCGCCATCGACCAGCTCGGCTTCGGCTCCCGCCGCGATGCCCGCGCGCGCGAAGGCGGCCCGGGCAACTCGTCGTGCCAGCCCGCCGCCGGCTCGGCGCTGCTTCTGGGGCAGACGATGATCGGCTGGCGCGTCTACGATGCGATGCGCGCGGTGGACTACCTGCTGACGCGGCCCGAGGTTGATGGCGGGCGCATCGGCTGCGTCGGCATCTCCGGCGGCGGAACGACGACGCTTCATGCCGCCGCGGTGGACACCCGCATCGCCCTCGCCTTCGTCAGCGGCTACTTCAACACCTATCGCGACAGCATCTTCTCCATCTCGCACTGCATGGACAACTACATTCCGGGCATACTGGAATTCGCCGAGATGCCCGACGTCGCCGGGCTGATCGCGCCGCGCCCATTTTTCGCCGAGTCGGGAACCAAGGACGGCATCTTCCCCGTCGCCGCCACGCGCCGGGCGTTCGCCGAGCTGTCGCGGATCTACGCCGTCTTCGGCGCCGAGGATCGCCTGGGGCTGCACGTCTTCGCCGGCGAGCACCAGTTCAACGGCAAGCGGGGGTGGAGGTTCGCCTGCAAACATCTGGCCCTGACAACGTAGAAGCGACGCTCCCCATGGTCTTCGCTCAATCTGCGCGGATCTGCGCAATCTGTGGATAACCAGGAGGCTCCCATGTTCGACATTGACCTGACGAAGTATCGCATCATCGACCTGTCGTACGAGGTGCGGCCGGAGGCGCCTGAGCCCGACCGCCCCTTCGAGGTCGAGCGGGGCTACCTCGCCGACCGCGCCTTCAAGTACGACGTGACGCGCACCCACACCCACGTCGGCACGCACGTCGAGGCGCCCGCCCATTTCTTCGATGGCGGCAAGTCCATCACCGAGCTGCCGCTCGAAATCTACATGGGGCCGGCGGTGCTTGCGGCGATCGACCTGCCCCGCGCCGCCGAAATCAGCCGCAAGTACCTGGAGCAGATCATCGGCGACATCATGAAGCCCGGCCGCATCGTCATCACGCGCGACGAGCGCAAGAGCAAGGAGACGGGCCGCCAGCCGCACCTGACCATCGACTCGGCGACGTGGCTCATGGAGCGCGGCATGAAGATGCTGGTGCTCGACAGCGAGATGGGCGCCAACACGGAGGAGGGCCGCGCCATCCACGACGTCATCATGCGCCGCGACGCGCCGATCGTGGAGCGGCTGGCCAACCTGGAGCAGATCCGCCGCCGCGAGCTTTATTTCATGGCGCTGCCCTTCAAGGTGCGCGGCATGGACAGCGGCTGGACGCGCGCCATCGCCATCGAGGAGCGCTGAGCGAGCAGGATTCGCGCTCTCGGTAGCGGAAGAACCATCGCGGGTTGAACCGCAGCGCGCGCTGAGAACGCGGGTATGTTCGCGGAAAGCGGCGATGCGCAGGCGAACTCCTCCCCCTTCCAGGGGGAGGATTGAGGTGGGGGTAAGATGCGGTCGCGGCGCACCCTCACCCAGCCTCTCCCTGAAAGGGAGAGGGGCGCCCAGTGGCGCGAGCGCAGCCGCCGAAAACGAACATACCCGACAACGCACGGGAGGCCGACCAGGTCTGCGCCATGCCGAAGGAACCGCTTGCTTCGCACTGCCCCCGCAGGTGCGTCCCCCAGACCGAGGGCGGCGCCGGATGCGCGGTGCTCGTGGTCGGCAGCATCGCCCTCGATAGCGTCGAGACCCCGTTCGGCTCGGCGCAGGAGGTCCTGGGCGGTGCCGCGGTCTATGCGTCGGCGGCGGCGAGCTTTTTCGCGCCGGTGCGCATGGTGGGCGTGGTGGGCGCCGACTTCCCGCGCGAGCATCTGCGCCGGCTGCAGGAGTGGGACATCGACGTCAGCGGCGTCGAGGTGCGCGACGGCCGGACCTTTCGTTGGAGCGGCTACTACGAATACGACCTCAACCAGGCGCACACCATCGCCACGCACCTCAACGTCTTCGAGGATTTCCGGCCCGCGCTGCCCGAGCGCTACCGCTGCACGCCCTACGTCTTCCTCGCCAACATCGACCCCGAGCTGCAAGCGGCGGTGCTCGACCAGGTTGAGGGTCCGCGCCTGACCGTGCTCGATACCATGAACTTCTGGATCTCGGGCAAGCGCGAGGCGCTGCTTGCGGTGCTCAAGCGAGTGGACGTGGCGCTGATGAACGACGCCGAGGCGCGCCAGCTCTGCGAGACCTCGAGCCTGGTGCAAGCGGCGCGGCGGCTGCTGGAGCTGGGCCCGCGCGCGGTGGTGCTAAAGAAAGGCGAGCACGGCGCGGTCATGTGGACGCGCGATGGTCATTTCGCCGCCCCGGGCTATCCCCTCGACCAGGTCAGGGATCCGACCGGCGCCGGCGACGCCTTCGCCGGCGGGCTCATCGGCTATCTCGCCTATACCGACGATTTCAGCGACGAGAACTTGCGTAAGGCCATCGTCTGCGGCAGCGTCGTGGCATCGTTCGATGTCGAGGACTTCAGCCTCGAGCGCCTGGCGCGCCTGACCCCCGACGAGATCGTGGCGCGCTATCGCGAGTTCCGCGGCATCACCGGCTTCGGCGAAATGTAGGAGTCGCGCCTAACCGAGATCACGCATATCGAGCGCGACACGCTCACCCAATGGGTGATGTCACCCCGGAGCATTGGGGCCGGTCCCCTACCGGGGTTGCTGAAGGGGCGATAGGGGACGCCTTCTTCCGCCGACGCCTTCGTCCGCCGGAGCGGAACTGCCCACTTCGCCGAAGCGCAGCCGAGACGGCTGCGCTACCGATCGTGCCGTAGGGCAGGCGTCTCGCCTGCCTTCGGCTACGAAGGCTGAATCGTCGCCCGCGAAGGCGGATTCCTCGCGGAGTCTACCCTGAGCGAAGCCGAAGGGCTCGGAATGACATTCTCCTTGCCTTACGCACAATCCGGGACTAAAGGAACTCGTGTACTACGGTTATGAGGACCGACCGACCGGCGCGCTGAGGCTAAGGCCGTGTCGTCGGATGTGGAACAGGCGCCCTCGTGGCTAGGCCCCGAGACTTCGGGGCCGCCACCCCGGCCCGAAGGGTAGCTATACGCAGCGTCATAAGTAACTGCGCATGATCGCCCTCAGCCTATGAGGATTTCACCTCATTCATCCGCATTTACATTAGGCGTCATGTATAGTTAGCTCTGCCACCGCCACGGCAGCCCCTTGGGCTTAGCCGCTTAGGGGCCTGTTCAATCTGGCGCCGCGCTGGCGGCGCCAGCACAGCCGTGGCGGCTGTGCCACATGGACTTGGCGCTGCACAGGCCGCCTACTGTGATGCAGGAGACTCTGTAATCTGCGTAATCTGCGCAATCTGTGGATTAGTCCCAGCCCGAGAGGTGACCCATGTTCAGACTCGGCGTCATGACGGACGAGATTTCGCAGGACTTTGAGCACGCCGTCCAGGTCTGCCAGGAATACCATCTGCAAACGGTGGAGATCAGGTCGGTGTGGGACAAGCCCCCGCAGTCGCTGACCGATGACGACGTGGACGAGATCGCGCGCATCCTTCAGCCCACGGGCATGACGGCTTCCAACATCGCGGCGCCGTTCTACAAGTGCGACATTGACGACGACGCCGCGTGCGAGGAGCACCTGCGAATCCTCGCCCGCTGCCTCGAGATCGGCCGCCGCCTGGGCGCGAATATCATCCGCGGCTTCACCTTCTGGAACACCGGCCATACGCTCGTCGTCTGGGACAAGATCCTCGAGCGCTATCAACGGCCGGTCGAGATGGCGGCCGAGGCGGGCGCGATCATCGCCATCGAGAACGAGGCCGCGACGAGTATCTCGAATGCGCGGCTGCTCCAGCGCTTCCTTGCCGACATCAACGCGCCGCACGTCAAGGCGCTGTGGGATCCCGCCAACGAGGTCTTCGCCGATGACGGCGAGCGGCCGTTCCCCGAGGCGTTCCGGCGCATCGAGGCGCAGATGGCGCATTTTCATCTCAAGGACGCGCGCCGCGACGAGGAGACCGGCAAGGCCGTGTGCGTGCCTGTGGGCGAGGGCATCATCGACTGGCAGGGGCAGTTCAAGGCGCTGCTGGCGTCGGACTATAGCGGCGCCGTGTCGCTGGAGACGCACTGGCGGCCGACCGCGCTGACGGAGGAGCAGCTCAACCGCCCCGGGGGCGCGGCGTTTTCGGAATCGGGCGAGTACGCCTCCCGCGTCTGCCTCGACAACCTGATGCGCATCGTCAAGCAGGTGGCGGGGTAGACACGCGCTTTGAACCGCGGAAGGCGCGGAGAACGCCGAACTGAATCGTAGCCCAGGCGAAAGGGGGCTGACCGCGCAGAATGCCGGGCCGGGGAGGGTGTGACCTCGGAGAGTGGGGATCGGGCGGCACAGCTGTGGGAGCCCGGGCCGCGCCAAGCCCGGCGCCCCCGGGCGATCCGGATCGCCGCGAGCCTACTTCGCCCTGCGAAGCTGGGCTACGAAGGCCCGCGAAGCAGGGACGCGGCTCCCACATAGACGCCACCCACCGAGAAAGGTCACCCCCGGCGGGGATCGGTTCCCCGACATCACGAGTCACCGTGGGGGCCGCGCCCCCGAGATTCCACCCGTGTTTATCCGTGTGAATCCGCGGCTAGATTTCGGGCGGGTTCATTTCCGCAGACACAGATCAGCGCGCAGAACCGGCCCAGTTGACCTCCACCACCCGCCCCGCGTCGGCCGATTCCTCCATCGCCTGGATCACCCGCGTCGCCGCCAGGCCGTCTTCGCCCGTCACTAGCGGCTCGCGGTCATGCAGCACGCAGTCCACGAAATGGCGGATGCTCTCCACCGCGAACCCCAGCGGTTTGCCATGCACCACCGGTGCGACGAAGGTATCGGGGTATGATCCCTCGCGCTGCGTGTAGCGCTCCAGCATGCGGTGATGGCTGCCATCTACGTACAGCGCGCCCTTGTCGCCCACGAGCTCGAACTTCAGGTCAATGATATTGGGCGTCGTCTCGGGCAGGATCCACGAGTTCTCCATCAGTGCCGTCGCGCCGCTGGGGAACTCGAGCAGCGTCTGGTAGTGATCGGGCGTCGCAATGCCCATCGGCGCGAGGGTGCGCGAGCGCCGCGCGCAATAGACCCGCTGCGGGCGCTCGCCCAGCAGCCAGTGGATGGTGTCCAGGCAGTGGCTGGCGAGGAACCATGCGACCGTCGATCGCTCCGCCCAGCGCAGCATCTTGGTCGGCACGTAGATGGTATCGCTCAGGCGGTAGTAGAGATACATCGGCGCGCCGATCTCGCCCGCGTCGAGCGCGACCTTGGCCTTGAAGAATGGCGGGCTCCAGCGGTTATGGAAGTCAACCATCAGCTTGGCGCCGCTCTCTTTCGCGGCCGCGATGATCTGCTCGCACTCGGCGACGGTGAAAGCGAGCGGCTTCTCGACCAGCAAGTGCTTGCCCGCACGCAGCACGGCAAGGGCCGGCTCGACATGCGCGAAATCTGGGGTCGCGATGCCTACCGCGGCGATGGATTCATCGGCGGCGATCTCGCGGTAATCGCTGCACCAGCGCTTGGCGCCCGTCTCCTGCGCGACCTTGCGCGCGCGCTCGGCGTCCACATCGCACACCGCCGCCAGCTCCACCTGCGGATGCTCGGCGAAAATTCTCGCCTGCGTGCTGCCCCACAATCCCGCCCCGATAACCGCGAACCGCAATCTCTCCATCAGTTCCTGCCCTTCCTGGAGTGAGATAGCAGTTAGCAGTTAGTCCGCACTGCTGTCCGCTCTCTGCTGACTGCTATCTCGTATCCTCCCCCTCAGCACCCGCCCGGCAGGCGGCCCACCGCCCCGGAAGCGCGCGGTCAGCTCGCCGTCGCGCACGACCATCCGCCCGTTGACCCACACGCTCCTGATGCCCGCCGGCGGCTGGATCGGATCGTCGTAGGTCGCACGGTCGGCGATGCGCTCCGGGTCGAACAGCACCAGGTCGGCATAGGCGCCGCGCCGCACCACGCCGCGATCCTCCAGCCCCAGCCACGCCGCCGGCAGCCGCGTCATCTTCCGTATCGCCTCGCCCAACCCGATCACCCTGCGCTCACGCACGTAATGGCCGAGCACGCGCGGGAACGTGCCAAATGCGCGCGGGTGCGGCTTGCCCGCGGCCAGCGGGCCGCTCGTCGCCCGCGCCGCGGCATCGCTGCCTACCATCACCTGCCGATGCTTCATCACCCGCTCGACATCCGCCTCGCTCATCGCAAACCGCACCATCGCCACGTGGCCGCGCTCGGCCGCGATGAGATCAACCACGGTGTACGCCTCGCTCGATTCCCACCGCCGCGCGATCTCGGTGATAGTCAAGCCCTCGGCCCAGCGGTTGGCCTCGGACCTGACGGTCGCGATGCGGATGCGCTGCCAGTCCTCCTTCGACCGCCGCAGCAACTGCTGGCCGGCGCGGCGCCGCGCTCCCTCGTCGCGCAGCCGCTCCGCCGCTGCCTCGGCCCCGCCCTCCTGCGCCCAGTCCGGCAGGAGCACGTACAGCCCGGTGCTGGTCGCGGTGTAGGGATACTGGTCCGCCGCCACCCTCATCCCCGCCGCGCGCGCAAAGTCAAGCAGCGCCAGCGCCGGCTCGACCAACCCCCAGTTCGCCTCGCCCGTTGCCTTGAGGTGCGATATCTGCACGGCGCAGCCGCTGCGCTTGCCCACCTCCAGCGCCTCGCCCACCGACTTCAGCAGCTCGGCGCCTTCGTTGCGCATGTGAGTCGCGTAGAACCCCCCCAGCTCCGCCGCCGCCTTGCAGACCTCGCCCAACTCGTCCGCATTCGCCGCCATCCCCGGCGGATAGATTAGCCCGCTCGACACGCCGACCGCACCCTCGCGCATCGCGGTCGCCACCGCGCCCTGCATCTCCTTGATCTGCCGCCGCGTCGCCGGGCGCGGCTCGTACCCCATCGCCGCCGCGCGCACGTTGCCAAGTCCCACCAGGCAGGCGAAGTTGAGCCCGATGCCACCCCGCTGCAGCAGGTCCAGGAATTCGCCCAGCGTTTGCCAGTTGACCGCCAGCCCGAACTCGGCCAGGTCGGCCTGCGCCTCCGCGCGCACCGACTCGACCATCGGCCCGGGGGAGAAGCCGCAGTTGCCGCCGACCTCGGTCGTCACGCCTTGCAGCAGCTTGCTCTCGGCGTGGGGATTGGCGAGCAGCAGGTGGTCGGAATGGCCGTGGATGTCGATGAAACCTGGGGCCAGAACCAACCCGTCGCAGTCTATGATCTCGTGCGCTGCCGCCGCCTCGCCGACCACTACGGTCCGGTCGCCCGCGATACCAACGTCCGCCACCACCGGCGTCGTGGCGCTGCCATCGTAAACCGTCGCCTTGCGAAGCAGGAAGGTAAGGTCGCCCATGATCAAGAGTGATGCCACCCTGAGTGGCGATCGCTTTCTTGCAGGTCTGTTGTTACATTTCACCCTCACCTGAATGGCTAGGCGGCTAAGCGCGAAGCGCCGCCGTGGCGGTGGCGGAGCCACCTAGCCACCTGAAGGCCGCCACGGCGGCTCCGACTGCGTCGGAGCTTAG
>Ga0315280_10001081_pt1 | contig 48370 bp, 34 predicted proteins | sample YL17G06_40_MG_FD_203697 | JGI IMG/M metagenome (GOLD analysis project Ga0315280, IMG submission 203697) | Sediment microbial communities from Yellowstone Lake, YNP, Wyoming, USA - YL17G06_40 | ecosystem: Environmental > Aquatic > Freshwater > Lake > Sediment | place: USA: Wyoming | collected... | reverse complement strand
CCGGTGGTGTCCCTCAGCGTCACCGTCCAGGTCCACGTCTTGGACTGGCTGCCAGTTTCATTAGCCAGCACCCTGGGTCGCAAAGTCATCGAGGTATCCGAACCGACCGTCACCTTACTCCAATCAGAGTGCTGGAATTGCCCGCGTTGTCGTACGCCTGGACACCAATCAGGTTTGACCCTTGCACCAACGTAATCCCGCCTACCGAGAACGAGGCCGAGTCCCCGGACAGGTCCTGACTGCCGGAGCTACTGTTTGCCTGATTTACAACGACCACATCTTTCAGGTGTGATCCACCTGCGTCTGTGGCCGTGCCGCTAACCGTGATCGGGGATGTCGTCAACGTCTGCCCGCTGTTCGGACTGCTGATAGTCGCCATCGGCGCCGTTGTGTCCGCTGACAGAGTGGTGAAGCTGTATATGCTTGACCAAGTACCGTAGTAGGCGCCGCGTGCGTGAACCTCCCAATAGTAGGTCGTGCCCGGATTTAGGGCCGCAGTGGGTGTGTCGTAAGCATTTGTCGGTGTATCGTTGAAGACGACGCCCGTACCCCCTGTCGCCGTGGGGTCCGTGGGCAAGCCCGAATAACTCGTCCCCACCAAGATTCGATACGATGTTGCCCCGCTCACTGGCGACCAACTGAAGTATGGCGTCGTGGATTGACCGGTGCTGCCGTTGAACGGAGTGGACAGGGCCGGCGCCTGCAGATAGGCCAAACATAGTCCTGAAATCGTCTCAAGCTTTTGGACTGACAACAACTCGTTGCTCACGCCCGCTTGCCCCGTGTGATACTCCCAAACGAAATCAGCCCCAGGTACATTGCCGACCGGGTTATCGCTGGCGAATACAACCGTGCCCGTTACGGCGGAAAGCTCGTCAACAAAGGTCTTGCCACCCGCTCCAGCAGCCACGGAGCACGAGTATAAGTCCAGGCGCGCGTCGTTCGTGAGCACGGACCGTAATCGTTCCAATGCAGCCACTTGGCTCGGCAGCGTAGCCAAGCTCAGGTCGTCGGCCTTGCCAAGATCGAGTTCTCCCGGACCTCCGTGAGCTACGATCCCCAGGTGCCCAATCGGAGCGCCGTTGTGTGCTGCGGACACCGAGGCAAGAAGATCGACCAACGCGCTCGTGGTCATGGTGGCGCTGTCATAGATGATCGCGATCGTGTCTCCCGCTGCTGCCCTTTGGATCTGTTCCGCTTGCACGACGGCATCGCTCACGAGGACGACGTTCAGCGGTGCGACCGTGAAGGGGCTGCTGGTGGCGGCGGGAACCACCGGGGCGGGTCCGCCGGTGTTCAGCAGGACGCTGACGTTCTTTTCGCCATCGAAATCCACGTAGACAATCTGCCCAGCAAGATTCGCCCGGTCGGGATCGACGAAATGCAATCCCGGCAGGTCCGGAGGTCCCCGGATCGCGATGGACGGGGTCTCAGAACAAAGTACAATACTCTGCTGAGGCGGGATCACCGGGCCAGCAGAGTCATCTTGCATAACAGCAGGTGAATCGGACAATGCTGCTTTCGCGACCGCGGCACATTGGGCCTGCCCAACCGGCGCCTCTGAGATCGCCGGCGTTGGCGCCGTCTGATTTGTCTCGTCCCAAGGTGCCGGACCGACAGTCAGAGCAGGTGATACGTCCGCTTGCCTCTCAGCATCTTGATGGTCGAGATCGACGTAGACGGCGTAATCGGTGGAGGCGATCTCCCGGTGTAGAGGTTGAGCACCCACGAAGTCGGCATTCATCAAGAGGCGCGGCTCCAGCGGCTCGAATAGAGGCCCTCCGGCGGGCCGTACGGGCGAAACATCTTTCGCCCCCGGTACGGGCGAATAATCATTCGCCCCTACGAGCCCGGCTTTCGCCCCCAACCAACTCCGAATGTACCGCAGCACCTTGCTCCCCTCTGCATCCGTCGCGGCAGCGATTCCCAAGCTTCCGGCGCAGAAAGCTCACACTCCGCGTTCGACAGCCGGAACCATCACGCTGAGGAATACATTCTACACGACGGGCCAATCGAATATCTATCCGTACAACTACGTATTTTTGCGATTTTTTTCGGATGGCGATCCGCCACTCACCTTTCCTCCTGCGTTTCGACTCCTCCATCGTCCGGCGTCTGCCCTCCACCCCGTGCGGCCCTGCATAAGCCCACCGATTTTTGGCCTTGAGGCCCGGTATGTTCAGCGGTATATTGCGGCTGCTTGAGCATGTCGCGGGCGCCGGCGCCCACGATGCGGATGAAACTGGACTGGTGCGTGATACGCACCCTACGGTAAGGGGACGACATATGATGAATGAGAATGAGACAAGAAATCCGATGCGTACCACGTGCTGTCCGTGTGGTTGCGGCCAGGGACGTTCGACCGAAGGCATCAGCCGCCGAGGGTTCCTGCAGGGTGTCAGCGGGGCCGGGGCGATTGGCGTGGCCCTGAGCGGCTTGACCTGGTCGGCGGTCGCCACCGCGGCCCAGACCGGCAGTCAGGCCGGACCGCAGCGCCGGGCCCTGGTGGTTAGGCCGGTCCTGGTCTACGAGATCCCAACGCGCCGGCCTCAGACGAGTTGGCGGTCTTGGGGCGGCATTCAGAGCCAGAAGGATGCGGAGGAGGAACTCGGCCGCATCCAGGGCGAGTTGGATGAACTCAAGAGGAAGGCAGACTTCCCGGTCGAGTTCGCCAAGCCCATCGGAATTCGCAACGCCAAGGAAGTGGCCAAGATCGAGGACCTTGCCAAGGCCGATGTCTGCCTCGTCTATGCGGCGGGCGGGCCACAGAACGCCTTCGACGCCCTCGCCAAGAGCAGTAAGAATCTGATCTTCTTCTGCCGGCACAAGTCCGGGCCGGTCTATCTGTGGTACGAGATCGTCAGTCCCCGCTATCTGCGGCAGCACACGGACGCCCTCAAGGTCCAGGGCTTGGACGACGGCGACGTGATCGTGGACAACCAGGAGGAAATCCTCTGGCGGCTGAGAGCCCTGTGTGGCCTTCAGAACACGCTGGGTACGCGGATCATCGCCATCGGCGGTCCCGGGGCGTGGGCCCAGCCCGCAGACGTTGTGCCGAACCTCGTCAAGAAGGTCTGGAAGTTTGATATCCAGACGGTCTCCTACGACGAATTGGGCAAGCTCATCAAAGAGGCCCGGGCCGACAGCGCCGCGGTGAGCCGGGCCAAAGAGCGCGCCGCCGAGTACCTCAAAGGCCCCGGCGTCAAACTGGAGACCAAGCCGGAATTTGTCGAGAACGCCTTCCTGCTCGAACAGGTATTCCTCGGCGTGATGAAGAAGGCAGACTGCCGCGCCATCACGATCAACGGCTGCATGGGAACGATCATGCCGCTGGCCGAGACCTCGGCCTGCCTGACGCTCAGTCTTCTGAATGATGCGGGCTACTTGGCATTCTGCGAATCGGACTTCGTCGTGATTCCCTCCGGCGTGCTGCTGGCGAATATCTCGGCCAAGCCCATGTTTCTGAACGACCCCACGTACCCGCACGACGGCGTGATCACGCTCGCCCACTGCACCGGCCCGCGCCGGATGAACGGCAAGGACCTCGAACCGGTGCGCATTCTGACCCACTTTGAGTCCGACTACGGCGCCGCGCCCAAGGTCGAGATGCACAAGGGCCAAATGACGACGAACATCATTCCGGACTTTCTGGTCAAACGCTGGGTGGGCCTCAAGGGTCCGATCGTCGATGTCCCCTTCCTGGACATTTGCCGCTGCCAGATCGACATCGGCTTCAAGTGCGACAGCAAGCTGCTGGCCGAGAAGATGCCGGGCTTCCATTGGATGACCTGCTACGGCGACTACATGAAGGAAATCGGCTACGCCTGCAAGAAGGTCGGCATCAAGTGGGAAGACTTAACGGCGTAAACTCGAAGCACGAAATCCGAAATCCGAAACAAATTCAAAGCACAAAGGGCCAAAACGCTCGCGCCGCCGGCAGCCCGTTTTGAGTTTTGGATTTCCATCGTTTGAACTTGTTTCGAACTTCGTGCTTCGGATTTCGAATTTGACGGCGACAGGAGGTGACGGAATGGGGAGTTTGCGATTGGGTATCGTACTGGCCGCAGTCTGCGCATTGCCAATGTATGCGGCCGGAGTGACTGTCTACGTGGCGCCGAATGGCAACGACAACTGGTCCGGCGGGCTGGCGCAGCCGAACGCACAAGGCACGGACGGCCCCGTCGCGAGCCTCGAACGCGCGCGGGACGTCCTGCGGCAGAAGAAATCGGCCGCCGCCGAGGAGAAGCACGTCATCATCGCCGACGGGCGGTATCCGTTGGCAAAGCCGTTCGTGCTGACGCCGGAAGATAGCGGCGTCATTTATGAGGCGGCGCCCGGGGCGCACCCGGTTTTCTCCGGAGGACGAACCCTGGGCAGCTTCCAGCCCGGAGAGAACGGAATCTGGCAGACGAAGATTCCCGAGGTGGCCGCCGGAAGAGCGTACTTCGACCAACTGTTCGTGAACGGCCACCGCGCGACACGGGCGAAAACACCGAACAAGTTCTATTCCTACATGGGGCCGACCACCGAAGTGCCTGTGGAGGGCAAGCCGGGGCAGTTCCTGCGAACTACGAACGTGCCGGCCGAGACGATGGCCGCGCTGAAAGGCCTGAGTGAGACCGAGATTCGTGATGTTGTGCTGGTCGCCTATCACAAGTGGTGCATCACGCGGCGCTATCTTACGGCCGTCAAGCCCGACAATAACCAGATCGTCACCACGGGCGAGAAGCTGGCGAGCTTCTCCGACTGGCCCGCCGGCACCCGTTTTCACTTGGAGAATCTCAAGGCCGCTCTCGATGAGCCGGGCGAATGGTTCCTCAGTCGCGATGGGACTCTCTTCTACAAGCCATTGTCAGGCGAAAACATGTCCAGGGCCCAGGTCATTGCACCCGTAGTGACCAAATTGGTGAGTTTTGAGGGCCAGCCCGAAGCCGGCAAATTCGTCGAACGCGTGACATTCAAAGGCCTGACATTCCAGCATCAGGAGCGTGTGCTTCCGCCGACAGGGTACGCCCCCTTCCAGGCGGCTTTTGCCACGGATGCGGCGGTCATGCTCGACGGCGCCAGGAATGTCGCTATCCAGGATTGCGAAATCGGCCACGTGGCGGAGCATGCCATATGGTTCCGCCAAGGATGCAAAGACTGCCGCATCGAACGCTGCTATCTGCACGATCTCGGCGCCGGCGGCGTCCGCATCGGCGAAGGCCGCGCACGGGCCGATGAGCCATCCCGTACGGATCACATCGTGGTGGACAACAACATCATCCGCAACGGCGGACGGATCTACATGGACGCCGTGGGTGTCTGGATCGGCTTTAGTCCGGACAATGCCGTCACCCATAATGAGATTGCCGATTTCTTTTACACGGGCCTCTCGGTCGGCTGGCGGTGGGGCTATTCCGACAGCCTTGCCAAGCGCAACAACCTCAGCTTCAATCACGTCCACCATCTGGGGTGGGCCGTCCTCAGCGACATGGGCGGCATCTACACGCTGGGCCCCTCCGAGGGCACGGTCGTTGGCAACAACATCTTCCACGATATCTACGCCTACTCGTACGGCGGCTGGGGCCTGTACACCGATGAAGGCAGCACCGGCATTGTGATGGAGAAGAACCTGGTCTACCACACCAAGACCGGCAGTTTCCACCAGCACTACGGCAAAGAGAATATCATCCGCAACAACATCATGGCGTTCAGCAAGCTCCACCAGATTCAGGCGACGCGCGTCGAGCAGCACCTGTCGTTCACCTTCGAAAAGAATGTCATCTACTGGGAGACGGGTCCCCTGCTGGCGGGTCCCTGGACCAAGATCACGATCAACATGGATAACAACTGCTACTGGAACACGGCGGGCCAGCCGATCACGTTCGCGGGCCTGTCACTCGAACAGTGGCGCGAGCAGCAGAAGCACGATCAGCATTCGATCGTCGCCGACCCTGGTTTCGTCGATCCCAAGAACAACGATTTCCATCTGAAGCCGAACTCCCCTGCTCTGAAGATCGGCTTCGAGCCCTTCGACTACACCAAGGCCGGTGTCTACGGCGACACGGCATGGGTGGCCAAGGCAAACGACGTGACGTACCCGCCTTTGGAGTGGCCGCCGCAAGGCCCGAAAGGTGCGGACTAGGGAAAATGCCCGTACAGTAGGTTCTTAGCCCACCGGTCCACACGATTGATGCTCACAAAACGCGTGGGTTGAGAACCCACCCTACCTGAGCACAGCCGCCGCCGGCTGTGTCGAACATCGGACCTCACGGGAGAAACCAAGATGAAGAGCCGCCATCGCATTCTTGTGCTTTTCGTGCTTGCCACCTGCGCAGTAGGATTCGCTACGCGGGCAACAGGCAGGACAATCTACGTGTCTCCCGATGGCAGCGACAACTGGTCTGGCCATCTTGCCCAGCCCAATGCGGGCAAGACCGACGGTCCCGTGGTGACCCTGGAGCGGGCCCGCGATCTGATTCGCCAGCACAAGAGCGACGGCGTCCTGGAGGAGCCGACTCGCGTCATCGTGGCGGCCGGAACCTATTCGATGGCGGCTCCGTTTACCCTGACCCCACAGGACAGCGGCACGGGCCCATCCGCCGTGGTTTACGAGGCCGCACCCGGCGCCAGGCCCGTCTTCACGGGCGGAAGGACGATCACGGGCTTTCAACTCGACCGCGATGGCATCTGGAAGGTGCGTATTCCGGAGGTCGCCGCGGGTCAGTGGTACTTTGAACAGCTCTTCGTCAATGGTCATCGTGCCGTGCGGGCCCGCAGTCCGAACAAGTTCTACTTCTACATGCTCGATGTGCAGGAGGAGGCACTGGACAAGAGCGGCGGGCAAAGGCCCGCCCGTGCCCGACAGACCGTGACCGCCCGACCCGAAGACCTCAAGCCGCTGTTCGGACTCAACGATCAGGAACTGCATGACGTGCAGATGGTCATCTACCACAAGTGGGATAATACGACGCGCTTCATCGGGGCGGTCAGCGAAAAGGACAACACCATCCTTACGACCGGCGCGGGCCGCAAGCCCTGGAACGCTTGGGGCAAAGGCGACCGTTACCACCTGGAGAACTTCAAGGCGGCATTGGATGCCCCCGGCGAGTGGTTCCTATCCCGCGACGGCTGGCTGCACTACAAGCCGCTGGAAGGCGAGGACATGCGGTCCGCCGAGGTCGTCGCACCTGTAGCCGAAAAGCTCCTTATCTTCCAAGGCGACGTGTCGAATGGCAGGTATATCGAAAATGTCACAATCAAGGGCCTGACGTTCCTTCACGCCGAGTACCACATGCCGCCGGCCGGGTTCGAGGCCAGCCAGGCTGCCTCGCCCATCGATGCGGCAGTCATGGCGGACGGCGCCCGCAACATCATGATTCAGGATTGCGAGTTCGGGCACATCGGTCGCTACGGCATCTGGTTTCGCAAGGGCTGCCAAAACTGCACCCTGCAAAAGTGTTACGTACACGATTTCGGCGCCGGCGGCGTTCGCATCGGCGAGGCGAGTGTGCCCAGGACCGAACGGGAGCAGACCGGCCATATCACGCTTGACAACAACATCATCCGCCTGGGCGGGCGGATCTTCCCGTGCGCGGTCGGCGTCTGGATCGGCCACAGCGCCGACAATACCGTCACGCACAATGAGATCGCCGACATGTATTACACCGGCATCTCGGCGGGCTGGATCTGGGGCTACTCCGGTAGCATCGCCAAACGCAACAACATCAGCTTCAACCACATCCACCACCTCGGCTGGGCAGTCCTCAGCGACATGGGCGGCATCTATACGCTCGGAGCCTCGGAAGGAACCGTCGTCAGCAATAACATCTTCCACGACATCTACGCCTACTCCTATGGCGGCTGGGGTCTGTACACCGATGAAGGCAGCACCGGCATTGTGATGGAGAAGAACCTGGTCTACAACACCAAGACCGGCAGCTTCCATCAGCACTATGGCAAAGAGAACACCATCCGTAACAACATCTTCGTCAATAGTATGCTCCATCAGGTGCAAGCCACCCGCATCGAGCAGCACCTGTCGTTCACGTTCGAGAAGAATGTCGTTTACTGGGAGACGGGTCCTCTGCTGGCCGGCCCCTGGACCAAGATCACGATCAATATGGACAACAACTGCTACTGGAACGCGGCGGGCCAGCCGGTCACGTTCACCGGCTTGACGCTCGACCAGTGGCGTCAGCAGCAAAAGCACGACCAACACTCGATCATCGCCGATCCGCTGTTCGTCGATGCCAAGAACAACGATTTCCGTCTAAAGCCGGGCTCCCCCGCCTTCAAGCTCGGCTTCGAGCCATTCGACTACACGCAAGCCGGTGTCTACGGCGAGCCCGCCTGGGTTGCGAAAGCGAGCGACATCACCTACCCACTGCTGGAGTGGCCGCCGGACCCGCCGGCAATGGCGATCAAGGATGACTTCGAGAAGACCGCGGTCGGCCGGCCGCCACAAGGGGCGGAGGTCCACGTCGAGAACAAAGGCGACTCCATCGTCGTGACTGATGACACGGCGGCAAGCGGCAGTCACAGCCTGAAGGTTACGGATGCCCCGGGCCTGCAGAATGTCTGGGACCCACACCTGGTCTATTCGCCCAACCACGGCACGGGCACGACCCGCTGCACGTTCGACCTGCGCATCGAGCAAGGCGTCTCGATCAATCACGAGTGGCGGGACTGGCGTAACTCCCCCTACAGCGTCGGCCCCAGTTTCTCAATCGTGGGGGACGCGCTGCAAGCCGCCGGCAAAACACTCCTGCACCTGCCCATAGGCAAGTGGACCCACTTCGAAGTCACCGCCGAGCTGGGTCAGAAGAACAGCGGCACGTGGACCCTGGCCGTCACCCTGCCAGGCGAGACGCCCAGAGCATTCAAGGCCCTGAGAAATGGTAGCGGCACCTTTGAGAGACTCACGTGGCTGGGCTTCACGAGCAACGCCACCGACAAGGCGGTCTTCTACCTGGACAACCTGGAAATCACAAATCAACCGTGAGCGTGGCTTGTTCGTAGTGTGCCCGTAAGGGCATCGTAGCATGGGCGTCCCGCCCATGAGTATCACGGGCATCTCGCCCGTGCAAGCAGGGCCAAGATGGCCCTGCGACTCATGGGCAAGATGCCCATGCTACTAAACGCCTCACGGCGTCACTACAAACCGCCTTGCCACTGAAGAACAACTAAGACGGGATTGTGGTCGGAGACAATGGGCTCGTTGACGACGCTGACCTCCTTGACCTTCCACGGGTCGCATGAGCGCACGAGGACGTAGTCGATGACCGAATGGGGAGCGACGGCGTCGGTCCAGCCGGCGTCAAGAAGGACCTTCATGGGCTCGCTGCCCGGCCGAGCGTTGAAGTCACCGGCCAGAATGACCGGGCCGCCCTCCTGCTTGGAGAACAGGTAGCTGAGCCGCTGGGTCTGTTGGAGGCGGTTCTCGACCTTCTGATGGCACAGATGCGTGCCAACAAAGGCGACCGGCCCGAGGCCCGCCGGGCTGATTCGGACTTCCAGAGCGGCACGCGGCTCCTGCTCGAACTGATAAGGGAGCGGATGGACAAGAACCTTCTCAATAGGGAAGCGGGACAGGACTGCCTCGCCGTATTGGCCGCCTTGATAGGGCATGGCTTGGCCGAAGGTGTGGTGCATCCTGCAAAGTTTGCCCAGCAGGGCCGCCTGATCGACCCCTGACGCCCGCTCGGTGCCGACGTCCACTTCCTGCAGGGCGACGATGTCTGGGGACAGGTCATTGATGACCTTCGCAAGCCGCTCGTAATCGAACTTCTTGTCCATCGCCTCGCCATGATGGATGTTGTAGGTCAGCACGCGCAGCGTCCCCGGCGTCTGCGGTTTGACTGACCCCGTCTGGCAGCCGGTCAGCACAGTCAATGCCAGGCCAATAATGACGGAGATGATGAGTCTTCTTGTGTACCGCATGACTGGTCCTTCCAAGCCCTTCTGGCATCAGCTCCTCTGGGAGCACGTGCAACACGCACAATGCGAGCCTGTGTGTATTCTAAAAGACTTGCTGCTTGGGTGTCACGCCCTTTCCTGAGAGGGCCAGCGCGAGCAGAACGATTGGCTGTCACGTACTCTCTGTGAATGTCCGAGTGGCAGCGTCAAGCGCAGCTTGGCGATGGCTCCATTCGATCGGGAGAAGAGCCATTGGCAAGGCCTTCGGCCGTGACGCTGCCACCCGGAATCAGAAGCATGGGATAGGATGCAGGCTCAGAACTCACTTCTTCGTGAGCCAAGAGGGACCGCAAGCAGTGTCAACCTTCAACGGGACGTCAAAGCGGATGGCGTTGATCATCTCTTCCGCGATCCATTTCGCGTGCTTGTCCGCCTCGGTGATGGGCACTTCGAACACCAGTTCGTCGTGGACCTGCAGGATCATGCGGATCGGGAGCTTCTGGTCCTTGATCCGGCGCTGGATCGTGACCATGGCCACTTTGATCAGGTCGGCGGCGGAGCCCTGGATGACGGTATTGACGGCGAGCCGCTCCGCCTGAGCCCGGCGGCCGGGGTTCTTGCTCTTGATGTCCACGATCCGGCGGCGGCGGCCGAGAATCGTCTCGGCGTAGCCGGTGCGCTTCGCCTTGGCGATGCACTGGTCGATGAAGGCCCGAATCGAGCCGTAGCGGGCGAAGTACGCCGCGATGAATTGTTTGGCTTCGGCCGGGCTCATGCCAATATTGCGGGCCAGGCCGAGGGCCCCCTGCCCATAGATGATGCCGAAGTTGACTGTCTTGCACCGCGACCGCATCTCGCTGGTCACTTGGTCGAGCGGCACGTTGTAGATCTGTGAGGCGACGAACCGGTGAATGTCTTGGTCGGCAGCGAAGGCGGCCCGCAACGTCTCATCGCGGGAGAAATGAGCGAGCAGCCGCAGCTCGATCTGGCTGTAATCGGCACTGAGAATGCAGTCGTCCTTCTTCTCCGGCACGAAGGCGGCTCGAATCTTGCGGCCGAGCTCCGTGCGAATCGGGATATTCTGCAGATTCGGATTGCTGGAAGACAGCCGGCCCGTCGCGGTGACGGTCTGATTGAACGAGGTGTGCACGCGGCCGGTCTTGGGATCGATGATGGCGCCCAGCTTGTCCACGTAGGTGTTCTTGAGCTTGCCCAGCGTGCGGTATTCGAGGATCAGATTCGCAATCGGGTGCTGGTCGGTAAGGTCGTCGAGCACGTCGGCGTCGGTGCTGCGATTCGCCTTGCCAAGCCGGCCCGGCGTCAGCTTGAGCCTGTCGAACAGCACCTCGCCCAGTTGTTTGGGCGAGTCGATGTTGAAGACCGTCCCTGCCTGTTGGTAGACCTGCTCGGCCACCTTTCCAATCGCCTCATCCAGCTCACCCGACATCTGCCGCAGCAGGCGCGTATCGATGGAGACGCCGTTGCACTCGATGTCGGTCAGCACCTCGACCAGCGGCATCTCGACCTCATGGAATAGCCGGTTGAGTTGCGGCTCCTTCTCCAGGCGATCCTTGAGACACAGGTACATCTGGTACGTGATATCTGCATCCTCCCCCGAATACTCGCAGGCGGTATCCAGGTCTACCAGGTCGAACGTAAGCTGGTTCTTGCCCTTGCCGATCAGACTGACGATGGGAATGGACTCGTAATTGAGAAAATCGAGCGCCAAGTTGTCCAGGGAGTGGGACATTCGCTCCGGGTCGAGGACGTACGAGGCGACCATCGTATCGAAGTAGACGCCACCTAGCGGCATCTGGGCATTGCGCAGCACGGTCATGTCGTACTTCAGGTTTTGGCCGATCTTCTTCACCTGCGGGTCCGCCAGAATGGGGCCAAGTTCCCGCCGGACCACCCCGAGGTCGAGGTGCCGCGAGCCGAGCGGCCCCCGCACCGCCAGATAGTATGCCCGACTCGGCTGCCAGGAAAAGCTCAATCCCACCAACTCCGCCCGCATGGCATTGCGCGAAGTCGTCTCGGTATCGACCGAGATTAGCGTCTGCTGGCGCAGCTCCGCCAAAAACGCGTCGAACTTCTCCGGCGTGTCAACGAGCGTGTAAGTATGAGCAAGGGTGCCAGCCGATCCCCGCCGCGTAAGGTCGCTCGCCCCTTGTAGCACAGCCGCCCCTGGCTGTGTTGCTCCTAAATCACTCCCGAGGGCGGGGGTGCTGCCTGACGGATTGTCCGGTTCAACGGGAACACGGGGCTGAGTCTGCTCCTGTTTGGCGCCAATCTGGCCCAAGAGCCGGTTGAACCCAAGCTCTGTGAAGATCTCCGTGAGCCGATCCTTGTCAGGCTCCGTAAGAGCCAGAGCATCGTAGTCCATCTCGATAGGGACGTGGCAGTCGAGGGTGACCAAGCTGCGGCTGAGATACGCCTGCTCTTTGCCGCTACGAAGATTCTCGCCGCGTTTTCCCTTGATCTCCTCGGCATGGGCGTACAGGTTGTCCAGGTCGCCGTAGTGGCGAATCAGCTCGCGGGCGGTCTTCTCACCGATCAGGGGTACGCCCGGCACGTTGTCGATCGCATCGCCCTCCAAGGCTAAGCAATCGACGATTTGCCCCGGCCCAATTCCCATCTCCTGCTTCATGACTTCGCTGTCGGTGATCTTGCCTGTCTTGATGTCGTAGGTGCGAACGTTGTGGTCCAGCAATTGCAGGATGTCCTTATCCTTCGAGCAGATCAGCACGTCGATGCCGTCGCCGGCGGCCTTCTTGGCCAACGTACCGATGATGTCGTCCGCCTCATAGCCATCCAGGCACAGGACCGGAATGCGCAGTGCGCCGAGGATTTCCTTGATCCGGTCCACCTGCACCGGCAACTCCTCCGGCATAGGCGGCCGGTTGGCCTTATACTCCGCAAACACTTCGGTCCGGAACGTCGGGGCCTTGCAGTCCATAGCGACCGCGATCATGTCGGGCTTCTGCTTCTCGATCAGCCCCAACAGCGCCATCGTGAAGATGTAAGTCGCCTTGGTCGGCTCGCCGGAAGGGCTCGAAAGCTGCTGCTTCATCGGGGCAAAATGAGCCGCGTAGATATGGGCATGGCCATCAATGATGTATAGGGTCTTCGCCATTTCTTTCACTCTATGCGTTGTAGACTCGCCTGTCAAGCACACACGCCGTAGCGTAAGGGCACTCGCAACTGATCTCTATACGATCCGCGAGCCACCCAGGTGCAACCGCTGGCAGGGGCCTTTTCTCTTGTCGCCACCGGCTACGCGTGCCAGAATGTGCCGAGTTCAACTGTCAACCAGTGGACTCCTTGGCACTCTCGTCCGCGCGAAGGAGGTCCAGACTCTGCTGCTGAAGAACTACCCAGATGGCAATCACACCGACTGTGGAGTCTGGGCGTTGTGGAAATGCGGGCGAAGGAAGGAGAATAGGGTCTCATGGGCGACGTGGACATTACGCCGTATTTCTTCGGAGTGACGTTCTTGTTGCACTTGTTCTTTGCGCTGGGGGTGTTCAGTGCGGCGCGCGGGCTTCAGGCACGTGGCGAGAACGTGACGCTCGCCCTTCCCGTGGTTTGGGCGATTCTCACGCTGTTGTGGGGCATGTGCGCCCTACTGCCGTACTGGCTGATTCACCATTCCGGCCTGCGCGCAGCCAAGCAAGGGTAGTGTGTGGTTGAGCACTCTCCATCTCAAGTCGCTAGCCGGTCGGTCGCGGGCAGCACGCTGACGCATATCCTCAATAATCTGTTCCACGCCTTTTGACGGGATGCGTGCTTTCCTCTATCCTGTGGCTGCGAAACTGCCGATAGAAAATGAGCGGTCTTGACCTGAGGGCGCGGCCCGTAGGGGATACCGTGCGGCGAGAGTTCCTCGGAGCAGCAAGGCCGGTTCGTGAGACGCAGGAGACAGGCAGATGAAGTTGTCTTGGATTGGGATTCCGCTGGCGATCCTGATCGGCACGTCAGGTTGTCAGCCCACGCCGTACCAGAAGGCGTACACGACGTCAGGACGCGGATACTACGATAGGGAATTCTCGCAAGACACGTTCTACGTGCAGTTCACGGCCAACTACTTTACGCCCGATGATACCCTGCTGCGCTACCTCTACCGCCGTGCCGCCGAGCTGACGGTGCGGCACGGTTTCCACTATTTTGCCGTCGTTCGCGATCCCCGCCCCTTGATCGAGTACCATACGGAGTACCGGACCAAAGAACATGAAGCTGCCATGATGGACAGCATGCAAGTGGAACACCCTGCTTGGGGAACGATGCACATGACGATCCAATGCTTCGAGGACCCCCAGAACACCTCCGGCGTACCTCTGATCGATGCCAAGGCCCATCTTCCGAAGGGCCGCAGACCCAGGCACCCGTGAGTCTGCACCAAAAGGCCGCGCTTGTCCCTTCCGCTTCGTGCCTAGCCGCTCCCGCTGCTCCACGCCGCCTTTCTCATCTTGCCTTTCGCCGCTCCGGCCCGCACGGAGTCTTCCATTTCTCTACATCGCGGATTTGAGGACAAAAGCCACATAAGGTGGCTTCGGCTTCTGATCCTGAGGCTTGAGAGCCACGACGACCAGAGGAGCCGTCAAGGCCCCGACGACGCCCAGCCAACCAGCCGTCGCACGGCGCATTTTCATCGAATTTCCTTTCGCACATTGGGTTTCGACCTTCTCTCTGCCACAACCCCAATCCTATCGAAACCGCCACATCGCGGTCAATAAGGGGAATGCTTCATTGGAGACGACAGCCGAAGGCTTTTGCACCCTATCCCCCGCTTCGTATGCTCTTATTGGACACCGTATCAGGTGGAGATGCGCCTCTCCACGGCAACAAAAGGGTAGAAACATGAAAGTCAGATGCGGGTTTACTTTGGTCGAGATTCTCGTGGTTATAACGATCCTCGGCGTTCTGGCCGCCATCGTTATTCCCCAGTACTGCTCCAGTAAGAATGAGGCTCAAGTCGCGTGTCTTTGCAGCAATCTGCACGTGGTTCGCAAGCAGATCGAGTTGTACAAGATCCACCACAACGGTGCGTGGCCGGCGGCGGTGGGGGAAATGAGCACCGATTTCGCACGCCGGATGATCGCGAAGACGGATGGTTCCGGCGCCGAAGGCGCCCAGTTCGGTCCCTATCTGGGGCGTGTGCCGGTCAACGACTTCAACAACCGCTGCACGGTTCGCGTGGGAGGTGCGGTCGCCGGCGCCAACACGGATGGCTGGCGATTCGACCCGCTGACCGGTGAATTCCAGGCGGACGACAACTTCGACGGGAATCGCGACGGCGTGCCCGATCACGTCCACCTCTGATACAGACCGTCTGTGGGAATGCTGCTGTCTCCCCGCCCTTGGGGCCGAGGCGATAATCCGCTCCCTGCGCATTGACAGGTCGTGACTTTTTCGGTAGGCTTATCGAGAGGACGGTGGTTGGCAGGCTTCACCTGTCGCAGGGAAGGAAGTCACAACGGGCGGTCTCATTTTTGGAGGAAGGAGAACATGAGGTATCGAACGGTATTATGTCTGAGCGTCTGTCTGTGCCTGGCCGGCGTGTTGCAGGCCGACACGCGGTGGACCGGCGCCAAGAGCAACCTGTGGAGCGATCCGGCGAACTGGACGAATGGCTTGCCGAATGCCGATGGAAAGGCGATCTTTGCCTCGTCCACCGTCCCCATGTGCATCCTGGACAGCGCCGGGGCGCAAGCCAAACAGCTCGCCGTAGGCGACAACAGCGGCGGCAGCCTGAAACTGGTGGCCGGCAAGCTGACGGTGGGGGATTGGTCGATCATCGGGTACGCCGCGACCAACGCCGGGCCCGAAGCGGGTCATCTGATCGTGGAAGGAGGCGAGTTGAACTGCCAGGCGCGTCTGTTCATCGGCTTCCAAGGCGAGGGCGATCTGACCGTGGACAATGACGGCCTCGTCAACGTCTACAATCAGGCCTCCGGCATCGGCCAAGAAAAGACCGGTAACGGCAGCCTCTACGTAAAGGGCGGCACGATCAATTTCTGGGCCGGCGGGGCAAGCCTGGCCCTGTACACCGGCAAAGCCCACGTCGACTTCAGTGGTGGCACGATGACGCTGACGGACACCCAGCAGAACCGCGACACGATCAATAGGGCTATCACCGACCGCATTATCACGGCGTACGACGGGGCCGGCAAGGTCATCGTCGATACGACGAGCACGGCGGGCCGGATCGTCATCACGGGCCTTCATCCCTTCCAGCCAGCTCCTGCGGATGGCGGTCGTGTCTCCGCCGGTTCCACGAAACTGAGCTGGACCCTGCCCGATCCGTGCCAGCCCGGAAAGCCGGTTCAGGTTGATGTCTACTTCGGTACCAGCCCGGACTTCCCGGTGGGCGGCTCGGTTCAGACACCGCAGATCATCAAGCAGAAGAACGCCTCATCCGCCGTCGTGCAGACCAAGCCCAAGACCCGCTATTACTGGGCCGTGGATACCTACTTCGGAAATGCCGCGGACCCGGTATTCGGCCCGATCTTCTCGTTCGTCGCCGACAACCTCGTGCCCACCGTTGCGGCGGGCGACGATGTGGTTACCTGGCTAAAGGACGGGAGTGCCAGCGTCGCCCTGAACGCCACCGTCACCGACGATGGGTTCCTGACGCCTTACACCACGAAGTGGTCTGTCGTGAGCGAGCCGAGTCCGGGGATGGCCGTCCTGACGAACCCGAAGGCCCAGGACTCGGTCGTAACGCTCAAAGCCACCGGACAGTATGACCTCAAGCTCGAGGCGTACGATGGCGAATACACGGGCTCGGACACGATCACGATCAATGTCTATGCCAATAGCTGCGAAGCCGCCAAGTCGTTGCCGGGCTATCAGCCCCTGCCCGGCGATCTCAACGGCGACTGCGTGGTCAACGACGCGGACCTGGCGATTTTGCAGGCCCACTGGCTCCAGTGCAATGCCTTGGACTGCAACGATGTAAATCCCAAGAAATAGGCGTGGCGGCATCGTAAAGGGTGCATGACCGTCCTTGCAAGCCTCTGGGCGGAACGGCTGATGGATTTGTGCAGGGCAAAGGAAAAGGGGACATTCTACTTTTCCTCTTCTCCGAGGGAAAAGTAGAATGTCCCCTTTTCCGGTGGCGGTCTGTGCCGGGCCCAGACACAGGCGCAAGAACGGTCATACACCCCATCGTAAACCCGTGCTTGACATCGGCCGACGATCGTAGTAGACTCGGGCTTCTTTGGAAGATGGTATGCAGATGATGACGTATAGACAACTTGGGGCGGAAGTCGCGAGGGCGCCGGCGCTGCACATCGGCGGGATCGTGATAATTACTGGCGAGGGAAAGAAACTGCCCTGAGAGAGCTTACATCAGGTTGATAAGGAGCCTTCCAGAGCAGCAAGTTCTGGAAGGCTTTTTTGTTAGGAGCAGATGGAATGCAGACGGCGGCGACCATACGACCAGCGACCCGGCGGGATGTCCCGGCGATCGTCCCCCTGTGGGAGGAACTGATGGACTTCCATCAGGCGCGAGATCCGTTCTTCACGCGCTCCCACCATGGCAGCCGTATTTTCGCGCGGTTTGTCGAGGAGAATATCCGCAACGACGCGGCCTGCGTGTTGGTCGCCACCGTGGACGCGAAGATCGTGGGTTATTGCCAGGGCATCTTGGACCGGCATCCCCCTGCCCTGGCGGAATCAGACTTCGGCCAGATTCTCGACTTCGGTGTCACAGCCGAGTATCGCCGGACCGGCATCGGCGCGCAGATGTTCCAGGAACTGTGCGTGTGGTTCCGCCGGGAAGGGATTCGCCGGGTGGAGGTGCGACACTCGACGTGTAACGAGATCGGGGCCCGCTTCTGGCCAAAGATGGGCTTCCAGCCCTATCTTCAGACCCTGTTCCTGAAGCTGCCCTGAACCTCTACTATTTACGATTTACTATTTACGATTTACTATTTTCCATCTACGATTTGCCGACCACCAGCACGGCTTGTCCCGCCGGTGGGTCCAAATAGTAAATCGTAAATAGCAAGTAATGAATCCAAAGGGCCTTTGTCATGGCGGATGAGCAGAAACACAATTATCGCGACACATTGAACCTGCCAGAGACCAGCTTCTCGATGAAGGCGAACCTGGTGCAGCGCGAGCCTCAGATGCGCAAGCACTGGGCCCAGGAGAAGATCTACGAGAAGATTCGCGAAGCCCGCCAGGGTGCTCCCCTGTACACTCTGCACGACGGCCCGCCGTATGCCAACGGCGACATTCACATGGGTCACGTGATCAACAAGGTCCTCAAGGATTTCGTGGTCAAGTACAAGACGATGGCGGGCTTCAATGCGCCGTACATCCCCGGCTGGGACTGCCACGGACTGCCCATCGAGTCCAAGGTCGTGACCGATCTCGGCGAGAAGGCGAAGGAGATGCCCAAGGAGCAAATCCGGCGGGACTGCATGAAGTACGCCGGCAAGTACGTCAAGATCCAGGGCCGCCAATTCCAGGACCTGGGTGTCTTTGGCGATTTCGACGATCCGTATCTGACGTTCAAGCCTGCCTATGAGGCGGGAATTCTGGAGGTCTTCGCTGAGTTGGTGGGCAAGGGCCTCGTCTACAAACAACTCAAGCCGATTCATTGGTGCGTCGGGTGCGAGACCGCCCTAGCCGAGGCGGAGCTGGAGTACAAGGATGTCTCCTCGCCCAGTATCTTCGTCAACTTCCCCGCGACGGACGAGAGCGTCCGACGGCTGATCGAGATGGGTTTGGTGACCGACGAGCAGGCTCGGCAGGCGGTCGTCTGCTTCATGATCTGGACGACCACGCCGTGGACGCTGGCCGCCAACCTGGCCATCGCCGTACACCCCCATCTCGATTACACGACGATCAGCTATGAGAAGAACGGCCGCCAGTATGTCTCCGTCGTTGCCACGGAGCGCGTCAATGCTGTCGTCCACGCTGGCGGGCTCAAGGAAGGCGAGTATACGGTCGCCGGAAAGACGGTGCGGGGCAACGAGCTGGACGACCTGAGATACCGGCATCCGTTCGTCGAGAATAATCCGACGGACAAAGATGCCTACATGGTGATCCTGGCCGACTACGTGACGATTGAGGATGGCACCGGTCTGGTGCACACGGCGCCCGGGCACGGGCTCGAAGACTACATGTCGGGCCAGATGTACGGCCTGGCGGTGTACTCGCCGGTCCAGGATGACGGCAGGTACGACGACACCGTGCCCCAGTGGCTGCGCGGCCGCTGCGTCATGGACGTGGAGAAGGACGTCAACGGCTGGCTCCAGGAGCACGGCTGGCTGTTCGCCCAAGGCCAAATCACGCACAGCTATCCGCACTGCTGGCGCAGCCGGGACCCCGTGATCTTCCGCGCGACCGAGCAATGGTTCATCGGCGTGGACAAGGAGTTGCCCGACACGGGCAAGACCCTGCGTCAGATGGCGATGGAGAGCGTGGACCGCGTGCAGTGGATTCCCTCGTGGGGCCAGAAACGGATCGCGGGCATGCTCGAATCCCGGCCGGACTGGTGCATCAGCCGTCAGCGTAGTTGGGGTCTGCCAATCCCGGTCTTCACCATGCCCGATGGGCGACCGCTGCTGACGAGAGAATCCGTGCTCGCCGTGTCCAAGCACGTGGCCCAGCATGGCTCGGATAGCTGGTTCACCCACTCGTCCCGGCAGATCCTCGGCGACGACTTCAAGCTGCCCGAAGGCTTCAATCTTGATGAGCTGCAGAAAGAAGAGAACATCTTCGATGTGTGGTTCGAGTCCGGCTGTAGCTGGTACAGCGTCTGCGCCAAGAGAGAGCACTGGCCCGTGCCGGTGGACCTGTACCTGGAAGGCTCGGACCAGCATCGCGGGTGGTTCCAGCTCTCGCTGTTGCCGGCGCTGGGGGCCATCGGCTCGGCCCCGTTCCAGAGCGTGCTGACCCACGGCTTCACCGTGGATGAGAAAGGGATGAAGCAGTCCAAGTCCCTGGGCAACTACGTCAACGCCCAGGACGAGGTCACCAGATACGGCGCGGACATCCTGCGGTTGTGGGTCGCCAGCGTCAACTACCAGGAAGACGTCCGGTGCACCGATGAGCTGATCGGCCGCTCGCAGGACGCCTACCGCAAGATCCGAAACACGCTGCGCTACCTGCTGAGCAATATCAACGACTTCGATCCGACGAAGAACGCCGTACCGTACGAGCAGATGTATGAGATCGACCAATGGGCGATGCAGGAGTTGCAGAAGCTGATTGCCGAGGTGACCGAAGCCTATGAAGGCTTCGTCTTCCATCGGGTCTTCTCACTCCTGTACAACTTCTGTACGGTCCAGATGAGCAGCGTTTACATGGATGTGCTGAAGGACCGTATGTACTGCGACGCCGCCGACAGTCCGTCACGCCGCAGCGGCCAGACGGCGATGTACCACGTGCTCAGCGATCTGGTCCGCCTGCTGGCGCCAATCCTGGTGCACACGATGGAAGAGGCCTGGGCCGCCCTGACCGGCAAGCCCGAGGACTGCGCCAGCGTTCACCTGGCCCACCTGCCGAAAGTCGATCCGTCTATCGACTACGCCGACCAAGTGGCCAAGTGGACGGAATTGATGAGCCTGCGCGATGAGGCCCTGCGCGTGCTCGAAGGTCTGCGGCGGGACAAGGTCATCGCCAGCAACCAGGAAGCCTCCATCACGATGCACTGCACCCCCGACGATGCCGCCGCACTGAAGGAGTTCGGCCTGGAGCAATTCGCCGCCCTGTGTATCGTCAGCGAAGTCAAGCTGGAGGAAGGCACGGCGCAAACAACGGTTACGGCCGAGAAAAGCCCGTACCCGAAGTGTCAGCGGTGCTGGAACTACTGGCCTAGCGTGGGGACCGACCCCGAGTACCCGGATATTTGCGAGCGGTGTGCCACGGTTGTTCGCAACGTCGAGCACAAGGGTGCCTGAAGTCACCTGCCGTTTGTCATCCTGAACGTAGCGTAGCAGAGTGAAGGATCTGGCCCGCGAATGACGAGGACCGTCAATCTGTAGGGTGGGTTCTTAACCCACGCGTCAAATGCGCATTGACCGAGGGAACGCGTGGGTTAAGAACCCACCCTACGAGCTGACCGGCCCAGCGCTGTTGATCCAGGTGCCTTCCGACCTTGCCACCATGTTGGCGTGGTCAAAGTGCTACCGCCTCCGGCCCTCAGCCCGTAATTGCTCGATGGTTTTGGCGTAGACCTCGTCGAGCGTGATGTTCTGGATGCTGTGCAGGCGGTTGCGGCTGCGGTTAGCAAGCCCCCGATCGGAGACATCGCGGGCCACGATGCACTGCGGCCGACCGTAGGGGCCAACCCGCAGCGGATTCGACCAACTGAACATCATCACCAGGGGCCGGCCCAGAGCACTGGCAATGTGGCCGGGGCCGGTGTCATTGCTCACGACCAATTTTGCCCTCCGCAGCACCTCCACCAGCATCGGCAAAGACGTCTGACCCGCGAGATTGATCGGCGGATGTTTGGCCAAGCTTCGGATTCTCTCGATCATCGCGCTCTCAGACCTGCCGCCGGTAGCCGCGACGGTGAGGCCGTGCGCGGATGCGAGCCGGTCTACGAGAGCGGCGAACCGCTCCGGCGGCCAGCATTTGCTCGCCTGGGCTGAGCCGGGGATGACAATGGCGTAGCGGTCACGGTCCACCTTGTGACTCGACAGCAAATCCAAGGCGACGGCTCTTGCCTCCGGCTTTTCCGGCAATACGAACTCGGCCCGAAGGTCCGACGCTCCCAGCGCTGCGACCAGCTTGAGATAGTAATCCACCACATGGATCCATGCGAGCCGGGGCGGGATTGAGGTCGTGTAGAACAGGTGCGCCATCTCTCTCCAGCGCGGACCAAACCGCTGGCGGCAGCCGGAAAGCCAGCTCAAGAGGCCGGTTCGGAAGAGCCCCTGCAAGTCCAGCACCACGTCGAATCGGCTCTGTCGCAGCCTGGAAATGAGACACAGCAGATCGCGACCAGCCGTCGGGCTGTACCAAGCCTTGGCATGGAGCTTGCGATCAAAGAGGATGATCTCATCGAGGTGCGGATGTCCCTCGAGCAAGGGTGCAAACTCGGGACGGATCAGCCAACTGATCCGTGCCTGCGGAAAGCTCCGGCGCAGCGCCGACAAAGCCGGCAGAGCCATCACCACATCGCCCAACGAGGAGGGCTTGATCAGGAGAATCTTCTCATAGGATCCAACCATAGCATTTACGACTTAAGATTTGCGCTTTAAGATGTACGATGCACAGTGGCAGGCGCGCCAAATGGTAAATCGTAAATAGTAAATAGTCAATGGCTATGGGGAAATACGTATACGATTGGCCTCGGCCGATGGTGACGGCGGATGCGGCAGTCTTTGCGTTCCTCGACGGCAAGCCGAAGCTTCTGTTGGTTCAGCGCAAACATGAGCCTTATCAGGGCTACTGGGCCCTGCCAGGCGGATTTGTCGAGATCGAGGAAGATTTGCCGGAAGCGGCGGCCCGTGAACTAGCCGAGGAGACCGGATTGAAGAACGTCCCTCTGGACCAGCTCCACACCTTCGGCAAACCCGGCCGGGATCCGCGCGGACGAACCATCACGGTGGTCTACTTTGGCATCGCCGGAAAGGACTGGCAACAGGTCAGGGCGGCCGATGATGCGGCGGAAGTCCAGTGGTTCGATATCCAGAGCCTGCCCCAAATGGCTTTCGATCACAACGAGATTGCACGATGTGCAATCAAACGTCTCAAGCTGTCAAAAACGCACGAGAATTCTCCCCGTTGAGAGGAATCAAGCGTCAGCTTCCGCTCGCTTCCTGGACCTGCTCGTTGAACGCTTTCAATTGGGTCTCGATGGCGTGCAGGGCCCATTCGATGTAGTGCAGGCTGTGGGCGGGCTGATGATGCCGCTCGATCATGAGCCCGTGGCGGACCGTGTCCAGGAACCGACGGATCGTGCGTTCGCCCACCGGCGTGGGGCGGTTTGCCCACTCCTTCAACTGTCGGTAGTGGTGGTGCAGGCGTGGATTCTGTTGCATTTGCTCCGCCGAGAGGTAGTCTCCCGGATTGTAGGCCAGTTGCAGTCCCTTGAGGCCCAGGATCAACGGCTCGTAGGGCGCCTGCCGGTCCAAGCGGATGAATTTGTACTGCTGGATATGGGTGGTCGCCTGCGCCGGCGGCCGGTCGGCAATCTCGTCCCCCCCGAGGTACCAATTGCGCCGGCTGGTGCGGGCAAAAACGAACTCCTCGCCGTAAGTCTTCTGCATGATCTCCCGCCGCCCCATGCGCGAGAGCCACAGACCGTGCGGACCGCCGGGCTCCAGCCCCCCGCCCATGGCCAGCAAGCAGCGGACGAAACCCACAGGCAGGATCTTTTGCTTGCCGATCTGGTTCTTTCGCAATTGGAACGACAGATGCAGGCTATGGGGATGAACCTGGTAGAAGCTGACGATCTCGTGGATCAACTGGCTCAGGAGCCACGGATCGCTGGTGGCGGGCCGGGAAAGCTCGCCGGCGATGCTCAGCCGGCCCGGCGCCATCTCAAAGAAACCCTGGCGACGCGGCCGGTCCGTATAGCCGCTGTGATCGTCGATGTAGCCGCCGAGTTTCCAGCAGAGCACGTCCAAGTGGAAATCGTAGAAGTACTTGAACCCATCATAGATGGCGTCGTGGGCCTGCGTGGCACTCCGCAACGGCTCGACCGCGGCGGCGCCGACGTTGCTCAACTCCAACTCGCATCCGAGTGGGACCAGTCCCGGCTGCAGATTGGCACGAATGCGGTTGAGATAGTCCTCCGCCACGCGCGGATCGAAGATGCTCCTGACGGCGCGCACGGCGTACTTCACATAATCGATCAAATCGGCGCCTTCGCCTTCTCTCAGGACGAGATTATCGAGGGGGATCGTCTTCAGACCGTTCTCAATGATCGGCTCGACCACGCTGCGGTTGGCGGTCATCATCCGCAGGGAAGCCAGCAGGCTGACCGAGCGGGCAAAGTACCGCTCGCTGGGCCGCATGTGCTCCAACTCGAAACGGTAGCGCGCCTGCAACTGCTCGTCAAACTGGTTCAAGAGCACCTGCCGCAGGATCAACGCCAGGTAGTTCCGAGCATAGGGTTGGGCCTGCGCCTCGCGGCACACGGGCTTGATGCTCGGTCGAGGCCGGTTCAACTCACGCTCGATAAAGTAATCGCTGATGGCGTCGCGATGGTAGTGGCTCATCACGAGGTCCCGCTCCGTCGTCGCGAGCATCTCCCGGTCGGCTTCGCGCTCGACCTCGGCATCCTCCGTGTCCTCGCCCGGGCGGGTGCGCTTCTTCAGGAATTGCCGGATCCGCTTGCGCAGCCAGAGCTCGTGGATGAGATTGACGTGGAAGCGGTCGCCGAAGTGCTTGCGCATGGCTTCGGCGGTGACGAGATAGGCCTGCGCGTCGACGACGCCGTGACCCGTGTGGACCTGGACCGTCTCCCTCTGGTACCGTTTGCCCTCGTAGCGGTCGATTTCGGTCATGGCCGCGGCCGAGAGGCCATGAATCACGAGCCCCTCGATTCGCGCCGGCGGCGCCGGCACCGCGTAGTAGTAGACGTTGTCGGGACTCACCCGGCGGTAGTGCGGCAGGAACGCCAATTCCGCAAAGAGAGTCTTGTCGTCGACGCGCGAGGGTTTGAGCGAGAAGGCATAGCCGCTCACCGATTGGAAGATCCGGCTGTCCCGCAGCGAGCCATAGATGAAGAGATTGACGTTGGCAACCATGCCCTACCACTTCTTTCGCAGTTGGAGCCGGTCGATCTCCACTTTGTACTGCTCGATCCGCTCGCGGAAGGACTGGGCCGATTTCGCGTCGTTGGTCGCCTTGGCGATCTGCTCCAGGCGCGCCATCGCCAGCCGGGCCGAGTGCAAGCGGAAGTTGTACCCATCCTGGTGCGCGTAGCCCGCCTTGTTCTCCTCGAAGTCCTTGACATACTCCTGGCAGACCTGGTCGATCCGAGGCCGCAAGTCGGAAAATTGCAGAGCGTAGAATAACAGATCGATCATGGGCGCCGGCGAGGGATCCGCCTTGACCGCCTTGGCCAGACGCTCGACCCCTTCTTTCTTCCTGGCCGTATCCCCAAACAGAAGGTTATGGCCTATGGTCAGATCGGCCAGGTATTCGTTCGGGTACTTGGTCTTTCCTGTGAACATCCCCTGATACAGGGCCGCCCCCTTGGGGGACGTCACGTCGACGAAGAGCTTCTGCTTGTCGTCGACGTACACGGTCCGCCACTCGGGGCTGTGCTCCAATCCACGTGTAAGGGGTTTATCGAATTGGAGGTCGGGCATCAGAACGACCCACACGGACTGTTTCCGGAGCCGGTCGCTGACCCAGGCACCGATTTGAGTGTAGTCCTTGTCGGTAAGGTCCCGGCCCGCCCGGGCCGCCGCAAACGGCAGCGGGCCGCCGGAGGCAATGTCCGACCAGAGATCGAAGGCGGACACGTCGTAGGCCGCCTGGGCCCGCCCATCCATGAACAACTGCAGTGGAATCCGCCCCGTCTCGGGGTCCGGCTCCTGGCCCCACGCGATGAACCCGCCTTCGGTCCAGTAGTTGTACATCTTGCCGCTCAGGTGGTTCAGACGCAGGAATTCGCAGGCCTCGAACGGCTTGGAATACGAGGCCGTCATGCGCATGAAAACCGATTTGTACTTGGCGTCGAGCGGCCAGGGATCGAGGTAGACGTCCTTGAAGGTCAGGCCCCACAGGAGAGCGAACCCGGCCACGACCACCGCCGAGACGATCACCGCGATCTGTCGCTGCCGTGCCGGCACTGGTGGCACCTCGAATCGGCCCGTGCGGGACAGTTGCACCGTCGCCGCGATGACCCGGACCGCCTGATCCACAAGCAACGCGATTACGGGGCAGGCGGCGAACCCGGCGATGGGGATAAAACGCCGCGACCGAATCGCCATGTAGATCGTCATCGCGGCGATAATCAGCAACCCGAGGTCGATCTTCGGCCAGACGTGCTGGACCGGGGTGACCTTGGTCCGTTTGCCAACGGGACGGTTGGCCGCCCGCGACGCCCGGACCAGAACGATGGTCCATGCGACCAGGACGAGCCAGCCCAGGATATACATGATCAGGAAGGGCACGGCCGTGCCGACCGGGTTGGTCCAGTCGAAGGCCCGATGCCATTCGTGCACGTTGCGCCACCGCTCGGCGTGCTTACTGATCGAGATGACGAACGTATGGGTCAGATTCGTCAGGTGGAAGGGGTTGAAGACGACCATCGCCACAAACGCCACGGCACCGGCAGCCATCGTGTGGAGGATGCCCCGGATATCCATCACCCGGACGACTTTCTCTTTCAGGAACAGCACAACCGCGCCCAAGACCATCGCAAAAGAGAAGATGCCGATGTACGAGAGACGCGACAGAGCAATGAATTCCTCGAGATCCTGGACCTCGTCCGATCGGAGCCGGCCCGCCGCCAGCGGCAGGGTGGGAAAGAACCGGGGCAAGACCAGTAAAAACAACACGCACGATATGGCGACATGATAGGCGACGACGGCCCCGTCGCTGACCTTGCGGCTGTACGACAGGGCAATGCTCCCTGCTGCCACGAGGATCGTCAGGTAGAACAGGATGTCCTGCCCCACTCCGACGGGTGTCAGATGCTCATGGTGGGTGAATCGATTGCCTATCGTCCAGAGCACGAGCCACAATAGAATGCTGTACGTCGCGAGCGTCCACCGCCGCGACAGGTGCATGAGGGCGTGCCAAACCACGAAAGGAACGAGCACCAGAAAGGCATAGACGTAGCCCCCGTGCACGTTCGACCAGACGATCACCACCGGGACCAGGAGCCAGACATACACAGCTTTCCGGTAGCTCGCCAAGGCCAGGATGAGCATCAAGACGGCGACGAGCAGATTAGAAAAACCTGCCGGCCGGATGTCGAAGAATGAACGACCGATAACCATCGCGAAGCAGACGGAAATGGCCGCCAGGGCCGGATGTACGCCGTAGAGCCGCGCCGTGTAGTACAAGGCCACCGCCGCCAGGATATAGATGCCGAATTTCCACAGGACCAGGGCGTCGTAGTAAGGCTCAGTCTGGGAGCCGAGAGTCGTGGTGAGCTTGTAGAAAATCACGTGCGTCAACCAGTTCTGGTTGACCCAGCCGGTGGGGTGCCAGCGCTGGACGGTCTCCAGGCCGACCTTGTTGGTGATCCACTGGGCCCAGCCGGGCCACGTTTTGACCTCTTCCGGTGTCGGTCCGGCCTTGTGAGAATTGGCACTGAACGGCTCGACCGTGTTGACACCGTGATTGACGAAATGCCGTCCGCAGGCCATCGCCACCCAGGTATCGCCGGCGGCGACCATGCGGGTGCAGCCGTAAAAGGTGAAGACCAACATCGCCGCCCAGCCGATAAGGATCGGCCAGCCGGCCAATGCCCTCCGGCCTCCCTGCCCAGGCGATACATCTGTCATAAGGTCAGTGTTTTTCTGCTCGATGGGAAAACCTCATGTCATCCGGCGATCATTAGAATCTGGAAAGAGTACGGCTTTGTGCATATTTCGTCAACAGTTTGTTCCTTGTTCACAATTCCTTCCGGCAAAGGGGTAATTGAGGTGCCCTGCCGCCACCATTTCCCAAGGGTGGCGCTGCTCAGTAAAGGCCGTTGCTGTCAAGGGCGTTGATGTCCGGCGGACGCACACTATTGTAGTCGGCCGCCAGTACCCGGCCCAGACCGCCATTGGCGTCGGCGGAGGGGCTCACGGCTGGTCCCGGCGGGGCGCGAAACCAGACAACGCCGCAGAGCAGCAGGACCGTGGCGGCGATACCCGCCCAACTCGTCGGTCCGGGCCACCGCCACACGCGCCGCGGCGAAGCCTCTCGCGCGACCTGAGGAGGGACGGCAGCCAATAGTCTCTCTTTCAGCCCCCTCGGGGGCTCGACGGCAGACAAGGCCTGCAACTGTTGCTTCACCCAGTCCAGGGAGAACTCATTCCGTTGCTCTCTCGAATCCACGTTCATGGCTCTGCCTTTCCAATAACTCGCGTCCTCAGTCTCTCCAAGGCATGGTGCGTCACCCATTTGAGGGTCCCGGCGTTCTTGTGCAGGACTTGGGCCATCTCGCGATAGCTCAGGCCGTCCAAATAATGAAGCAGGAGGACCGCCCGGTCCTCGCTATCCAACTCCTCCATCCCCCGATACATCCGGACCAAGTGCTCGTCGGTCATGATCCGGGACAGAGGGTCGGTCGCCTCACTCGAACCGTTTTCCGTTAACCGGTCGGCCACAGATTCATAACGCTTGCGCCGCCGCTGCGCATCGAGAAACAGGTTGTACGCAATCCGGCGCAGCCACGTCTTGACGCTCGCTTCGCCCCGAAAGCCCTGGATCGCCGCCCAGGCGGACGCAAAGACTTCTTGCGTCATGTCTTCCGCCACGCTCGCATCCCGCGTCAGAAACAGCAGGAGGCGGTAGATGGAGGCATAATGGGCATCAAGAATGTCCTCATACGCCTCGCGCCGGCCCTCGCGCAGGGCTCTGAGAATCCTCCGTTCGGATCTACCGCGCACGCATATCTCCACGACCAAAACCAACCCCGGGCCCGCCGACAACGCCCTATTTTGTCCTACAGACGTCCCCCAAGACAAGGTGTTGGCGCATTCATGGGGTCAGAGCTTGTCATTCACGGCGCATTCATGGGGTCAGAGCTTGATTAGTGATTAAGCGTCCGATCCTTTTGATCGAGGTAGCTCTCCATCTCGGCCAAGGTCCGCCGGTACGCGGACCGGTTTGCCTCCACGTTTCGGATGGAGCGACTCACGCTCGACACACTGGCAAAGCCCAGTGCCGCCGCGATTTCGGTACAACTGTACCCGTAGCGGCAGCGGCACAAATATGCGGCGACAGCCCGGCTGCCGCTGTTGCTGCGACGACCGACGGTCCACCGCTCCGATTCCGAGCCAGACCGAGTCAACAAGACCGCGACGACCGCGTCCAGTGGCGGCCGCAACCGCAGCCGATCCAGCGTTGGCGTCGCTCTATCAGGGGCGCGCTCGCTCAACATGCTTTTGACCCGCTTCACAAAGCTCTCCGAACCCACGATCAGACCCTCCACGGCAGCGGCGAACGGAGAGACAATCGGCTCCTCCGCGACACCCTCCAGAAACTGAGCGTATCGGCGGCGCCGCGTCGCGTCGTCACCGGGACCAAAGTCCAGCAGCACACGCTCATAGGTGACCCAATCCAGAGCCTTGCTGGCCCGAACATAGCCGGGGCAACTGCTCCACAGGTACTCGTCCGGACGCTTGACAAGCGAGGCCCGAACCGGATTGAGGTGAATGTACCGGCTGACCGCCTGAAAATAGCCTTGCTCGTCGATCAGGTGTGCCTTGAACCGGCCTTGAAACAGATGCCCGGCCCGTCCAATCCGCCGATTGAAGTAGCCGGTGTAGCTGCCGTTGAGGTACTGCATGCCCGCCGAGAGATTCGGCTCCGGCGTCTCCACGAACAAGTGCTCGTGATTGTCCATCAAGACGAAGGCATGGAGCCGCCATCCGTAGGTTCCCACCGTCCTTCGCAGCCAACCCAGACGCTTGTGCCGATCCACGTCGTCGGTCACGATAGGGCGCTGCTCGTTGCCACGCGATATCACGTGATACAGCGCCCCCGCATATTCAATTCGAAGCGGCCTGGCCATGAGAGAATAGCATAGCCGACGCGTGATCCCGATGCAAGCCTAATCACTAATCAAGCTCTGACCCCAGGGCTCCCACGATGAAGCCTGTGCCCTGCTGAAGGGGCAGTACTCAATCATCCATCATCAATAATCAACCGGCACTGAGCCACTTCTCCATGCGGTCGAGGCCTTTTGTGATCTGCTGCATGGAGGTCGCGAAACTCAGGCGGACGTTTTTGTCGCATCCAAACGGTAAACCCGGGACGACACCGACGTTGGCTTGCTCCAGGAGGGCCTTGGCGAAGTCCATGCTGCCGGTGATCTTCATGCCGCCGATGGTCCGGCTGTAGTGAGACGACACGTCGGGGAAGCAGTAGAAGGCGCCCGTCGGCTCGATGCACTCGACGCCCTTCATCGCCCGCAGACGATCGGTCATGTAGCGGGCCCGCTTCTCGAACTCGACCCGCATCTTCTCGATCGCCTCGGCGGATTGGGGGCCCATGGCCGCGATCGCGGCGTACTGGGCGAAGGTCACCGGGTTGGAGGTCATGTGGTCCTGCAGCCGGGACATGGCCTTGATTACGTCGAGGGGCCCTGCCGTGTAGCCCAGCCGCCAGCCGGTCATCGAGTAGGTCTTGCTCAGGCCGTTGAGGGTCAGGGTGCGGTTGAACGCGTCCTCGCTCAGGGCCGCGAAGCTGATGAATTTCGTGTCGCCGTAGATGAGCTTCTCGTAGATCTCGTCCGACATCACACAGACGTTCGTGCCCTCGATGGCCTTGGCGAGGGCCCGCAGTTCGTCCGGCGTGTAGGTGAAGCCGCCCGGGTTGTTGGGCGAGTTGAGGATCAGCATGGCGGTCTTGGGCGTGATCGCCGTCTTCAACTGAGCGGGGGTGATCTTGTAGCTATTCTTGCTGTCCGTCTCCAGGATCTTCACGGTCGCGCCAGCCAGCCCCGCCGCCTCCGGGTAAGTCACCCAGTACGGAGCGGGCAGAAGGAGTTCATCGCCGGGATCGAGCACCGCCTGCATCGCCTCGTAGACCGAGTGCTTGCCACCGATGTTGACGACGATCTGCTCGGGCGTGTACTTCAGGCCGTTCTCCGTCTCCAGTTTCTTGGCGATGGCCGCCTTCAGTTCGGGAATGCCGGAGGCCGGCGTGTACTTCGTCTTGCCCTCCTTCAGGGCCTTGATCGCGGCCTCTTTGATATACTCCGGCGTATCGAAATCGGGTTCCCCGGCCCCGAACCCGACGACATCGATGCCCTGGGCTTTCAATTCTTTGGCCCGGTTCGTCACGGCGAGGGTCGCGGACGGCGCTACTCGTTTCGCTCTCTGGCTGATCTTCATCTGGCGCGCACCTTCTTAAAGGAGTTTTTCAAGTTGGAAGTGTGAAGTCTCAAGCGAAGACTTCAAACATGCCACATCACACTCGTAAAGACCTTCTCACGGTTGCGGATTATTTACGGGAAACCTGCGGCCGGGTCAAGACAATTCAGCTGAGCGGTGCGTGGTACGCACCCTACAGATGATGCATGGTCCGCCGCGCGTAGGGTGCGTACCACGCACCGTCTTGATGCGATAGGAGTGCTCCATGGGCGAACATGCGATTGCCCTGCGTCCTCATTTCCCATCCTTGTCGTACGCGAACCCTCGTGATAGCATGGATACGATGACCATTTGGAGTGAATCGCATATAATCCTTTGCCGATGGATTACCTAGCGATTGGGACTCCTCCCACGCCATGAACGGCGTTGGGAGGGCCTTTTGAGAAGGTGCAGGACAACATGACCGATAATGCTCCGCTGCCGCAACGTGTTACGCACGTCAAGGTCGAGGACCGGGACATATACCTCGTGGGTACGGCCCACATCTCCAAGGAAAGCGTTGAGGATGTCCACACGACGATTGAGCAGGTCCGGCCGGACGCGATTTGCGTTGAGCTGTGCAAAGCCCGCCATCAGGCGATGACCCAAGCCGACAACTGGCGCAAGATGGACATCTTCAAGATTATCCGCCAGAAGAAGGCGGCCTTCCTGCTGGCCCAGCTCATTATGAGTTCCTTCTACCGCCGGCTCGGCGAGAAGCTGGGCGTCCAGCCCGGGGCTGAGATGCTCGAGGGCATCCACATGGCCGAGCAGACCGGGGCCACGCTCGTCCTGGCCGACCGCGACATTGATGTCACGCTCAAGCGGGTCTGGGGCTATCTGGGCTTCTGGAGCAAGCTCAAGCTTGCCATGCAGCTCATGATGAGCATCTTCCTCACCGAGAAGATCGACACCGACATGATCGAGCAGCTCAAGAAGCAGGACCAGCTTGAGGCGATCATGACCGAATTCGCCCACAATTTTCCTGAGATCAAGAGACGCCTGATCGACGAGCGGGATACGTTCCTGGCCCAGAAGATCCGCACCGCTCCAGGCAAAAGCGTCGTCGCCGTCATCGGCGCGGGCCACGTGGACGGAATCACGAGCCAGATCCAACAGGACCAGCCTCTCGATGAGTTGATGAAGCTGCCGCCCAAGTCGATCTGGCCGACTGTTTTCGGGTGGGGCCTGCCCCTACTGATCGTGGCCCTGATCGCCTACGGCTTCACGCAAGGCACAACCCACGGCATCCAGAACGTCTACATCTGGGTCCTCCTCACAGGCAGCCTCGCCAGTATTGGGGCCGCGTTGGCCTTCGCCCATCCGCTGACGATCCTGTCGGCCTTTCTCGCCGCCCCGATCACGACGCTCCATCCGCTCTTGGCAGCGGGCTGGGTCGCCGGGCTCGTCCAAGCCTTCGTCAAGCGGCCCAAGGTCAGCGACCTCGAAGACCTGCCGGAGGCAATCAGCACGGTCAAGGGCTTCTGGACCAACCCGGTGACGCGCATCCTCCTGATTATCGTCTTATCCAACATCGGCGCCTCGATCGGTGTCTTCATCGCCGGCCCCTGGATCGCCGCCCGCTCAGTCTGACGGCGACCGCGGCCATGCAGACAAAAACGCTCAAGAGTGATCTGCTTCTGCTCATCGCGGCGTTCATCTGGGGCACGACGTTTGTCGCCCAGCGCAAGGGAATGGTCTACGTCGGCCCTATGACGTACAACGCGATTCGCTTCGCCCTGGGTGCCTTGACGCTGCTGCCGCTGATCCTGATGCTTCGAACCGGTCACGACACGAGCGGCCAAAATCGCAGCTTTCGCTTCTTGTTGTGGGGAGGGACTCTGGCCGGTTTGGCTCTGTTTGGTGGTGCATCGATGCAGCAGATGGGGCTGCTCGACACCACCGCGGGAAAGGCCAGTTTCATCACGAGCCTCTACGTGGTGCTCGTCCCCATAGCGGGTCTATTCCTCGGGCAGCGGTGCGGCCTGTCCATCTGGGTGGGGGCCATCCTGGCGCTGGCCGGCTTGTACCTGCTGACCATCACAGGGTCCTTCACCATCGGTCGGGGCGATCTGTTCATCTTCATTGGGGCCTTCTTCTGGACCATCCACGTGTATTTGATCGGCTATCTCGCCCAGCGTGCCAATCCGCTGTGCATCGCCTGCCTTCAGTTTCTTGTTTGTTCGGTCCTGAGCTTCCTGGCGGCGGTTTCATTCGAGGAAATCGCCCTACCCGCCATCCGCGCGGCCACCATCCCCATCCTCTACGGCGGCATCCTCTCGGCCGGCGTCGCCTTCACGCTCCAGGTCGTCTGCCAGCGAACCTCCCCACCCGCCCACGCCGCGATTGTCATGAGCTTGGAGACGGTCTTTGCCGTTTTGTCCGGCTACGTGATGCTCCACGAACGCCTCGCCCCCCGTGACATCGCCGGCTGCATCCTGATGTTCGCCGGCCTCCTGGTCGTCCAACTCCCGCCCCTGCTCAGTTCCCCTGCCCACCCCGACGCCGGACCCGAGAGCACCACACCAGACTCGCAACGGCCCTGACCAGTCAGGATGGCAGGTACATCTCTCGTAGGACAATCGCCGGTCGATTTTTTGCCACTCCGCCCACCTGCGAAACCGGCGTCGCGTGTTAATCATCCATGGTTAGTGAACATCCTAGCTACGGCTTGCGACCTACCGCCCGTTATCCTTTCCGCTCTGTGTCCTCGGTGCTCTCTGGGGCAAGAAAAGAATCACATCCACATGCCTACACGAGCGTAGGCATGGCACCCCGCCTTGGGGGCGAAGCACTCTCTCCCTTTCTTATGGCCCTCCGGGGTTCGCGGTTTCCCGTTGACATGCGCGGGATTGTCCGGTATAGTGCCGTAAATTGTGCTTCAAGGAAGAACGACGGCAACAAGATTGCCTCCCAGATTGTTTCTGTGCAGGTGTTATTCTGGTTATTCTGGTTATTCTGGGGACGCTTTGCTTATCTCGATCTCGAATCTCTGCTATATCTCGCTACTCATCTCCGGCTATTCGCTGCGTTGAAGGTGTGTACTTCAGCAGATCGAAACGACTCTTGAAAGGAGGACAAATGAAGATGAAACAGACAATGGTGAGAAGGGGTGCCTTGAATCTGGCCGCGCTGATGCTTTTGGTCGGCGTCCCAGCACGTACGTATGGTGCGACTGCTATATCCTCTGTCCCGTACGCTATCACCAGTTCGGGGTCGTATTACCTTGCCAAGGATCTCCGAACAACGGTGGCCGACCAGAATGCGATTACCGTCGAAGCTAACGATGTCACGATTGACTTGATGGGCTATAGCCTCATTGGTTATGGTTCCGGCGCCGGCTCCGGGATCGTCATGCAGGCCCGTGAGAACGTTGAAGTACGCAATGGTTCCGTCCAACGGTTTGGCGGCTATGGCATCTTTGAGGCCAAATTCTGGAGCGAGGAGAGTCCGACTTGCGGTTACGGTCACCGCGTGATCGGCGTCCGAACGCTCTACAATGGAAGCTATGGCATTGACCTCGAGGGCTATAACCATCTGGTGAAGGATTGCACCGCCATGCAAAATGGAAAGGACGGCATCTACATAGGCCACAGCTCCATGGCCAGCGGCAATGTAAGTAATGCAAATGGCAACGACGGCATTGGGCTGGGCGACGGGTGTCTCGTGTTCAACAATGTCGTTGCGTTCAATACCTACTATGGCATCTGGAGCTGGGACGGGTGCACGGTGTCGGACAATACGTCTTACAGCAACAAGTACGGCATATACGTTGAAGGAACGGGCGCCTGGATCAAAGGCAATACCGTCAGAGGTTGTGAATTGGCCAATATCTACGTCAAAGGTACCAAGAACGCGATGGAGGGCAACCTGGTAACAGGCTCCACCGGCGGCAGCGGCATCTATTTTGAGACAAGTGGCAACTTCTATTCCAATAATCGTGCCTCGGGAAACAAAACGAACTACAGCGGACCCGGCAAACCCACTGGGGCTCCAGGCGACGGCGGCGGAAATGTCGGATTCTGAGAATCTGGAATTCCGGGGAGATTCCGTGAATTCTGGGAATGCTATACGCATTTCGCCGGCGAATCGAGTGCGCTGTCCCCCGATTACCGCCTCATCAACTCGTGTGAATCTCGGATTAGCCTACGCCAAAACGAGCCATGCCAATCCCTGCGCATTCGCCCAGCTTCCACGCGTTCTGGGCAGAGATCCATAGGGTTTTTCTGTAAAAGCTCTTGACCTTGCCCAAGAACCAGAACCGATCAGAAAAGAAGAAGGCAAGAGTGACAAGCGAAAAGGATCGAGTCAGAATCTGCGGAAATCGGCGTGGACCCTCGCCTTCGCGGGGGCAAATGTGTCTGCGAATCGCCAGGGGTGGGCACGGGAAGAACACGGCGGGAACCGGCAAACGGGAATTGGCCACGGTCTTTGGACCGCCAAGCAGGAGAAGGGAAGGGAGCGAGCTCACAGGCGCCCATCTTTCACGGGCGACTTGCTCTGGCCGTCGGGGGCACAGTAGCGCCAGGAATCCACACGCCGGACGGTCTGGACCTGGCCGTCCAGAAAGACCGTATTCACCACACCGTCTTCCAGATCCGAGTGCCGGGCCAGGTGAAAGGTGCCGAAACTGTCCCACACCTCGTAGACGCACATGGCGGTGTCGTTGAAGGCATAGATATTGTAAGGGGCGGTGATCCAGAGGTTCTCCTCGCCAAAGAAGAAGAGGTCGGAATGGCGTTTCATGGAGGTGAGCTTCTTGTCACTCAGATAGGAATTCATAGAGTAATTGTAGTTCGGGATGATGGGCACGCCCGGTACGTGCTGGGGGTGAACCGGGCCGAACTCCTTCGCAATGGGGAAAAAGGACGGGCAAATGTGAATGCCTTTACCTTTCAAATAGGGCCACATGGGCCCGGCGTACTCGGGGTGATAGACGAGGTCCCAATCCGGATTGTGCCAGCGACAGTAGCGATGCGGCTCGCCGTCATACGTGCGGCTGCTGTAGAAACTGGTCCAGGCATTCGGCATCCGGTCGTCATTGTCACTGGTGTACAGGAACGCCATCAGACCATAGGATTTCAAGTTGGACTTGCAGCGGACAAACTGGGCCTGCTTGCGGGCCCGACTCAAGGACGGCAGCAAGATGGCCATCAATAAGGCCACGATGGAAATGACGACCAGGAGTTCGATCAGGGTAAAGCCCTGGTCTTGGTGACGGTGAGCAGTCATGTTCTCCGATTCCTCCTGCGAAATCCGTCTGTCCAGTGCATCTCCTCCATACCCTCAATCTCACGACGGCCCGCGGCAGCGCCTCTGGTTCCGCGCGGAGCGATGACACGCCGGAGCGTCTCGTGGGTCATGGGCCCTAGTCGAGCCCGGAGACCTTGAAGCCCACGACCTTCGGCTCGGGATCAGGGCGGACGTAGACCCGGACCTCGTTCTGGCGCGTCCCGATCCACAGGAGAAACACGCGGGTCCCCTTGGGCAAGCGGTGCTTTTCGCTTTTGTCCGCCGAGACGGCGCTCACGTGGAATGACGAGATCGTCAGGACCGGCATGGACCAGGGCCACAGGCCGGCCTGCGTGTCCAGGTAGCGGGGCAGGATCTCCTCCAGTTCCGCGCGGGTGGCGGCGTGGTCCACGCCATTCGCATCGAAGGGGTACCCGCACCGGTCCAGCGCCTGCGACACGTCATGGTTGACCATCCGGTCGAACCACTCCGACGCACTGCTCTGAATCGGCGCCTCCCGCGCCTTTTTCCGCTCCTTGTGCCCCTGCTCCCACGTGCCGAGCAGATAGAGACCGACGAGAATGGCCAGCACCAACACGACTTTGCGCAGCAGCATCTTCATCAGGGATATTTTATCGGCGTCCCCGGGGCAGGACAAGGAAAACGAAGGCCGGGCAATTGCATGTGAGCCTCGATGGCCCATGAGGGAGCGGTGCGTGGTACGCACCCTACAAATGATGCATGGCCCCCAACCCGTAGGGTGCGTACCACGCACCATCTTTAGATGAGGGCAAGGCTCCGTAGACGCACATGCGATAGCCCTGCCCCACTTCCCAGTTGCCTTGGCCGCACTTGTGGTCCATAATATAGCCAGCGACCGCTGGCCTGAAGAATTCGTTCCGGTTGCCGACCGACTGTTGGAGGTCACTATGGGATCTGAGTTCAATCGCCTGTCCCCCTGTCCATTGCCGTCCCTGTCTGGCGCTTGTTCCCGCCGGTTCCGGCGTGTCCTCGTGGTCCTCGGCGTGCTGACCGCCGTAGTGTGCGCCGACGACACCAGGACGATCAGCATCGATTGCGTGTTCTGCGGTCCGGGACAGCCGTATCCGCACCACTGCCCTCATCTGCGGAATCAGTTGCCGCCGCCCCCGCCACCGCCCCCGAATCCCTTGCCCAACCTGGTGAGCCAAGCCCTGCAGATGCACGGGCGGCTGCGCACGATCCAGGGAGTCAGTCTGCCGGACCTCGGGTCCGCGGACAGTATCGAGCAACTCTGGGCGGCGCTCGCGGAATTGTTCGACGGCGTGCAGCAGGAGACCGACCGTTGCCGGCGCGAGGTGGCCGATTTCGAGCGCGGCGTCGATTCCGCGCAGCGCGAGTCGGACCGGTTGGTGACCCGCGCCGCCGAACTGGGCGCCCAGATCGAGCAACTGAAGCAGCAGATCACCGCGAATGAGGCGGCCTATCGCCAAGAGCAGCAGGACATGACCGCCACCCGCCAGGAGTTGGACCGCCTGCGCCAGGGACAGGCCGATCTGCACGAGGCCATTCGCCAGATGCGTAACCAGGTCTTTCCCCGGCTGCAGGAGGCGTTGCGGCGTGGCTGGATTCGGCCGCCTTCGAGCTATCGCGACGTGCCGGCGCCGCTGCCGGTGGTCACCACGTCCACTTATGGGGCGGGTCTCTCTTCCGGTCCCGGTCCCGCCCTCGCGGGTGACGTGGCGAGCGCCAAGGTGGGGCCGGCGTACGCCGGAGATGTGGCGAGCGCGTTGCCTGCCGGTCCGGACCGCCGGGGCGCCGGCGGACCCATCACGGAAACCTCCGTCCAGCGTCAACTCGCCGAGTTGGAGGTGGCCGGAGACCGCCTGCGCGAGGCGGCCGCCCAAAGGGCACAAGCCTATCGGACGCTCCAGAGCGCCAACGTGAATCGCGACCTCCGTGCCATGGACGTACACCTCTTGCAGTACCAGCACGGCAAGTCGGTGGCGACGCTGGCTACCGGAAAGCGGGAGCTCGACCGGCTGCAGCTCAAGGCGGCGCAACTGGCCGCCCGGCTCGACGAGGAACGCCAGAAGGTGATCCCCGTGTGGATCGAGTGGGGTGTCTTCCGGGTCCTCGCCAAAGAGATCGAAGAAGTGACAACCGAGGCCACCGGGCGTGGGGTGAGCCAGATCTTGGCGAACCGGTATCGCCGCATCGCCGCCACGGCCGCCCAACTCGGTTCCGACACCCTGGGCGTGCTCCAGCGCTTTCCTCAAGCCATGGCCGACCGTGGGGAATCCCTCGACGACCTCCAGCGCGATCTCGACGAGGCCAAGCTCAAGTTCGGCCTGAATTTCATCAGCGCCTACACGGGCATTCCCAGTTGGGTGCTTCCCTATCTGAAGAAGGAAAACTGATGAAGATTTCGCAAATCATCTGGGTCTTCGCTTGCCTGGCGGTCGTGGCGGTTTCCTGGCGCTTGCGCGCCGCACGACTCGCGGCGCCGGATCGGGCCGCGTCGGCAGCGGCCCTGGAGGACCGAGGGCCGGTGCTGCCTCCGGTCCTCCAGCAACCGGGGCTCGTCAGCCGATGCTTCGGACCGCTGCGCGTCTATCTCGCCGTGGCGCCGGAGGTGACCCTCGAAACGAAGGCCAACGACGAGGTGCGTTCGCCGGTTTTCGGCAATCCCAACAGCGCGTTTCCGACTTCGTCCGTGGTGGTGAAGCCCGCCACGCGGGAATGGAGTGTGCGGGCCGAGTCTCTGCCGATTCTCATCGTGCTGGAGAACGATACCTACCAACCCCTGCGCCTGGAGCAACTGAACTGGAGCGGCAAGGACTTGTACACCGTACGTGTCGTGCGGCGGCAGGACAGCGGCGACGAGGAAGTGTACACGCAAGACGTGCCGCTGCCGGAGCGCGGCGATTGGTGGAGCGCCGAGCGGCGCTGCGTGGAAGTCAATTGGCCACTCCGGGACGCGCCGCCGGGAGACTACCGAGTATTCGTGAAGCTCTCGTTCGGGGAACACCCCACTGTCGAAATTGCCACGCATCTGCAATAAACCGAATCCAAGCGTAAACCAGGCCTGGGTTTCGTCCGTTCCCGGCAGACCATCCGTAGCGACAGAGAAGGGCCCTCAGCAGCCGATGTCCTCAGTTTCTGGCGGGAGATTCAGCCAAGCGAATTCGCCGAAGAGTTCTGTCGCCTTTTGGCCACGGGTCTGGGCGGCTTGGACCTCCGTGTCGAAGGGACCGAGATGGTACGGGATGCCTTCAGCCCTTCGTCGCGGCGTTCGCGGTTCCACGCCGGGCGAGCATACAAAAAGGCCGGCGGTGTTCCTTTCCGCCGGCCTGCATCGTCTGTTGGATAGGCCGCTGGACCGGTCGATGTGGATGATCCGCGCTACTTGAACCTCTTCGTGCCCAGCCCGTAGGCGGTCCCGTCCTCGACCACGATCTTCACCTCATGCTCCTGACTCTCCGTGTCACTGGGTTGACAGACGGCGCTCTCATAGGTGACGATATACTGGTTCTTGATCGTGCCGGCGATCTTCTGATAGATGGCCAAGAGATCGCTCGAAGTCCCGGCGGGGTAGTACACGCCTCCCGTTTGCTGGGCGATCATGATCAAAACCTGCTCATCGATCTCGGCTCCGAGACCGATCGTGAACACCGGCACGCCCTTGGCTCTCGCATGGTTGATGACTTCGGTCGCACTGCGTCCCGGCGGCGACTTCGTGTCCCTCCCATCCGTCATCACGACCACGGCCTTCTTGCGCGGTTGGGCCGCGGCATCGGAGACGGCCTGATAGATCGCGTCGTAGAGCCAGGTCGCCGTATCCTTGCAGCCGATGGGCCGGTCAATAGCTGCCTTCAGGGCCGACTTGTCATTCGTGTACCCCTGCGTGACCTCGACACCATTGGCAAACTTGATGACTTCGCCCCAGTCTCCCAGCCCGAGGAGATCTATGAACGCTTTGGCCGCCGTCTCCATATTGCCGATAGCGTTCGCCGCCACCATGCTGCCACTGTAATCGAGAGCCAGACAGACATGAGAGATCGGCAGGTTCGGCTCCACCCCCAGGAGCGGTCGGGGGTTGCTGTTAGGATCCGGATCATCATAGACCGAGAAGTTCGACGCGCTCAACCCGATAACCGCTGCCCCATTGACATCGGCCACCGTCACGGTCGCCCGAACCACAGGGCACCTCGAATTGTCGACCTCGGTAATCTGCACGATCAGTGAATCCGGCAAAGTGTCTGTAGTGGGGTAGAAGAGCTCCCGAACGGCAACGTCGTCAATATCCCAGCCCCACGTGGTCGAGCCATCGCCGTTGTCACGCAACCGGAACCTGATCAGGATTGGCCGTGATCGGTAGGCAGACAAATCAATCTTCTCGTATGTCCCCGTGCTGAGCCACACATTCGTGTAGTACGCCAGTGTTTTCCACGTACAGCCAAAGTCTTCGGAGATATCAACGTACCCGTAGTCGCCGCTGTGAACGCCGATTCTGTGCCAGAAGGTCAGTACGGGCCATGCAGCGGAGGATAAGTCTATCGGATGCGCCAGAATCAGATCGGAGCACGCAGCCCAAGAGTAGTTGCCGTCCGGAGTCTCGCTGACGGCGCGCGTAGGGCTGACGGACCAATTCTCGGTCCGTTGCCAGGCATCTCCGGCCTGCAACATGAAGTTGCCGGTTCCGCTTTCGAAGTCATCAAAGAATGGGAATGGGATTGTCTCGGTATCCCTTTCCCTGATCTCGACGTCGTCGATGTCCCAGCCCCACGTGGTCGAGCCATCGCCGTTGTCGCGCAAACGGAATCGCATCAGAATGGGCTTCGTCGCGGTCTTGTACGGCGACAGGTCGATCTGTTCGAACGACCACGTCGAACGCCACGTGTTCGTATAGGACGTGAGCACCTTCCACGTGAAACCGTAATCTTCGGAGATCTCCACGTATCCGTAGTCGCCGCTGTGGACACCGATTCTGTGCCAGAACCGCAGAACCGGGTGGGTGCTCTTCGACAGATCGACTCGCTGGGCGAGTCTCATGGTCATGGTGGAGTTGGCACTCCAGGGATAGTTCCCCTTGGGACTGTCGCTGGCGCAGAAGCCGGGGCTGCGATAGAACAGATCGGTGGCCTGCCAGGAATCCCCGGCGACATCCCAGTTCGTGCCGAGCGACCCGCTGTTGAAATCATCCTGAAAGTAGACGGCCCCTGTCTCCGCCGCAGTAAGGGAGAGTGTAAAGACAAGACAGGGAATGATGCTCAACAGACACATGCTCGCCAGTTTGACCGAAGAGTTTTGCTTCTTCATGGTTGATCCTCCTTTAGAATGGATAGTACGTCGTTCGTTACACTTTTGTCCTGACGTCAGAATCAGTCGTAACCAGCCGGCCGGGATGGCCCCTCTGGGCCGTCCCATTGTTCTATGCGCGCCAGGGGACGATCTTGCGCGCCGTGAAAAAAACATCTGGGTGTCCGCCTTGTCTCAAGGGAGCGAGCGGAAAATGGGGAAGCAGGACCGGGGGGGACTCAGGCAGAGCCACAGCGGTGTGTTCCACGCGGACGGGGGAGAGAACGGGTAGCCGAGGCAGAGGGCAGGTTTCGTGCGGCGTCTATTGGGACATCGACCGCGCCAGGCGGTCGGTCGTTTGCTTGTGGCCAATTCGTTGTGATCGCCCAACCCTATTGTCAGCCTGATTGACTGCTACATCGGGGGACTGATCTTGCGGTCTTGGCGACCCGGGGGATGCCATACCTTATCCGTTTCGGGTTCAGGATCATACGAAACTGGGATAGAGCGGTCTGTAGTCGTTGCGGAAATGACGGCCTCCATATGGCGGCGAGAATATGGATGAGTCTGCCCCGTCGAGGCGGCGGGAGAGCTGGAGCGATCTCCCATTTCACGTCGACCTCCGCCATGCAGAATGGGCATACCACGCTCTTGACTTCCAGCTGATACCACGCCTGGAACGTCGTCCGGCAGAAAGGGCATTGCAGTCGTCTGTGCGTTATCATGATCGTTCCTCGTCTGAATAACCTGAGTTTCTCGGCCAGCCTTCCATCGCGGGCCGAGCCGCTGCAGGAGCTACCAGCTCCGACGGCCCCCACATGGGGGTCTGTCCATTCTTCTATGCACCAGACGGCGGAGTCTTGCGCGCGGCGGGGAAGAAAACGTTCTGGATGTCTGGTCTGCACCCAGGAAACGGGAGGAAAATGGGGAAGGAGAGCCGGCAGGACTTCACACGGAGCCGTGGAATTGAGGCAAATGTGGGCGAAAGCAGGCTGCCGAGACGGAGGGCAGGTTCCGCGTGGCGTCCGTCAGGACACCGCCCGAAGGAAACGGGCGGCGGCGTGGTCAATCTACCGGGCCGGCTACTGGGCCATCGGATCTTCCCCTCGGTACACCGCTTGGACCTGTGGAGCGGTCAGGCCGAAGTTATAGATGCGGACATCATCAAGGAAACCGTGGAAGAAGGAACCCCTCGGGGGGCTGGTCGGCCTGCTGCATCTGCCCAAGTTGACATTGAATCCGGTCGTGGCAATCTTACCGGTAGATCGGTAAGACCCCCGCAATCCGCCATCCACGTACACCGCAAGCACGTGCCCGTCATACGTTCCGGCCACGTGATGCCAGTCAGATCGACTGAGTTGTTGTGGCCACGAGGTGCTGACGTCTCCGTTCCCCGCGACCGCGAAGTGGAAGCCGACCATCCCTCTGTAGAGTTCTAAACCGTAGGAGAAGCCCTTTCCGACGAGTGTCTGCTCTTGAGAGCCACCAGCGCCTATCTTAATCCAGGCGGTGAGCGTGATCGTATCCGTGATATTCAGGCTTTCTGCGTTTCCACAGTCCACATAAGCATCTTCGCCATTCAGGCTCAATACCCGCCCTCGCTGGGGGTCCGTCACAACACGAGCTCCCCCCGCCAGTCTCGCCGTGAGCCCGTTCCCGGACAGATCGGGAACGACGGACGCATCCGTTTTGTCAAACTCCCATCGGGCCACCGACTGTCCCCGCGCCGTGTCAGGTCCGGCCTCGCGATGGTCGGGAGTGAACACGTGTTCCCACCCCAACCAGCTCAGGTAGACCTGTCCACCTAGTGACACGTTGAGAGTTCTGTCAGAACCATGAGTCACGCAGCGGACAACAGGGACAACATCACCATACTGACTCACCTGGTGTGTTTTCCACTCACGAACGATTACGCCGCTGCCGCTGTCTCGAATGGGCGGGAACTCATAATTGTAGCTACACGGAAGGTTGGGGTCGGGATAGAATGGTGCCTTGACCTGATCCGGATGAACCGGGCACAACAAGATCTCCCTGCTCAGATAGTTCGGGACCAAATCAGACAGCCAGTTGGGCAGTCTGTGTGCGTCGGCCTCGTACTTCTTGATGGCGGCGTGGATTCTCCGCAAGTTGTCGGCACAGGCCTGGAGATTCTCAGGAATCTTGAGGTTTTCCGCGGGGATCTTCGCCACAGGGGTTGGAGCCAGCGCCGGGCCGTGAACCTTGCAGTTGGGCAGCGACCGCCTCAGTTCCTCGATGCCGGCCTTGGTGACCTGCGTTCCCCAGAGCCGCAAATCCCGTAGCGAAGTCAGGACCTTGAGGTGCGCCAAACCCGCGTCCGTGACCTTGGTGTTGGCGAGGCAAAGGTAGTTGAGGGACCGTAGGTTCTCAAGATAGGCCAATCCGGCATCGCCCACCTGGGTCCCCTCAATGCACAGAGATTCCAGAGAGGTCAAGTTCTGGAGGTGAGCCAACCCGGCGTCGGTGACCCGCGTTCCCTCGAGTCTCAAATCCGCCAGCGCAGGAAGGGCCGTGAGGTGCGCCAAACCCGCATCTGTGACCTGGGTATTGGCGAGGCAAAGGTAGTCCAGGGAATGCAGCTTCTGGAGATGGATCAGTCCCGCATCACTGACTTGGGTCCCATGAACGCACAGAGACTTCAGGGCGGTCAGATTCTGGAGGTAAGCCAACCCAGCATCGGTGATCTGCGTCTTGCCGAGAATAAGATTCTCGAGGGAAACGACATCCTTGAGGTGAATCAGGTCCTCATCAGCGATCCGAGTATTCGGGACCAACAGACTCCGAAGAGAGTTGGACCCCGCAAGATGCTGCAAATCTTCGCCTGAGATCGCGGAGTCCGACACATCGAGCTTGTTGGCGGATCTCAGGAATCTGACCATCGCTTCCAATACCTTGGCCTCCCGCTGAGCTTCATCGCGGGCCATTAGGGCTTCCTGGTGATGCTGCTCGGCCTGAGTCTGAGCCTCGCGGGCCTTGTCGCGTTCCGTCTCGGCCTGAACTTGAGCCTCGCGGGCTTTCTCTTCCGCTACTGCTGCGGCGGCACGTGCCGTCTCCCCTTTCATATAGAGGTTTGTGACGATGATGAGACCCATGGTCAGCGCCACCAGGATACCTGCGGCACTCGCCACCAAGCCCGCGTGCTTCCGCACCAGCTTCCTAACTCGGTACGTCAGCGATTCCGGCCCTGCCAGGAGCGGATCACCCCTCAGGTACCGCCGGACGTCGTCCGCCAGTTCCGAGGCGGTCCTGTAGCGGCGCTCCGGCTCCTTACGCATCGCCTTGAGCGGAATCCACTCGAGTTCTCGTCGCACGCGTCTCGTCAAGGTGGCGAGGTCGGTGTGTCGGCGTTCCGCGATCTGCTTGCCCCCTTCCCCCGAACTGGACAGCCGCGTGCTGGGACGAGGCGGCTCCGTCTCCCGGATGATCCGCTGGATCTCCGCAGGCCCCGCTTTTCTGATCTCCTGCCAATCGAACGGCAACGCGCCCGTCAGCAATTCGTAGAGCACGACTCCCAGCGAATAAATGTCGGAGCGAGCGTCTGCATGCTCGATCGTCAGACTCGCCTGCTCTGGGCTCATGTATTCCGGCGTGCCGACCAGTTGGCCCTGTTCGGTAAAGAGGGTCCGCTCGGTCAGCGGCTGCCCAATCGCTTTGGCCACCCCGAAATCGATGATTTTGGGAACCGGTCCGCCCCCTTGCTCGGACACCAGGATGTTGGAGGGTTTGATGTCCCGATGGATGATACCCTTCTGGTGCGCGTGCTGTACGCCCTCGCAAACCTCCGCAAACAGCTTCAGCCGTTCTTCCAGGGTAAGCCTCTGCTGGTCGCAGTACGCCGTTATAGGCAGCCCGCGAACCAACTCCATCACGAAATAGGGCCGCCCCGCTTCCGTCGTCCCTCCGTCGAACACCCGAGCGATGTTCGGATGGTCCAGCAGGGCAAGGGCCTGTCTTTCTGCCTCAAACCGGGCAATCACTTGCTGGGAATCCATGCCCGGCTTGATGACCTTGAGGGCCACTTGCCGCCGTACCGGCTCCCTCTGCTCGGCCAGATAGACGATTCCAAACCCGCCTTTGCCGATCCCTTCCAGGAGATGGTACCGGCCGATCTGCCCCAGTTCTTCGGGTCCTGTAGCCGGGCCGACGCTTGGCTGTGGAAATGACTCATCGCGATCGTGCGGCTCTTGCGATGTACGCTCACATTCGCTCATACGACTCCTCTGATCCAGACCCTACCATGGGGATTGTACTGCCGGGGCTGGGCCTTGACAAGGCAAAAACGTGTGTCGGTTGCTCCCAGAGATAGCCGTGCCCCCGGGAGAAGACGCCTCCTCCGTGGGCCGGGCGGGCCTCACTACCCCCTGCGTGGTCACGGCCGGCAGTCAGGTTTGTCTTGACACGAGTGCCAAGCAACGGTACATGATAGACCCAGCCTTCGGCAAGAGGGACGCGGAGTCGGCTCTTGCCCACGAGATGCGATGCCGAAGGCCGGTCATCGCGTGTTCGTCACAAGGGGCGAATCGCGTTGCTGCTTATGGGAAGGGCATCTGTTATGGCAAAACGCGGTGAGACAACTTTGATGTGGGGTGATGGCCCTGACGAACTCCCCATGACCTCGTGGACCCTGATCCGGAACGCCGCGGATCCCAACAAAGACGCCGCAGAGCAGAAGGTGATCTGGGAGACTCTGTATAGACTTTATGGGAGACCGCTCTATCGCCAGTTGACGCGGAGTAGATTCTCGAAAGAGAAGGCAGCCGAATACGTGCACGACTTCCTCGTTCGCATATCGAAGGACAGTTCGTTCATGGGCAAGGTGGACCGGACCAAGTGTACGAGATTTCGGTCCTATCTTCTGGCGGCATTCTGGCATCATGTTAACTACCCAAACAGAAGAAACAGGAAGGAACGCCTTCTCGATGCGGAAGAGTTCAAAGCTCTGGAGGATTTCTTCTGTGACAAGGACCGTGCCGGCGACAAGTTCGAGCGTGAGGAGAACAAGATCGTGCTGGGCCAGATGCTGAAGGACGTGGAGGCCCAATGCCGGCAAGAGGGTCTGGAGGTGCACTGGCAGGTCTTTGCCGAACATCTTATGCTGCCCATCCTGGAGGGCTCCAAGCCTCCGCCTTTGTCGGAGATCTGCCGCAAGTACGGGATCTCCTCCACTCAAACAGCCTCGAATATGATCGTGACGGTGGAGCGACGGTTGCAGGAGAAAGGTATGCTGGTTTTCGGCAACCGCACGGACTCCCCGGAGGGATGGCGGCAAGAACTCGGCGACTTCATAGACAGTTTCTCGGATAAGTAGCTCTTTTGTTTTTCCTCTCTGTGGCGCGCAAGATCACGCCATGATCCGCATAATAACAGATAGAAGGGAGCCGGGGTGGTATTGCACCTGGCTCCACGGGTTGAACGTCGATATCTGAGGGTGTGATTCCAATGGGTGCCACGATGGACGAAGCCAATTCTCCGCTCTCCGGCAAAGGAGACGCCAACATCTCGCGTTTCATCAAGGCGTGTTTCTCCGAAGTGGTCGATCCGTCGACTCAGAACTCGGACGCTGCCATGACTACCCTGATGAACCACTATTTGGAGCAGCCGGTCGTCACGGATTCTCAAGTCGCCCAAAAGCCTGCGAGCGTGTTGGCGCACGTCTACCGGGAAGTCAGCTCCCAGGCAGGCCGTTCCGTCAAGAAGTGCCTGCTGGATCCTGATACGCCCGTCTCGGTCCTTACCGAGATCAAGGAGCGTTATCAAGGAGCCGCCAAGGGATGCCAAAGCGAGGCCGACCGCCGTGTGGCCACCGTGGTCTATTTCGGCGCGATCGCCAGCGCCCTGGTTCTCCAGGACCGGAAGATTACCTCCTACTCCCGTCGCGACCTGCACCAGGCCATCGGCAAATTGCTCGACCAGTCCTGGATCGCTCCGGAACTGAAGCATCTTTTCGAGCAGGCGAGCAAGACGTTGGCCGAGTAAGCCGAGCGAACTCGAAACGTCGAACGAGCTACCGGCTACCGTCCTCCGTCTTCTGTCCTCGGGCCCCGCCATTGCTGACCTTCATGCCATTCGTACCGGACGCCTTCAATTCCCCCCTGTGCGGAGACCGGCTCGCGAGCGACCGGCGTGGATTGTGATTCCCAGGCGAACCCCAGATGCGCATCATCGCGCTGGCCGTGTACAACGAGCCCGAGAAAAGGGAGACGATGCACCGGTCCGACGCCGAGAGCTACCCGCTCAAGACCGCCCCCTCCGCCGAACTCTTCGCCGCTATCCGGGGCCAAGAGCCGGATTCGTAGGGGACAAGGTGCGCCCGGCGAGCACAGGAAATGGCGGTCAATCGTCAGTGATCGGCCGTGAATTGGCGGCATCCGCCACCCGCAGCGAGCCCGCCGACCCCGGTCGCCTCGAACACCCCGCCGGAGTGCCGCCCCGCCCCGGGCAAGGACTCCGCTGGTCCTCAGCGGTCCCCAGGGCGAATAAAGTCAAGATGGCCCCGGAATTCCCGCGCCGTTGGCCTGCACGGCAGCAAGGGCATGGAACCTGTCACAAGTGATCATGAAGACGTCAACGAGTCCGGTCACGGACAGAATGCCCGCGGTCATCGTGCCGATATTGAAGAGAACCAGGCGGCAGCCACGAGTCTGCAACTGCCTTCGGATTCGCAGCAGGATTGTCAGACAATGCGAGCTGAGAATGCTCACGTTCGAGAAATCCAGAAGGACATCGCAGTCACGCCGATCCAAGAGACGCTCGGAGACCTTTTCGAGTTTCCTAGCAAGCTCCGGCTCCCCCGGAAGATCCGCCAAAATAACGCCTTTCGACCAGTTCTGAATACTCATATGATCTCCCTTTCTTGGTTCGGCGAAACAGAGCTTTGCCTATGCCTTTGCGCCGCCCGCCGGCGGCAGAAATCGTCTACTACGGCGCCTTCTCCCAGC
>Ga0315280_10001080_pt1 | contig 48379 bp, 54 predicted proteins | sample YL17G06_40_MG_FD_203697 | JGI IMG/M metagenome (GOLD analysis project Ga0315280, IMG submission 203697) | Sediment microbial communities from Yellowstone Lake, YNP, Wyoming, USA - YL17G06_40 | ecosystem: Environmental > Aquatic > Freshwater > Lake > Sediment | place: USA: Wyoming | collected... | reverse complement strand
TGTGTCACCAGAACGGGCTGTTATGCGACGCGTACATATCCCATCCCGACGATCCTGTCAAAATGGGCGTACCCGCTCGCACCGTTAAGGATGTTGTTGATGCAGCTCAAAAGCTGGAGAGGGTTGGAGCTGACATAGTCGGCCTGATGACAGGAATGAGTCATCGAGGTTTACAGGCGAAGGAGATTTCTCCGGAGGTTAGGGAGAGGCTTGAGGCTTTAGTGGGAGCGGTGGATGTCCCCACTATAACCGAGGGAGGGATTAACCCAAGCAACTACAAAGCCGTCAAGGAGACTGGCGTGAACATAATAACAATTTTCGCTGCGCTTAAAGAAATATCGGAGAATGCAATGTTAAGTGCAGTTGAATCTCTTGTTGAATAAGAACCACTATCTTTCTCATCTCCCTGATTGATTGTGTGCAATAACTTGGGACAGTATCAAGGAATTGCCTGATGTAAGCCATGTTTAATCCTTCCTATTTGATGGGAATCGACATAGGCACAACCATTTGCAAAGCTGTACTCTTTGACTCGGAGCTGAAACAGGTCTCCGCAGCCGAAAAAGAGTATCCCATGCCATTGTGCCCGAGGGATGGATGGTTCGAGCAGGATCCAGACATCGTACTGAACGGCGCGCTGACAGTCATAAGGAAAGTAGTGAGGAATTCGCAGGTAGATCCTGCGACAATAAAGGGCATTTGCTTCTCTTCTCAGGTTCTCGGGCTAACGCCCATAAGCAAGGGCGGAGAGCCGCTACGTCATGCCATTTCTTGGCAAGATAGAAGGGCGACATCTCAGGCCGAATGGATAAGGAGGAAAATAGGCGAAGAAATGATCTACGACATCACCGGACATAAGATAGGTCCGATCAACATAGAGCCAATGATCCTCTGGATAAGGGAGAACCAGCCAGATGTCTATAGCCGAACATACAAATTCCTGTGTATAAAGGACTACGTTGAATTCAGATTGACAGGCGAGATAGCCACGGACCCTTCTTGTCTCGTCACATCTTTGAGTTTCGATATTAGAAAGGCAGAGCGATCGGATGAGCTTTTAGACCTCATGGAAATACCCTCGGATAAGCTTCCGGACATAAAGCCGTCCATAAGCATCGCCGGATACGTCACAGACACCATGTCCAAGCCGACGCGGCTTAGAAAAGGCACCCCCATAATCGTGGGGGGTTTCGATACTGTCGTTGCTTCTTTGGGCGCTGGGATTGTCCGGCCCGGGCTAGTTCTTGATGCAAGTGGTACGAGCACCGTTATCTCTCTTCACATGGATAAACGTCTCCTTAATCGTCTGATGCCGAAGCGTCAATTCTTTTTGAGCTGTCATGTTATTCCACACCAGTATACTTGTGTATCCGTACTGGTGACTACGGGGGCTGTTTTACGTTGGTTTAGGGAACGTCTGGGAGGAGAGGAGGTTAGGGCTGCGCGGGAGCAGGGTGTGTCTGCCTACTCTATTATGGATGGGGAGGCTGAGGCTGTGGAACCTGGCTCAAACAAGCTCTTACTCATTCCCCAGTTTGAGGGAGCAAGAGAGAACACCAGTTTGAGGGGGGTTGAGATCTCTTGAGACCCTTCTGTATATCTTTTAGAGTTTCTTGTACTTGGCGTGGACGTCCGTTAGTACTATTCAGAGTCATCGCAAGTTATCAAAAAACATTTCAAAATTGGGAAAATGGGATAGTGGTTCTTATTTGAGAAGAGAGGTAACTGCACTCAAAGCTGCGTTCTCCGATATTTCTCTAAACGCAGTATGAATTGTTATTATGTTCACGCCAGTCTCCTTGACGGCTTTGTAGTTGCTTGGGCTTATACCTCCCTCGGTTATAGTGGGGACATTCACCGCTCTCACTAGAGCCTCAAGCCTCTTCTCAAGGTCCGGAGAAATCTCCTTCGCCTTTGAAGCTTGGTAAGTCATGCCTGTCATTAGGCCGACTATGTCGGCTCCAACCCTCTCCAGCTTCCGAGCTGCATCAACAACATCCTTAACGGTGCGAGCGGGTACGCCCATTTTGACAGGATCGTCGGGATGGGATATGTACGCGTCGCATAACAGCCCGTTCTGGTGACACATCTTGATCGCTTCCTCATAATCCTCCAACGTTGGCCTGTGCAAGTGTATCTGATCAAGTCCGGCACGTGACATTGCAAGCAGGTAATCATCTGGTAACGGGTCTTGATAAAGTGCGACAAGGCCTTCCTCTGGGAGACCCATAACGTAAACATCATCTGGCACTATGTGCCTAAAAAGACTGATAAAGCGCGTGAATTCGTCATGTGGAAGATTGCCAAACGGCGGAACTGCCTGAAGTAGCTGTTGTATACCTCCAAATGCAGGCGCAATATTTATACTGGAATATGGGTGGACAAGTTCAAGCATCACCCCCATGTCTGCTTCAACAACCTTTTTCCAAAAGGCAGGTAATCCGGGTGAGACACAGAGATTAATGATCGTTCCATTATTTTTCTTCATGAGTTTTTGAATCTTGTTTCTGGCTACTTCTAGCCTATGCTCCATGCTCCAAATTTTTATCTGCACCATTACTCTCAAACTCCTTTTGCTCCAATAGTTTGAGCGCTTTGTACTTAAGAGTTATCGCGTTGGTTTAGGGAACGTCTGGGAGGAGAGGAGGTTAGGGCTGCGCGGGAGCAGGGTGTGTCTGCCTACTCTATTATGGATGGGGAGGCTGAGGCTGTGGAACCTGGCTCAAACAAGCTCTTACTCATTCCCCAGTTTGAGGGAGCAAGAGAGAACACCAGTTTGAGGGGGGTTGAGATCTCTTGAGACCCTTCTGTATATCTTTTAGAGTTTCTTGTACTTGGCGTGGACGTCCGTTAGTACTATTCAGAGTCATCGCAAGTTATCAAAAAACATTTCAAAATTGGGAAAATGGGATAGTGGTTCTTATTTGAGAAGAGAGGTAACTGCACTCAAAGCTGCGTTCTCCGATATTTCTCTAAACGCAGTATGAATTGTTATTATGTTCACGCCAGTCTCCTTGACGGCTTTGTAGTTGCTTGGGCTTATACCTCCCTCGGTTATAGTGGGGACATTCACCGCTCTCACTAGAGCCTCAAGCCTCTTCTCAAGGTCCGGAGAAATCTCCTTCGCCTTTGAAGCTTGGTAAGTCATGCCTGTCATTAGGCCGACTATGTCGGCTCCAACCCTCTCCAGCTTCCGAGCTGCATCAACAACATCCTTAACGGTGCGAGCGGGTACGCCCATTTTGACAGGATCGTCGGGATGGGATATGTACGCGTCGCATAACAGCCCGTTCTGGTGACACATCTTGATCGCTTCCTCATAATCCTCCAACGTTGGCCTGTGCAAGTGTATCTGATCAAGTCCGGCACGTGACATTGCAAGCAGGTAATCATCTGGTAACGGGTCTTGATAAAGTGCGACAAGGCCTTCCTCTGGGAGACCCATAACGTAAACATCATCTGGCACTATGTGCCTAAAAACCCTGATCCAGCGAATATATTCGTCACGTGGAAGAGTACCGAATGGCGGAACAGCCTCAGAACTCATTTGGCTTCCTCCATATGCGATAGCGATCATTATGCTAGAGGCTGGATGGACAACTTCAAAGACCCCTATACCTGCTTCGGCAAGCGATTTAAAGACGCCCAATCCTGGTGAGATCACGGTACACACGTTAAAGGTTGTTCCATCGTGTTTCTTTATGAATTTCCGAAGCTTGTTTCTGGCTATTTCTAGCCTATGTTCCATATTCCAAAGTTTTGTTTCTGCTATAGCTGTCAGACTCCTATTGCGCGTTGCTTCCGAGGTAGCGGGCCGCGCACTATTAAGGCTTATGCAGCGATCTCTAAAGTTGTGAAGCTTGTTGGAGGCCACTACTTCAGCGCTGGGAAAGCTAGCGGATTCATAATATCCAAGGAGCAGGCGTCGGAGTAGCTTCAATCAGCCTATGACAGGAGCTGGATGACTTCTCGAACTCTGAAGCATAATGTGTCGCCGTCACGGTAGAATGTGCCTCTGGCCTTGAATCGAGCGCCCTTCTTGATTATGTTGGTTGGACCTTCGAAGTCTTGAGGTGTTATCCTAGCTCTCCACTTATCGTTTATTAGGACGACAGCCTTGCCTGGGTAGATAATCTCCACCGAGATGTCGTACGTGTCTTTCTGCGGGGAGGGTTTGCTTGGTACAGTCGCTATACGGTCCCACCCGATCTTCTGCAGCTGCCCTATATCTTGGAGCTTCTCCACCGCGGCCTTGAGGATGGCTGGTGTTACGCCTTCCTCGGCAATCTGGTCTGCGAGGTCCTCTATGAGAAGCCCTTGGCTTCCAGCCTTCATAGCTCTCATCCAAATGTATCTTGAAGCTTTATCCACATCCCTCAGAAACTTCTTAACATTCTCCTCTTCGGGCTTCACGAGTTGCGGTTCGAGACGGGTTACTATTGCATGCTTCTCTATCTCTCTCATTTCATCTACTGTAAGCGGGTCAGGCTCGGGTTTGGGTCCAAGCCTCATCAGCGGGTTCAGTTCCTGATTGAGGCTTGATGTGATCTTCCTCATCCTCTCAACTCTACGCCTGCTCGCGTAGAGGTAGGCTATGTCGAATGTATCGTTAGCAGCTAAGATCACAGCTTTGCCAGCTGTCTTCCTTCCAGTCCTTCCCTTCCTCTGTATGTATCTGATCTCGCTCGGTATCGGCTCATAGAAGATGACTAGGTCAACGGCTGGTATGTCCAAGCCTTCCTCCGCTATGCATGTTGCAACGAGAACGCTCGTGGCTCCTTCTCGGAAGTCTCTCAACAGCTCAGCCTGCTCATCTTGGCTTAATCCTGGATCGTCCTGCTTCGAGGCTTGACCGACGAACCTTTCAACTGACAGCTGACCAGTCTCTCTGAGTCGATCGACAAGATGAGAAGCTGTGTCTCTGTACTGTGTGAAGACAAGCACTTTTGAGTTCGGATGCTGCTTAAGCTGATTCTCAATCTCCTCTTTCAGAAGAGGCGTCTTCGGATGCTCTAGCTTCGTGTTCTGGTTGAGAAGCCTCTTTAGCTCAACGTATTGTGGATCGTTGATTATCGTCTTGTAGCTTCTCTTCTCTTCGCTCTCCCGCTCCATCCTCTCCAAGAAGGATGTGAGCGTAGGTATTCCCTGAGTCTCCAAGAGTTCCAGTGCATGAAATAAGGTTAGAGAAGCGGATTGCGCTACGATGGCGCTGTAGATTGGGCCTCTCTCCTCCTCGATCGTCTCTTCTAGTCGGTATCCAAGCTCCTCTCCAGCCTCGAGGAGATCTCGCCTCGTTACGTACTCGGGTTTCCTATTGATGACTCCTATTCGGTTGAGCCAATTCAATCGGTCGTTTAGCATGGACCGAATCGTCCGGCTGAGCTCTCTGTACTCATTCGGCAGATCGACGTACTTCCATTCGACCTCGACCGGATTGATATAAGGAACTACGTCTGGGTCTTCTTCTGATCTGTACTCGATCTGCTCGATGAAAAGTGCCTCACATATTTCGGCTATCTTCTTCTTATCCGCGCCTGGGCTGGCTGTCATTCCAAGTATGATTGGCCATGATGCTTCCTCAACATACTTCTTCGCGACATCGGTGTACGCGTACTCCTTTCTAGCCCTATGGCATTCATCGAAGACTAGGAGGCTGAAGTCCTTCAATGATAGGCTTCCACTTTCCAAATCGTTCTTGACGACTTGAGGTGTCGCAAATATGATTCGAGCCTTCCCATCCCAGATCTGCTTCCTATATGCAGAGGGGGTCTTCCCCGTCAATGCCGCGGCATCTTCATCCGCAAGCTGCAAGATGCTCATGTAGGTCTCGCGATGCTGTAGAACGAGAGGCCTCGTAGGAGCCATAACCAAGACTCGCATCTGCTTATGGTTATAGAGGAAAAGGGCTGCCGCTAAGGCTGAGATTATCGTCTTGCCCAAAGCGGTCGGCAGAACCACAAGCGTATTCTTCTTGCAAGCCTTCTCCGCTATGGCTTGCTGATATAGTCTAGCCTCAACCTTGTCAGGCCAAACCAAGGAAGCTTTAACATATCTTTGCTCCATGTACCTTTGAAGCGACATCAGATAGTTCAGCCGACTAAATCTCGATTATCTCGGGTTCACGTTCTTCCTTCTTGACCGGCTTCGGGCTTAGACTGTCTACGCTCTTGAGCAGGGAGGTAAGCCTCTCGTCATCCATCAGCTTCTTGTACTCAACCAACTCCGCGGAAGACCTTACGAGAACACCTCTCTTCCTAGTAGGCCTACCAGCTTCATCAGTTGGATTCAACTCAACAGCCAACCTAGCCGGACTGCCCTTGAAGGGGGGCATCTTGAGCACAAAGACCCCTGGAACAGAAGTAGGCTTCCTCTCCCAATCCTTACCCGACTTGAGGAAGTCAGCAAGCTTAGCCTCCAAACTCGAACACCAACCTCATAACTGACATATGAGCTCAAAAGCCTTTGTCTCAGCTAATACTGAACCTCTTGTAGATCTCCTCAACTTCTTCGGTTAGATTTTCTTGGCGTGTTTACGCAAGTAGCTCCGATCTCTTCTGACTAAACCTTCATCTTCGTTTCGTCAGTGACTTGCCAAGCTTTCTCAGTTCTTCTGGCTCGGTAGATCCTCCATTTGAGGTGGCGTATGGGATGTGCAAGGAATCTCTCTCCCTGCTCATAGGCTCTAGTAAGATATCCTTCCCTAGATAGGAGCGCCTCTTTCACATCGTGCAGCTCATGTTTCGGAGAGAAGAAGACGTATACTGGAACTCCAATCAGAAGAAGAATGCAGGAAATCAAGATTTGATGCAGGTCGACCTGAGTCATTAATACGAAGGAGAATGCCATTCCCAAGATTGGAACAATCTTCTTGCCCCGAAGCTTCATCGATGACTTCGGATGTTTCCTTATCAGTAGCATGGTTGAGGCAGAAGTCGCAAGATAAGCGAAGGAAAGAAGGAAGACTGAGGCACTGATCAGCTCCGTCAACGTGCCAATAGCACTTGCAACAAAAGCGGTGGAACAGATCAAAGCGAGACCAATATACGGTGTGCGGAAGGATTTGTGCAGCTTGCTGAATATCCGAGGAAGCAAGCCGTCTGCAGACATGGCGTAAGCCAATCTCGAAGTTCCCAACGTTCCAGATTCATCAGCGCCACTAATTGACACCAGTGCCCCAGCGCCGATTATGAGGCTTCCGATCAACTGCAAACTGGAAGAGAAGCCGAAGATCTTTGCTCCCGCAGTCAACAAGGGAGCCGATGAAGAAGCAAGCACTGACTGATCTACAACTCCGATTATCGCAAAGTTGGTTGTAAGATAGAAGACGATCACAATCAGCATGCCCACAGCTATCGCCTTCGGAATAGTCTTCTCCGGACGTTGGATCTCATCAGCCGGCAGGGTAGAGAGCTCAAAACCAGCATAGGCCCAGAAGATCAGTACGAGAGCAAGGCCGAAACTGCTCAAGTCACCTCTCACGAAAGGCTGGAAATTGGAGAAGGCGGCTTCAGGGTTCCAACCTATGAACAAGAGCCCCGCGACTGTGAGAAGGACCAGTGGACCTAGCTTCCCTATTGTGAGGAAGTCGTTGAACCTTCCTGCTCCCTTGACACCGAAGACATTGGTTGCGAAGATGATCGTCATGAAGACCCCTTTCAAGAATATTTGAGATGGATAGTCAAGCCTCGGAAGAAAGAATAGGAAGTACTGAATGAAGGCGACTGGAAATACGGCTAAGGACACCCATTCGGCCAAAAGAAGTGACCAACCAACAATGAAACCCTTGAACTGGCCGCCCACTTCACTCACATAGGAGTATGGTCCGCCGACCCGTGGAAGCACGGTAGCACAGTATGAGAAGCATAGGGCGATCATAGTCGCCATCAAACCCGCCACTACCCACAACATCAGAGAGACGGGCCCGACGAGCCTTGCACCGAGAGCAGCAGCCACATAGATATCAGCACCGATAATTGAGCCGACGACGAGGCTTGTCACATCGAAGGTGTTCAACTGCCGCCTTAGCGCTACCCTCCTCGGCATGCACTTCCCTCAAGCTATGTACATGATTCCAATCTTCTGATAAGAGTTCATCAGAGATATCAACATTGAACTTCACCAAGTTTACGCTTTAGGAATAACCGGCCGAAGCAGAAATCGACGAATTCCAAAAAATACGCATTTTAGAAAATTCTAATATACGTATTTTGAGAGACGCGTCGCAACTTCTCGAAAGGGAGATAACGGATTGTTCAAAGTTTCTAGACCCTAGGGCGTGAGAACCTTCAGCCGAGAAGGCTAGAGAAACGATCTCTCTGTTATCCATACGAGGGACCAAATAGTCCTTGTAAAAATAGATTGTAGCTGAAAACGGATCTATGGGCTGTAGCATAGGAGACCCACGGCTTAGGTTGCCACCGCGGAAATGATGGTACTCCGCTTCTTCGCTCACCTTGCACTCTGTCTGGAGCGAACGCAGTGAGCCGCAAAGCACATGTTATCGGAAGTGGGAGAAATGCCCTTTTGAACAGGTATTAAATCACAAAAGTAAAAACGGTTATCTCGCAAAATGACATCCCCTATTGTGTATAATATGGTTTCCCGGAATATCGGTCCGTCATATACAAATGAGTGAAATTCTCCACTCTCACCGCAAGGATCAACGGTACCAGGAAGTTCAGATAAAAATCGCTCATCATACAACCTGCCCGCAAATCTTTTGTCGAGGACATTTGAGTCAACGCAGGTGATGACCGCTTTGAAGCCCAAATCCATGAATGTGTGAGCAAGTTCGCTTGTATCCCTTTTCCATATAGGGAAGATCCCCTTCATCCCTATCTTAGATAGATTGTCCTCTCGGTATTTTCTTACATCTTCTAAGAAGACATCTCCAAAAACTACGGAGGAGACACCAGCTGCTAGATATTTTGCAAGGATCTCCCGCATTCTAGATCCATATTCTTCGTTAGAAGCGTTACGTGAAATGAACACTTTCTCAAGAGAATAACCCATGGATTCTGCTTGTTGCTCAAGCAAAATCCGCCGTACACCATGCATGCTGATTCTATCATAATCTTCCGTCACCGTTGTCAGCAGGGCAAATATTTCATATCTGTCGGTCTTTTGAATTTCATATAGTGCAAGAGCGCTATCCTTACCTCCACTCCATGAGACTAGGATTCTTTCTCTCATAACTATCAATGCTCACGCTCTCAGTCGTCTTTGAGTCCCTCTCTCTTGCGTTGGCCGACCGGCCTGTAGCTCTCCCTGCGCCTCTATTGAGGTTTGCACAAGATTTCCTTGACTTTCAAGTCGAAGAGGCTGTGAACGTTTGAAGGTCTTACGACTATGGCTGCGTCGCATCCTCTGCTGGTCCCAGCGATTGCGATCGCATCTTCATCCGTCCTTATGAGACCTGCATCCGCGGCCATCAACGATATCTCACATGCTACTTTCATCCCTTCACCGAACATCCTGAGAACATTCGCCATGATCTCGTCGATCTGCATTGTATTGAACTTCTTTCTCACGGCGCGACCTGCGCCGCCGAAAGCATGAGTAGCTGTAAGTATCTTCCCTCCATACTTCATGATCTCCCGCCGATTCTCCTCAGTGAGTTCTTGCGTATTCGGGCTCTTGAAGCCGGTCACATGGGTGACAACGACCAAGTTATATCCTTTGAAGAGCTTCGCTGCCTTAACCCCTGTTTCACCTCGTGTAGACGCGACAACTATGCTCTTGATCTTCGCTTCCTCAGCCCTCTCCTTCGCTATCTTCAAAACCTCATCCGTATTCTTCTCTCCAACCTCAGAGAAGTATACTATCTTCGACGCTCCAAGCGGCAATAGATTTCCCTCCAATAATTGAAGGTGATAACTATGTTTCAACCCAATTTTAAGCTTAGGATTTCCGAGACACATCTTCGCTGGGAATTGCGAATGTGTCTAGATCTCCTCCCGCCTCGTTGCTGACAGAAGGTTCGGCAATGGACATTCTTTTTCCCGAGATCGTCTTGATGGTGGGGCTGGCCGGATTTGAACCGGCGATCACGTGGGTTCTCGAAAGGTCTGTTTCCCAAGCCACGTAGCTTGTCTCGGCTTAGTAATTAAACGTGTAGACCATATTTGCCGCATACTTTTGTTAGCTTTCAGCCTACTAACTCAGTATGCTCTAGCCCACAGCCCCCCACTAGGCAAAGTGGATAAGCCTATAGAAATTTAAGTCTTCTCTGGCGTATCGCTGGAAGAGAAGCCCACCGTTGAGGAGGGACCCCTTGTACCACCTCCCGAGCGAGAAATCGAGAGAGCCCTCTAACCGAGCTGTCTTTGTGCCTTACGCTGGATTCCTAGTATCTCAAGGCTTCAATTATTCTTCGTCTTCTAAGATCCTTCGCGAAGGCGAACACCGCGAAGACCGATGTCACTAGCAATAGTTGTACCGCTATATCTGAGAATTCGGGAATCGGAGCCCCTTGATAAAGTCCTTCCTGTGTGGCGAGATAGCTCGCGCGTATCGCATCACCCCATTGAATCTTCGTCAATCCCAAGCCTTCGCCTGTAGTCACCTTCAGCCATAACCTCTTTCCCTGATCTACATCTACTTTTGCAGAGAAAGATTTCTCGACACTCGTCTCAGTTGGCTTAGCATAGATGCTCTCTGTATATATCGTCTGCTTCCCCTTGATTCGGTCGTACCATCCCACATAGAATGCAACAATGGTATCCTTCGTTGCTGCGTAGTATAGCTTCAAGGTGAACTCTGTGTAAGTGAATGAGGAGCTCAAAGGTCTAGTTATGAACTCTGCCGTTTGCATCTCGATTGGGCTGAGGCCGGAGGGCTTGACTGTATCCATTATGTAGCGGTCGCCTTCCATATCCTGCTGGAAGTAGTGTGGCGTCAGATCTCCCTGCGCTTTAGCGGGCGTGTTCAGTGCCGCCAAACACACAATCAATGCTATGATTCCAAGAATCATTCTAGTTCTCAACTTCCCACCTCATTTCCGCTGCATTTAGTATAACCGGAGATTATATTGATAAGTCCACCGATTGGATTCGGCGGTCAATGCTTAAAATGTCTTAATCCTGTGAAGATCATCGCCATGTCATGCTCATCCGCTGCCCTTACGACTTCATCATCCCTTATGGAGCCTCCGGGCTGTATGACCGATCTGACGCCCGAGCTCGCAGCCAAGTCGATTGAGTCTCTGAAGGGTAGAAAAGCATCAGAAGCCATTGAAACCCCTTTGACATCAAGTCCCGCCTCCTTAGCCTTTTGCAGAGCTATCTTACAGGAGTGGACTCGACTCATTTGGCCCGCTCCTACACCTACCAGTTGAGTAGAGGTTGAAAGCACTATCGCATTCGACTTCACATGCTTCACAAACTTCCAACCGAAGATCAACGCACGAGTCTCTTCTTCAGAAGGCTTCCTCCTCGTCGGCACAGAAAGCTTATTCTCGTCGATCAGAATCTCATCCAGATCTTGGTACAGCATCCCGCCTAGAATGCTTCTGAAAGACTTCGAGACCGGGCTTCTACCTTCAGCTTTCATTAGCGCTGCAATGTCAAGTATTCTACGATTCTCCTTCTTGGAAAGAATTTCCAAAGCCTCTGCACTGTATCCAGGCGCCAAGATCACTTCTATGAATTGCTGCGACATGGCTTCAGCTGTCTCTTCATCAACCTCTCGGCTGAAGGCGTAGATCCCCCCAAATGCAGACATAGGGTCTGTCGCCAGAGCTTTCCTATAAGATTCGGCAAGAGTCTTGCCGATGGCTCCGCCACAAGGACTAGTATGCTTAATGATAACTGCCGCACAATCATCTTTCAATTCTCTGATCAATGCGTACGCAGCATCAGCATCCAAGATATTCGTGTAACTGAGACTCTTCTTACCCGCGAGCTGCTTCGCCTCAGCTATGCACATCCGTGACGTCGGATCCTTATAGACCGCGGCTCGCTGATGAGGATTCTCACCGTAACGCAAGTCCTGAACCTTGACGAAGTCTAAGCTAATTTCTTCGGGAAACTCGGAGAGTTGTTTGGTATCAGAAACCTTTCCAAATCTATCGAAGAAACCGGCAATAGCCAAATCGTAGTGAGCAGTTCTTTCGAAAGCTTTCTTCATCAAACTGAACCTCGTCTGATTCGACAACATGCCTCTTGTCGCTTTCAACTCGTCGATGATCTTAGCGTAGTCAGAGGGATCAACTACGACGGCAACATCCCTATAGTTCTTAGCGGCAGATCGAATCAGCGTCGAGCCACCGATATCGATCATCTCAATGATTTCTTCTATCTGCACGCCATGTCTCGCTATAATCTCATCAAAGGGATACAGATTGACGGCGACGAGGTCTATCGGCTTGATTCCATGTCTTGAAATCGAGTCTTCATCTTCTCTCCTGCCTCTTCTAAAGAGGATGCCTGCATGAATCTTAGGATGTAAGGTCTTAACTCTGCCCTGCAAGATTTCAGGGAAGCCTGTGTATTCTGCAACTTCTTCAACCTTGACACCTTCTTGGGAGATTAGTCTGGCGGTCCCTCCTGTGGAAAGCAGTTCGACTCCAAACGACTGAAGCTCCCTAGCAAATTCAATTATCCCCGTCTTGTCGAAGACGCTCAGAAGTGCGAGACGTATCGATCTTTCAGACATGGCTCAAAGGCGCCTCCAGATATGTCAACCTAATGTGGAGGCTGTTGCCGTTTTAGTTTTTCTGTAGTAATTACGCAATGCCGAGAGAGAGTTTTTACAGGTTCATGTCAAGCCCATGCCCGGAATTTTGTCTCTTTTTGTCAACAATAGCTTTTAAGAGAAATCTCCGATAGGGGGACCCATGAGAGGAAGTAAGCTCTCTGAAGGAAAAACGAAGATAGTTTTCGCTACAGATAATCCTGATGAAGTTGCACTATTCTTTAAGGATGATATAACAGCTGGAGACGGAAAGAAGCATGATATTCTGGTTGGGAAGGGGAGAATCAATGCCACGGTCTCAGCCAAACTCTTTCAAGTGCTCGAAAGTAGTGGAGTAAGGACGCATTTCGTGAAGCAGCTCTCACCCATCGAGCTCTTGACGAAGAGGTTGAAGATGATCCCTCTCGAGGTCGTTTGTAGAATTCTCGTAGCAGGCCATATGGTCGGGCTTGGAAAGTATTTCCAGTATCGCCAGAGGCTGAGCCTTCCTGTGGTCGAGTTCTACCTGAAAGACGACGTCCTCCACGATCCTTTCCTCAACAGCTATCATGTCCGAGCGTTGGGTCTGGCGGAAAGTGAAGAGATCGCTCAGATGGAGGCTTCGACGCTAAGAGCTGCAGGAGTTCTGGAGAAGTTCTTTGACGAACGGAAAATGCTCCTCGCCGACTTCAAACTTGAGTTTGGCCGAGATACCTCTGAGGAACTCCTTGTAGGAGATGAATTGAGCGTAGATTCTATGCGCCTCTGGGATAAGGAGACCTACGAGATACTCGATAAGGACAGGTTCAGGAAGGACCTGCCGAAAGTCTTCGAACTCGCGTATCTAGAGCCTTACAAGCGAATATGTGGTGGAGAGAATGTATCTAGTTGAAATTGTAATAGAGAATAAGCCTCGCGCTAGAGATCCTGAAGGAGAGACTATCAAGAAAGATCTAATGTACAAAAGCGGCTACGATTGTGTGAAAGAGGTTAGAACCGGCAAACTGCTTAGAGTCAATATAGAGGCTGAAGACGAGGAGGATGCAAGGCAGAAAGTCTTCAAGATGTGCAACGACCTCAGAATCTTCAATCCGGTAGCTCACTCTTGCAAGATAGAGATTAGGGGTAAGGCATGAAAGTCGCGGTGGTCCAATTCCCAGGAAGCAACTGCGACTACGATGCTGTACATGTCCTAAAAGACATCATCAAGGTTGACACTGAATTAGTCTGGCATAAAGAATTCGACAACTCCGATTACGATGCTGTAATCCTTCCAGGCGGATTCAGCTACGGCGACCATCTCAGAGCAGGTGTAATCGCTGCGTACTCTCCTGCAATGAGGAGAGTCAAAGAAATGGCTGAGGAAGGTAAGCCGGTTCTAGGGATCTGCAACGGATTCCAGATTCTCGTTGAATCCGGCCTTCTGCCTGGAGCGCTTCTGCGCAACTCATGTCTGAAGTTCGTTTGTAAATGGGTAACTATGCGAGTTGAATCAACGAGTTCAGCGTTCACCAACAAGTATAGGAAAGGAAGCACTGTCAGAATGCCGATAGCTCATAACGAAGGCCGATACTTCGCTGAAGACGACGTAATGAAAGGGTTCCGCGACAACGATCAGATACTTCTAAGATATGTTGGCGAGAACCCGAACGGGTCTCTGGACGATATCGCTGGGATCTGTAACGCCGAAAGGAATGTCGTAGGACTGATGCCGCATCCAGAGAGGGCTAGCGAAAAGATTCTCGGTGGAGAAGATGGGAGAACAATGTTCGAGTCGATGTTGGAGTGGGTCGAATGACAGAGGCAGAGATGGAACTAAGCTTAACCAAGGAAGAGATGGAGTACGCAAGGAAATTCCTCAAGCGAGAACCTAACCCTCTAGAATGGGCGATGATAGATGCAGAGTGGAGTGAACACTGCAGCTACAAGTCGTCGAAGCCCCTGTTGAAGCTTCTCCCTACGAAAGGGAGGCGAGTTCTCCTTGGACCTGGATACGATTCAGGCGTCATAGACATCGGAGACGGCTACGTTGCAACGGCCCATGTAGAAAGCCACAATCACCCGAGCGCTATAGATCCGTATGGAGGCTCTGGTACAGGCATCGGCGGCGTAATCAGAGACATCCTCTGTATGGGGACAAGACCGATAGCCCTACTCGACTCCTTAAGATTCGGTTCTATTGAACAGAGCGAACATTCTAGGTGGCTTTTCAAGTATGTAGTTCGAGGAATCGCGGATTATGGCAACTGCACAGGGATACCCACTGTTGCAGGCGAGGTTGAGTTCGACGAGAGCTTCGAGAAGAACTGCCTCGTCGACGTTGTATGCCTTGGCGTCGGAAGGAAGGAAGAGCTGATCCTAGCGGAAGCGAGCAACCCGGGCGATGCCGTTATTCTCGTCGGCGGCTCAACTGGGAGAGATGGAATACACGGCGTAACTTTCGCGTCAAAGGTACTTACAGAGAGGAGTGAGGAAGATAGATCAGCTGTCCAAATTCCCGATCCATTCACGAAGAAGCTGATCATCGAAGCTACTCTTGAAGCTGTCTCAACCGGCTATGTACACGGCCTAAAAGATCTGGGAGGAGGAGGCCTGACTTGCGGAATCTCAGAGATGGCTGATAAAGGCGACAGAGGGATCGAGATAGACCTCTCGAGAATACACCTACGCGAAGAGGATATGATTCCCACTGAAGTAATGATCTCTGAATCCCAAGAGAGAATGGTCTTCGCTGTCGAGAATGGAAAAGAGGGAGAGGTCTGCAAGATCTTTGACAAGTACGAGATACCCTACGCAGTAATCGGCAGGGTCATACGAGACCGCTATGTTGTCGTGACGAAGAACGGAAAAAAGATAGCGAATCTGCCTACGCGATTCCTAGCTAATGCGCCTATAATTCCGAGGAGAGCGATCAAACCTCGCATAAAGAAAGCTAAACCCAAGCTTGAATTGCCGAAAGACCTCTCAAAGGCTCTCCTAAGATTGCTATCTTCTCCAAACATCGCAAGCAAAGAATGGGTGTTCAGACAGTATGATCATGAAGTCGGCATCAGAACAGTTGTGAAGCCCGGTCAAGGCGACGCTGCAGTTCTCAAGTTGCCGAATGGAAAGTTTGCAGCAATCAAGGTGGACGGTAACTCGAAATACTGCCACCTCGACCCATATCAAGGAGCCGCATCGTGCGTTGCAGAAGCCTGCAGGAACGTGGTTGCGGTTGGCGCTGAACCGGTTGCTATGCTTGACCATTGCCAATTCGGCGACCCAAATAACGGCGAGGTCTTCTGGGCTTTCTCTCAGACGGTGAAAGGGATCGCCGATGCATGCCGATCGTTTTCACTTCCATGCATCGGAGGAAAAGTGAGCTTCTACAACGAGGACAAGGAAACCGGTAAAGCGATAAAGCCTTCGCCAGTGATCGTCGTCCTCGGGTTGATAGATAATGTCAACCATATCACGAAGGCCGACCTGAAGAGTGAAGGTGACGCAATAATTATCGTAGGCTCTACCGGCCTCGATATGGAAGGATCAGAGTATTACCAAACTCTAGGAGTCTACGACGGCTCGCCTCCCTCAATCGATCTCAACCTAGAAAAGAAGACTATGAAAGCAGTCTTGGAGTGCATTAAGAAGGGTTACGCTTCATCATGCCATGATTGTTCCTCAGGCGGTCTCGCCATTGCACTTGCAGAGATGTGCATCATCGGCAACCTAGGCGCAAGAATAAGCCTAGAGAAAGCCCCGGCAGGAAGATTGCGTATTGACGAGTTGCTATTCTCCGAGTCAAATTCCAGATTCATCATATCGACCAATAAACCGGAAAAGGCACTCGAGGTCTTCAAGAAACATGGTATCCATTCAGCCAAGATCGGCGAAGTAAGTGCTGGTCATCTAGAATTCTCCTCGAAGAGAACGAGTTTCTCATGCTCGCTTCAAGATATGAAGAAAGCGTATGGCGAAGAGATACAGAGGCTGGTCGAAGGATGAAAGGTCTAAAGGAAAGTTGCGGAGTCGTTGGAGCTGCAAACAAAAGCGGAGACGTTGTGAGCAACCTCTGGCTTGCACTTCTAGCTCTCCAACATCGAGGGCAAGAGTCAAGTGGGATATTCACATTTGATGGCGACACATTCCATCAGAGGAAAGAACTAGGATTAGTGAGCGTATTAGAGAACTTCTCAAGGCTAGCTGGAAGGATCGGCATAGGACATGTAAGATACTCAACAGTCGGCAGACCATCGGACAAAGAGACTTCCAAGGACCCAGCGGCAATCGACAACTTCGCTCAACCATTCTTCGTCGATTTCCAAAAGAAAGGGATGGCACTCTGCCACAACGGCAATCTAGTTAACAATATTGCTTTGAGCAAGATACTTCTCTCGAAAGGCATATTCCTCTCATCCCGATGCGACAGTGAAGTCATCCTAAAAACATTGGTCCACGAGTTGATCGAAACAAGAGACATTGAGACAAGCGTAAAGAATTGCATGGCGAAACTTGAAGGAGCATACTCCGTCACAGCGGTCACAGGCGAAGGAGAGGTAATAGCCTTCAGAGATCCCAACGGATTCAGACCCCTATGTTTCGGAGAAAATGAGAATCTAACCATGGTCGGATCAGAGAGCGTCGCCCTCAACGTGAACGGTATCGACAAGGTTGCAGATGTGAATCCTGGAGAGATGATGATCATTGAAGATGGGAAGAGTTGGACGAAGCAGATTGTACCTTGCGAAAGGAAAGCTCATTGCATGTTCGAATACGTCTACTTCAGCCGTCCAGATTCCGTGTTGAACGGGAAAGATGTCTACTCAGCTCGCATAAACCTCGGAAAGAACCTCGCTGAAACCTACGAGATTGATGCTGACATCATAGTCCCTGTTCCTGACACCGCACGACCCGCTGCGGAAGGAATCTCAAGGGAAACCGGAGTCTACGTTGCAGAAGGCTTGATCAAGAACCGGTACATTGGGAGAACCTTCATCATGCCTGAGCAGCGAACTAGAGACGACTCGGTTAACGTGAAGTTGAATCCGGTCAGATCAGTCCTAAAAGACAAGAAGGTCGTCCTAGTCGACGACAGCATCGTCAGAGGAACAACCTCCAAGAAAATTGTGAATCTATTGAAGAGAGCTGGCGCAAGAGAGGTTAACGTATGGATAACATGCCCTCCAATCATCTCTCCATGCTTCTACGGAATCGATATCGCAACTCACGGCGAACTGATAGCTGCGAACCAGAAGATTCTCGAAATCGCCAAGACGATCGGCGCCGACAAACTATGCTATCAGACTCTGCCAGGGTTGGTTGATGCCATCGGATTTGAGCCGGATGAACTCTGTCTAGCTTGTCTTACAGGAAGCTATCCCACGCCACTAGCTCAGAAGATCGCAGATGAGATGAAGGAGAAGAGGTTGAAGGAAAGGGTACGCTACTGGGAGATGGACTCTTGACCAAAGTGCTACTGGTAGGATCGGGCGGAAGGGAGCATGCTATCGCTGAGAGCATCGCGAAGAGCCGCGAAGCCGAACTCTACTCTATTATGAGCGGAAAGAATCCCGGGATAATATCTTGCTCAAAGAAATATGTTGTAGGCAAGATTACGGACACTAGCTTTGTTTCTAGCTTCGCTGTGGAAAACAAGGTAGACATTGCGGTAATAGGACCTGAAGCACCCTTGGTCAACGGCGTAGTCGACGCGCTGCAAGAGAAAGGGATCGATTGCGTCGGACCTAGAAAAGCTCTGGCTATGATCGAGGGGGACAAAGCCTTCTGTAGAGAGTTGATGAAGAACTATGGAATAGACGGGCTTCCGAAGTGCGAGGTCTTCGCCGACCCCGACGAGGCTGCTGAGTACATAGATTCCGTAGATGCGGTCGTTGTCAAGCCCGCTGGACTGACGGGTGGGAAGGGTGTTCAAGTCGTTGGGGAACATCTGAAAGATAAGGAAGAAGCCAAAGATTACGTGAAAGAGATATTCGCTAAGAAGATCGGTGATCTTCAGAAAGTCGTTGTCGAAGAGAGGCTTGACGGCGAAGAATATACAATTCAAGCATTCGTTGACGGAATGAATCTTGTTCCAATGCCGTGTGTTCAAGACCACAAAAGAGCCTACGATGGAGACTTGGGACCGAATACTGGCGGCATGGGAAGCTACAGCGATGCAGATCATCTGCTACCTTTCCTTGACAGAGAGAACTACGAGAGAAGTGTCAAGATAATGACGGATACTGTTGACGCTCTCAGGAAGGAATTGGGTTCACCTTACAAAGGCATCCTCTACGGCCAATTCCTTCTTGGCGTAGGATGGGATAGAGAAGACTTCGGCCCCAAGCTGGTAGAATTCAATTGCCGCTTCGGCGACCCTGAGAACATGAACGTGCTGCCTTTGCTCTCCGAAGGCTGCGACCCAGTCGAGATCTATCAAGGCGTGATACACGGAAAACTGAACAAGATCAAAACGACATTCGAAAAGAAAGCAACGGTCTGCAAGTATATAGTCCCAGCCTCCTATCCTAGCGGAGGCAAGCAAAATGAACCATTCACTGTTGATGAAGGAGGAGTAAAGAGGCTTGGAGCTCTACTTTTCTACGCTAACGTCGACATGGTCGGCCAGCAGCTGGTTACCACAAGCTCTAGAACTGTCGCGGTTCTCGGATTGGCTGACTCGATTCAAGAAGCTGAGAGGATCGCTGAAAACGCAACCAACCACTTCAAGGGAAAACTGCGGCATAGGAGAGACATCGGAACTCAGGAATTGCTTCAGAGAAGAATAGACCATATGAGATCGATAAGGTCATGACGAAGATCATCGGAGTCTTGGCCTCAGGCAGAGGTTCAGATTTCCAGTCAATAATCGACCATATCTCACTTGGCATATTGAAGAGCGCTAGAATCGGCGTCTTGATAAGTAATAATGTTGAAGCCTACGCGTTGAAGAGAGCCAAACAAGCGGGGATCGATCCGGTCTACATTGAGGGAATTCAGGGGAAGAAGTTTCCCAGCAGAGAAGCCAGAGAGAAGGAACGGGAGATCTTCGACAAGAAGGCTGTCGGTGTACTCAAACAATATAATGTGGATCTAGTGGTGCTTGCGGGCTTCATGCAAGTGCTCACTCCTTTCTTCGTCGACGAATATCAGTGGAGGATAATGAATATTCATCCGGCCAAGAATATGGAGAAGTATTCAGGACGAGGAATTTATGGTGAACGTGTTCATGAAGCGGTATTAAAGGCTGGCGAGAAAGAATCTGGATGCACAATTCATTATGTAGACAAGGGCGTAGACACTGGTCCAATCATTCTTCAATATACGGTCCCTGTAAAGCCGGGTGACACTGTTCACAGATTAGCGGATAGGATTCTAGTGTATGAGCATAGATTGTACTCGAAGGCGATTCAGCTGCATATCGATGGGCGATTGAAGATAGTTACAGGAAGCGTAGAGAATGACTACAGTGGAAACTGGGAAGAAGAATGGAATGAAAGAGAGAAGGCGTACATCGAGTATCAGAAAGCTGAATGGGCTAAGATTGGAAAACCTTTGGAGGACCTGGTCTGATGGCTGCGAAGATAATGGATGGGAAGAAGATCGCTGAAGAGGTAAAAGCCAGTATCAAACGTGAAGTCGATTCGCTCCGCTCTCGAGGAACATCGCCTTGCTTAGCGACGATCCTGATAGGCGACGATCCTGCATCACAAACGTATGTGAGAATAAAACACAAGAGCTGCGAGGAAGTCGGAATCTTATCAAAGAACCTGCAGCTCCCCGCTGATGCCGAACAAGAAGAAGCCATCAAGCTCATCGAAGCCTTGAATGAAGATCCCAATGTTCACGGAATATTGATCCAGCTTCCAATCCCGGGAAATATTGACGGTTACGAGCTCGTCGAGAGAATTCATCCCGAGAAAGACGTGGACGGGCTGCATCCTTACAATACGGGTAAGGCATCGTACAAGAAATGCGACCTCATCCCTTGCACGCCCAAAGGAATCATGGTCATGCTCGCTTACTACAAGATAGAACTTCAAGGAAAGCACGCGGTAATTATAAATCGAAGCAACCTTGTCGGGAAGCCTCTCTACGGTCTCATGTCGAATGTAGACCCGCTCCAAATGTTATTTCTGAACACGGATATGCTTCTTCTCAACTCTGACGCAACGGTAACCCTATGCCACTCGAAGACCCGAAACCTAGAGGAATTCACAAGAGACGCGGATATACTCGTAAGCGCAGTTGGCAGGCGCCCTGAGTTCATAATCACCGAGGACATGGTAAAGGATGGTGTAGTTGTGATAGACGTGGGCGTTAACAAGATTGAGGGCAAGCTCTGTGGAGACACAGATTTCGAGAAGGTTGCTCAGAAGGCTTCCTACATAACGCCTGTTCCAGGAGGAGTTGGCCCGATGACAGTAGCTATGCTTCTACACAATACCTTGATCGCATCTGCGAAGCAGGTTAACTGCGATATAGAATACGATCTGAATGAATTGTGGAAATTGGGAAAGAGATGATTTTTGTGAAAGGCAAAGTCTCTATTGTGGCGGGTTCGAAGAGTGACATTGAGATCGCTCGCAAAGCAGAGCTCACACTGAAAGAGCTCGGCGTAGCTTTTGAAACGAAGATCTTGTCTTGCCATAGGAACTACAAGGAGCTGGAAGAGTACATTGCTTCATCTGAAGCAGATGTTTACATAGCTATCGCAGGATTATCGGCTCATCTCCCAGGCTATGTTGCTGCTAGGACCAAGAAGCCTGTCATCGGGGTTCCTGTGAATAAAGCGCTCTCAGGCTTGGACGCTCTTCTCTCGATAGTTCAAATGCCGAAAGGCGTTCCAGTCGCATGCGTCGGCGTGGATAATGCCGAGAACGCAGCCTACCTAGCTCAGAGGATCCTCCAATTGAAATATGAGTAGCTCTAGGTGAGTTGAAACGCGTTTAACCTACGCTAAGACGGGGATAGATGTTAAGGAGATACGCAAGGTTCAATCCCACATCGACGAGATTCTCTCACGAACATTTCGTTCACGAGAAGGAAAGTTCGGTCGAGCCTTGAATGTAAGACAGCATTACGCAGGTTTAATCGATATAGGCGGAGGTAATGCTCTCGCGCTTCATACGGACGGTGTTGGAACGAAAGTCTTAGTTGCAGAGATGCTGAAAGAATATAGAACCGTCGGGATAGACTGCGTAGCAATGAATGTCAACGACCTCATCTGCGTTGGAGCTGAACCCATTGCATTGGTCGACTATCTAGCTCTGGAAAAAATGGATCAAAGACTCGTCAACGATGTCACAATCGGCTTGGAGAAGGGAGCTAGAGACGCCGGGATAGCGATCGTCGCCGGAGAAACCGCGGTTATGCCTGACGTTATTCATGGATTCGATCTTTCAGCTATGAGCATTGGCATAGTGAAGAAAAGCAGGATCATAACAGGAGAGAAGGCCAAAGTTGGAGATGCGATAATTGGATTGCCGAGCAGCGGCGTCCATAGCAATGGATTGACACTAGCAAGGAAGATACTTTTCAAGAAAGGATTCGATAGAAATATTGCTAGGGAACTGCTGACGCCGACGAGAATCTATGTCAAGCAGATAATGAAGCTACTGAAGTCGAGGATTCAGATTCACGGTCTAGCTCACATTACCGGTGGCGCTTTCTCAAAGCTGAAGAGAATTGGCGAGAGAGCAGATGTTGGATTCTATCTTGACGATCTGTTTCGTCCTCACGAGATCTTCGAGAAGATTCAAGAGCAAGGCCATGTTTCAGACAGAGAGATGTACCGGACCTTCAACATGGGAACGGGCTTCCTAGTATTCTGCCCAAGGAATGAAGCCAAGAATGCGTTGAGAGCGCTGCCAGATGCAAGGAAAGTCGGAGAGGTCATTAACGAAAGAAAAGTCATCGTTGAAGCCGATTCGAAGAAGATTGAAGTCGAAGTATGGTAACCTGATAGCTCCTCAAGATAATTAATGGATGAAATCGATTGGAAAGTTTGAAGTAAGCCCTAGGCAGAGGTATAGGTCGGTTTCTATGTGGCCATTGCAAGAGATATGTAAAAGAATCCTTGAGGTACATGAAAGGATTCGCTGGGTTAAGATAATCGATCAAGAAGGGAAAATCGCTTTTGAGGAGAAGAAAAGCTACGTCGAGCCCTACCTATCAGAGGACGCGATGAAGAACCTTCGTGAATTCTGGATAGGGGTTATTCAAGGCATAGTTGGGAAAGTCGCCCAATATTGGGGTGCACCTCAACACTTGCATATCCAATTTAGCAAGGTCCTAGTCTTTGGCTTTCCATATATCAGTGGAGCAGTAGTTATCACAGCGGAACCGAATGTTCCGCTCGCAACGATCAGCAAGATTCAAGAGATTCTGAAAAAATCGTATGCAGTAGAACAAGCCTGAGATCTCGTTTCGATCCGGAATTCAAGAAGGCGTCTTTTTCGGGATTTTATGAGCGGTGTTCTCGCAATGGCTTCAAGAACAGCCTTCATCTATAGTGATGCTCTCCTCGACTATGATTTCGGAGAGTCTCATCCGCTCAGGCCTGAGAGGCTCAATTTGACTTTCGGGTTGATCAAGGCGCAGGGGACACTTGGCCTTAACAATGTTTCAGTGGTTAGGCCTAAGGCCGCAGATTCAAGTGATCTCTTGCTTTTCCATAAAGAGCGGTATATCGAGGCGGTCAAACGGTTCAGCGAGGTTGGCCACGGGCTTCTAGATTCTGGAGACACGCCGGCTTACAAAGGATGCTATGAATCTTCCTTGCTACTTGTCGGCGCGTCATTGGCAGCTGTTGACCTCGTTATGCGGAAAGAGGTTGAACATGCGTTCAATCCAGTTGGGGGGCTTCATCACGCTCATCCAGATCGAGCGTCAGGATTCTGCATATTCAACGATCCAGCATTGTGCATCGCTTATCTAAAGAAGAGATATGGTTTGCAGAGGATTATGTACCTTGATATAGATGCGCATCACGGAGATGGCGTTATGTATGGGTTCTACTCAGACCCATCTGTGCTGGACATAGATTTCCATGAGGATGGAAGATACCTCTTCCCGGGAACAGGATTTACGAATGAGATTGGGGAAGGCGAAGGAAGAGGATACAAGGTGAACATTCCTGTTCCGCCCTTCACGTATGATGGACCCTACTTGAACGCTTTTAGACAGATTGTCCCGAGATTGACACGCGCTTACGAGCCTGAAATAATATTGATGCAATGTGGAGCAGACTCGCATGCCAATGATTTGCTAGCGCACTTAGATTTGACCACAAATGCCTACGGGGAGATTGTCTCGACGATCCATCAACTAGCCCATGAAGTTTGCGATAGAAGACTTGTCCTCCTTGGAGGAGGAGGCTACAACCTAGGAAATGCTGTAAGATGCTGGACGATAGCGTTCAATGAACTCGCAGAAGCAAGACCGAGAGAAGAGATTCCTAAAGAATGGCTTAAGCTCTACAGAAATCTAGGAGAAGGAGAACCGCCTCGCATCCTGCACGACAAATCAGAGCCCAGAAAGAGAGATGAAGAACTATCAAAGCATATAGCCGGTATCGTCGCAGATCTACAGAAGAGAATCCCGATGCTCTCAAAAGTGTGATCATACAACTAGGACGAGGAACGCGAACTTGATTCAAACTCCCAAAATCCCGGTGATAAGACCTGATTTCCGCGGCAGCAACCGTTCTTAGAACCTCACTGGATCCGGTCTCCGAAGGATTTCTTTCGAAATGATTGAAATCGTAGCGCTTTCTCACTAGCGACGAATGTTATATAATTTTGAAGGCGATCTATCTCAAAGTGGGACAATAGTTGAGAGGCAGAACCTTCTTCGGAATAATCGTTATTGCCATAGGGATCGCCGCATTAGCCTATGCGGCATACAAACTCAATCAGTTCCTCTTTGTGGAGAGAATGCTTGAAAGGGAGCATATACCTTTGTATGCGCAAGAGATTGGGCTCCCATTCATACTTGGTGTACTGGCACTGATAGACGGAGGCATCATACTAGGCATGAAGAGGACGGTTTCTCTAATTCTCCACCTCGTAGCCAATGTAGCTTGGGTTTATGGAACATTCAAAGCGTACACTCTAATTCAAATGGTTGAGACCGAGATTAAGGCATACCAGCTACCTTTCCTACTTTACACGATAGCAGTTTTCCTGTTCATATTCGGAGCTGTTATCAACGCAATCCCAAAGAAGTCCCAGTAAGACGGCCCTCTAGAACATGTATTTTTCTTACCGCTGAGAGATATATGGTCATCACTGCAAAATCCAAAGCATACGGCAAGATAGGGCAAGAATAACGGCTGTTGCTCCAATAACATCGGCGAAAATGCTGTCTGCCTTCATGTTTTTTGTAAAAAATATGACTTTTCGCGCCCACGCGACAATTCTTTTGTAAAAATTACATGTAAAAATGGAAAATTATTATTAAGATCTGGAGGTCGATAAGACGAGGGGAACGTCGTTGAAGGCAACCTTGAGTAGCATAGACCCTTCAGCATTAATAGAAGGGATAGGAAGCAACGAAAGGAAAGCGATCTTTGAAATAGAGACTGAGATTCTAAGGGTCATGACCAGTAAGCTCGTGGACAGAGGCTTCAACTGGATCCTGCCCGTCATGCTGGCTAAATCTACGGATCCCCTATGGCCGGACTCTGCCGCCAGCATAGAGAAGAGGATAGAATTGGAAATCTACGGCGAAAACGTCAAAACCATGCAAAGCATGATAGTCCATAAAAGGGTCTTAGTCTCATTAGGACCGGGGAAATTCTTCATACTATCGCCGAACATCAGGATAGAAAACAGAGCACGGGCGAAAACGGGATGGCACCTATACGAGTTCACTCAGCTGGAAATAGAGATAGCTCACGGGAAGATGGATGAGGTCTTCAAAATCTTCGAGGATCTTATAGAAACGTCCATAATCGCTGTTAAAGAAAAGCTCCAGGAGGAGCTTAGAATGCTCGGAAGAGATGTGAGCATCCCTGAGACTCCGTTTAAAGTCCACAAGGCAAGGGAGCTGGAGGAAGAGTACGGAGAACACTGAGAGGAAGCTGTTTCAAAGAAATTGAGAAACCCTATATGGGTGACATGGAGAAACTTCGATCTAGTTCTGCCTGAAGGTTACGGTGAGGTGATCTCAGGCGCCGAAAGGGAGTACGAGTACATGAAGATCTTAAAGAAGCTTGAGAGGGATGGGTTGAGGAAGGAGAAGTACGAGCCGCTGTTGAGGCTTGCGAAGGACGGGCGGTTGAAGCCGTCAGCCGGGGCTGGACTTGGAATCGAAAGGTTCGTCGGCTACGCCTGCGGAGTCAAGCATGTAGCGGAAGTTCAACCCTTCCCAAGGGTTCCAGGAATGGTGCCGGAGCTGTAAACGACCCTCTTTCATTGATCAGCTCCTTTCTGAGACATAAAAAGGAAGGTATTCATTTCATTGAAGACTTTCTCTTCTTTATAAAGTCAAGAGACTCTTCCATTCGAGGTAATCCTTCTCTCGTTCCAGCATTCATGATTTTTAATGCCGCCACGGCACTTCCCAACTCAACCGCTTTATCTAATGGCCACTTCTTCAATAGACCGGTCAAAAAGCCGGCATCGAAGGCATCTCCCGCACCAGACGTATCAACAGCCCTAACTTTGAAGATAGGAACCGAAAAATCTGAGTTGGGGGTTATCACGCGGTAATGATCTCTACCCCGAATCAGAAGGATAGACAGCCCGATATTCATTATCTTTTCGATCGCCTTTTCCACAGCTTTCTTGTTGGTTAAGAGCATAAGCTCATCTGCGGTTGAAAGGAAAACATCGATCAGGCCTAACACCTTCCATTGAACTCCCATGAACTCATATTTATCATCCCATAATCCCAATCTTACGTTAGGATCGTAAGAGATCAATAATCCATGTTGTTTGGATACCTGTAGAGCTTTGAAAATAGCTTCGCGGCTTGATTTCTTTCTAAGCATTGACTCTGAGAAATGAATGGCGTTTGATCGCGCAATATATTCAGCATCTATGTGCTCAGGCTTCAGGGTGCTTTCCGTATCTGAGTATCCTGGGAAACGGTAAAATGTATAATGTCTTTCTCCCCTCTTGTCCACGGAGTAGAAGGCTATGCCGGTAGCCATACCCTTCACCCGTTTCACATGAGAAACATCTACCCCTTCCCTTCTAAAATCACGAAGTATGAAAGTGCCAAATTCATCGTCGCCTACGGTGCCCAAAAAGCCCGTTCTTAAACCAAGCCTTGAGGCTGCTACAATAACGTTTGCCACCGCTCCACCTGCATATGGGATGAATCCTTCAACTTCGCTCAAAGAGACTCCAAGGTTAATAGGAGCAAAGTCTACTATGGCTGATCCCAAACCAATGAGATTCAAATTCATTAAAGGTCTCTCTTAAGACTCAAAACATTTTGGCGGCGTCTTGTTATTTATAGTTTAAACAGATCTCAGTGGCGCAAGATTTTGCTTCGCTTGAATGTATACCCAATGTGAGTCTACTTGGCCGAGGCGATGCAAATTCTAAGGGAACGTTCTAGTTGCGTTGATCAGCCAGTCGCTATACATAGGTCACCCTTGGCTCTCCACACTTGATGATGCCACGCAGATACTCGAGAGTCAAGACTGGATCAGTAATCTTGTCCTCACACCCGCAAGCTATACATTTCATTTTAATGTAGATTGGCGTCACCTTTTCCTCTCGGTACATAAGCTCCGAATAGTAGCCAGGCTCAACCACGGCGATACGTTCCTCAGAGCCGATCTCAAATTCGCCAGCCTTCAAATATTCTATAAATCGGCCGGCTTCCCTTCCGCATTTCTTGCAGTTTGGTCTACGGTTGAGCCGTGGGTTACGGTCAAGAGCACCTTTCCTAGCCTGTCCCAGGATATCCTCTAGGCCTTCCTGAGGCATTCTCTAGCCCCTTAGCCATATTTAGCACAAAGCAATTTCTAATATTTTCCTGAGGAAGCTTACTCTCTGGGCAGAACGACCGCGGCTCTTCTAGATGATTACAAAGTTCAACTTGAGGTCAGCGACCAAGCTCTAAGATTTAGGAATGGTAACCCCACTAGTAGGACTGAGAATGAAAGCCTGAAGACATCATTGTTGGTGGGCCTCCAAGTTTTCACTAGTTTGGTGCAGATACAGCCGAACAAGTTCTTTGTGGACTGAAGCCTAGCCCTGTTGCCGAGTGTCAAATCCCACTGCTGATGCTGGAGGAGCCCCTTCTTCTCATAACTACTGCGACTGCCAGTATAGCTAGAACGACCAAGACCGCTCCTAAGGTGATGTAAGCCTGCGTATAGTCTGCCTTCCAGATCGCCGTCACAGCCTTCGGGCCGTCCATTTTGATCGTCGCTGTCGGCGTGGAAGCTGACGAGTCTCCACTCCAATGGTCGAAAACAATTTTGGCGCCTATAATGCCCATGAAGCCGCTTTCTGGAATCGGCGAAGTTACAGTGAATGATGCTTCGGTTCCAGCATCATACCAGCCGGCGCCGTGTGGGATACCATGTTCAGATTTGACGATCAGCTCATACTGAGTCTTGTACCTGGCGGTGTATGTCTCCGACTTCGTAACGGTGATGGCCCTAAAGGTCTCCTTGTTGCCGTCGCTCCATTCGAGAAAGAGGTATCGTGTGCCGGTAGGTCCCGGAATCGTAGATTCGACTGTTACGGTATGTGTTTCCTCTGGAAGAAAGAATATTGCCTTTGGCAGGTCGTTACGCGAGTACGTCTTCTGGTCCACAGTTATAGAGGCGATCCTCGGCTCAGCGTCAAAAGTTAGCTTCTCAGTAAACCTGAATGAGTTAATGCTCCGATCGGCGTCAGCTAAGTACTTGTTGTAGTTTCTCTCTGAAGTGGCGTACAGTATTGTGTAGGCCTTGTCTGTTCTGAGAAGGACGACAAGCTTTGCCTTGCCAGTTGGCGACCACTCGAGACGCGTAGACCATGTGAACACCAGTTCATATCCATCGATACCCCCGACTTTAACATCCTGTTCCTGCTTCAGATCGAAGCCCTTGAGGGACGAACGAAGGTCTTCCTTAAGACTAGATATGAAGTCCCTCATTGTCAAAAGTACGCCTGCCCTTGGGGTCTTCACGATAACGCAAACAGCCGCCACGACCCTGTCGATGATCCTGCCATACAGCTCAAATCGAACCTCCTCTGGAATCCAGGACCACTCTTTAATCGTCCATCCGCTCGGTGGAGTTATGACGAAAGGATAGGTGCTGCTCCAATAGGCTTCTTGAGCCAAGACATTGATCGAGAAAGTGGTCGCTATGAAGTATCCCAAGACCAAGGCCAAACAAAGCTTTGTGGTACGAAGAGTCTTCATTCACTTACAGACCTGTCGTTTGCATTTGCAATTTGTCTAAGATAGGTGTTATGGTTCTCGGCACTGGTTAGATATTTCAAGTTCAACAAATGTCTTGGCCGCCTCGGAAGTTGCGCCTAGATTTTGTCGATTACGCTGAAAATAAACTCATAAAACTCGGTGAGCCAAGAAAGGCTGGCCGAATTTGACAGCGCTCTAAAAGATAAAAACAGAATAATGCTGTTGCGCCTTGAGCTTTAATTCATTTGGCGGTGAATTAGGGGTGTTCGGCGGCTCCGTTGTCTATCGATATTCTCCTAGTCCCCATGCAGTTTATGTGAATATGACTAACTGCTGCTCAAACAGTTGCCGCTTCTGCCTGAGAAATTTTTCTTCCGGGCTATCGGGTTGTAGGCTTGGGCTGGATGAGTTAGCTTGAGGAACATACGCCTATTAAGCAGACGTTCAAACTAGGCCGATAAAGGAGAGAATTCGAGGCCTGTGTCTCGTTCCCTACATATGCCGTATATACGGATAAACTTTGGCGAATGCAATGCTAAGTACGAATGTCTTTCGTGACAGAATATACACTACATAGGTAGACGTTTGATTTGTAGAAGTATTGAATCAAATTCAGTAACGGTTTCCTTGGTGATTAGGCTCAAGCTGAGAAACCAATTCTTAGGCGCTATTGGCTTTCATGTTCCTGCCTTTGAGTGTCAAGTCACTAGGGGGAGTCTTCGGGCTATTTCCAAAATAATTCCGGATGATTCGAGATAAATTCATCTATGGCTCTCTTAATTAATTCGGTCTTTGTTACGGCCTTTCCTTTCTTCACTGGAACTTCAAGCTTTGTCTGAAAGATAACAGAGAACGCGCTGATCACAGCAATAACAACCATTCAAGGCTCATTACCACGAGAAAAAGCCGATTACTGGTGGGCCGGGAGAGACTTGAACTCTCGACCTTCTGCGTGTCAGGCAGATGTCCTAACCAAGCTAGACGACCGGCCCAATCGCAGTTAGTTGAAGGCCGCTGATGCTAAATGGTTTTCGGATGATTTATGCGTTAAGCGTTGGCTTAAGAGTTCTAGTATATTCGTCCTAATCTGACAAGATACTTCTGGATCAAGTCTATGCCATAGTATCCTCCGTAGGCGCACAAGACAAGCATTACTGTCTTGCCGAGGATGGCGCTTACGAGAGCCTTTAGTTTGGGGTATTTCATCATCCCTAAGGGTATCCAGATCAAGTCGTCAGGCGTCAGCGGAGTAACCGCGAAGAGGAAGATGAGGAGAACTCCGTACTTGTCGATTCTAGCTTCCCACTTATCCATGGATGCTCTCCGCTTCTCTGAGAGGAGGAATCTTCCACCCTCACCAATGTAATAGTGGAAGTACTGTCCTATACCGGCTCCGAGTCCGGCTAAGACACCGATCAAGAGTGGGTTGAAGCCAAACGCAGGAGCGCTCATCAGGAATACTAGCACTTGAGGAGGGAAGATCGCGATCATCAGGGAGCTCGTCCCTAGAATCCCGGATAGAAAAGCGCCGAGGTAACCGAGCCCGATGAGTACATGAGTCAGATAGCGGATGCCATGCATCCCGACCGTCAGAAGAACTATAGTTGCAATGACCGCAACGACAGTCACCGTAACGACAATTGTTTTCTCCAAGTTGCCTCTCACCGGAGCGCCTTTCAGACTATAGATTGCTTGTGATCTGGACTTAAATTGCTCAGATACTCTTGAGGCGGCTCCGATCTCTTTAGGCTCAAACGTTTCATTTCCTATTTGTTTTTGCTTGCGGCCTCCTTGCCGAAGGAGTTACGGTTGAGAGGGCTAGGGCTCTCCAAAAAATCAAAACCGCCCATATGTCTAAACCTGGCTTCCTCTTCTCAGAGAAGACATTGAAGCCCTAAAGGGACCGGCCGTAATGGGGCGAAGGTTAACGCCTAGAGTTCTTCCAGTGCCAAGAGTACTTTCTAAGATGTGCAGTCGCACCGTAACCGCATGCTGCACATCTCTTCTTGTGAAGATTATAGGCTCTCCGACCGCATCGACGACATACAATATGAGTCTTCGAGCTCCCTCTCTTACCGAACGATGGTGTACCTTTCCCCATCTATCATCGCCTTGGAGGAGGGCTGATGAGAACTACGTTATCTCCTCTCACTATGATTGTTCCTAGCTTCTTCGGATTGCTCGAATCCGTAACATCCTCAGCCTCTTCGAGAACAAGGTTCATATGTTGATCGAAACTGCACAGCTTCCCTCTAACTATTCTACCGCCCTTCAATTGAACCAGAACAATCTTGTTCAAGCTCTCCTCGAATATCTTCGTCGCGACCTCAGACACAGTTGACCCACCAAATCAAATATTCAACTTTAAGGGTAAGAGAGGCTGATTTAAAGCTTGTCTTAATGGGGGAACAGACTTTCTCAATCTCAAAACGCCAATTGAGAGAGAAAGAGATCAAGAAGATTCTATCAGAGTTCAAAACCTCCTACAGCCTCGATGAAAAAGCCTTCAGCCCAAAGCCGAAAGCCGAAATAGCTGAAACTGGAGATGAAGCCATAATATTTATTGACAATCGACCGGTCATACTGAGAAAAGGTGGAAAGCTCTTCCCTACCTTAACCTTCAATGAAGCGCTTGAAAAGCTGCCTAAAGCTGTTGTCGATATGGGAGCGATACCTCACATATGCAACGGAGCAGACATAATGGCTCCAGGGATAAGATCAATCGAGGGAACCTTCCAAGAAGGAGCAACCATTCTTGTGGTTGACGAGAAGTATAGAAAACCTCTTGCAATCGGATCGACGCTGATGAACTCCAGTCAAATGAAAGAGATGAAGCAAGGCAAAGTTGTCTCGAATATTCATTTCGTCGGAGATCAAATCTGGCAGATCATCAGGCAAAAGTAGCCTCTTCTTTCCAGTGGGGTAGACAGTCTGACACCAATACTAGAACTGTCGGAACCAGCGTTCTCCCGCGGTAATCGTAGCCACAGACGTTTCCCTGAGAGACTGGCCTTCACGCTCAACAATCGAATCAGAAGTCTCATTAACCCGCCTGAGCAGATCATCTCAAAGCTTAACATTGGACCCAACGATGTGGTCGTAGACTTTGGATGCGGAGCGGGTTTCTTCGCGGTTCCCCTTGCCAAAGTAGCAGGCAAGACAATCGCAATAGACGTTTCTTCACAGATGCTCAAGAGAGCCGCCTCCTATGCGACAAAGAGTGGAGTAATGGTCGAGTTCATAAAGAGTGATGGAACAGAGATCAGGCTAGGAGATGAGAGCGTAGACCTCATTCTCCTATATCATGTCTTTCATGAAGTTGAAGACAGACCGAAAGTTCTTAGCGAGTTCCTCAGGATCATGAAGCCAGCGGGCAAGTTGGTTGTTGTTGAGAAGACTCGTGGTAGCAGCATATTCTCAGGGAGACTCGGCCCACCGATCATCGATGAAATGGAAGTTACTCAGGAGACAGAGCGAGCAGGGTTTGCCCATGTGGAAACGATTCCTCACAGGAAAGATTCCATAATTATCAGCCAGAAAATGGCCTCAGCTTTGCGCGGATCGTCTTAGGCTCCAAAAGAGACGATTCGTGCCAATTGGAACCTAACCTCAGGGGGTATCATCCGAAATCCGCTGAGTTGGCTTAGATCAGAGCGCGCCTATAGTCGTTTGACCTCTTCGGCCTTTGAGATCAAGGCTTAAATATTCTTTCGGACGATGCAAACTGACAAATCTATGCACATACTATGCTCGGGGTAGACCCGAAATTTGACTGAATATTTCATGATTCATGTCATAGATAGGTTACCGTCGCTTGTATGAATATAAACGGAAACTTCGATCAGCAAGCAAACGCTTAAAGTATCGTATGGCTATCACTCTCTAAATGTGTATTTGGCCGCAAGCTTATGACCAGGCATAGTAGCTGGAAGGAAGTAGTGTGAAGACTTCGAAAGCCGAGCAACCCTTGTACGTGAAGGCTCTTCCCCTACATACTTTATCGGATATAGACAAGATCAAGTCAGAGGTAAAACTTGGAAATATTCTCATAGTCAGGATAACTCCTCTCGCAAAGAAGAGCGTTGAAGAAACGAAGCATGCGATAAATGAATTGTGTAACTTCGTAAAGAATGAGGGGGGCGATATAGCTAGACTGGGTGAAGAGAGGATAGTTATAACTCCGCCTTCCATAAAGATATGGAGAAGCAAGCAGGAAGCTTCTGAACAGCATCGCTTAAGAGAACAATCTATAGCAATCCAGTGAGGACGCCCCGGTCTCAGCTTAAAGGCTCTACCTCAGCCTGATCGTCTCCAAATTCTCCGGAGCCAAAGTGCGAAGTTTCAGCAACCTCGCTATGCTCTGAGCAGTCATCTCGCACTTCTTCCTCTCACCATGATTGACTAAAACTCGATTCGGTTTAGGCGACATCTTATGGACGAAGCCCAATATCTGGTTCCTATCGGAGTGCCCTGAGAACCCTTCGATAGATTCTACACGCATCTTTATGTTGACAGCCTCCATCTTTCCGCCTGCACTCATAAGGGAGACTTCTTTCAGCCCGTTTCTTATTCTGTTTCCTAGCGTGCCCTCGATCTGGTAGCTGACGAAGATCAACGTATTCTTCTCGTCTTCAGCTAGATGCTTAAGGTAGTCAATGGCTGGCCCACCTTCAAGCATCCCAGACGTAGCCATTATCACTGAAGGCCCTCCGGCCAAGATTTCTTCTCTTTCACCAGGATGGTTAACTATAACGAAATAGTCTGATTGGAACGGGTTGACGTCTTGATGAAGTATCTGGTCTCTTATCTCCTTGACAAGGTATTCAGGGTAGGCCGTGTGTATAGCTGTTGCCTCATTTATCATACCTTCAAGGTATAGAGGAGCCTCCTTCAGGCGTCCACTCTTCATATATGCGTCCAAGACCAACATGATCTCTTGAGCCCTCCCGACCGCTGGAACCGGAATCAAGACTTTGCCTCCTTTCTCGAACGTTTCATTAACTACTGATACGAGCCTCTCCTCAACACCCTCCCTTTCAGGCATCAAGTCATCTTGACCGCCATAGGTGCTTTCGATAATCAATGTCTCAGCTCTTGGAAAGACTGAAGATGCTGGCTCCAAGAGCATCGTTCTTCCGAACTTGAAGTCCCCTGTATAGACGATATTGTGTAAGCCTTCTCCAACATGAAGATGCACAATGGACGATCCTAGGATGTGGCCTGCGTTATGAAGCGTCAACTTGATATCTGGTGCAACGTCCGTGACAACACCATACTTTAGGGGAATCGTATGCATCACAAGCTCTCGTACATCCTTCTGGTCGAAAGGAGCGAATCCCCCCTCTCTACTCACAACGTCAAGGTAGTCCAATTGCAGCAAGGTCATCATAATCGCCGTAGGTTCTGAACAGTACACAGGACCGTCATAGCCGTACTTGCATAGAAATGGAGTGAAACCGCAGTGGTCGAGGTGAGCATGGGAGATTACAACCGCGTCCAGTTTGTCTAAATCGAACTCCCCCATATCCAGCCTTGGATAAGCTTGGATAGGATCTTGAGACCCAGGGTTCATTCCGCAGTCGAGCAAGACGCTACTCTCATTGGCTTCAATGAGAATGCATGAACGACCGACTTCGCGGAAGCCCCCGAGAGTAGTCATTCGGACATTGCTCGTCTTCGTCAAGGTCGGCCTGAAGATTCTTTCACCAACATCTCGTAGGATTCTACTTCTCTCTTCGCTTTCTGAATGCAGTATATGCCTAGTGCTCGCGATGATCTTCGATGGTAAAGGTTGAGCTCTAAGAACTCTCGGACGCCACCGCGTCGCTTTGATGATCTCTTGAAGCGTCGAACCGTCCTTGCCTATCGTCAAACCCGGCTTCTTCGCTTCAATTATAACTTCGCCGAGGCTCGGATCGAAGTTTATCGCCGTTATCTCAGCTTCAGCTGGAACGAGATTCCGAATACTCACTTCAGCCTCTCTCTCAGGCAACCTGATCGAAGGATCTGATCTGATGACTATCCTTTTATGGAGAAGGTTGACTATGTCCGTGACGACGTAGCTCTGCTCCATAAGAAGGATGACATTCTTCACGTAGATCGCTAGTCGTGGGCCTTCAAACTCTATCCTGGTTATCTCAGCTTCCTTCGGCATATGTTCGAGTATGGCCTCTCGAATCTTCGCGTGAGAATTATTGATAACTCTAGGCATGTAGCATCATCTTTCTAGGCGAGGTAGAACCGTGAAACGTTCAAGCCTTGTTGGCCAGTAGCGCCTTCTTCTCTTCCTCTGTCATTTCTCTGTAGCCCTTCGAAGTTACTAGGGCTACGTCGAAACTGTCCCCGCTTCCAGCATCTCTCTTCATAGCGGAGCCTATCGCTTTGATAACTATCGGAACTGTATCCTTGACAGTCATGCCTTCCTTAAATTGAGATTCTAAAACCCCGTAAGCTATAGGAGAACCGGACCCTGTTGAAACACATTTCTCTTCAGTTATACTCCCGAGAGGATCCAATGCATATATGCGCCCGCCAGACTCATCCATACCTCCTATCAACGCTTGAAGGATTAGCGGAGCCACTCTAGCTGAGAACAGGACGTTCCCTACAAGTCTAGCTGCAGCGCTGACAGCCATAGGTTTTCCACGCTCATATCTATACAGTTGAGCGTTCGCCTTCAATATCTCAACAACATTCTGTGCGTCGCCCACTGCTCCAGCGATCGTCATAGCCATATGGTCATCGATCTGATAGATCTTCTTCGCATGCTTGTGAGCTATGAAATACCCCATCGTTGCGCGAGTATCCGTAGCGAATACTACTCCATCGTTACAGACAATACCTATCGTCGTCGTTCCTTTCAAGACGTCTTTAGGGATTTTATCCAGTGGCGAATACATGTAGTTATAGCCTCCCAGAAGCCTTCTATGATTTTATTAGAAGCGCGCCGTCATCAAAACAGCACGCGCTTATTTGAGAGCGCCTTCTGAGATTTCAATCTTTCTATTCGACTTGGTTAATGAACGTTTGAGTCTATTAAACCTTAAGTTCGAAATCGAATATTGCAAACGTAGAAGTCATACGTGCAGACTAACTCTTTGCGATGAAAATTTAAGAGACTTCACACATCACGGCCTATGCAGTAGCTCGGCGAGAGATCTTGGGAAGGAGAATAACGATAGTGGGAGTTGATCAAGCGAGATTGGGCTACACTTTCCTATTTCAAAGCCCAACTTCGATGTGTAAGAATTGTGGCTTCTACAACGTTTGTGTAGAGAATCTTGAATCGGGCAGAGTCTATAGGATCATTGATGTCGGCAAGAAGAAACTACCCTGTAAGCTTCTTCAAGGGGAAGGTTTCGTCGTGGAGGTTGAGGAGAGCCCTATCGAGGTTTGCTTGGATCGAAGATTAGCGATAAGAGACGCTATAATCACATTCAATCCAGCAAGCTGCGGTATCTGTACTTGCGGTAACTATGAGAAGTGTATTCCAGTCGGCCTTGTGGCTGGTGATCGATGCAAAGTCATTGAGTCTGGGCAGGTTGTTCAATGCCCGGAGAGGCTTGAGCTTGTTCTGGCTTCACTTCTACGGGTGGTTTCTCCTCAGGAGGCTTAGGTTTCTTAAATACCTCAATGAATGAGACCTTCTCGATCTCAGGAGTAAGCTTCTCCAAATCAGTAAGTATCATCCTTTTAGCCAACTGAAGGCCCTCAAGGAAGAAAGCTTCCTCAGGAATCTCGATCGTCAACTCCTTCTCCGCGAGAGTTAACCTGAATTTCTCTTTTGCCACGCTGGGCAAACGTCTATGGATTATGGCTTTAATCTTGTCTTCCTTGGCTTCTATTAAAGAGGCTATTGATACTTCGTAGATGAGAGTTTTCCCTGCTAGAGGATGATTGAAGTCGACTTGTACTCTGCCTGCTCCTACAGACCTTATCAAAGCTGGCTTCCTATCGATCTCAAGCTGCATCCCAGGAACAGGCGTTACACCGTCTGCTTTGAACCGTCTAAGTGGAATGAGCTTGATCTTAGATGGATCTCTAGTTCCGTATCCTTTCTCTGGAGAAACCTCTATCGTCGCTGTCTTCCCAACTTCTAAACCTGATAGCCCTTCGTCCAACCCTTTTGTAACCCAACCTTCTCCAACGACTATGAACATAGGTTCATAGACCGCGTCATGTTTGTGGAGCTTAGCCTCTTCAGCAACCTTCGCAATCGTAGTGTCGACGATGTCTCCGCTCTCTTTCACTTTGCACGTGTAGTCAGCCAGTATGAAGTCACCAGCCTTGATCGGCATCGAAACCCACCTAGGCACATACCTTGATTGAGGAGATTCTACTTATTCTTTACTGTGTCTTCCTACTCAGAGAAACGCGCCAAATCGATTTTCAATTCCTCATTCAATCCTAATGTGGCGTAATAATCGTGGAAAGCCGCGCCTGTATTGACCAATCTCGTTTCGCCAATCTGATCGACTCCTCTACCTTCATGTATGTGTGCACATATAGCGAGGATCGGTTGGGCTTTCTCGATGAATCTTCTCACCGAAATGCTACCAGCGTGGACCCCTGAGAACGTCCTGTCGAGGCTTGTATTCTTCGGAGGGCAATGTGAAATGAGTATCAGTCTCTCTTCCTTCACGCTCCGATAAGCTTCATTTAAGATCGAGGCGGCTTCGCTCTCGTCGTACTCGAACGGAGTGTAGAAGGGACCTTTAGATGCTCCGCCCAACCCTAGGAAAACGAAGCCCTGGTATTTGTAAGCCCTTCCATGAATAGACTCGACGGATGCATCTTGCCAATCTACCAGAGATTTAGAATCAAGATTGCCAGGTACGAATACTGTCGGAAGATTCGTCTTTTTCAGGATTCCTAGAAACTCTGTTGCGGTTCGCAGACTATTGTTAGCTATGTCTCCAGCTACCACTATCAGGTCTGTCTCTTCTCTAAGCGCGAGATCTGAAACTTTTTCAACAGCTTCTTGACTTCCATGGAAATCCGCGCAAGCCAGCAGCCTCAAGTATTGCTCTCCAGACCAGTAGTGAGTTCCAACTCGATAAGAATCTTCATGCCGCGTATCTAGCTGAAGCACTAAAAGAGAAAGGGAGTGCTATGCGAGTTTGAGAGATTCCTCTTTCGCACTTTCCTTAGTGATTACGAGGAGATCCACACCTTCCCCGCTCGCCGAGTCTCTAGCCAACGCAGCCTTCAAAGCCTTGCCAACAAGGTCTTTACCCTGCTCCACAGTTAGGCCATCTCTGTATTCAGCCTCAAGAACACCAACAGCTATCTCTGCGCCCGTTCCAACTGAAGCATACTTGTCTTGAATCACCGATCCTATCGGATCGAGCACGAATAAGCTTGGACCTTCTTCATCAATTCCAGCCACTATTGTCTGCGTCAAATATGGGAAGAGTCTCCTTTCGAAGAGCAGCGTTCCTATAACCTTCGCCGCTGTTCTCACGCTCGCAAGTCGGCCACGTTCATATGAGTATAGGCTAGTGTATGCAGCAGCCTCACGAATAAGTATCTGCATATCGCCCACCAACCCAGCGCATGCAGCTCCAATCATATCTGTTAACTTGAAGACTTTCTTGGCGGTCTTGCTCATTACGAAGTAGCCGTATGAAAATCTCCTCTCAGAGGCAAGTAAAACTCCGTCTTTGCAGACAATCCCTATTGTCGTCGCACCTGGAACGAAAGGCATCTCTTGAGACATAATCGTCCACCAGAAGGCTTGTTGCATCAACCCATTTAATAAACTGTTCTTTTAAGTTTGATGCTTAGCTTACTCAACAAAGGATGTCTACGATGCACCCATTAAAGAACATCTTCAACAAGATCTTCTGGGACAAGAGGGAGAACCCAAGGGACTACTCGGTCACCTTTATCCACAGAGGAGCGCCGGGAGATATCAAGAGAATCTCCGCATCTTCAATCGAGAAGGTTGGTGCTTCTTGGTTCTCCTACGCGAGCGGATGCGACGAATCGAATATCATTCCCTTTCATCGTATAATCGAAATTAGGAACATGAAGTCGAAAGAAGTTCTTTGGCGTTCGAGGAAAATGCAAACAACAGTATCTTAGTTGATTTGGCTCCTTGACCTCAAACCTAGATGAGGATATTCTCTAGACCTATTCCCTTGCATATGATCGTTGATGGTCTCCTTTCTTCTCCTTCGACCTTGAATCCTGCGCCGACCATCTTCTCTGAGAGATGGATGCCTGTGAGAGCATGCAAGGTTAGCTCGCTTGTTCGGATCGTCGATATTCCATCCGCCAGCGACATGTAAATGATAAGTTGATCAGCTAGATGTCTATCGACGGGTGCCTCAGTCCCCAACTGTCTCAAAAGTTCTTCAGCCGCCTCCATTCCCACTTTCTCCGCAGGTTTCCCTAGCTCGCCTAAGCTGTCAGCCCCAAGTATCGCGCCTTGCTTTGACTTCGCGAACAAGATTATTCCGCATCCCGGATCGGCCGCGCATCTTCCTTGATTCGCTTGTAAGGCTTCCGAATCTATCTTCACATTCTTGTAGCCTGCTGCTGTCAAGACTTTATCCGCACTTCGAGCCATACGTTCAACAATGTGCGCAGGCAGCCTTGAACTGTAGGAAATGCCTCTAATCTCTTCGATTTCGCCAAGCCTCTCCATTATAATCGGCTTGAACATCTGGATCGGTTCTACTGCGGCTCTGACTATTCCTTGCCCTCTCGGATAGAAGCTTCTCCGAAGAAGCTCGATCGAACCCTTGTATCCCATCTTCGAGACCACTGGTAGCAGAACTTCTTGCAAGTAGTCGATCGCTGGAGCCATCGGATTGTTTGTTCCACCCGTTATCTCAACGAAAGTCTTCGAAGGCGAGAAAGACATAAAGGGCATAAGAGCCTGAAGGATCAGGCTTGTAGAGCCTGCCGTTCCGACATCTATCTTGAAGCTTCCGCCTCTAGGTGAACCGGGATCGAACTCGATCTCTTTTGAGCCTATTCCTAAGCCTGTTACCCCGGCATCAGACAATTGAGCTAATGCGCGGACAGCATTCATATGTTGAGCTCTCAAGCCTGGAGGCGAACGTTTCGCCCGTATATTGTATATTCGAATTGCCTTCCTTGTTACCGCTGAGAGTGCGACTGACATACGGAGTATCTGGCCTCCGCCCTCCAGGACGCTTCCGTCGATCTCTATTCCATCCATGACGTATCCCTAAGCTTAAATCAAGAGTTTAGGTAGATTATTGACCTTAATCAAGGGATTGGATGTTGGCGTTTTGATAAGTTTAGACTCTCGAAAACTCGATGGCGTTTGGTTCACTGTCGCTCTTGACAGTAAAGGAAGGGTGTTGGCTTCCGGGTTCCATCCGAAGAATAGGAATAAGGCCATTGCTGAAGTAAGAAGCAGTATCCGAAGAAACGCAAAGGTAAGGCTTCGAAGTGACACGTACACTGTTCAAGCTTTGAAGGCGTTGAACAAGATATATTCTGGTAGAGGATCAACTAAAGTCAAACTCGATTTAAGTACAATTCCAAGATTCACTCGAAGAGTGTACGAGCTGGTGAGATCTGTACCGAGAGGCTACGTCTTGACCTATGGTGGGGTAGCATCAATGCTGGGAAAGAGACGTGCTTCAAGGGCTGTTGGCAACGCGATGGCTACTAACCCTTTTCCCCTCTTCGTTCCATGCCATAGGGTTGTACCTTCGACCCTGCGCGTTGGTCACTATGGGCTCTCAGGTATGGGAAAGACTCTCGGTAGCAAAGTGAAGTTTGAGCTATTGAAGAGAGAAGGCGTGAAGTTTGAAGGGGACAGAGTCTTGCCTAGGAGTTTGTGGGAACCTAAAGGTAGATGAACTTTATGCAGAAGAAAGCCTCTCGAGCCTTATTCGTTGGGCGGTTCCAGCCGTTTCACATTGGTCATCTCCACGCCGTCAAGTACATCCTTAAGAAAGCGGATGAACTCGTTATTCTGGTCGGTAGCGCTCAATACAGTCATACCCTTGAGAACCCTTTCACAGCCGGCGAAAGGGTAACTATGATCCGCTTAGCATTGAATGAAGCCGAGACAGATCCAGCTGCATACTCCATTATCCCTGTCCCAGATGTCAATGTTCACAAGGTCTGGGTAGCTCACGTAAGCTCTTACACGCCCAGCTTCGATAGGGTCTTCACGAATGAACCTTTGACTTCAAGGCTCTTCAAAGAAGCTGGCTTCAAGGTAGAGGGGATACCGTTCTTAGATAGAGATGTCTACTCAGCCACGGAGATTCGAAGGAGAATACTCGCCAATGAAAATTGGATCCAGCTTGTGCCGAAGTCTGTGTCAAGATTCATCATGAAGATACATGGCTCGGAGAGAATTGTCGAATTGAATCAGACCGACAAGCCGAGCACGGTTAAGAAAGCCTGATTTATTATTGCTTGGATTAATCTTCTATTATTTCCTTTCTAAGCCGCATTTCGCGCATACTTCCCCTCCGTCTTCAGTTGTGTTGAAGACGGTGCAGCCGCATTGGCATTGCGAGGTTTCCGAAAGATTCGGCGGAGGGTTGGGCAGAAGTTTTCTAACGTCTTTCATTAACCACCCAAGGTCCCACAATATGTGTTCGGTTGATTCAGGGACCTCCTTCGACTCCTCAGACGCTTCCCCGCAACTCATACAGGTCCAGAACATATGCTTCACATATGAGTCAGAAGCAACCCCAGACTTCTCATAACGTATTCCATGGCAAACATGCTAGGTTGAGACTTCACATTTCTCGCATTTCCTCATTGCCCTGATGGCTATGTGTCTACCGGAAGGCGTAACCACCATGACTGCGACATCAAAATTGGCAATACTGTCTCTTGCTCAATAAAAGAAAGAGAGCACCGAATGTATGCTAGGCGGATGAGTCCTTACAACCAGGCAAAATTTTGGAGAAAAAAGTTTGAGGCAGAATTGGAAACACGCTTATGGATTGGAATAGTCTCTTATTGCTTGGGCTTGCGTTGTAGGGCAAAAGCAGCTACTCCGGCGCCGACGCCTATTGCGAGCAAGGCAATCGTAGCGACAGTTTTCTTTTCCATTTGAAGCACCTCCAAGTTCTATTTGTATTTCTATTTCTATTTTTCTTGAAGATGAGGTATATTAATGTTCTGAATATGGAACATCTATATACCATCGACCCCTCGGACGCCGGAAATACAACAACGTCTATTGGGAAAGCTTAAGCTTGCTCCCTTGAGCCACCTCAAGCCTTTCCGCAGCACTACCTTGATTGACAGCTATCTCTAGGAAGCCGTGGCTCCCGATTAAACCCAATAGAGAGCCAACTTGGACGTCTGAATACGTCCTGCAAAGCTTCAACTCAACACTCTTGCCCTTATGTTTCAACTTGAACCCAGACCCATAGCGCACAACCGTCTTACCTAGGTCCCTAGAATGAAGGTTCGTCACTACATTCCCGAATCCATCTACGTGCACTACTTCGCAATCGACAGTCCGCCGCTTTATCCTAGCCTCAGAGTAGTCGGGCACCACGAAGTCGGTTATCACTCTACCAATCCTACTCGGTTCGACTCCGTTCGCTATGTGGGCGGCAACTGGAGCGAAGATATCTCGACCATGAAATGTGGCGGAAATCTGCTCCGCCATGAAACGCCTTTCAACTATATGGTAGACTTTTCTTATTCCATCACCCTTCGCAGCCAGGAACAGTAGGCCGTTATCCGGACCCACATAGATGCATCTGTTCGTCTCTATCAAGATTGGCCTCCTTTTCCCACCGACGCCGGGGTCTACAACCGCTACATGTATGGTCCGGTCAGGGAAGTAGGGCGCAGCTGAAGCCAGTATGAAGGCACCCATTCTCAGATTGTGTCTCTCAACTTGATGGCTTATGTCAACGGTCGTTGCTTTAGGGCATATTGATAGGATAACAGCCTTCATTTGAGCCACATAACTGTCTTTCAACCCGAAATCTGATAGCAAGGTTATAGTCGGCACTTGAACCTACTCCACGCTATCTAATCAATGATTCACTCTATAGAATCTTAAGGGTGATCGCGCCTGCAGTCGAGGCGCAAGGACATCACCAGAGGAATAGTGTGAAATGGAGTGGAAAAGTCATCTTCATTCAAGAAAACGCACACGAACTCTTAAATTTCTGAAATGCATATTCTGTTTAGGGTCTTCCCTTTAGATTAGATTCTTAAAAAATCGAGGAAACCCAACAAAAGTAAGAGGATGTGAGATTTGCCGAAGAAGGTTAAGAAGAAAGCAGTCAAGAAGAAAGTTGTCAAGAAGAAGCCTGTGAAGAAAGCCGCGCCTCCACCAGCACCTCCACCTGCGCCGCCTCCTGTTGAGGCGCAGCCACCACCCCAAACGACGGCATGATTCTGATCTTAGCGTAAATCTCCCTAATTCTTTTTTTGACGGGCATATAGAGGTTTTTCCGTAGGAAAAGTGTAATCTGGACGGCTTCAGCGGATAAAGTCCTTATCTAGGATGAAGGTAAGACCTAGCCGAGCTTGAGCCTATGCAGGAAGCCTTACCCAAGACCATGTTGGAGATCTTCAGACGACAGAAGTACCAGCTGGTGGGTAGCCATTCAGCCGTAAAGAAGTGTAGATGGCTTCATCAGAGCTTGGTTCACGGTCGGATATGCTACAAGCAGCTGTTCTACGGCATTCAAACGCACCGTTGCATACAAATGACGCCTACGCTCGCATGCAATATGCGGTGTGTCTTCTGTTGGCGTATCCAGCCCGAGGACATAGGCGTTAGATGGGATGCATGGGATATGTTCAACATTGATGACCCCAAGACCATCGTCGATGGCTGTATAAGAGCTCAAAGAAAGATCTTGAGCGGCTACAAGAACCATGTCTTAACCGGAAGGCTTAGCGGAGAGAAATATCAAGAAGCACTGAGCCCTAAACATGCTGCCGTAAGCCTAGACGGGGAGCCGACGCTTTTCCCTCAACTCGAAAGTCTATTAGAGGAGTACCGTAAAAGAGGTTTCACGACGTTCTTAGTCAGTAACGGAACGATGCCTGAAAAGCTAGCTGAGCTGTCGATTGAGCCTTCACAGCTCTATGTATCTCTCTATGGGCCTGATGAGAGAACGTTCTTGAAGACGTGCAGACCGCACATCCCAAATGCATGGGAGAAGGTGAAGGAGACGCTTGATTTGATCCCCAGCTTCAAGAACCCTACGGTGGTGAGGCTCACGCTTGTTCGTGGAGTCAACCTAAAGGATGCAGTCGGCTATGCCAAGCTCATCAAGAATGCAGCTCCTGTCTATGTCGAGGCTAAGGCATATGTGTACGTAGGCTATTCGAGGCAACGGCTTGGGTTTGAGAATATGCCCAGTCACGAAGAGATCAAGGAGTTCTCTATCGAGTTGGCGCGTGAGCTAAGCTACAACATACTTGCCGAGTCAAGCGATAGCAGAGTTGTCCTTCTTAGCAAGCTTCAGAAGCCAATAAGCGTTGCCAGATAGGGTCCTATCAAAATAATTTATGCGAGGAACCAAGTAGCTTTATACGCTGAGAATCGGTCGTGCAGAGCTTGATGCCTAAAGATCTTGAAAAGATTCAGATTGATCTAGAGAAGTATGATTCAATTAGGGAGAAGATGCTTGAAGTTTCGAGACTTGCCACTAGACTTTCAGATATGGCAATCATAATGATGCATAGAGGCGATCTGAAGAAAGCTAAAGAGACTCTTCATCAAGCTGAAAATTCGCTGAGAGAGATCGAGCGAGCCCTCAAGGGCAATCCTGAATTGAGGAATTCAGGTAACGTCGTAGTCGCGTATCAGGAGTACGCGGAAGCTAAGCTTCTCTTTCACGTAATTCAAGAGGGAAAGTTGCCTTCACTCGAGAAGATAGGTGTAGAATCAACGCCATATATACTTGGGCTTCTGGACTTCATCGGCGAGCTACGAAGAATGACTCTGAATTTCCTCCGGAAAGGAATGACTGTTGAAGCTGAGAAGATGCTCAAGCTAATGGAGAACATCTATGAAGATCTCATTTCACTCAATCATGCAGCCATAATTCCGATGTTCCGGAGAAAGACGGATATAGCGAGAAAGATGGTGGAGACAACTAGAGGAGACGTAGTTACCGAGATGAGAAGAATGTCTCTCGAGAAAGCGATCAGAGGCTTGGAAAAGAGGATTAAGGAAAAATAGAGCCTTGCAGGCACTCCGCAAATTCTCCGTAGAGAAAGCCATCGCACTACAGAACAAGCTCTCTAAAAGAGTGAAGAAGACAAGCTTCCTCCCAAGCAGATTGAAGAGAATCGGAGGCCTCGACGTAGCCTATTCTGACGATAAAGCGATAGGGTCTTGCGCGATAGTCGACTACGAGACCTTAAAGGTTCTCGAAGCAATCACGATTCTAACGAAGGCTACGACGCCCTACATCCCAGGATTCCTCGCATTTAGAGAAGCACCCATAATGGTCAAGACCGCCAAGAAGCTCAAGCTGAAACCGGACGTCTATCTGGTTGACGGTCAAGGGATAGCCCACCCAAGAAGGTTCGGTCTAGCAAGCCATGTGGGAGTCCTTCTCGACTCAGCGACTATCGGAGTAGCTAAGAGTAGACTCTACGGCGAGATCAAAGGAGACTTTCTCTACGATGAAGAGGGAGACGTGATTGGTAAAGTGTTCGCCGCTAAGAGAAGCGGGAAAACGCTTTACATCAGTATCGGCCATAAAATCTCTCTTGAAGACGCTTTGAGAATAACTTCAAACTGCACGACTAATGGCAGTCCTGAACCTTTGAGAGTAGCGCATGAGCTAGCGGTTAAGAGGAGGCTGGAAATGCGATCATGAAACCCGGCTTGTTGATCACATTATACAAGATCGCTGAGACGGCGGGAAGCATAGGGGAGGCTAAGTGCACGACAACCGAGATCGCCCAGAAACTAGGCCTCTCTCAACAGACAGCTTCAAGGCATCTTATCGAGCTTGAGAAACTCGGACATATCAAGAGGATGAAAGCTACAAGAGGCGAGCTTATACAGATCACGCCTGAAGGCGCTGAACAGTTGAACTTGATGTACTTGACGCTTCAAAGAATCTTCGAAGGACCAAAGAGAGAAGTCTTGATAGAAGGGGAAGTTTTCAGTGGACTAGGTGAAGGAGCATATTATGTTAGCCAACCGGGCTATAGGAGACAGTTCATTGAGAAACTGGGATTCGACCCATATGCTGGGACATTGAACTTGAAGGTTGAGAAACAGAGTCAAAGAGAAAGAAGGCTCCTTGAAACATATCCATCCATAACATTGGAAGGCTTCATGGATGGGATGAGAAGCTTCGGTCAAGTCAAATGCTATAAAGCTAGGGTAAACGATACGGTTGACGGAATCGTCATTACTGCAATGAGGAGCCACTACGGAGAAGATGTGTTAGAGATAGTAGCTCCGAAGAATTTGAGGGAGATATTGGGACTGAAAGATGGAGATTCGGTCAAGGTTCGAGTATTCATCTCCACTCCTCAATGACTCTTCTCTTGATCTTTGAGGAGCTGTTCAAGTCAGCTGAACCGAATCTACCGATCTGAACAATTTTAAATCTAGACTTTCCTTTCCGAAGGATTTCTTCAAGGGTTTTCCGCATATCGCTTTGATCATAACCGACCGCGATCACATCGGGCTTGATCTTCCTCACCACTGCTTCGACATTCATCTCTTCATAGCCGAGAATCGCTTGGTCAACCGGCTTAAGAGCTTCAACAAGAGCTCTACGTTGATCCTCGGGCAGAATAGGCCTCTTGCCTTTCCTCTTCTCAATCGTCTTGTCCCTAGCGATGATCACTATGAGCTTGGCGTTCCTTCCGCTAGATTTCTTCGCTTCTTCAAGGAAGCGATAATGCCCATAATGCAGGAGATCAAATGCGCCAGTCGCGAGAACAACTTTCGCTTTAGCCATCATGACCCCCTCCTATAGGCCAATAGAAATTACACGATCTGAAATAAGAATGTCTTACCACTTGGCTTATCAGTTTAACGTAAACTCAAAAGTTACCAGATTTCTGTCGTTAGGGTTCTACGCCTTCAACTCTTGAGGCCATGAGAATTCTCCCAGTTTCAGAAGTCTAAGCGCGTCGAGAAGACCTTCAGCATATGAGATTGAGGCTAGAGAAGTGACATCCTTCCCAGTTTCAGTATAATACTTGGAATCGGAAAGATATCTCTTTGCAACCTCCACTAATCGCTCTACATCCCTTCGTGCGATAATCGCCGGCATGGTTATAGGCTTCAACCCCGATAGAGCGGTTTCAACAGCCGCTACGTATCGTCTAGAACGCTCTTTCGCATCCTCAGTCATGCTAGAAACCTCGCTTGGATGTTCTTTTCCAAATCACTCCTCTCGGCGCTAGCAAGAACCTGCAACCCCTCAGCCTCCATGAAATGCAATTTCCCCGGGATAACTATAGAATGAGGTGGACTGCCGAAATCGTATGACTGCAAACGTCCAACTCTACCTGCCTTGATCTTCATATCTTCTGAGCCGATTCTAGCAACACCGACAGCTAGAGTCTCATTCGTTATGACATTCCCTCTTCTCTTTCCTTCTATTGCGAGAAGCTGTTTGAGGGCCTGAGGTATTGTCATATATGTCTTCTCCTCCGCCTTTATGTCCAGCAGAACGAGGGTGTGCAGCCCTCTATAGAGATTCTCTTCAATGAAATCATACGGGGACTCAGGCATAGTCCCTGCCTCGACGATTGGAATTGTCACTGTCCGACCAAACTTGTAGTTCTGTAGACCGATCACACTTGAAACAGCAGATGTTACTGAAGCGCCGTGGACTATCCTCGTTTTTATGCCTGCCCTTTCAACTCGCAGCCTTAGATCCAAGTGAGTTGTCGCTGCCATAGGGTCTCCTGGAACAAGAAAGGCTACAGTCTTGGTTCTGGCTTCATTCAATACCGTCTGCTCAGCCTTCTCTTCAACATCCGACCTAGATAGAACCTTGACAGATTTGCCCAGAAGACTCTCCAGCCGCTCTAACGAGAGCCCGGGCATCAAACTCGTATAGAATTCAGCGAGGACAAGATCAGCTCCCTTAGCTTCCTCTAATCCACGTAAGGATATTCCAAGCTCACTATGCAGGCCCAACCCAATAAAACTCAGTTGACCCATCATCAAACCACCATCAACAAGCCATTATGATGTCAATAGTACAGCCAGATTTAGAATAGCGTGGCACTGAGAGATATCTTCTTGTATTCATAAGTAGATGTCCCCCAGGCAGAGCCTGGGGGCTCTTTAGCGCGTTAAGGTTCTTGTTCTGTCATTATGTATTGGCGTACGGTGTCTAGGTTTAGGCCGCCTACGCTATTGACGGCGTAACCTCTT
>Ga0315280_10001079_pt1 | contig 48379 bp, 39 predicted proteins | sample YL17G06_40_MG_FD_203697 | JGI IMG/M metagenome (GOLD analysis project Ga0315280, IMG submission 203697) | Sediment microbial communities from Yellowstone Lake, YNP, Wyoming, USA - YL17G06_40 | ecosystem: Environmental > Aquatic > Freshwater > Lake > Sediment | place: USA: Wyoming | collected... | reverse complement strand
CCGTGCGTGAAATCGAAGGGGACCCGATCGGGCCTCTGCCACCGCATGGCAGCCAGCACCCTATCGCGATTGCTCATCTCGCCTCGGCTAGTCATATACGCCTTCCTCTCGTGCCGCCGATATCATGACGTGAATGTTTTCGGGTGGCGTCGTCGGCGGGATGGCGCAGCCGGCATTCAGGATGAAATACGCGCCCGGCTTCCACACGGAGAACAGTTGCCGCGTCTTCTCGCGGACTTCGGCCGCCGTCCCTTGCGCGACCACCCCGCTGGGATCGAGGTTGCCGAAAAGGACGTGCCTGACTCCTACCGTCCTCTTGGCCTTCGCCGCCTCGGTTTTGTAGTCCAGCTCGAAACCACAGAAAACGTATTGCGAAAGTGAATCGAGAATCCTGGTCGTGTCACCGCAAATGTGGATGACCGTGAAGATGCCATCTGCCGCCAAGTCGTTCACCAGCTTCTCCTCGTAAGGCCGGGCAAATCGGTCGAACATCCTGGGAGAAGTAACATCCGGTCCCGCCAGGCTATCACCCATAGAGGTGAAATGCGCGCCGGCCTTGATGAGGGCGCGGTGCACAGCCAGGTGGCTTTGGTAGCAAACGGCGAGTAACTGCTGGATGGCTGGGTTGTCCGGGTCGGTCGCAAGGTCCATCAAGAAGTCTTCGATTCCGCGCACCAGGCATGCCAGGTCGAACGCCGCCTGATCGGCATTGCCACGGATGGCAACCTCCTTGCCGACCTGCTTGGCAATGAGTCGCACCCCTTCCAAGAGAGCGGGAATGCGCCCGTCAGTTTCGGGATTCACGACCTTCAGGCGGTCCACTTCTTCAAGACTTCGGATAGCCGACGCTACGATGCGCCCCGGTTCGTCGGGCGCGCACTCCGATTTAGCCCCCATGGCCTCAGCCAACATGGCTGTATCGGTATCGATCATGATGCAGTCGTGGCCATATTTCTCAACCGCGGTGAGGTGGGCGCGGGCGATTGCCTCGGGATCGGCACGGTATTGCTCCATGGCAATGCCCGCCTCCCGCGCCGCCAGCATGAAATTGTGAAGGCACACCGGCACCCGGTCAGGGATCTGACCGGCCAGGACGGCTCGGACGCGCTCGAAAGAATTCATGGTTCGGGTGCCTCGGTAGCGATGATGCCCTCGTCGTAGTGGGAGACAATCCGCTGGCCGGGTGGCACGACAAGGAATTCCTTGTCATCCCAGATGCCATCCACCAGCCGCTGAATCATTCCGGCGTCACCGGGGAGCTTCTCGAACCGCCACCCGCGCGCCTCAGCCTCCTCGCGCGTTCGTTGCTCGAAGCTCGAATCCGGCTCGACGCCCATCTCGATGAAGGTGAGCTGGCTGTAGTTTTTCGTCAGGTTGCCGAGTTCGCTCCACAGATACCGGGCGTTGTCTTCCCCGTATCGGGCGAGCAGTTCCTCATAGCTCTGTTGCAACCCCAGCTTTTTCCCGATGGCGAGCTGACTCAGCTCTCCGGCGGCGTCCCCACGCTCGATCCAGCCGGTGGTCTTGAAATACACTCCCGGGTGGCTATGGAAGTAGTCCAGATAGCGCTCCGTGCTGCCCAGGAAAAGCGTGATGCAGTCATGGGCCCGGGGCGCCACGATGGGAATCAGCCGGGCAGTCAACCCCACCACCCCGTTGTTGCAGAGCCCGTACCCCAGCAGCACCCCGCCGTACATGAAGCTGTCCACCCGGTCGACCGCCGCCTGCAGGCGCTCCAGCATTCCCTCGCTGCCGATATCGTGCAAACCTTTGGGCAAGAACTCCACGTCCACAGTGTTCGGTGAACGCGCGACAGCAGCGCAAAACTCGCGGTAGAAGATTTCGCAACTTAGGAGCTTCAGGCGCATGAAAGCGTTCCAGGGCCTTTCATGGCCGCTCATTTCTGGCGAGAGCTCGCGACAAGGCGCGGATGAACTCAGGGTTCGTGCCGCAGCAACCGCCGATGAAGGCCGCTCCCGCCTGAACCAGGGACGGGGCGTGGCGGGCGAACTCTTCCGGCGTCGTCTTGTAAGAAACGCGACCGTCCACCAGTTCCGGCAGTCCGGCGTTCGGCTTAATCCAGACTGGCCGGTCTGTAGCGGCGCGCAGCCGCCGGGAGATGGGCACATATGCCTCGATACCCTGGCCGCAGTTGGCGCCAATAACGTCGGCCCCAACGGCGGTCAACTCGGCTACAGCCTGCTCCGGGGTGGCGCCCGTCATCGTTCGGTCCTTGTCCTTGCCCGAATCGAACGCCATGCAGGCAACGATCGGCAAGCCCGTTTCACGGGCGGCTGCAACCGCCAGCTTCGCCTCCGCCAAATCACTCATGGTTTCCACTACCAGCCCGTGGGCACCTCCCTCGGCGAGGGCTTTCACCTGCTCAACGAACCCCGCTCTGAGTTCTTCTTCGCTGACCTCACCCGTCATCAGCAGCTTGCCGCTCGGCCCGATGGAAGCGAAAACGTATGCGCGGCCGCCTGCAGCGCGCCGCGAAATCTCGACCCCGGCGCGATTGATCTCCACAACCCTATCCGCCAGACCATGACGCGCGAGGGCGACACGGTTCGAGCGGAAAGTGTTCGTCAGGACGATGCGGCTGCCCGCCTCCACATAAGCCCGCGCAACGTATTCGACGCGACCGGGATGCTCCAAATTCCACGTGTCGGGACAGTCCCCCGCCTCCAGACCCCGCGCCTGAAGTTCAGTGCCCCAGGCACCGTCTGTCACCACCGGTCCCTCGCGGATCAACTGTTGGATCAGCGTGTGCATCCAATCATCTCCCGCGCCGCATTACAGCGGCGCAAATCTCTCGCTTGAGAATCCTTCTACTCGCTGGCTTCACGCGATTCGCGATCTGTGTCGCCGCCTTATCAATTGTATACACACTCTCCTGCGGCCTGCGCGTAAGCTTTCAGGTTCTCCACGGGAACATGGAAGAAGTGATCGCTCGGGCTCATAATGTAGCCGCCACCTCCGCCATAAGCCTCAAACATCTCGTGCACGTGCCGCCGAATCTGTTCGGGCGTGCCAACTTCGAGAACCGAATTCTGATCCAGCCCGCCGATCAGAGCTAACCGCGCGCCAATTCGCGCCTTCAACTCGCGCGGACGCGCGTCACCACCCATCGTAGGGGGAGTGAGCGTTTCACAGGCGTCGCCGCCATTCTCCGTGATCAGTTCCAGAATTGGCATCATACTGCCGCACGTGTGATAAACGACCCGGTGCCCCAGACTGTGCAGCGCGTCGTGCATCCGGCGGTCGTACGGCAGGCAGAACTCCCGAAAGTACTTGGGGGAGATGACAGTCGAGGATGCGGCGCCGCCTCCCGTCTCGATCAGATCATACCTCGCGCCGTCGAGGCTTTCCTCGATGAAGCGCGCCTTTTTCTTCCACAGCACCTTCAGGAGCGCGTGGACCCAATCAGGATGGTCAGCCGCTTGAAGAATGAGTTCCTGTGTGCCTACCAGGCAGACCGCGTCCTGCCAGCAGCCTCCTTGCTCGCCAAACACGAAGCCGCGCATGATCCCATCTTGCCCCAGGGCTTCATAACCGCGTCGCAAAGCTTCCTTGTCCAGCTTCGGCACCGGCATGTATTTCTCGACCAACTCCAAATCCTCATGACGCTTGATTAGGGGTGTGACGATCCAGCGTGTTATCGGGTTCTCGGCGACCACATTATCCAGCTGGCCCTCAGGAGTTGTGACGGTGACTCGGTATCTGCGTTCGCCCGCCGGGGCCTCCAGTTCGCGCGTTTCCACTCTCCAATTCGGGTCTTCAGGCGGTAGGAGCGGAACACGTAGCAGCGAAGCGTCTAATCCGAACCGGCGAAACGCCTCCAGGTCACTAATGCCGCCCAGGTAGGTGTTTAAGTGAAACGCCTGCCACTGGTGCACACTCGCCGGCACCCGATCGGGTACGCCGCGTCCCAGCGCCACCAGCATTCGTTCCTTTGAGGTCATGCTTCTCACCTCAGCGGCCTCCGATGGACCCGCCCCAGGAGTGTGCGCCATCCGCTCCCAGAATGGCTCACTGCGACCCGCCATAGGAGCTCGTGAAAGGCCGAAGCGCCAGTGTGGTTAACACAGAAGCGGCCACGTAGGAAGAGCAAAAATAGCACGTATCGACGAATCTGACAGCAATCTTTAGGCCGGCATGTTTTCATTTCGCGAATGGATATGCGACAATCTGTCCTCTTGCGGGAAGCTTATCTTTCCTATAAAGAGGTCTTCTAGCACAGAAAAGTGAAATGTGCTTATATTTGCCTGCCCGGGGATTTCTCAAGGGAAGGAAAAGGAAGAAGCGTCTATGAGCATCAGCCAACTCGCCAGATCCATCAAGGAGTCAGTCACTCTTAAGCTGAACGAGACCGCCGCCCTGCTCAGGGAGAAGGGGGAGCCCGTGATTCACCTTGGCGGCGGCGAGCCAAAGAGCAAGGCGCCGATCGACGCGGTCATCAATTGCACCTCGGTGCTGCACACGGGTGAAATCCGTTACACGGCTCCCGATGGCATTCCTGCTCTGAAGAAAGCCATCGTCCGATATATGGAGGAGCACTACAACAAGCTCGTTTCGGCAGACAACATTATTGTTTCCGGTGGAGCGAAGCAGGCCATCATGGTCCTGTTACACGTGCTTCTCGACCCTAAGGATGAAGTCATCTTCCCGGCGCCTTATTGGGTGAGCTACCCCGAGATGGTCAAGTTAGCGGGCGGAGTGCCGGTGATCATCACACCGGAAGACGGCAGCTTTCACCCCACCGTCAAGGAGATCGTCGAGGCAGTAGGCTCTTACACCAAGGCCATCGTCCTCAATAGCCCTAACAATCCCTCGGGTGCCATGTACTCCAAAGAGTTCATCGCCGAAATGGTGGAGTTTTGCGAGAAGAAGAGCCTTTACCTGATCATGGACGACATCTATAACCGGCTCGTCTTCGACGGGAAGAGCGCTGCCATCTGTTACGACTACATGAAAGCCCCACTGGAGCAATCCAAGCTGGTCGTCATCAACGGCGTGTCCAAGACGTATGCCATGACGGGGTTCCGGATCGGTTGGGCCATCGCCAACCGGGAGCTGATCGAGGCCATGGGCACGATCCAGTCGCAGCAAACCTCCGGGCCTTCCGCGCCCTCGCAGTGGGCAGCGGTGGGTGCCTTGAACGGCGTGCAATCGTCCGTGGAAAGCTTGCGCCTGACGCTCCAGAACAACCGCAACGTGATGGTGGACCGCCTGAAGGCTTTTGACGGCGTCAAGGTCACTAAGCCGGGCGGCACTTTCTATTGCTTCCCGGATTTCAGCGCCTACATGAAAGACTCCCAGAAGCTGGCGCAGTTTCTCCTGGAGAAAGTACGCGTGGTCACGGTTCCCGGCAAGGAGTTCGGTTTTGAAGGGCACCTCCGGCTCAGCTATTGCGGCACCATTAAAGAAATTATGGAAGGGCTCGAACGCATCAAGTGGGCGCTCGACCCGAACTCCCCCAACGAACTTTTCCTGGGCGAGAGGAAGCTTGTGAGGGACTGGCTATGAACATCTACCTCGACATCGTATCTCCGGCTGCAAAAGAAGCTGGGTTGCTCGCCAGCGCCTACGGAGTGCAGAACCACGGCTTAACCAACCTCCGCCGGGTTTATTGGAACCTGCCCACCCCGGCGCTTTACGAGGAATGCGTGTTTCGCTCGGAAGGCCGGCTGTCGCACCTCGGGCCGTTGCTGGTCAGCTCGGGGAAGCACACCGCCCGGGCCGCTGCCGATAAGTTCGTCGTCCGCGAACAGTCCACGGAGGACAGAATCTGGTGGGGGCAGTACAACCGTCCCTTCAATGGCGAGAGCTTCAGCGCCTTGCTGGCCCGCTTGCAGGGCTACCTCCAGGGAAGAGATGTCTTCGTGCAGGACTGCTACGCCGGGGCCGACCCCGATTACCGCCTGCCCATCCGCATCATCACGCAAACGGCTTGGCACAGCCTCTTCGCCCGCACCATGTTCCTGAAGATCCGGAACCAGGACGCGCTGTACAAGCACGTTCCGGAGTTCACCATCATTGCGGTGCCGGCTTTCCAGGCTTCGCCGCTGATCGACGGCACGCGAACCGAGACTTTCATCATCATCAACTTCCGCGAACGGCTGGCCATCATTGGCGGCTCGAGCTACGCGGGCGAAATCAAGAAGACCATCTTCACGTTGCTGAATTTCCTCCTGCCCCTGGATGGGGTGTTGTCGATGCACTGCTCGGCCAACGTTGGCCCCCAGGGCGATGTCGCCATCTTCTTCGGCCTTTCGGGCACCGGCAAGACCACGCTTTCCGCCGATCCCAAGCGCCGGCTGATCGGAGACGACGAGCATGGCTGGAGCGATAACGGCATCTTCAACTTCGAGGATGGCTGCTACGCCAAGGTCATCCGGCTCTCCCCCGAGGCCGAGCCCCAGATCTACGCCTGCACGCGCCGGTTCGGCACCATTCTGGAGAACGTCACCATCGATCCCGCTTCGCGCCGCCTGGATTTGAACGACTACACGGTGACGGAGAATACGCGGGCGGCTTATCCGCTGGCCTACATTGAGAATCACCTGCCGGAGAAACGCGCCGGTCACCCGAAGAACGTCATCTTCCTTACCTGCGACGCCTCGGGCGTCATGCCGCCCATCGCCAAACTCACTGCGGACCAAGCCATCTACCACTTCATCTCCGGGTACACCAGCAAGATCGCCGGAACGGAAATCGGCCTGGGCATCGAGCCGGAGATCACGTTCAGCACCTGCTTCGGCGGCCCCTTCATGGTCCATCACCCTTACGCTTACGCGGAGCTGCTCAAGAAGAAAATCTTGAACCATGGCGCGCACGTTTGGCTGGTCAACACCGGCTGGACCGGCGGGCCGTTCGGCGTGGGTAAGCGCATCAGCATTTACCACACGCGCACGCTGTTGAACGCTGCCCTTAACGGCAAACTCATCAAGGTGCGCTACAAGAAAGATCCGGTCTTTGGGTTTGACGTGCCGACGAGCTGCGAGGGTGTGCCTGCCGAGATTCTCGATCCGGCCAATACCTGGCCCAGCCGCGACGAGTACTTCAAGAAATACGACGCGCTGGCGGCACGCTTCATCGAGAATTTCAAGCTCTTTATGGATGAGTGCCCCGGGCAGGTGCTGGAGGCGGGACCAAAGCGGTTGACGGCCATCCCCGCCGCTCGGTAGCTCAAACTCCTCCGCGCTCTCAGGACTTCCCGCTGCCCATTCCCGAGGGGAGCCATCCAAGGTAAACTCTCATCCGCTTGGTGTCCGAATCCCTTGAAAGGAGACCATCGCGATGCCGGGAGTCTATAAGATCACCGAAATCGTGGGCACGTCGCCGGTGAGTTTTGCCGAGGCGGTTAAAGCGGGCGTGGCTGAGGCCGCCAAGACCGTGCGCCGCATGGACTGGTTCGAGGTGGTGGAAATGCGCGGCCGCATCGCGGAAGGCAAAGTCGCGGAATTCCAAGTGACGCTCAAAATCAGCTTCAAGGTCGAGCGCTAGTTCGCCACCCCATTGAGCGGCGGGTGAGGCAAATGTGCGTTCCGGGAACAAGGGACGGTACCCCCTCACCCGGCCTTCGGCCACCCTCTCCCCCTGAGCGGGGGCGAGGGCTGGAGACGAGGGAGACCTTCCTTGCGGCGGGGTTAAAACCCCGCCCTTCCCCGGTCGTCCATTCCACGTCTGCAGCCTAGTCAATCCCCAGTTGCCAGAACAGAAACGCGTACTCGGCGGACAAATCTTCGATGGCCTTGGAGAGCGGCTTGCCGCTGGCGTGGCCGGAGCCCACATCGTAGCGGAGCAGCACGGGCTGGCCCGAGTTGGTCGCGGCCTGGAGCTTTGCGGCCATCTTGCAGGCCTGCTGCGGCGGCACGCGCGTATCGCCATCGCCGGTGGTGAACAGAATAGCGGGAAACGCCGTGCCGGGCTTCACGTGCTCGTAGGGCGAATACGCATAGAGAAACTTGAATTGCTCGGGGATGGCGGCGTTGCCGTATTCAAGTAGCGCGGGCGGGTTGTTGTTCTTCGTGAAGCGGTAGTAGCGGACCATGTCGAGGTCGGGGTAGTGGCACAGCACGGCACGGTAGAGGCCGGGCCGCTGGGTGAGCGATGCCCCCATCAGCAACCCGCCGTTGCTTCCGCCTTCGATGGCGAGCCGCGCAGAGCTGGTGTACTTGTTGGCAATGAGCCATTCGGCGGCGGCAATGAAATCGTTGAAGACGTTTTGCTTTTTGTCGAGCATGCCGCCGCGGTGCCAAGCCTCGCCGAACTCGCCTCCACCCCGAATATTCGCGACCGCATAGACGCCGTCGTGCTCGGCCCATAGTAGGGCGGCAGGCGTGAAGCGCGGCATCACGCTCACGTTGAAGCCGCCGTAGCCGTAGAGTAGTACGGGACGATTGCCGTCGGGCTTCAACCCCTTCTTGTGAACCAGGAACATCGGCACACGCGTGCCGTCCCTGGAGGTGTACCAGACCTGTTGGGTTTCGAACTGATCGGACTGAACTGGCACCTTGGCCTGGAACCAAAGCTTGGTGGAGCCGGTGCGCGTGTCGTAAAGGCGAACGGAGTAGGGCGTCGTAAACGACGTGAAAGTCAACACGCCCTCGGGGCTGTTCCAGCGGCCAGAGATGTCACCCGACCCGAGTCCCGGCAGCTTCACTTCGCCGAGCAGCTTGCCATCGAGCGTGAATGATTTGATGACACTGTGAACATTGTGGAGGTATTTCACGAACAGCTTCCCGCCGACGACCGAGAAGCTCTCGATGCTGTCGTCTGATTCCGGCACAACTTCGCGCCAGTTCTCGGGCGCGGGCCGGTCGAGATCAACCAGCAGCACGTGCCGCTTCGGCGCCTTCCAGGCAGTCATCAGAGCAAGCTTGCGATCGCCCGTCCACTGGAGTTCGAAGTTGGCATCAATGCCTTTCACGAGCGGCTGGATCGGAGCGTCAGCCTTGAGATCCTTCATGTAGATTTCCGTCTTTGCCCAGCCGTGCTGAAGGACCATCAGCAGAGTTTTCCCGTCCTCCGAGATTACCGGCGATGCGAACTGATCGGCGGTCGTCCCCTGACCAAAGATTTCGGTATCACGCGCAGGATCGCTGCCGAACGCGTGATAGAGAATCCGGCTGCTCGTCTCGCGCGAGCGCCGGGCGTAGTAGAAGCCTCGGGCGTCCCTCGTGAACTCAATAGATTCGGAATACAGACCCTTCGGCAGGCGGTCCGGCAAATCGCGGCGCGAGTCGACTTCACGGAAACGGATCTCGAGCTCGTCCTGACCCCCCTGCCGCACGGCAAAAGCCACCAGCTTGCCGTCTCGGGAGATCCCATCGAGCAGAGCGACGGTGGAAGGATCTGTGCTGAGCTTTGGCGGGTCAATCAGGTCCTCATCGCGACCGCCTCCGCCTCGGCGGACGTAAATCGCCGGCTGGTCCCCGCCAGCGCGGTGCTTCAAAAAGAAGTAGCGCCCGCCGCGCTCCTGAGGCGCGCCCAGCATGTCGTAGACCATGAGCTCAGTGAGACGTTTTTTGATCAGAGGTCGCGACACTAGGCCATCCAGCGTCGAGCGTGTGTAGGCGTTCTGCGCGTCGATCCAGGCGCGCGCTTCGGGGCTTTCGAGATCATCGAGCCAGTGATAGGGATCGACCAATCCCATCCCGTGCAACACTTCGCGGTAGTTGTCCACGCGCGTTGCCGGCGCCCTGGGCACCTGCGCGACAGCCAAGCACGCGGCAACCAGGATTGTCGTCACCACGTTCAGCACACGAAACGCAGCCAGCATAGTTGGCACCTCCAACTCGGAGTCCATTTGCCTACGGCGTCCAAACGGTCAACTATACTCCTACTGACTCTCGCGCGGGCGGCATGAATCCTACTGACCGGGGCGGTCCATACGCCACATGCCACCTTCTACCTAGACGCACTTCGCTACCCCCTACTCCGTCCCTCGTCTGTTACAATAACAGGCCGATTTCACGATGTGAGAAGTCGTGCGGAGGAGTCCAATGCCCTATCCCAAACCCGTCCGGCGCTCCTGGGCAGAGCCCTGGAAGATCAAGATGGTCGAGCCCATTCGCATGACCACCCGCCAGGATCGTGGGCAGCGCATCGCCGAAGCCGGCTACAACACCTTCCTGCTCCGCTCGGAAGATGTTTATATCGACCTGCTGACCGACAGCGGAACCAGCGCCATGAGTGACAACCAGTGGGCCGGCCTGATGCTGGGCGACGAAGCCTACGCGGGCAGCAAGAACTTCTATCATCTATGGGAGACGGTCAGCCAGTACTACGGCTACAAGTACCTGGTTCCGACTCACCAAGGACGCGGCGCCGAGCACATCCTCTCCAGAATCCTGATCCACCCAGGCGACTACATCCCTGGCAACATGTACTTCACCACCACGCGCTTGCATCAGGAGCTCGCGGGCGGCACGTTTGCGGACGTCATCATTGACGAGGCGCACCACCCAGCCAATGAACATCCCTTCAAGGGCAACGTCGATCTGGCCAAGCTCCAACGCCTGATTGATGACGTCGGCCCGCGCAAGATTCCCTACGTTTCCATCGCCGGCACCGTCAACATGGCGGGCGGTCAGCCGCAATCCATGGCCAACCTGCGTGCTGTCCGCGAGTTGTGCAACAAGCACAGAATCCCCGTTGTGCTGGATGCGACGCGCGCCGTGGAGAATGCCTACTTCATCCAGCAGCGCGAGCCGGGCTACCGCACGAAGAGAGTGGCCGAGATTCTGAAGCAATACTGCTCCTATACCGATAGCTGCACGATGAGCGCCAAGAAGGATTCACTGGTGAACATCGGCGGGTGGCTGGCCACGGACAACGAAGCGCTCTATGAAGAAGCGCGCAACATGGTGGTGGTTTACGAAGGGCTACACACCTACGGCGGGCTCGCCGGGCGCGACATGGAAGCGATGGCGCGGGGCATTGTCGAGAGCGTGGACGACGACCACATCCGCGCCCGCATCGGCCAGGTGGAATACCTCGGACAGCACCTGATTGACTGGGGAATTCCCATCGTGCGGCCCATCGGCGGCCACGCCGTCTTTCTCGACGCTCGTGCCTTCTATGCGCACATTCCGCAGAGCCAGTACCCAGCGCAGGCGCTGGCGGCCGATCTCTACCTCGACTCCGGCGTCCGGAGCATGGAGCGCGGCGCCGTCTCCGCCGGGCGCGACCCGAAGACGGGCGAGGAACGCTTTCCAAAGCTGGAGCTCGTCCGGCTCACCCTCCCGCGCCGCGTTTACACGCAGGCGCATACCGATGTGGCCGCTGAGTCTGTGTTGGCGGTCTACGAGCAGCGCGAGCAGGCCCGTGGCCTCAAGATGACCTACGAACCCAAGTACCTCCGCTTCTTCCAGGCACGCTTCGAACCGGTGTAAGGGCGCGGCGCGCCGTGCCCCTACTGTAGCAGCGGTCTGTGACCGCCGTCTCGCGTGGTAGGGGTGCATCGCGACCTGTCCCGGCGTGCCGTGGATGCGCCCTGCCTTTCCATCGAAGAGCCCACCTGCCCCCAAGGGGTAGCAGATAGCACCGATCACAGGGCTTGGTCTAATGGGCGCGCACCCGCACCAGCCCTCGGCAGAAGTGTGGGACAAACGAATCGCACAAATCCCCAAAACGGTTGTCCACGCGCAGCGGCCCGAAAGCAACTCTAGCACCTGGGGATTTGACATGAGGTCTTTGGAGGCGTAGTGTGCGTCGAAACAAGCATCTACGCTCAACCGAAGAAAGGAGACCCATAATGGAAAAGCACATAATCCACTGGGGCTACTGGGTAGGCTTGGCTTGCGTCGCCATCAGCGCGATATGGCGAGTCTTGGTCATCTTCGGGTTGCCTGCGGCGGTGAAGACGGTCGCATATTCGACCCTCTACAAAGCAGCCTTGGTGCTCTTCGTGGCGGCTATCACTGCTGCCGCTCGCCTCTTAGTGGAGACTCAGAAGCCTGCGTAGAGATCCTGGGTGCGGCAGAACCGCTCATTACCCCCGCGCCCCGAGGAAGCGCCTGCGCGCCTAAAGGCGGGCGCCGATGTAGAGGCAGCTTTACGCCGCCGGATTTAGCGTAGCGAGCTAAACTCGCCGCTACATCAGGAGCAGCACCCCGCGCGGCGAGGCTGATAAGGACGGCCAACGCCAGCAACGCGCCGGCGTGTTCGTTCAGGTCGCGCAGGTAAGGCTGAGGTTCCGGTGAGGGTGTCAAAGCAGGCCGTCGTGGCCAGAGACTAGTGTCGTGTGACCGAAGAAAGCGAAACACCGCCGTTGCTGTCATCCTGAGCGTCAGCGAAGGATCTCCTTTTGAAGCCACTGGACCCAAACCAGATGCTTGGCTCCGCGATGCTCCGCTCAGCATGACAGGTTCGCCCTCTGTGTGTCACGCATTTCGCTTACGCGACGCTAGCCCCGGGAATGAATGCTTCCATGGGATGAGGCATGTAGCCTCCTGCAACTCGGTTGCGCGTGGCGCCAGGCCTCAGGGCACGCCGGCGAGCCGCAGTACGGCAAAAAACACACCCGGCCTGTGGCAAAGCGGCCACAGCTGACCAAACCCCTGGGCTGATCGGTTCATGTGCCCCTTGCGGGCTCAAAACGAGGGCGAAAAATGGGGATATTGCGCATTATTGGCACATATATATGGACACACCTATACTCTCTCGCACGCTCGGGGCGGACAAGATGGCAATCTGTAACGGGCCCTCGCCACCCCGCACTGAGGTGCCAAGCTGTCGTCGTGCCCACCTTGGGGAAGCCACTACAGGAGGGAGAGAACGCCACGCGCCACGACGCTAACCACAATCGCAAGCACCAGCAGCGCGCCAGCGGCAGCCGCGGTCAAGCGCCAGCCCAATTCGCGCAACATCGAGGCTAGCGTGGCCATGCAAGGAATGTAGAAAGTCACGAACAGGGTAAAAATCAAGATTTGGGCCGCGGTCATCACGGCAGCCACATTGGTGGTCCCCAGGGCCTGCATGAGCATCAAGAGCGAGAGCTCTTTCCGCAGCACACCGAAGATCAAGGTCAAACCTACGGCGCGGGGAAGGCCCAGCAATGCGGTGAGCGGCGAGAGCGCGGTGTTGATGATCGCTTGCCACCCGTAGAAATCGACCAAGCCCAGAATGGCGCTCCCTACCACGAGCAGCGGGAAAGCCACAATCACAAACTCGCGCAGGCGCCACCAGGTCTTGAGTAGCACGACGCGAGGGGCGGGCAGGCGATACGCTGGGACCTCCATCAGCATCCCGGGTGAGATTTCCGGCCAGACGCGTGCCAGAAGGTGTCCCGCCAACATCACCACCAGCAGGTTGAGGGCGTAGATTCCGAGGGCGTAATTCGCTCCCAGATAGAAACCTACTAGCGCGAAGATCACCGTCATGCGCGCCGAGCAAGGCACCAACACCGCCAGGAAGGCCGCGACGAAGCGATCGCGTCGCGAACTCAAGATCCGCGTCGCCATCACTGCCGGCACGCTGCACCCATAGCCGAGGATCACCGGCAGGGTCGCGGTCCCGTGCAGACCTATCCGGTGCATGAGTGCGTCCATCAGATAGCCTACGCGCGCCAGATAGCCGAGATCTTCGAGAATGGCAAGGCCGATCAGGAAGGGCAGTAAATAGGGGAGCACAATGGCAACTGCACCGGCTGTGCCGAGTAACGCGCCTTTCAAGGCCGCATATCCCACGCCTTGCGCGTTCAGGTGTTGTGCTAGTGGCGCAATCAGAGCATCGAAAACCTTGAGAATTCTGTCCTCGCCGAATTTGCCCGCGTCGAAGATAAGTCGGAAGAACCCAAGAAACACCAGAACCAGAACCGCGTAGCCCCACAGGGGGTGCATCACCAGCCAATCGATCCGCTGGCGCCAGTCCTTCCGCGGTTTGGTGACGCTCACAACGCGTTCAAACAGGTCGAGGCAGGCCGCATGCCGCGCCGAAGAGATCGCCACATCCGCTGGCTGGCCAAGAAGCCTGGTAATCTCCGCCTGAGCAGCTTCGACTGCAACCGCCTGTTCTGGCTCGAGTCTGGAAATCTCGCGGGGATTGGCTTGCACGAGTTGCAAGGCTTGAAACCGTGGAGTGGGGAAAGTTGGAGTCGGGGCGGCACCGAACGGAGGCTGCGCGAGCGCGCACGTCGCTGTGGCGCCGGAGCAGAGTGGAGCGGCGCCCGCTGGCTGCCCCCGCGAAGTCGGGGCACGCCGACTTTCGCAGCGGTCCGAGACGGCCGCTGCAGCAAGCCAGTCGCTTTCAGAGACGTAGGGCACCAGCGCCTTCGCAAGCCGCTGGATCGCAAGCTCAGCTTCACGGGCATAGATGAAACGCTGGGAAGGAGGGAGAAGACTCTGACGATAGCGCGCCAGAGCCGCTCGAAAGGTTTCGGCGATGCCCTGCCCCCGCGACGCAATCGCCTCCACCACCGGAACACCCAGCTCGGCGGAGAGGGCCGCAGAGTCAATCACCATGCCTTTCCGCGCTGCCTCGTCCATCATGTTCAGGCACACGACGAGCGGAGCTTCAAGGTCCCGCAGTTCCAGCGTCAGCTCCAGGCTCCGTGCCAATTGCGACGCGTCCACTACGTTGACCACAACGTCCCAATCGCCAGCCAGCAGGAAATCGCGGCTTGAGGCTTCGACGGGATTGGTGGGGGTTAGGGAGTAAAGTCCGGGCAAATCGAAGAGGTCGATGACCGCGCCGCCCACGCGCGCCTCCCCACGCGTGAACTCCACCGTGGTGCCCGCGAAGTTCGAGGTCAGCGAGCGGTATCCGGCGACCGCATTGAAGAGGGTGCTCTTGCCGGAATTGGGTTGGCCGACCAGCGCAATTCTCACCGGAGGATTTCCACCTCGATCTTCTCGGCTAGCCGCCTGCCAATTGCAAGAAGCATCCCCCGGTTCTCAATTACCAGTGGACCCCCCAGTGGGGCCCTGCGGAGAATGACAACTTCATCCCCGACATGCAGACCCAGTTGGTTAAGGTTTCGCCGCGCGCCCCAACCACCTGAAATCGCTATCAGTTTTAGAACCGAATGGCTTTGAGCATGGTAGAGATTCACGGTTGCGTCCAATTGCGCAGGAATCATCATCGCCCCTTCAATTCAGCAAGGTCAAGTCCAAAACCGGGTTTGACAGGAGCAGATTGCCCGAAGCTAGAAAATACGAAGTTGCATCTAGGGGAACTCCCCAGGTGTCGGTACCTACGATTTCCCGCTTTAACGCTCTCCGCTCTAAGCGTGGAATGGGTGCCAGAGAAAGGTCAATCACCCATCACTAAGTTCTGCGGTGAGCCGCGAAGAAACGCGCGGAGATTCTCGACCGTGGTGTCAAGGATGCGCTGGACAGCCTCGACGCTGTTGAAGGCGATGTGGGGTGTGATGACCACGTTGTCGCGATTCAAGAGCGAGTGGTTCAGCAGCAGGGTCCGGAGCTTGTCCTGCGCCAGGGGCTGGGCCAGAATTTGCCGCTCGTCCTTGAGCAACTCCTCACCTTCGAGCACGTCCAGCCCGGCGCCCGCCAGGATCCCCTCGTCGAGGGCTTGAGTGAGGGCGGCGGGGTCAATCAGGCCTCCTCGCGCTGTGTTGATGAGCAGCGTCCCGCGCTTCATGAGCCGGATGTTCTCCGTATTGATGAGGTGGTGCGTCTTGGGCGTGTAAGGGCAGTGCAAGGAAACGATGTCAGAGACCCTCAGCAGTTCTTCCAGGGACACGTAGCGGAAGTTCAGGACCTCGGCCAGCAGCGGTTCCTGGCGGGCGTCAAAGGCCACCACGTGCATGCCGAACCCCTTGGCAATCTTGATGACGTGCAGGCCGATGCGCCCGGCGCCAATCACGCCCACGGTTCTTCCTGCCAAGTCAAAGCCACGCAGTTCCTGGAAAGGAATTTCCTTCGCCAGGGTGTGGACGAAGGCTTTGTGGATATTCCGCGAGAGCGCCAGGATGAGCGCGAAGGTGTGCTCGGCGACGGTGTTCTCGCCGTACGAGGGGACGCTGGAGACAAGGATGCCGCGCTCGCAGCAGGACGCGACGTCAATGTGGTCAAAACCCGTCGAGCGCGTGGCAATAAACTTCAGGTTGGGGAGCCGGTCGAGCACCGCTCGGTGGAGCGCCGAGTAAACAAAGACGGAAATGATGTCGGCTTCTCGCGCCTCAGCCAGGGTTCGCTCATGCAGCGGCTGGGTCGACAGGTGAAGCGTGTGCCCTTCAAACAGACCCTTGCTCAGCTCCGCCAGCTCCCAGTCTTCCAGCTCGAAAAAGGCGATTTTCATGAGCCCCCTCTCCATTTACCACTCTAATCACTGCTTGCGGCTCCGGTCAATGAAATCTTGGGCGAGTGGCCCAGACCCCATCCAGCTCGCTCGGACAAATGTAGGCAGAAATCCGTATAGAATCGTATTATTTCTCGACAAGGGCTTGACTTGAAACATCAAACGGGAATAGAAATCGGCGATGTGCGCAGAGGACTTGTAAGAAGCTGCTTGCTGCTCCTTCTCTCCAGCCTGGTTCTGGGCGCGGCCGTCGCGCGCGCCGGCCAGGCGGAACTCACGGGCGAAGTACGCGACCAGACCGGCGCAGTCATCGTAGGCGCCGCAGTTCAGGTAACGGACGCGCACACTAACCAAGTCTCTCGGACGCGCACGAGTTCCGGCGGGATTTACACCCTCACGCATCTCGAGCCGGGACTCTACGCGGTCACCGTGGAAGCCCAAGGGTTCCGGCGCTTCGTACGGGAGGACCTCGCCTTAGCCACGGGCGAGCGCCGCCGGCTGGACGTGACGCTGGTCCTCGATACCCTCAGCTAGGGCCTTACCGTCCGCGCTGACGCGCCGCTTCTTAAGACCGAATCCGCCAGCCTCAGCCAGGGGATCAGCCATCGCAGCATCCTTGACCTTCCGTTGAACGAACGCATTTTCATTCCCCTGGTGGCACTCTCCGCAGGCGTCGCGTTGCCTCCGGGGTCTCCTTTTCCCCGCGTCAACGAGTTCCTCTACGACGGCATCTCGGTTCTGCAGCCGGAACCCGGCCAGGTGGCCTTCTGGCCGGTGATTGATGCCATCCAGGAGTTCAGGGTTGAAACCAACAGCCCTTCGGCAGAGTTTGGCCGCTTCAACGGCGGAGTCATCAACCTGAGTACGAAATCCGGCACGAACGACCTTCGTGGCTCGCTCTTCGAGTTTCTGAGGAATGAAGCCCTGAACGCGCGGAACCTCTTCGCGCCCCAGACGCCGGTCGATCCGCCAAAGCCACTCTTCCGCCGCAACCAGTTCGGGTTTGTACTGGGTGGACCACTCACCCGCAACCGGACATTTTTCTTTGCCGACTACCAAGGCACGCGACAACTGATTGGCTGGGTGCGTATTTCCACTGTACCCACGCTTCTCCAGCGTCAGGGAACCTTTACCGAATCAGCGGGCGGAAAAATCCCTACCATTTATGATCCGGCGACGACCCGGGGCGTGGCAGACGGCGGCTTTACTCGCGATCCATTCGCAGAAAACCTCATTCCAGCGTCACGGATGGACCCGGTGGCACTACGACTCCTGGAGCGCTATCCCCTACCCAACCGGCCGGGAACGGCCAATAACTACCGCCGGGTGGGAAACGAATCCACGGAGCAGGACCAGTTCGACATCCGCCTCGACCATCGGTTCTCTGACCGCGACCAGATTTTCGGCCGCGTTTCCTACGCCCACGACTCCACGAACCCGGTCGCGCCGCTTGCGGACGGCAGTGGCAGCGTGACCTCAGGAGTTCTCGGGCCCAGCAGCACTACCGGGCACTCTTTCGCCTCGAGCTACCTCCACATCTTCAGCCCCAGTTTGGCCAATGAACTACGCGTGGGTTACACCCGCCGCTCGATCGACCGCAGGGCCCTGCTGCTCGGCGAGCCGCCGTCCAAGAACCTGGGATTGCCCGGCGTCCCTTCCAACTCGGCCTTCGGAAATGAGCTCCCCACGTTCCTCATCGATGGCTTTCAGCAACTCGGGCCGCCACCGAATACCAACACAGATTTTCATACCGAGGTGCCCCAGATCGTGGATATGCTTTCCAGCCAGCATGGGAGGCATTTTCTCAAGCTGGGTCTCGACTTGCGGTGGGAACGCATGGACGTGCTCCAGCCGCCTTCACCCACGGGAGCGTTCCGGTTTAGCGCGCTCTTTACGGATCTGCCGGGCAAGACCGGGACGGGTTTTCCATTAGCGAGTTTCCTATTAGGACAGGTCCAGAACTTCAGCATCGCCCTTCAGCAGAGAACCTTGCGGCCCCGCGCCCACATTCAGGAGTATTTCGTCGAAGATAACTGAAAGGTCACCCAACGCCTCACCCTGAATGCCGGAGTCCGCTACACGCTCGACTTCCCTTCGACCGAAGCGGACGGCCAGGGAGCCGTGTTCAATCTCCACACCCAAATGCTGCAGTACATGGGCCGCGACGGTTACCCACGCACCGCTCGTGACTTCCATTGGCACGACTTCGGACCGCGCTTAGGTCTGGCGTTTCGGGTGACGCCGAAGACTGTGCTGCGTTCTGCCTATGGCCTCATCTGGATTGAACAGGCCGCCATAACGTCACCCTTTACGATTCCTCAATTCCCTTTCATCCAGACAGTCAGCCAGCGCTCGCTTGACAACCTTCATCCGGCGTTCGCCCTCTCCAGCGGTCCCAACGTGGCGCCGCTTCTCCCCACACCCGACGCCGGTCTCGGCCAGGGAGTTTTCGCGGTGGACCGCAAACTGGGTTCCGGTTACACCCAGCAGTGGAACTTCTCCTTGGAGCGGCAAAGCGCGCCAAACTTGTCTCTCGCAATCACCTACGGCGGTAGCAAGACCACTCACCTGGGCATCCCCGACACGAACTTGAACCAGCTTAAGGCCGAGCAACGCATGCTAGGCGGCACGTTGCTCGAAGGGCTGCCCAATCCCTTCCAGGGCCAGATACCTCCTTCTTCATCCCTTGGCGGTGCGACCCTGCCGCGCGCCCAGCTCTTGAGACCTTTCCCGCGGTTTACCACGGTCAGCCTCTACCGCAACAACGCCGGAGATGCCAACTACCACGCGTTGCAGGCAAAACTCGAAAAGCGTTTTTCCCATGGCCTCTCCTTATTGGTTTCTTACACCCGCTCGAAACTCCTCGACGACGCATCGTCGGTTTTCGATTCCGCCATCCTGGCCGGGCCCGTCGCTAACTTCCCCGTGGCCGACAGCTTCAATCGGCGGCTTGAGCGCGACGTCTCGAATGACGACATCCCGAGTGTTGTGGTCGCCAGTCACGCCTACGAGCTGCCCTTGGGGCCGGATCATCGCTTCAGCCCATCGGGGATTGCCGGGAAGTTCTTGGGCGGTTGGGAAATCTCAGGGATTATCACACTGCAATCAGGTCTGCCGCTGGCAGTCACCCAAGCTACCAACTTCAATGCCTTCGCCGGTTTTGGCACACAAAGGCCCCACCGCATCGGTAATCCCGAACTGCCCCCTTCGCAGCGCAGTACCTTGCAGTGGTTCAACACCGGAGCCTTCGCCGTTGCACTGCAATTCACGCTGGGCACCAGCTCTCGCAATCCCATTCGCGGCCCCGGCTATCGCAGCGCCGACATCGCCGCTATCAAACGCACACCTATCGGCGAGCGCGTGAACCTGGAATTCCGCAGCGAGTTCTTTAACTTGTCCAACACCCCGCCGCTCGGCGCCCCCAACACGGTCCTGGGCACCCCCGGCTTCGGGTCGATCACCTCCGCCGGCGACCTGCGGGTCATCCAGATGGTACTCAAGCTGAATTTCTGACGGAGCAGCAGCCCGTGCCCGCCGTTCCGCTCTGAACTGGCGCTCTGTGATCTCTCTTTTTCGGCCGGGCGCGCTCCAAGGGCGGGATGGGAGGACTACCGCAGGACTCCCTGGACTTGCTTTGACGGCTGGTTTATCGAGTACTCGCGAACGTCGTCCAGGGGTAAGAATTCATATCGCGCAACAACTCTCTCTGCCAGGAGAACTCGGGGTGTTCCCGGAGATGGCGGGCCGCTTTGAAGTTGATGCCACAGGCGTGGCCAGCAGCGGCGGTGAAGGACATGCGCTCGGCCATCATGGCGTCAGCGACTTTGTTCTGAACCGCGCCGGCAATACCGTAAGGAGGTTGCCACGGCAACGATCCGCGCGGCGAAAGATCAATATGGCCGCACAGCGTTCGCTCATTCGGGTCGTTCTTCTGCGCAAAGGTGTCGTAGTGGTCGGCAAGGAACCGCTGGGCCGCGGCCACGTCGATCTTCCCCTTGTACTCGGCCATTAATTGTTCCCAGCGGATGCGGCGGGCGTTAGGGCTCTCGCCCATGTCTTGCAGGTTGAAGTCGGTCTCCTCGCGGGCCAGCTTCTCGTTGATAGGGAAATTCGCACCTACAAAGTAGCCGTCGTTTTTCCGTTCCAGGGTCACGTTTTTCAGGCCTAGTTCGAGGCTCGCGATCTCATTGGTCTTCCGGTCGGCGACCAGCCAGTCGTTGGCGTAACCACCGTTGTTCCCCTCTTTCATGATGCGCACAAAATCGTCGATGGAAGCCGAATACTGCATGGCTTTGCGCGCGCGAACGAATTCCGGAATGCCGTTCGGGTCATATCCGAAGAAGTGGCTAATGGTGGTTTCAGTGATCATGATGCCTGCCGAATTGATCCCGAAATCGTCGGCGCTATGGATCAAGCTGGGGAAACCATCCATCAGAATCCGGTAGCCTTGGGCGGGAACGATGTCGAAGACGATGGTCCAGCGCTCACCGTCGAGGTAACTGGTCCAGTTATTGTGGGCGATGATCACTTTGCCGTCTATTGTGTAGCTGCCGGTGGCCACAAAGGCGCTACAGTGTTCCGCTGCGGTCAGCGAGGCCGCGGAGGCGAGGTTGTGCTGCTTGTCGTATTGCTTCACGTAATAGCCCCACTCCTGCGAGGCATTCAGCGCGACCACATCCCAGAGGTCCAGCTTGACGCCTCGCGCGCTCAGGCCGTCGGCGATGCCCTGCAACTCTTCGCGATATTCCTGCTCAATGTGCGGCCACATCATGTTTTGAGCAGCGTCACGGAAGAATTGCCAATCCTTCTTGCCATCGTGCGTCTGTTCGAGCGCGATGACCCTTTGCGCGTCGAGGATTTCCTTCGCCAGGAGGTACCCATGCTGGAATCCTGTCTCGGAAGGCGTCCCTTCCAGGTGCACGAACGTCCAGCCATTCTTCTGCGGTCTGCAGAAGGCGCCTTTCAGGCGCGGATCGGTTCGTGTTTCCTTGGAAAGCAACGACAGGGCAAGCCCCGTAAGCAAGAGGATCAACAGGACAGCGGCAGTTCGGCGCATGATTCTCTCCAAAGCCCTTCTTGGTTCCGTCGGAACGCGAAGCATCAGGATACGCAAGCCCGCGAGATTGTATCGTGAAATTGAGCCCAAAGTTAACCGTACAGAGATCCTGAGAAGCCGCAACTTCAAGGCACGGACGTTGCTCTACATCATTTAAGGTATGCGGGCGGCCAGGGACGTGGCCAGCGTGGCGGCATCCTGGGCTTCCGGCAGGTTGGCGTAACCACCGAGATATCGGCCTTTGCGGAAGAAGCAGAGCCCGCGGAGGTACTGGTCTCTTGCTTGAAAGGCCTCGTCGGCAACCTGGGCGGGCGCGGTCTCGCTGAAGCGCTGGCGCAGTTTGGCCATCACGGCAGCGGCAGACTCTTTAGACTCCTCAATCACCACGAAAGCTTTGCCCGACTCGTATTGCGCCACGTACCCACGTTTCAAGAGGCGTATTCCTAAAACGCTCTCTGGGATCAGGCGGACCGACGTCAGCTTCTCAGTGGGAAACCAGGCCAGAGCATTGGGCGGTGAAGCGCGCCCCGGAATGCGCTTTTCCATTTCCGCCACGAAGGCCTGCAAGGCCGGGGTGTGGTCCTTATCGGGGTCGGCCGCCAGTTCCACGTAGTACTTGTCTTTGCAGAAAGTGGCGCGCCGGGGCAAGATCTGGCCGCCCATACCGATTGTCGCAATGGGCTGGTTAGGATCGCGGTTGGCGGCGAAGATTCCGTAGGCCGAGTCGGCGTCAGTCATCTCAGACACGTCAATCACAATGGAATCGCCGCCTGACTTGCAGGTTACGCCCTCCATGCGGAGGAAACCGTAGATCAGGTATCCTTCGGCGTTCCCATCCATGTACTCGAACAGGTTGTCGGGGACAAACTCACGCGTGGGCCCCTGCTGTTCCCAACCGGGGACCAAACGGCAATCCGTGACCTCCGCCGCGCCAGCGGCGGAGGGAAAAGTCAAGACTGCACAGGCCAGGCCCAGCAACGAGGCGTAAAAGCGACTTCCGCAACCGGAAGGGCGGGGCTTGAGCCCCGCCGAAAAAGGCAGGCCAACAAATCTTCTTGTGTCTTCTTCTTGGTGGGGCTTTGGCGGCGTTGAAAACCCGCCCTTCCGCTGAGGCCGGAAGAAGCTCCTGGGCATCTTCGTCTTCATGCGAAGATCTCCTGCGCCCGCGTGAGCCGACTCGCCACCTGCACGCCGAACGGGCACGTCACCGTACAGCTCGGACACTTGGTGCAACGCACTTCGACCACCTCGGAAGGCAACTCCTGGAACGCCTCTCGCCCGAGGGAGAACTGGCCGTACCCATCCGCATAGGTGAGGTAGCGCAACACATCCGCCACCGGCAGGCCCTGCGCGCAAGTCCCTGCGCACTTGCCGCACATCCGGCAATACAGGGGGCTGATGTATTCCAATTGTCGCGCCAGCAGTTTCTCTTCGACGGGCGTGTATGGTTCGGCCATGGCCTTCAGGTTTTCTTCCAGTTGATCCATGTCGGTCATGCTGGGGATGGTAGTGTGCACATTGGGATTCTTCACCACCCACTTCAGCGCGGCGAGCATGGCACCCTCTCTTTTTAATTTCGGCATCAGCGGGTCACCAGGCTTCACCCTGCGGAAACCACCTGCCATCACCTTCATCGCCACCACGCCCATGCCGGCCTTGGCGGCTTGCTCGATGGCCGCATTCATGTCTTTATCCATGGTGAAGTTATAAGTAACCAGCACCACATCAATGGCACCGCTCTTCACCAGAAAGGGGATCAGGACTTTGGGAGCATGGGTACTCACACCGGCGAAGCGGATCTTGCCCTCCTGCTTGGCAGACTGTTGCGCTTCGATCAGATCATCCGTGACCTCTCCCGTCTTGTCTTTGCCGTGGAGATACCAGATATCGAGGTGATCGGTGCCAAGTTCACGCAGGCTGGTATCCAGGTCTTTCAGGGCAGCCTGCTTGCTCTGGGAAGGCGTTTTACTGGAGATGAAGACGTCGTTGCGCTTGCGTTTGAGGGCAGCACCCACCATCCGTTCGTTGTTGCCATGCTGATAGCCTCGTGCTGTGTCGAAGTAGTTGATGCCCAGGTCCGCGGCGCGCTCGATGACACTGGCGTCGGAAGTAATCATGCAGCCGAAACCCACGGTCGTCGCTTTCAGGCCCGTTTTGCCCAGGATTCGGTAGCTGGGCTGGACGGGAGAACCCCGCAACGGCGCAAGCGCCGCCTGCGGCGACGGCTCGATGAAGTCAGAGGTGGAAGCCATACCGGCTATCGGTAGGCTCAACCCCAATGCCAGGAAATCACGGCGCGATGATTTGGTTTTCATAGGATATCTCCTGAGATCGTGCACTATAATGAATGCCCAACGGGTAATCATAAACTGAGAGGGGAGCTTAAACCAGTGGGTTTTTCACGCAGACATTTTCTCCAGGCCGCAGGGACGGGACTTCTGCTACAGACCCGACTCTCGAAGGCGCAGCAAGCGCCCGCCATGGCGCCGCTCGAACCCGTAAAGCCTTTTCCCGGGCGGTCGAAGGTGGCCTTGATCCACGGCGAAGACCGCCGCAAGAACGCCTACGAGGCGCTGGTAGCGATCGACGACCAGATCCGGCCCAGGCTGCAAGGAAAGAAGTACGTCGTTATTAAGCCCAATAACGTTTCCACAGAGAAACCACTCGCCTCGACGCACGCTGATGCTTTGCGCGGCATCCTGGATTACCTGGCCTCGCGCTTCAAGGGGCCGGTGGTAATCGCCGAATCGGCAGCCGACGATACGTTGCACGCGTATGAGAATTTCGGTTACGACGGCCTGGTTCCCGAGTATCGTGGGCAGAATGTAAGCCTGGTGGACCTGAACCGTGAAGCCAAATACGAAACGATTCCGCTGATCGATTTTCACCTGCACATTGTGCCGGTACGGCTGGCGGCGCGGCTGCTCGATCCGGACGCGTTTGTGATCTGCGCAGCGGTTCTGAAGACGCACGACAATGCCGTGGCAACCTTATCGGTGAAGAACATGGTGCTCGGGGCCCCGCTTCACAGCCTGCGGGGGGATACACCGCGCTGGAACGACAAGCTCAAGTACCACGTAGGCGACCGCCAGATGCATTACAACATGCTCCTGACGGCACAAAAGATGCAGCCCAACTGGGGCGTGGCCCTCATCGATGGCTTCGAAGGGATGGAGGGGAATGGTCCTACTGCCGGCACACCGGTTGCTTCCCGGATCGCCATTGCCTCCACGGATTTCATTGCCGCCGACCGCGTAGGTCTGGAAACCATGGGGGTGAATCCCGACTGGTTGGGCTACCTCGTTTACTGTGGGCAGGTCGGGTTGGGCCATTACGGTCTCTCTAAGATTGACGTCATCGGCGCGCGCATTACGGACGTGAAGAAAACCTACCGCCTACACGCCGATATCGACAGTATGCTGCTGTGGATGGGTCCCATGACCGAACTGCCGCCCATATTGTGGTAGCGGCATCAGGTCCCGGCGTCAATAGGCGGCAGTTCTGACGAACCTCTATATCAGATCGGAACTGACTGGGTGCGACGAAGGCACAGCCCGCACAGCGCCTGCGGACAGACAGTCGCGTCATGCAGAGTCGGTTTTTCGTAAAGACATTTTCCTGCCCGCCAGATTATAATCTGCACTGGGCTTTCGATCTTAGATTGTAGGGGGAACGCAGACCCGTGTTCTTTTCACGCAGACATTTCTTTCAGGCCGCCGGCGCAGGCCTGCTGCTTCCGACCCGTCTTCTGCGCGCACAGCAGCCACCGGCTTTGACGTTGACCCAATCATCTCGACAACCCACCGAGCGCTCGAAGGTGGCTCTCATTCACGGCGAGGACCGCCGCAAGAATGCTCACGACGCCCTTATGGCGATCGACGAACAAATCCGCCCCAAGCTCCAGGGCAAGAAGTATGTGGTCATCAAGCCCAATAACGTCTCCACGGTGAATCCCCTGGCCGCGACCAATGCCGACGCCATGCGCGGCATCCTGGATTACCTGGAACCGCGGTTCAAAGGACCGGTGGTCATCGCCGAATCCTCGGCGGGTGATACCCTAGAGGGCTTTGAAAACTTCAAATACAACCGCCTGGTCGCGGAGTATCGTTCACAGAATGTGAGCCTGGTGGATCTGAACCGCGAAGCAAAATGTGAGACGATCCCGCTGATCGACTTCGACCTCCACGTGGTACCAGTGCGGCTGGCCGCGCGGCTGCTCGACCCCGACGCGTTTGTGATCTGTTCGGCGATTCTAAAAACGCACAACTCTGTGGTGGCGACTCTTTCCGTCAAGAACATGACCCTGGGTGCGCCGCTGCATAGTGCGCCGCGAGAGACCCCCAGGTGGAGCGACAAGCGCAAGTACCATGTGGGCGTGCGCCAGAACCATTACAACATGTTCCTGACTGCACAGAGAATGCTGCCTCACTGGGGAGCCACCTTGATCGACGGGTTCGAAGGCATGGAGGGCAACGGCCCTTCTTCCGGAACGCCCGTCCCTTCAAGAATCGCTATCGCCTCCACCGACTACATTGCCGCCGACCGGGTGGCCCTGGAAACCATGGGGATCAAGCCCGATTGGGTGGGCTATCTGGTGTACTGCGGGCAAGTGGGGCTGGGGCAGTACGATCTCGCGAAGATCGACGTGATCGGCGCGTCCATTGCGGCCGTGCGCAAGCCCTACCGCCTCCACGGCGATATCGAGCGCGAACTCCAGTGGATGGGCCCCATGAACGACTTGCCGCCGAAGCTGGGCTATCGGTACGGGGAGCGCACCAAGGTTCACGGATAATTCCCGCCCATATCCCGTGTCAGCGCAGAACTGCACGGGGCAGCGGCACCGTGGTGAAATCCAAAGTGCTGCGTACCCGAGGGGACTCGCTATTTCTTTCGTGGGTAGCGGGCCTCGACGGTGGTACGCATCCCGCCGCGGGTGGTGAACTCGCCGCGCACCGTGGCCCACTTGGGCCGGCAGGCACGAACGACATCCTCTAGAATGCGATTGACGGCGTTTTCATAAAAGATGCCGAGGTTTCGGTAAGCCAGGATGTAGTACTTTAACGACTTCAACTCCAGGCACATCTTGTTAGGAAGGTAATGGATGGTGATGGTGCCGAAGTCCGGTAGGCCGGTCCGCGGGCAAATGGACGTGTACTCGGGAACGGAGACTGTAATCTCGTAGCCCCGATACTGGTTGGGCCACGTCTGGATGTCCGGGAGTTTCGTGCGGACTCCACCTCGGGCGTGTTCAGGAGTGTACTCGGGCTGAGTCGGTTTTTTGGCCATGAGTGACCTCCGGGCCATCAAGCATAAACTAAAATGGCTCCTGTGCGTTCGGGGATTCTCTTGCTTGGCAATGGGGCTGCCCGGGAACGGTCGCTCAGGCGTACCGCTGAGAAAATGCCCATGATTGGAAATAAACCGATAGCTCTTTAGACATAAGTTCTTTTTTTACAAGAAGATAAAAATTCCCTTGACACAGACGCACTCAGCTTTTATTATATGACGCAACTAACGGAATGTGTGCAGCATCTATATCTTGAGAGAAACGCCTATAGATTCTTACGCAGGCGCCCAATGAGGAGGGAGTCAGGATATGGGCAAGATAATCGGGATTGACCTTGGAACCACGAATTCGGTCGTGGCGGTCATGGAAGGCGGAGACCCCGCCATCATCACCAACCCGGAAGGGGGACGCACGACGCCCTCGGTTGTTGCCTTCACCAAGTCGGGAGAGCGGTTGGTGGGGCAGGTGGCGAAGCGGCAGGCTATCACCAACCCCGAAAACACGGTGTATTCAATCAAGCGCTTCATGGGGCGGCGATTCAATGAGGTGCAAGCTGAGATCAAGACGGTGCCTTTCAAAGTGGTGTCGGACCCAAATGGCAACGCCCGCGTAATAGCCCTGAGCAAGGAATACTCCCCGCCGGAAATCTCGGCCATGATCCTGCAGAAAATGCGGGATGCGGCGGAGCAGTATCTGGGCGAAAAAGTGACTCAGGCGGTCGTCACGGTCCCCGCGTATTTCAATGATTCCCAGCGCCAAGCCACCAAGGATGCGGGGAAGATCGCCGGCCTGGAAGTCCTGCGCATTGTCAACGAGCCCACCGCGGCAGCCCTGGCTTATGGCCTCGACAAAAAGAAGGACGAGACAATCGCCGTCTACGACTTTGGCGGCGGCACCTTTGATATCTCGATCCTCGAGGTCGGAGAAGGCGTGGTGGAGGTGAAGTCTACCAACGGCGACACGCACCTGGGCGGCGACGACATCGACAAGCGCATCATGGACTGGATCGTGGACGAATTCCGCAAGGACCAGGGCATTGACCTCTCCAAGGACCGGATGGCCCTGCAGCGGCTGAAAGAGGCGGCGGAAAAGGCCAAGATGGAACTCTCCACGGTCCTCGAAACTGAAATCAACCTGCCCTTCATTACGGCGGACGCCTCGGGTCCCAAGCACTTGAGCATGAAGCTGACCCGCGCGCGCTTTGAACAGATGTGCGAGGACATTTTCCAGCGCTCGGTCGGCCCGGTGAAGCAAGCGCTCCAGGACGCGGGACTCACACCTGACAAGATCGATGAGGTGGTCCTAGTGGGCGGCTCGACGCGCATCCTGCGAGTCCAGCAAATTGTTAAAGACCTCTTCAATGGCAAGGAGCCTCACAAAGGCGTCAACCCGGACGAGGTGGTGGCCGTCGGGGCGGCGGTGCAGGCCGGCGTCTTGGGCGGTGAGGTCAAGGATCTGCTCCTGCTCGACGTCACTCCGCTGACCCTGGGCGTTGAGACCCTGGGCGGGGTGATGACACCCTTAATCCAGCGCAACACTACCATTCCGACCCGGAAGACTGAGGTCTTTTCCACGGCGGCGGACAACCAGACCTCGGTGGAGATCCACGTCCTGCAAGGTGAGCGGCAGATGGCCAGAGACAACCGGACGCTAGGCAAGTTCCACTTGGTGGGTATTCCGCCGGCTCCGCGCGGCATCCCGCAGATCGAGGTCACCTTCGACATCGACGCCAACGGCATTTTGAATGTCTCGGCCAGGGACAAAGGCACCGGCAACGAGCAAAAGATCACCATCACCTCCTCGAGCGGCCTCAGCAAGGATGAGGTTGAACGGATGACCAAGGAGGGGGAACTGCACGCCGATGAAGACCGCCAGCGCAAAGAAGAAGTGGAAGTGAAGAACCGCGCCGATTCCCTGGTTTACTCGGTTGAGAAGACGCTCAAGGAGAACCGCGAGAAGATTTCGGAAAGCGACGCCAAGAACATTGAATCGGCCTTGCAGGACGCCAAGAAGGCCATCCAGGAGGGCGACATTTCGAAGATCAACGCCGCGGTTGACCGGTTGACGACGGCCTCGCACAAGTTGGCGGAGGCGATGTACAGGCAGGCTGGGGCGCCGCCGCCGCCCCACGAAGCGGCCGGAGCCGGGCGGGACGCGGCATCGTCCGCGGCGGGCGAGTCACGTGGGAAATCGAAAGGTGAGGGTGAAGTGATCGACGCGGAAGTGGTGGATTCGGATGATAAGAAGAAGAACTAGAAGGATGCTGAAAGAGCCTTCGCCAATGTCATTCCGAGCGAAGCGAGGAATCTCGTTCTCAAGCGAGTCAACCACTTACGAGATCCTTCGTCGTCTCCGGCTCCTCAGGATGACAGCCCCAGCCGCTTTTTCAGCATCCTGGGAAGACCGACGGCCAGGGAGTTGAGATGACGATAGGGGAAGAGCGCGTCGAGCATCGCACGCAGGTTCCGGTGGAATGCCCGCAGTGCCATTGGCGATACTTCCAGGAAATTGCGCTGGACGATTCACTAGTCAACTCACCAGCGGCGGCAGAGATTCGCGTGCAGCTCGAGGCTTGGCTAGCTTCACGTTGCCCTGCCCACCTTGGCCCGCTTATGGAGATGAGCAAGAACTAGGAAACTGCGGCGAAGCTCAACCGCCCGGAACGGCTCGTCCCCGATTGAGAGCGCTGATGCCAGTTGGGACGCAAAAAGACTACTACGCGATTTTGGGCGTGAGCCGAAACGCCAAGCCGGAGGAGATCCGCAAGAGGTATCGGCATCTGGCGCGGAAGTACCACCCGGACGTCAATCCCGGCAACAAGGCCGCAGAAGAGAAGTTCAAGGATATCTCGGAAGCCTACGACATCCTAGGCGACGAGAAGAAGCGGCAGATCTACGACCAGTACGGCTTTTACACCGAGAACATCCCCCCCGGTGGCTACGGGCCGAGCGCCTCCCCCGGCGGCGCGCCCGGCTTCGATTTCTCGGGCTTCGACTTCTCCAACTTCGACACCGAGGAACCTGGGAGGCAAGGGGGTTTTGGGGCGACTTTCCGCGACCTCTTCTCGCAGTTCTTCTCCCGTGGTGGCGAACGCGCATCGGAGCACGAGGGCCCGGGCGAGGGACCGAGAAAAGGGAACGACATCGAACACCGGATGCACCTGGGCTTCTGGGATGCCATCCGGGGCACGCAAGTTCGCATCACGGTGGGGCGGAGGGAAGCTTGTTCCACCTGCCGGGGAACCGGCTTGGCCAGTGGCCCGGCGGTCGCATGTTCAGGCTGCGGAGGCACGGGCAAGGCCACGCGGCAGGTGGGCGCCATGCGCTTCTCCCTGACCTGCCCGCAGTGTGGAGGGAGCGGCCGGCAGCGGCGTCGCTGTTCCACCTGCGGCGGAGCCGGTTCGGTGCAAAAGCCCGAGACCTTTGACGTCCGCATTCCTCCAGGCGTGGATACGGGCTCGCGCGTTCGGGTGCCTCGGAAGGGCAATGCGGGGATTCAGGGAGGTCCCCCCGGCGACCTGTTCATTGTCACGGAGGTTGAGCCCCACCCGATATTCGAGCGCAAAGGTGATAACATCTACATCAAGTTTCCTGTGACGGTGAGTGAGGCGGCGCTCGGAGCCAAAGTGGAGGTTCCGACCATCGACGGCCCGAGTACAATCAGAATACCGCCTGGTACGCAAAGCGGGCAAATGTTGCGCCTGCGGGGCAAAGGCGCTCCGTCGTTGAGGGAATCGCCGGGCCAGCTTCGGGGCGACCAGTTTGTGGAGGTCCAGGTCAGGGTGCCGCGGGTAGCGGACGAACGGACCAAAGAGATCTTGCGCGAGCTCGCCCGCTTGAACCCGGAGGACCCGAGGAAAGATCTCAAAAAGAACAGTTGAGAGTTGACAGTCGGCAGTTGACAGTCAAAGGTGAAGAACGGAGACTCGAGGTTGACGTGAGCTCTTGCCGGGAAGGCCGAATGAAAGAGAGATGTTGGATTTTCAACTCTCAACTGTTGACTGTGGACTGAATCTACGATGTCTCCTCGTGGAAGGAAAACTCGCGGCAAAGCCGGCTACATGATCAGCGCGGTGGCGGAGATGTACCACATCCATCCCCAAACGCTGCGCCTCTATGAACGCGAGGGTTTGCTCGTCCCGTCGCGCTCCGACGGCAACACGCGCCTATATGCCCAGGGGGACCTGGAGCGGCTGGAGACCATCCTCAACCTCACGCGCGACCTGGGCGTCAACCTAGCGGGAATTGAAATCATCCTTAACATGCGCGAACGCATGAAGCAGATGCAGGAAGAAATGCAGGCGTTCGTCGAGTTCGTGCAGAAGGAGCTATTGAGTCGCGCCGGCCAAGAGCGAGAGCGCCTCGAGAACGCCTTGGTCCGCGTGGCTCCACCTCACCTCATTCGTTCTCGGGGTTCTTCCAAGTAGTTCTCAAGGTTGCAGTTCCAAGACCTGGGCACTGCCTTCCTTGACAGACGCCACAAATCTTGCCTCCCCTGGTGGCGGTTGGTTTAGAATCCTTATCGGAACCGAATATGGCCTCGAAAGATTGTCCTCAGTGTGGCGGAACAGGTTGGAAAGCGGTCGAGGTCGACGGTATCCGCCGGGTGACGCGCTGTGACTGCCACGAAGCCGAGCGTGCCGAGCTGCTACTCAAGCAGGCACGCATCCCGCCACGCTACGAGCATTGTGCTCTGGAGAACTTCGACGTCCGGAAGAACCGTGACACGGGCCAAGCCAATCCTAGCTTGGCTGCTGCCAAGATCTACGCGCAACGGTTTGTGGAGGACTACCCAACGGATTTCGGGCTCTTGTTTGTCGGTCCTACCGGCGTGGGCAAGACCCACCTGGCGGTGGCTGTCCTCCGAGAATTGATGCTTCAAAAAGGCGTGGAGTGCCTTTTTTATGATTTCCACGACCTGCTGAAAGCCATCCGGGACAGTTATAACCCCGTCTCGCAGACCTCGGAGCTCTCGGTCCTCCAGCCCGTGCTCGACGTGGAAGTGCTGCTGCTGGACGAGCTGGCAGCCTCCAATCCTAGCGACTGGGTCAAGGACACTCTGCAGCACATCATCAACTCGCGTTACAACCACAAGAAGGTCACCCTCATCACCACCACGCTCCCCTTCGGGGACGCCTCACGCCGCCGGGAGGTCCGCGCACCTTCCGGGGATACTGTCCCCGACGTGGAGTTCTCGCTCCACCAATTGGGCGTCACCCTGCGCTCCCGCCTCTACGAGATGTGCAAGCTGGTGGAGATGAATTCCGACGACTACCGCAAGGCCATCAAACAAGCCGGCTACAAATTCCACGTCGAATAATGCGGCAAACGTCCGTGGCAAAGAAGCGCACGGGCGCCGCAGAACCCCCGACTGCTCCATTCATCAGCCGGGGACATGCCTCGGCGCTGGTGTGATCCTGTCTTGAAAGATAAGTCGTCGTAGCGTCCTCCCGGCAAAGCAATCACGTCCAGGCTCCGCTTCTCGCTTACACATTCCAGCTTCAGGGGAGGATTATGATGTCCCGACACAAATCCAGTCGGCGTCACGCGCTTGCGGCGGCCGCGCCATCTCAGATAGACTTTCAGATTGTCATGCGCGCGATGGTGCTCGAGCAGCCGAAAGCCGCGGAAGAGAGCCCTCTCCACCTCGCTGAACTTCCCACACCAGTCCCAGGCGCAGGCGAGATCCGCGTGCGCGTAAGCGCTTGCGGCATCTGCCACACCGACCTCCACACCGTAGAAGGTGACCTCCGGTTGCCGAAATTGCCTTTGGTCCCCGGCCACCAGATTGTGGGCGTGGTGGACGCGGTGGGCGCAGGAGTCCGCCAGTTCCGCGAGGGTGACCGCGTGGGGATTCCGTGGCTCTACTCGACCTGCGGCGAATGCGCCTATTGCCGGAAAGGCCTTGAGAACCTCTGCGAGACCGCCCGTTTCACCGGCTACCATGTCGACGGTGGATACGCGGAAGCGACGGTGGTCCGTGAATCCTTTGCCGACTCGTTGCCCGAAAATTTCTTGGACCTCGAAGCGGCGCCACTGCTTTGTGCGGGGATCATTGGCTATCGAGCCCTGTGCCTGAGCAACGTGCAACCCGGCGAGCGTCTCGGCCTTTATGGGTTCGGAGCATCCGCGCACATCGTGATTCAACTGGCTCGTCACCTGGGATGCGAGGTTTATGTCTTCACGCGCACCGAATCCCATCGCCAGTTGGCGCAGCGGTTGGGGGCGGCCTGGGTTGGCACGGCGCACGACCAGCCACCTGCTGAGCTCGACGCCGCCATTATCTTCGCTCCCGCCGGCAACTTGGTATTGGATGCGCTACGCGTCGTTCGGAAGGGCGCCACAGTGGCGCTCGCCGGCATCACTATGAGCGCCATCCCGCAGCTTGACTATGGCCTGCTCTATCACGAGCGCATGCTGCGCAGCGTGGCGAACAGCACCCGGGAAGACGCGCGAACCCTACTACGCCTCGCGGCGGAAATCCCTATTCGTACTGAAGTCGAAACCTTTCCCCTCGCGCGAGCCAACGAAGCTTTGCTGGCCCTGAAACACAGCCGGGTTCACGGAGCCGGCGTCCTGAAGATTTTTTGAGCCTTAGCCGAGCCCCAAAGGTACATTGGATTTCTGACTGCTCTTGTCGTTGAATTGCAGTCCAGGCGAGAACACTCCCCGCTTGCCGCGCCCTAGGAGGGAAAGGCCATGCGCAAAATTTCGCGAAGAGACTTGATCAAGCAGATCGGGCTTGCTGGAGCGTCGGCGGCGGTTGCCTCCTCCCTAGTGGAAAGTTCCCCAATTGGAACGGGAGAGAGCCCCACCGAATTGAGAACTCTTGTTGTCCCACTTGGGGGACGATGGCTGTTCAAGCTGGCCACCGGGAGTACAGATAGCTCGCAGGGCGGCGACCTTCCCGACACCGGGCGCGGCGGTCGGTCGCAAGTCACCGTCCCTCACACCTGGCAGATCTCAGCCGACTCCGCCGAATACCAGGGCCCAGCTTGGTACAAGACCAATTTTGAGGCCCCGGCCACCTGGGTCGACAAAACGGTTCGCATCGAATTCCAAGCTGTGACCCACAGCGCCACGGTGTGGCTGAACGACCAGCTCGTGGGGAAACATCTGCGGAAGGGATACACCGCATTCAGCTTTGACATCTCATCTGACCTCAAGTTGGGCGCCGCCAACACGCTGATCGTCAAGGTGGACAACTCCTTCGACGAGGACATGCTCCCCTGCGGAAAGTCATTTGACTGGACGGTTGACGGCGGAATCATAAGGCCCGTCAGTCTCTTGATCAGCCCCCGGATTTACATGGAACGGGTTGAAATAGACGCCGTGCCGAATCTCGAAACCAGCCGACGCGCACGGAAAGACGAGACTGTGGAGACCCAACTCGGCATTCGGGTCGTGGTCCGCAATGCTGCTCCAGATCCGAAGACAGTGAAGGTCAATTACCGTTTTTCCTATGGTGACATGCAATATGGGGGGGCTCCAAACGGCGGAGTAACCGCGTCATTGGCCCCGGGAGCGACCCGTACCTTTGCACCTCCAACTGAAGTTGCGCGAATGGCACTCTGGGACTTTGACCATCCCGCACTTTATTGGCTGGTCGCCGAAATAGAATGTGACGGGAAGCCTCTGCACAGCTATGTGGAGACGTTTGGTGTCCGCAAATTCGAAGTGAGAGAAGGCGGATTCTACTTGAACGGGGAACGCGTTCGGCTAATAGGTGTGGAACGCATGGCGGGCAGTCATCCGGATTACGGCATGGCGGAACCTTCCTCCTGGATTACTCATGACCACGAGGACTTGAAAGAACTCAACTGCGTTTTCACGCGCGTCCATTGGCAACAGGACAGACGCGTGCTCGATTACTGCGACCGCCACGGCATCCTCATCCAGGAAGAGGTGCCCGCCTGGGGCCCGGATACGTTCAAAGGGATGACCACGGAGCCAACGCCCGAAATCATGCAAAACGGGCTCGAGCAACTACGCGAGATGATCGAACGCGACCGAAACCATCCCAGCATCATCGCCTGGGGACTCTGCAACGAGGTCAACGGCCAGAATCCTCCCGCCCAGACTTTCATCAAGCGGATGGCGGAAGAAGCAAAGAAACTCGATCCCCACCGGCTGGTGACTTATGCTTCGAATACTCTCCAGGAAAATGCCCAGCGCGACGCCGCGGGGCTCTTGGACTTCATCTCGTGGAACGAGTACTACGAGAGTTGGTACGGAGGGAATACTGCTTCAGTGCGGCGCAATCTGGAGGAGATCCATCGCGCCTTCCCGGAAAAACCTGTCGTCGTTTCCGAGTACGGCTACTGCGAATGCACGCCGGAACGGTTGGGAGGCGACGTACGCCGCATTGAGATTCTGAGGGACCATACCAATGTCTATCGCGAATTCGACTTTGTGGCAGGCGCGATTTTCTTCGATTACAGTGACTACCGCACGCACGTTGGCGATAAAGGAATGGGAGTGCTCAAGCAGCGGGTCCACGGCGTGGTCGATTTGTACGGAGCGCGCAAGCCGTCGTTTGAAGCGCTTCGCCAGGAATCGAGTCCCATCGAGAGCCTCCGGTTGGAAGCCGAAAGCGGCGCCGTTAAAGCCACCGTCAAGACCAGGGAGACGTTGCCGGCTTATACACTGGACGGCTACAGATTACGTTGGATCAACGTGGGCTTTGGCGATCTGCCTATGGAACAGGGCGTGGTGAACCTGCCTAAACTAGCTCCGGGCCAGGAAACGACGATTCCTATACGCTTCCACGAGATGAACACACGACGTGTGCGTGTGGACGTCCTGCGGCCTACCGGTTTTTCGGCGCTCACTGCCTGGTGGAAACCGTAGCCGGGAGGTGTGACTGCCGAATCTTCGCGCCTATTCGTGCGTACGGACTTAGTTCAAACGCACCTCGATGGCTCCAGTTGTGGTCTTGTCGAAAGCGAAGGTCCCGGTCAACTTCCGCCCGCCTTCGCTGACGCTGACCCTATACTCGCCGAGGAAGCCCCGGAAGCGCGCTCCGCCGTTAGCAGCAACTTCGGCCTCTGTGCGTGTCCACCACTTCCCTTTGACAAGCTTCATGAGGGCCTCATAGGCGGGTTTGGCCGTCATGTCCTGCCTGACCAAGCCGGCCGGGGCTTCTTGCCATGCGCCCTGATCGCTGAAGTCCCACCAGGTGATCGCTTCTACTGCCGGGTGGCTGAACAGGACGGTGTAGAACTGTGACACTTCCTCTGCTTGTCGCTTCTCCCCTTCCGGCGTGCTCTCCCACGAGAAATTCGGATTCGATTTTTTCAAGTCCCAGCCCAACTGGCCAGAAAGGATCGTGGCCTCGGTGAAATGCAAAGGCTTGCCATAGATGGCAAACCGTTCGCATATCTCCCAGATTTTCTGTGCGGGCCACGCTCCACTATGCTGGTGACACTGAATGCCGATTACGTCGTAGAGAGGTTTGCCAGTTTCATCCACGAGCTGCGAGATCACCTTCTCCGCGTACCCGGTCCCCGTCTCATAGTCGTTGATAACCAGCATGGCCGCGGGATTCGCCTGGCGCGCTGCCTTGAATGCTGAGCGGAGGTAGGCAGGCACCCCGACCTTGCGAATGGCCTCGGTCAGCTTCGGCGCCAAGGCCTTCGTCTCCGGGCGATCGTAATGAGTGGCCTCATTGACCACATCCCAAATGTTGATCTGGTCCTTGAACTGGGCGACGCACGACCCAATCCGCTGCAATTGAAGCTGCATCGCGCGATCGGGATCAGATGGCAGCCAAGCGGGGTCAACGAAATTCCAGGCCAGGGGATGCCCTTTCGTGGCCACTTGGTGCTGCCTGCACCACTGCGCCACCCACTCCCTCTCGGCATATCCTGGCTGGCCCTCTTGGGGCTCGTAATCCCACCAGTAGAAGGGCAACGTGGCATAGTTGAGCAGATCGGCGAACTCCTTTTCGTACGCGGCGTTTTCCCCCGCAGTTCGGCACTTGCCCAGCATGAAGATGTTGGCACCAAAGAGGAACTTGTGTTTTGTCTGCTCGATTTGGACGCGGCGGCCTGCCGGGAGCGGCTCACCCGAGGGCGTCAGAAGCTTCAGCACGACCTCCCCCGTGCGGTATTGTTGAATCCGCGCGTCGGCTCGGCTAAGGATTTCGTCTCCGGGCAGCGACTCAACTCTGGTCGGCGCAGTGCACATGAGGCTAGTCGTCAACACAAGCAGCCCACTGATTCTCGCGAAAAGGCATTTACACATGAAGACCCTCCGCTGATGGTTTCCTCTTGCGTCCGGCATATGATCTCGCCCTGTAAGTAAAACCCAAATGCGCGAATTATTCCAGGGCAACTCCGGCTATAATGGGCGACCTTGTTTGGTCGGCGGTGATCAAGTTGCCATGGCGGTATTCGCGACGCTGAAAGCTCGATGGTTCTGGTATTCGCTCCTTTGCGTGCTCTGCTGGGGAGGATGGGCGCTCTGCTCGAAGCTGGGGTCAAACGAGATCCCTGCTGTCCCGATGCAGTTTATCTTCACCCTCGGGACCATTCCCGTCGCCCTGGCGCTTCTGGCAGGGAGGCGGTTCAAGCTGGAGAAGAGTCCCAGGGGAATTTTCTACTCGGTCGCGAACGGCGTGCTTTCCGGCATCGGAGGGCTGGCGCTTTTCGCTGCTTACCGGAGCGGGGGTAACACTGGTGTTATCACCACGGCCACGGCCCTGTATCCCCTGTTTACGGTTGTGCTGGCAGTTCTGGTTCTGCGCGAACGCCTGACTTGGCTCCAGATCCTTGGTTTGGGCTTTGCAGCCGGGGCCATCGTTATCTTTTCACTACCTACGTGAGTGTGGGCTAATCCATGCACCTGCCTCCTTGGTTCTGGTTCGCGGCAATCGTGATCGTATCGTGGGGGATCGTCGGGCTCCTGCAGAAGCTCTCCACGAACCACCTTCCCGCCGACTCGGCGCTGATTTGGCTGGTCGTGGGGTTCCTTCTGTTGCAGCCGGCACTGTACCCAGGGAAGGCGCTCTTCCACTATTCGCCGCGCAGCTTGGCCTGGGCGCTCTTGAGCGGTGTACTTAACGCCTTGGGCGCTTGGGCGTTGCTCGCGGCGTTGTACCGTGGCGGAAAAGCTTCTATTGTCGCGCCGTTCACGGCCCTATACCCGCTTGTGGTCGTCCTTGTAGCGCCCGTCGTTCTCCACGAATCCATTACTTTCCTTCAGGGGACTGGCGTCCTCTGCGCGCTAATCGCGGTCGTGTTGCTCTCAACTTAGCGGCCCAGGTGGGGTGCCGAGGCTCGCCGCGACGGATGTGAATGGTCCGTCGCAAACGCACCGCCAGGCAACAATTTCGGAAGAAAAGCGTAGAATACAGCGGGGTCTTGGCGGTCACGGGAAAGCCGTCCTGCAAACCAAACCCCGAGAGGAACCAGCAACCTGTCAGAATCGGAGAGGGCATGATCATGAATAGACTATCTCGAAGAGACTTTGGAAAGCGCGCAGCGGCAGTGGGGATCGCAACCGCGCTAGGCAGCACGCGCGTGCTGGGTGCAAATGATCGCATCCGCCTCGGGTTCATCGGGCTTGGGAACCGTGGGGATCAGGTACTCGACGCATTCCTCGTACACCAGGACGCGGAGGTCGTGGCCATCTGCGACCTGTGGCAACCTTACCTGGACTTTGCCGCCAAGAAGATTGGGAGTAACCCGAAGCAGTTCAAGGACTATCGCAAGCTGCTCGAGATGAAAGATGTCGATGCAGTGGTCGTCTCCACGCCAGACCACTGGCATGCGCTTCAGACGATTCACGCCTGCCAAGCGGAAAAGGACGTGTACGTGGAGAAGCCCCTCTCGCTCTGCGTGGCGGAGGGCCGCAAGATGGTGGAAGGGGCGCGCCGTTACAAACGAGTGACCCAGGTGGGCCTGAACCGGCGCTCGTCTCCTTTCTGCAAGGAAGCCGCGGATTTCCTCCGCAGTGGCGGGATTGGCAGAATCACTGCTGTGCGCTCGTTTCATATTCAGAACGAATGGCCGAAGGGAATCGGTAGTCCGCCCGACGAAGAACCGCCCGCAGGATTCGACTGGGACGCTTGGCTCGGTCCGGCCCCAAAGGTCCGCTATCACCGGAACCGCGCCTTCTACCGCTTCCGCTGGTTTTACGATTACTCAGGCGGGCAAGTCACCAATTTCGGCGCCCACTTCATGGATTTTGCTCACTGGGCACTAGGTCACGACGCGCCTCTTGCCGTGACGGCAATGGGGGCGAAGCTTGCCATCGACGACAACCGCGAGATCCCGGACACGCTGGAGGTACTATGGACCTATCCCGGCGGAACGCTGGCGACCTTCTCGCAGTTCAATGCGAATGACGCCCCGGCCGATCGCCGACACGGCAATCTGGAGTTCCGTGGCACGAAGGGAACCCTGTACATGACGTACACCGGATACGATGTGGTGCCGGAGGACATTACCGAGAAAGTGTTTCCGGCCCTCACGCCCCTCGATCGGTCGTTGAGTCGCGAGTACGAATCGGGCCGCAAACCTGTGATCGAACCGAAGAAGGTCGAGGGCGAAGACAGCACGCCCTTGCACGCGCGCAACTTCCTTGATTGCATACGTAGCCGACAGAAGTGCAATTGTGACATCGAGACGGGGCATCGCAGCACGACTGCCACGCTGATCGCGAACATTGCTCACAAGACCAAGTCATACCTGGAGTGGGACGCAAGAACGGAACGCTTCACAAACAACCCGGACGCGAACGAGTACCTGAGCTACGATTACCGCGCGCCATACAAGCTGCCGGAGGTTTAGTTGCGCCGGGCGGAGACATGTCTCCGCCCGCCCTGGAAACTCGCACACCGGAGTCATCCATGGACTACTCAATCGACAAGAACGATTTCTCGAGTCGGGAGGAAGGCTTCTCCCGTCGCAATTTTCTCGCGATGGCTTCTGCCGCCTTCGCCACAGCAATCACTCTGCCCGAGAGTACTCTGCAGGCTGCACCCTCGCCGGGGGCGTATAAAGGCAAGCTTTGTTTCTTCTCAAAACCTTTGCCGGACATGGACTGGCGTCGGTTGGCGCAGAGCGTGAAGCGGCTCGGCTTCGACGGCGTGGACCTCACAGTCCGCAAGGGCGGGCATGTAAAACCGGAGAGGGCGGCCGAAGACCTACCGAAAGCAGTGTCGGTTATCCGTGAGGAAGGCCTCGACGTGCCGATGATCACCACCGCGCTGATCTCAGCCGACGATCCCACGGCGCGGCCCATCCTTTCAACCGCGGCCAAGCTTGGCATCCCTTTTTTCAAGGCCGGCTACTACTATTACGAGTTCAAGGACGTCCGCAAAGAACTGGAGAAAGCGGGCAACGAGTTCCGCCGGCTAGCGGAGCTCGCGAAGCAGTGTGGAATCCAGGCCGGTTATCACAACCACTCCGAGTATGTCGGCGCCGCAGTGTGGGACATCGCGAATTTCATCGAGCCCTTGGACCCCAAATGGGCTGGCTACTACTTCGATTCCTGCCACGCGGTAGCGGAAGGGGGTGCCGGCGCATGGAAGACGGCCACACATCTGGTCGCGAGCCGGCTGAAGATGGTCGCCGTCAAAGACGTCTTGTGGGACAAAACCCCAGAGGGGTGGCGAATCAGAACCTGTCCGCTCGGCGAAGGCATGGCGGATTGGAGATACTTCCTCGGTGTGCTCGCTCAATACGGCTTCCAAGGGCCGATCTCGCTCCACATCGAGTACTTTGAAGCCGGCGGGCGAACTCCCGCGGAAAAGGAAAACGACGTACTGGCCGCCGCTCAGCGCGATCTCGACTTCCTGAAAGCCCACCTGCGCGAGGCTTACGGGCAGACCTGAACGGGTCTCCTGGGCCTTGGAGGGTGATAGGAGTCCACAGCAGGTTCTTGCGATGTTGAATTTAGCGAAAAAGCTTAGCCGGCGGGATTTTCTGCGCGCTGCGGCCGTGGCACCGCTTACCGCTCAGGCGGCGGGCCGCTCCGACCCCAAAGTTCATTTGGCCATATCGACACCCACCGACATCCGCGTTGACGACATCTCGTACAGTTACGAGGACTTCCTGTACCGTACTCCCATCAAGTTTGGCGGCACGGTGGTGGACCGCGTGACCCTTCTGAACGTGACCTGCGTCGTGCGTTCCGCGAGCGGGCGGACTGCCAAAGGTTTTGGCTCGATGCCGCTCGGCAACGTTTGGTCATTTCCCTCCCGAGTCTTAAGCTACGGTGCCACGCTCGGCGCCATGAAGGCCCTGGCCGAAGGCATTGCCAAGCTCACCGCCGACTACAAGGAATTCGGCCATCCCATTGACCTCAACCGCGCGCTCGAGCCCGCGTACCTCAAAGTAGCCGAGGAAGTCACGAGGGAGCTGAACCTGCCCAAGCCCATCCCCAAGCTCTGCACCTTGGTCACCGCCAGCCCGTTTGATGCTGCCGTGCACGATGCTTTCGGGAAGGCCTGCGGCCTTAACTGTTATCACACCTACGGCCCCGACTTTCTGCCGCGCGGCCTTGCGCACTACCTGGGGCCGGAGTTCCAGGGCGAGCACCTCAGCCAATACATCCTGAAAGACCCGAAGCCGCGCATGCCGCTGTATCACCTCGTGGGCGCCGTAGACCCCATCGTCGCCTCCGACCTCAAGCGACGCCTCACCGACGGCCTGCCGGAAACGCTCCCCGAATGGATCAACTACAACGGCCTCACGCATCTTAAGATCAAGCTGAACGGCGACGATCTGGCCTGGGACGTGGAGCGCGTGGTACGCGTTGACCGCGTGGCTGCCGAAACGCAGGCCAAGCGCGGCCTGGAGCGGTGGTTCTACTCACTCGATTTCAACGAGCGCTGCCCAAATGTAGCCTACCTGCTGGGTTTTTTGCGGCTGGTGAAGGAGAAGACACCGGCGGGGTTCGAGCGCATCCAGTACATCGAGCAACCAACAGCGCGCGATCTGAAAGCCCACCGCTCAAACGTCATGCACGAAGCCTCAAAGCTCAAGCCCGTGGTGATCGACGAGTCGCTGACCGACCTCGAGAGCCTGCTGCTGGCGCGCGAGATGGGCTATACAGGCGCGGCACTGAAAGCGTGCAAGGGGCAGAGTCAAGCGTTGCTGATGGCCGCCGCCGCGCAGAAATTCAAGATGTTCCTCTGCGTCCAGGACCTCACCTGCCCCGGCGCCTCGCTTATCCACTCGGCCGGACTCGCCGCGCATGTCCCCGGCGTCGCCGCGATCGAAGCGAACGCGCGTCAGTACGTCCCCGTGGCCAACAAGCCCTGGGAGAGCAAGTTCCCGGGGATATTCCAAATCACCAACGGTACGATGGACACGAGCCTGCTCAGCAGGCCCGGCCTCGGTGCTGTCGAAGGATCCTAGAGAGACCGAATTCAAGAAGGGAGTGGCCCATGCATATTCATTCGCGTATGTTAGGAACAGGAATCAAGTTGGCCCTCGCGCTGGGACTAGTGTTGTTGATGGTTCCTCTCCCGGCGGGCGCGCAATCCTCCTACCAGCCCAGTCCTACCAATCTGGAAGCCCGGCGTTGGTTCCAGGACGCGAAATTCGGCCTTTTCATTCACTGGGGCGTTTACAGCGTTCTCGGAGACGGCGAGTGGGTGATGAACAACCGCGGGATTGCCGTCCGTGAATACGAGAAACTGCCCGCCTTCTTTAACCCCACGGACTTTGATCCGGCGGAGTGGGTTGCTCTGGCGAAGGCAGCCGGGATGAAGTACATCACCATCACCAGCAAGCATCACGATGGCTTTGCTATGTTTGCCACAAAGCAATCGGATTGGAACATCGTGGACCGCACACCGTACAAGAGAGACGTACTGAAAATGCTGGCGGATGAATGCCACAAGCAAGGGATCAAGCTGTTTTTCTACCATTCCCAACTCGATTGGCACCACACAGATTATTTCCCGCGAGGAGGCACCGGGCATACTGCGGGGCGCCCAGAGAAGGGCGACTGGTACAAGTATCTTGATTACATGGACGCTCAACTCCGCGAGCTACTGACGAACTATGGGGAGATCGGAGGCATCTGGTTCGACGGCATGTGGGACAAGCCCAATGCCGACTGGCGGCTCGAGCGAACCTACAAACTGATCCATGACCTTCAACCGCAGGCCCTAATCGGCTCGAACCATCATCGCCGTCCTTTTGAGGGCGAGGATTTCCAGATGTTTGAGAAAGACCTTCCCGGCTTCAATACCACCGGCTTCAATCAGGACTCTGTTATCAGTGACCTTCCCCTTGAAGCCTGCGAGACCATGAACAATTCGTGGGGATTTAATCTCAACGACACGAAGTATAAGAGCACCCGCGAGCTGATTCAGTACTTGGTGCGGGCCGCAGGATACAATGCGAACTTCCTTCTGAATGTCGGCCCGATGCCGAACGGGAAGATCCAGCCCGAATTCGTCTCCCGCTTGAAAGAGATGGGCCAGTGGCTCACCAAGAACGGCGAAGCCATTTATGGAACCCGGGGCGGACCCATCACCCCACGACTTTGGGGTGTGACCACGCAGAAAGGTAACAAGCTCTACGTCCATATTCTCGACTGGCAGGATTCCGCGTTGCTCTTGCCACGTTTGCCCAAGTCAGTCGTGTCGGCACATTACATGAAAGATGGAAGCAAGGCCGAATACGTTGAGAACGGCTACGGGTTGCTCCTCAAGATCCCCCAGGGCGCGCGCGACGACTACGACACAATCGCGGTGCTTGAGCTTGCGGAGAAATAGCCCGGGTGGGTGGGAGATTGACGCAATGAAGGGATGGTCGCGCGATTGGGCTATCTGAGGCAACTCAACGTAGGAGGGATGTCCGTCCTTCGGGGCCTCACCCTGTCACTGCTTCTGCCGCTGCTGGTTAACGCTGCCCCGCAAACGCTCCGCAGAGAAGAATCCGGCGAACCACCCGGGGCGCACGAAACAGCAAGGGAAGAAGTACTGCGCACCATGAAGCAGCGTCCGACGGACCCCTGGCCACGCGGCGCAGGGCATGTCTTGTTGGCAATCCCGGGCAGCCGGGAAGCAAATAAGGCTTATCACGAGCCTGGTGGCAGCTTCAGTCCGGGAGTGGGTACCTTTGGCGTTTCCATTTGGCTCACTGACAAGGATGGACGAATCAAGCACACCAGCGATGACATCCCTCTCGGCCAGATCCATCAGCAGTTCGTTTGGAACGACAAGAGCCCGATACCGGCAATCTGGACTAAGACTCCCTACTACCAGGCGCGCTGGTCTTCCTGCGAGATGGATTGCTGGACCCTCGGTCTCAGAAGTCTAAACGTAGCTGGTGTCGACACCTGGCTGGTCATCCGCAGCGTCGGCCCTGCGGGCGGGCCAGTCCGATCTCTCAAATGGGATGGGCGTGAGCTGCGTATCGATGGCAGAGGGGACCGTTGGAACCTCATGGTCGATCCACCGCCTGCCACGGTCTATTTGGGTGAGGAAGGAAGGCACGGTTGGACAACTGCACGTCCTTCTGCAGGTCATTGGGAAAGCCAGCGCGGCTGGGCCTGTGCTCGGATGAAGTTGCCAGGTGACCGCGAGTGGAAGGTGACCCTCAAGAGTCCAGCACCTCCGTCTGTATCGGGATTGGATTTTGCGGACACCCGAAGTGCCCTAGACGTTGAGCTGCCGGATGAGCACTTTGCAGCCGGTCTCAACACGCAAGTCGGCCACCTCATGATGAGTCTTGTCGGCAGGCAGACTCGCCCTGGCGATCCTACCAATTATCCCCTTGCTTGGCTGCGGGACGGAGCATACACCGTAGCCGCGTTGGCTCGTGCGGGGCAGTTAGGCGTGGCCAAGGAGCTTACGAGTTACTTCGCTGAAAACGACTTCTTTGGCGGGTTCGGTCCGGAGGCGGACGCGCCTGGCCTGGCATTGTGGGCACTTGAAGAAGTAGCTGTCCGGCTGAGGCAGCCGGAGTTTGACCGATGGTTATGGCCACACGTCTATCGCAAGGCAGAATGCATCCTGGAAATGCTCTCCACCAAACGGCCCATTCACAAACTGGTCGTCGGTCCGATTGTCCCGTCGCACCTGAACGGACCGGAGCTTTCTCTGGTCTGTGACCCGACTAAGGACGGCCTGGTCACTGGCAGGATGGATTGGCACCGTCCGCTGCTTTTCGTCAATGCGGTGAGTTATCGTGGCCTGCTTGAGGCGGCGGCGCTAGCCGACCGGGTCAACGAGCACGCGATGGCCGCACGTTGGCGGGCTCGTGCAGCAGAGTTGAAACGGGCCTGGACTGCCGCCTTCAAGCCACCCGAGTCGGACAACGAGCGGACGTACGTCTGCGGCTTGTGGCCGACCTGGGTGGCCGACTCCGAGAACGCCGATTACCAGCGCGCTCTCGAGGTTCGATGGGCCAAGACGCGTGACGCCCACGGGGGCTTCAACGTAACTCCGCTGTGGACCTACTTTGACGTTGCCGAGGCGCATCAATGGCTCTTCTTGGGCCGATTTGACCGGACTTGGCTCACCCTTCGCTGGTTCCGGGAGCATCAAGCATCCCCGGGACTGTACACCTGGTGGGAGGGAAGCGGCGAGGAGAACACCTTCCATTTGTGGGAGCAGGTGCGAGGTTGGTTGAAGCCTCCGCACGTCACTCCGCACTACTGGACCGCTGCCGAGATGCTCATGCTGCAGCTTGACATGCTGGCCTATTTCGACGAGTCAGCCACAGAGCCAACCTTGGTTATCGGCGCGGGAATCCCTGTGGATTGGTGTGAGCGCCCGATGAGTGTCCGTGGATTACCAACGCAATTGGGAAAGGTTGACTGGGCCTGGAGAGATCGCACGATGCAGGTGACCCTCCGTGAAGGGCGATGCAAGGTGAAGCTTGGCGCAGCTTTTCCCTCGGACTCAGCCCTCCGAGTTGAGTACCTTCCCTCGAAGGAATCTAACTGATTGGATTTGCTGGCAAGCCCACCGCTTCCTCTCATCCAAGCGGTCGAGTGATGATCTTACACACTGGCCTACCGGGACGAGCTCGGAGGTCCGGTCAGGACGAGTCCAGAGTAATGCTTGCCCGGCGGCGCACACCAGCGATCCGATGTGCGCCACGTGAGCACGCCAAGTCTAAACATCCTCTTCATAAACCTTGAATCGCATCAAGGTTGCCAGGTTCTTTACGTCTTTTCTCCAATCTCCGTAGAAGGTTACGCGGTGCCATCCCCAGCGCCAATTGCTTAGGATCTTATCGACGTTTGCCTGGGTCGCCAGTTTGGTCCGGCAAGCCTTGGGTTCGTCGATGTTGGCCACAGTTTTCCCTGTGTGCACGACGAGCGCCTTTTCCCTAACGTTGGCCTCCACCGTCGTCACAACCTGCCCCACAGGCATGAGCGATTGGACAACTGCTCCCTTCCCGTCCTCGGCGTGGGACCTCAGGATATAAGGGTTGGACACGCCTTTAGGGCCATAGACCTTGTTCGGTGCCACGCAATGGGCATAGATGATCTGATTCTTGGGGAGGTCGAACACGGGATCGGAAATGAATCCCGGCCGGCTGGCAAGGTGCCTTATCATGATCATCGTGACAGTCGAGTTTAGGTCTGCTTCGCAAGCACCGACTAACCCATAGTTGTTGAGCTGGTGGAAAGAAAGGCAGGGGTAGGCATTCAGTTTTCCCCCGTAGAAGCCGGTCAGACAGTCAATCGTAACCGCCTCGGCTGTCCGCTCTTTCATCAGGGCCGAAATGGCCAAATGCATCTTGCCGGACTTGATCATCTCTTCCCGGGTAGGCTCGACAACCTTCCGCGCGCCTCTTATCCATTGGTCTGCCCACCTGGCGGCCTCTTTCTCGTCAGCTTTCTGGTAGTAAGTATCTAGATCCGCGAAACTTATCTGTTGGACGTCAATGCCCGTGGCGTCCTTAATGGGGCTAGCCTCTTTGATCTCGTTGTCAGCAACATCCAGGATTCGCGCGTTCTGAATACCTTTCACGGCTTCGAACAGCCGCACGGCCTTTGCGACATCTTGAAAGTCCGATGATGAAACGCCGACCACCGGAAGGTTCTCCCTGACGGCTCCGGCATAGACGCCGATGAACTCACCCGAACCGGCGTAGAGGTCGTCCACCAGCACGACCGGCTTTCCTGAGTGCGTGACGACGTCCAGCACGCCAGTCCAGATTCCGACCGGATAAGACACAAACCCGTCAACCTCCCCCATCTGTTTCAGGAGTTCCCGCGCTTGCTCAGCGTTCATTGCCGTCCCTGCAGCGAAGTCGGTGTTTCCACATGCCTTCCGCAGCTTGGCCTCGAGCTCCTTCTTCCTTGCTTCGTAGTCGTATCCCTTATAAGGCCACGTGGGTGTGTCCGGCGATATGTGAGAGAAAACCAAGCCGACCTTCGCTTTGGGAGTCGCCAAAGCAGGGACAGGCGCGCTGGCTTCCTGCGCGGTGGCAGCGAGGAGAAGTTCTCCCGGAGAAGAAAGCGCATATCCCAGCAGTCCCATGCCAGTTCCCACAACGAATTTCCGGCGAGTTGTGCAAAGGCCGGAGAAAGGACACTCTTTGTTATTCATATTGTTTCCTCCGTTCACGACACCATTAACGGTCTTGCTGACCACGATCCTTGTCAATTACTGCGAGGGACGCAAGGCCGGCTTCTCTGGAGAGTACGAAGCATGCAGGCAGCATCGATAACACCGCCATCCTCTAATGTCAAGGTATTCAGATGGAGGCTCAATTCGGGTGTCAATAGATGGTGGGGTCCTTACGGGAAATCTCGCTGGTGGACGTTCCCCATGGGGAAGCAGGGATTCGGTAAGTGGTTCTCTTGTCCGAAGGCTCTATGCCGGTTCCCGGTGGCGCTGCGCCGGATCTACCCAGCAAGATGGTTACAGACGCTTCTCGCCGCCCTCGTGACCCTGTTCGGACTCGCTAGGTTTGCGGCGCGCCGACGTCCTGCGTTTTGCCGTCTTTCCGGCAGCTTTGGCGCGAGGCTTGCGCGCTTTGCGCGGGACGTGTTCTTCGGCTGGCGTGGGCTCGTGCACAGCCGGGGTTGAGACGGCGACCGCAGCCAGTTCCCGCGTGGCAGCCAGCTCAGCTTCCGCAATACTCTCCTGGACGACTCCCGTCTCGGGCAGCACAAGGGCAATCTCAGGAGTCAACGGCGCTTCGGCAATAGCCTCGCCCGCGCTGGGGGAAGGCGCTGGGGTTGGGGCGACAGCAAAAGCCCGCCAAGTCCCCTTGCGATCCCGGTGCAGGCGCACCAACCCTTCCCGCTGCGCCTGGTGCAGGAGGTCGAGCAGCCCACGAAAGCCGGCTTGTCGCTCGTCGAAACGGCTGTCTAGGGAGCGCATCATCTGGCGGATCTGTCGCAGATACAGGGGACGGGCGGGGGCCTTCTCCCAACTGCCGGTAAGCGCCCGTTTCAATAAAGCCATGCAATCGACCTCGGCCCTTCCCGGCGCGGCTTTCCCCACGGAGGGTTCACGTTGAGCTGCGCCAGCGCCGGGCTCGACAGCCGCTTGGTGCTCCCCGGCTGATTCGGCCGCCTCCGGCTCTTCGGTGCCACCGCCTTCTGCCTCGGTCGGTTCGACCAGATAACCGCGGTCGGTCTTGCGCAAGCGAACCAAGCGTGCCTTCGCAAGCTTTTCAATGAACTCAAGGAAAGATCCCGTCCCAAAATCGCGCTCGCTGAACGTGGGATCGAGCTGGAGCAACGTGCTCTTCAGCAGCCCCACCTGCGGTGCAACTTCGCGCTCCGCCAGGATCTTGAGAGCGCGTTGAATGTTAGGCAGCGCCGCAGAAAGGGGGC
>Ga0315280_10001078_pt1 | contig 48412 bp, 38 predicted proteins | sample YL17G06_40_MG_FD_203697 | JGI IMG/M metagenome (GOLD analysis project Ga0315280, IMG submission 203697) | Sediment microbial communities from Yellowstone Lake, YNP, Wyoming, USA - YL17G06_40 | ecosystem: Environmental > Aquatic > Freshwater > Lake > Sediment | place: USA: Wyoming | collected... | reverse complement strand
AAAACATGATACTGCCCCGGTGGCCCGGAGCAAGACTTTCGTGCCAGAAAGAGATCGACATGATTCCCTTCAGGCACACGGAGAGTTTATGTGCCCGCAAGACCAAAAACTCACGGCAGTGCCATTCCTGCCAGGGCCTATGTTATCCCATACGCCGGCTCTCTTCTATGGGGTGTTACCCTACCCGGATTTATTGGATGTACTCCCCGAATCCGCGCGAGAACGAAAAGCGGAAATGTCCAGAGAGTCAAAGGCACGCGGTCCTTTTCCGAGAGCGAGACCGTCCAGACCCCGCCGTTCCTGATCTTCCAGGGCAGCCGCAAAGTCATTCAATGGCACGGCCCCTCATGTCATTGCGAGCGAAGCGAAGCAATCTCCCACCCGTCGGATTGAGATTGCTTCGTCGTTGCACTCCTCGCAATGACATGACTGGAGGCCGCTAGACGACTTTGCGTTTGCCCTGCCTGATCTTCCCCGACCGCTTGAACGGGAGACCCTCCGCGGATAGGATAGCGGCCGAATCGCGTCAGGTCGATTTTGTTCGGAGTACCGCCTTCAGGCGGCCCGGACCGCGTGGACGCGGGACTCCCAACAGTAAGAAGGAAAGGTCTGGCATGAATGCACAAGCACTCAACGCATCCAACATGCTCGTGGGCACGGCGTCGGCCACGCGACTGGCCAGCCGGGTGGCCTCTATGGACGCTTATCGCGGGCTGGTCATGCTGCTGATGATGGGCGAGGTTCTGGAGTTCAGCCGCGTGTCCCAGGCTTTGCCGGGTAATGGGTTCTGGGCGTTTCTCGCGCACCATCAGACCCACGTCGAGTGGGTCGGCTGCATCGTGCACGACATGATCCAGCCGTCCTTCTCCTTCCTGGTGGGCGTGGCGCTGCCGTTCTCGCTGGCCCGCCGGAGCGCGGAGGGACAGCCCGAGTGGCGCCGGACGTTGCACGCCTTCTGGCGGGCGCTGGTGCTGGTCCTGCTGGGTGTGTTCCTGCGGTCCATCGGTCGCGGGCAGACATACTGGACCTTCGAGGATACCCTGACGCAGATCGGCCTGGGTTACGGCTTTCTGTATCTGTTGGCCGCGCGTCCGGTCCGGGTGCAGTGGGCGGCGCTGGCGGCGATCCTCGTGGGCTACTGGCTGGCGTTTGCGCTCTACCCTCTGCCCGGTGCGAATTTCGATTGGGCCAGGGCGGGTGTGCAGCCCGACTGGGTGCACAATCTCTCCGGCTTCTCCGCCCATTGGAATAAGAACACCAACTTCGCGTGGGCCGTCGACACCTGGTTCATGAACCTGTTTCCGCGCGAGCAGCCGTTCACGAACAACAGCGGCGGGTATTCCACCCTGAGTTTCATCCCGACGCTCGGCACGATGATCCTGGGCCTGCTCGCCGGCGGTGTCCTGCGCAGCGAGCGAACCCCCCTGGGCAAGGTCCGCTGGCTGGCCACTGCCGGTATCGTGGGTCTGGCGACCGGCTTGCTGCTGGCGGCGCTGGGCCTGTGCCCGATCGTCAAACGGATCTGGACCCCCTCCTGGGTGCTCTACAGCGGCGGGTGGTGTCTCCTGTTATTGGCGGGCTTCTATCTGATCATGGACGCAGGGAACCTCCGGTCCTGGGGTTTTCCTTTGCTCGTGATCGGCATGAATTCCATCGCCGCCTACCTGATCGCGCATTTGTTTGTCGAGTTCATCTCCAAGACCTTGCCGCTGCACCTGGGTCGCGGCCTCTTCGAGACCTTCGGCCCCGCCTACGAGCCGCTCCTGCTGGGTGCCAATGTCCTGCTGATCGAATGGCTGATCCTGTGGTGGATGTACCGGCGCAAGATCTTCCTCCGGGTGTAGTTGTAGGATGGGCTTCAGCCCATACGGGTCCGGATTCCGTCCGATTCTCTTGCCAAAACGGCCGATGGTACATATACAAATGAAAGGAACACCCCCGGAGATAGCATCTCCGGGCCAACGCCCTGAAAAGGGCGCTTCTGTTTGCATTCACTGAGTCTTGTCCCCGCCGAGCTCATCTGCCCGGCGAGAGAGCATCTGACACCGTCCCGTTCCCCTTACCTCAAGCGAGGAGCACGCCTGTAAGAATAGCGTGTTCGATGAGACGACCGCGAAGACTGAGAAGCACGGAGATGCCGGGGAGAGATTTCGGGGACGTCTTACCTTCTTCGCACGCAGATCAAGCCTGCGGTTGCTCAAGAGAACTCCACAGTCGAGGGCGGCTGTGCTACCAGGAACAACTCAGGAGGCTTGGGCGCGTGGTGCTTTCTTGGGGTGCCGTCGCACGAGCCGCTTGCGATATGCCTTCTGCTGCTGTTGGAGGTGGTCGTAGAACGATGCGGCGTCCGGGTACTGCTGCTCGATCTCCTTGCGGATCAAGCGCACTTGCTCCACAATGGGGTCCTTTGTCATGTCAAACCTCCATCAACTCTTCCGGAGTGCAGATGATGGGTGATCCCATGCCGCTCCTCGCATTGGTTCTGTCCACAATCAGTTTGACCTTGCCACCCGCGATGTGGGTGCAGTTCCAGGTAACGAGGTAGTCCATGCCGTGCCAGACCGCCAAGGCCAAATGGTAGGCATCGGCCCGCGCCTTCCCCGGAAGGTCAATCACGGCGAAGTAGTGCTCGGCCAAATCCCGGACTTCCGGCGCTATTTCAAGAACCTTGAAGGCACTTACAGCCTTCACACGTCTTTTCGCGGCGTCCGGATCGCCTCTGCCAATCTCCTCCAAGACCACGGGCGACACAAATGGCTCGAACCTTGGCAGAGCTTGCTCCCACCATTCCGCCGTCACCTGCTGGTGGGCGGCGACAACCAAGTCCCGGCTCACCTGGGCTGTCAAATAGCTGATCACGGACGTTTCGACGTAGACGGTGGGCTTCATAGTCATAGAGTATCAGAAGTCGTGGGCGAGTGCAACGTCATTCAGAGGCAGCAGACCGGTTATCGATTCCGAAGCCTTGCCTCCTATTCCCAACTGACTCACTTCGTCCCGGCGGATTCTTTGGGATCGGGCGGGGCGTTGGGGTCGAGGCCGAGGATCTTGGAGGCGGCTTGATAGGCCGGGTCGCCCGGCTTGGCCAGGCGGCGGAGCCTTTTGGCGTAGTCCTGGGCTCCGGCGGTGTTGCCGGACTCGGCACTGGCGAGCATTTTGAGTGCTAACGCCGGCAGGTGGTCCGGAGCGATGGCCAGCAGTTCGTCGGCCATCTTCTCGCCTTTGCGGGGCTTGCCGGACTCGAGGCAGTAGAAGATGAACGCCTGCACTACGGCCTGACGGCCATTGACCACGGAGGGCCAGGAGTACAACTCGATGCAGTTCTGCATCGCCTGGTCGGCGGCCTCCTCGTGGCCCATCCGAAACAGCAGCAGTGCGGCGCCCGAGAACTCCTGCAGGTAGCTCTCCGAAAAGGCGGTCGGGTGCATCTCCAGGACCCGCATCAGGTTGACGAACATCTGCTCATGGTCCTTCTTCTCCGAGGCGGCTTTGCATGCGGCGACGTACTGCTGACTGCCCTCCTTCGCGTTGCTGAACGCCTGGTACTGCTGGAGACGCTGGTCCATGTCCTCGCCAGTCACCTCCCGGATCGCCTGCAGCAGGCCGCCCCTGGTGCGCAGGTCCTTGGCCACGATCTTGTCGAGGATGGCGCGCACGCAGCCGATCCCGTGTTTGTCGATCAGTCGCTGCGCCTCGAACGTGGCGTACGCGTAGCGGGCGGACTGAAGGTCCGCTTCCGCCTTGACCGGGACCTGCGTCACATAGGGACAGTAGTTGGCCAGCATCCAGTAGCGCAGGTTGATTTGCTTCTCCAGATTCCGGTAGTCGTTGGGGTCATACGCGGAGGCAAACTCCTTCCGTGCTTCCTTGCCCAGGTACTTCTCGGCGAGCGTACAGGTGATGGCATTGGCAAACCCATCGCTGAACCAACGCCAGTGCGCATCCGCGGGGCGGGCCCGATTGAGCAACGTCATCTCCGTGACTTCGTGGATGGCGACAGGGGTCATGGCGGAACCAAAGGTCAGCCCGAGGCCGCTGAGGAGCTTGGAGATGTAGCCGGCGAAATCGTCCTGCGGGCGGACAGGGATCCAGAGCTCGTAGCCCTCGACCGGCTTCTCACTCGGCCGCCTCGGAACTTGGATCTGCGGCCGGTACTCAACCGTGTCGCTCTGGCGGTCGTAGTGGAAGTCAGGCAGTTGACCGCCGTTGCGGAGGAAGTCCTTGATCGTGGTGGTCTTGGCCAGGCAGAACGTCAGCTTCGGTCCCGAGAAGGCACCGGCCAGTGACGCGAAGGCCGCCCGCTGCCGAGCCACGTTGGGATCGGTCGCCCCCAGGATGCGGTTGATGTCGGCGACGATCTGGTCCTGTTTGGCAAGGACGCCGGCGAGCTTGTCGCGACGGGCGATGGACTTCCTCAGTTCCTGCTCGAAGACCGGCAGATTGGGTTCCAGGGCCTTCTCACAGTACACCTTGGTCCCGGCGATGGTCGCCTCGCTGAGGTTCAGCACCTCCCGTCCTTTGCGGCCCGCGCCGGCGGGTGCGGCGGGTGATGCGCCGGAAAAGGCACTCGCAGCAAGACCCAAGCTCAAGATCGCCGCCGCACATACTTGAGTGAATCCACGCCCGCGCGAGCTCATGGCAGCACCTCCGCCTTTTCGGGGTTTCTCCAGTCCTGCAAACAAACCACGAGACAGATGAAGATGGTGCGTGGTACGCACCCTACAAGCCAGCGTGCCATGCGCTACTCGTAGGGTGCGTACCACGCACCGCTCACTAGGATATCCGTTTCCCCATGCCACGCCCTATGGAAAATGCTGTGGAAATTTGGGCGGGACGGGATTACGCTGTCAGACTGATTGTGATGGGGTTCCCGCACGCGACAGAAGTGCGTTGGGGGACCCAGTTGAGCCTATCCACAAGCCGACAGAAGAAAGAAGGAGATGTGACCCATGGGAGAGATGTCGAGGCGCGAGTTCCTCGGGACGGCCGCCGTCGCCGGGGGGGCCTTGCTGGCCGGAAGATTGGCCGCCCGGCCGCTGGCGGTCGCGGAAGAGGCGGGCTGGCCCAAGCTGGCCCCGGTGAGAATCCACGTCGTCTATATCGGCACGGGCGGGGCGTGGCCCACGCCGACGTTCGATGCTCCGGCGGAGGTCGCGAAGTTCAAGGACTACCTCGCCAGCGTGGAGAGCCGACTGGGGGACGTCAAGTTCGTAGGCGGAGAGCTGATTCCCAACACCGTGCCGGCGGCGACAGAAGCGGCGGCCAAGCTGACGGATGCCGATGCGGCCCTTCTGGTGCATCTGAGTTTCGGCAGCGGCGAGCCGTTGCTGAAGCTGGTGGAGGCGGGATTGCCCTCAGCGATATTCTCCCAGCCGTTCAGCGGACACGATTGGATGTACGTCCCGCACTGGCAGAAGACGGGCCGGAAGGTCATTCTCTCGACGTCCAGCGACTACGGCGACCTGGAGCGGGCGACGGCGTTATTGCGCGTGCCCGTGCGGATGCGCCAGTCAAGGATCATCGTCGTAGGGCCCGCACGCGGGACGGCGCCGGCCTGTTCCGCCGAACAGGTCAAGCGCTGCCTCGGCCCAGAGTTGGTCCCGATCGACCAGGAACGCGTCATCGCCGCACACCAGGCTGTCGATCTGAAGGCAGCGGAGGCGGAGGCCGAACAATATTGGATTCGGCCAGCGAAAAAGATCGTCGAGCCCTCGCGGGCGGACATCGTCAACTCGGCCCGCATGTACTTGGCCATCAAGGACATCATGATCCGGGAGCGGGCCCAGGCGATCACGAGCTCGCACTGCATGGGCGCGCCGGCGAAGGGCTGCCTGACCTTCAGTAAACTCAACGATCTTGGCCTGGTCGGAGCCTGCGAAGGCGACATGGACTCGACGCTCACGATGCTGACCTTCGCCTACGCGTTTGGCGTGCCCGGCTTCATCAGCGATCCGCTTTTCGATACCTCCAAGAACGCGGTCATTCACGCCCATTGCACCTCCACGACAAAGCTCGACGGCCCGACCGGCCAGCGCGCCCCGTTCCTGATCCGCACCCAGTGCGACAGCAACCAGGGCGTGTCCCTGGAGGTGCAGATGCGGGTGGGCCAAGAGGTGACCTGTGCCAAGCTGGTCAACCTGGACACGATGCTGATCTCCGCCGGCAAGATCACGGAGCTGACCGACTTCCACGACCGCGGGTGCCGGACCCAGATCACGACCCAGGTGGCCAACGCGAAGAACATGGTCCAGCACTGGGGCGGCGGGGTCCTGGGAGACGATATGATGACCCTGCTGCACCGAGTGGTCTTCTACGGCAACCATGTCGAAAGCATGAGGGACCTGGCTACGCTCATGGGGCTCAAGGTCGTGGAGGAAGGATGATCGCAGTGAGCAAGAGAAGCATTTCCAGCGTGGCGATCCTGATGCTTTTGGCCATCGGCACGACGTTTACGGGCGCCTCGCGGGAAACGGATCAGGCGGCATTGACGAAGAAGCTCTGGCCGCCAAGCCGGGTCCAGGAGGCGATTCAAGCGGTCGAGGAACAACACCGAAACGGCCTGCTGAGCGACGCATCCTACGAGAAGAAAATGGCGATGCTGAAGAGCCGCCTGGCGGGCGCTTACATCTCCGAGTCCTTGTCGGTGACGGACCCGCCTTTGAACTTCATCCAGAACGGCGGGTTCGAGAAGGTCAACCGGAACTCGGACAGGAATCGCTCGCGCTGGCTCTGGTGGGGTGGCTGGAGTTGGGGCGGCGATTACGAGAATATGTGGGAGGACCGACCTGCGTTCGTTCACAGCGGCCAATTCTCCGCCCGGATCAAATGCACCGGAGCCACGGGTCGGATCGGAATCAGCACACCGCCGCTGCCCGCCATCTCTAGCGCGACCGACTACAGGCTGACCTTCTGGGCCAAAGGCGAGGGCGACAACCTGCTGTTCGTCAATTTCGAGAATGGCGCCAGCGGGACGCTGCGGGAGAAGATGGGCGACTCGTGGAAGCAATACACCGTCCTGGGCAAGCCGGTCGAGGGCAAGAACACCTATCAAGTCTATTTCTACGCCATCGGCGGGGGCACGATCTGGCTGGATGACGTCGAGCTGGTGCCCGCAGGAGGCAAGCTCGATGAATAGGCATACATGCGTGCCGTCCACCGGGTGGCATCGTCAAGGGCTTTGCCCTTGGCGATGGCTCGATAGAATGTGGGAGGACCATCGTCAAGGCCAGAGGCCTTGGCGATGCCACCCGGCCCACAACTGCTACAGACGAGCCAGCGCTATCGCTATGATGGTTCTCTGCATGCTGACCGGCTCGGTTGCCTTGGGAGCCGACGTCGAGCTGTTCGTCACGGACTACGGCGAGAACCCGACGACCGAGCAGAAGCCGCTGATCGATCAGCCGGTTGTCTTTGCCAAGCCGCAGGAAGCGACGGTCAAGACCGCGGAAGGCAAGGCCGTCGCGTTCCAGTCGCCGGCCAGCGTCAGCGTACGCCGGCCAGTCGCTGGCGATCCGCGCGAGGCAAAGCTCTTTGCGACCGTCGGTGAATACGAGCCATTCAGCTTCCTGTTGCGGCCTGCGGCGGCGTTGGCAGAGGTGTTCGTCGCCGCCGGCGAACTCAAAGGGCCGAATGGAAAAGCCATCCCAGCCGGCAATGTCGTGGTCCGGTCGGTCGAGAGCTTCCACGGCGCTGGACGCGATATCCTGGCGTCGCTCGGCCGGCCCTGGAACATGTCGGCCCACAACGCGGAGTTCTTCTGGTGCACCGTCAGGGTGCCCGAGGATGCCGTACCCGGCTCGTACCGGGGCGATGTGACCGTAACCGCGGGCGGTAAGCCGGTCGGGGCAATCAATGTCATCCTCGACGTGCTGCCCATCAAGCTGTCCGATCCGCCGTTTGGGCTGGGTCTGAACTATTCCAAGCCCGACGACGATAAGGATGGCAGGGTTCTCGCGGCCCACCTCAAGGACATGCGCGAGCATGGCATGACCTGCGTGGCCCCGCTGTACAACTGGCACCAGCCCGTTCACGACACCGACACGAGCGAGTTGGGCGCCCTGCTGGAGGCGTACAAGAAAGCAGGTTTTCCCGGCACCTTCTACTGGTCACCGCCGATGGACCTGCAACTGACCGACCTGGCCGGCTACGGCGATGAGACCAGCCGGCGGTGGCAGCAGAAGTACCTTCAGGTGATGCACCTCATGCACGAAGAGGTTCGCAAGCACGGTGTGCCGACCCTGTTCTCCATCGGCGACGAGCTGACCAACAAGGGCATGGAAGGCGTTCGAATCGCGGGTCGGCTGGCGAAGTTCGTCTGGGAGGAGTTGCCTGAGATCGCCACGACCAGCGACATGAACGGCTACCTGGAAGTCATGGCGATGGCCCCCTACCTGAACGTCGCGACGTTCAACAACGGCTGGGACGGGGCGGACCACCATAACAAGGGTCGTCGCCTGCTGAACCGGGCCTTCATCGAGGAGCTTCGGAGCAGAACCGGGGCGATTCCCTGGTTTGTCAACGCTGGCAGCGGGCGGCTGCCGTTCGGGTTCTTCTTTTGGAAGATGAGCCAGTACGGCGTGAAGGGCAAAGTCGAGTGGTACTACAACCTCCGCAACGAGCGCGGCTCGCTGGTGCGGACGCAAGGGGACACGATTTCTCCGACGCTCGACTACGAGCGTTGCCGCGAGGGTATTGATGATTTGAAGTACCTCTGCAAGCTGGAGTCCCTCGTGGCCCAGGCGAACCCGGAATTGGCCGAGGTCAAGAATGCCCGCGATCTGCTCCAGGCCATCGCCGATGGCATTGCCGAGGACTGGACACTCTACGAGGGCAAAGCCGGCCTGCGATTCCCCGACGACGGTTTTGCCAAGTTGGACCTGGAGAAGGCCAGCTCTTTCGGCCGGTTGAACGCGATCCGCCTGGAGGTGGCCAACGCCATCCTGGCGATCCAGGCGGCAAAGAAGTAAATGATGTCCACGTGAACAGGGATTGACGAATGGAAGCCGATTTTGCCCTGCCGCAAGCCGGCCCGCGCGTGCGTTACAACATGGCCTTCATCTGGCTGGTCTGCGTGGCCGCCGCGATGGGGGGCCTTCTGTTCGGGTACGACTGGGTCGTCATCGGCGGGGCCAAGCCCTTCTTCGAGAGGTACTTCGGCCTCACCAGCGCCGCCCTGAAGGGGTGGGCCAACAGTTGCGCGTTGATCGGCTGTCTGGTCGGCGCCATGGTGGCCGGAGCGCTGAGCGACAAGTTTGGACGCAAGCGTTTGCTCATCTTCTCGGCCGCTCTGTTCGTGGTGACATCACTTGGCAATGCCCTGGCGCCGAGCTTTGGCGTCTTTGTCGTGTGGCGGATGCTGGGAGGCGTCGCCATCGGTCTGGCATCGAACCTCTCGCCCATGTACATCGCCGAGATCTCGCCCGCCGAGGCACGAGGGCGTCTGGTGGCAATCAACCAACTCACGATCGTCATCGGCATCCTGGCGGCGCAGTTCATCAACTGGGCGATTGTCCGCGATCTTCCCGTTGGCGCGAGTGACGAGTTCATTCGAACCTCCTGGTATGGCCAGACGGGCTGGCGGTGGATGTTCGCCCTGACAGTTGTGCCATCGCTGCTGTTTTTCGTCAGCATGTTCTTCGTGCCCGAGAGCCCGCGCTGGCTCGTCAAGAACGGGGCGAGCGCGCGGGCCCGAAGCGTGCTCGCGCGAATCGGCGGCGGGACTTACGCCGATGCCGAAGTCCGGAGTGTCCAGGCGACGCTCGCCAGCGAGGAAATCCAGCACGTACGTTTCGCCGACCTCTTGGAGCCGCGCATGCGGCGCGTGCTGGTGCTGGGCGTGGTGCTGGCCGTGTTCCAGCAATGGTGCGGCATCAACGTGATCTTCAACTACGCGGAGGAGATCTTCCGGGCCGCCGGCTACGACATCTCCGACGTGCTCAAGAATATTGCCTGGACCGGTTCGGTGAACCTGGCCTTCACATTCGTCGCGCTGGGCGTGGTGGACCGGGGCGGCCGCCGGCCGCTGATGCTGCTCGGCTCGGCCGGGCTGGCCATCATCTACACGGCCATGGGCCTGTGTTATCACGGTGGGGTCAAGGGGCTGCCCATGCTGCTGCTGGTGCTGGCCGCGATCGGCTGCTACGGCATGTCGCTGGCCCCCGTGACGTGGGTCGTGATCTCGGAGATTTTCCCCAACCGCATTCGCGGCGCTGCGATGTCCGTGGCCGTGACGAGTCTGTGGATCGCGTGCTTCATTCTGACCTACACCTTTCCGTTCCTGAACGCCCGACTCGGCTCCGCAGGCACGTTCTGGCTCTATGCGGCGATTTGCGTCGTCGGCTTCACGTTCATTCTGCTGAAGCTGCCGGAGACCAAGGGCAAGTCCCTGGAAGACATCGAACGCCAGTTAGTGGATGGAGGATAGTTGTGGAGGTGCGAGGATGAAAAACATCGCGAGACCCGTATTTCTGCTGGGGCTGTTGGCGGTCACAAACGCCGGGGCTCAGCACACGGTCTCGGTGGATGGCAGTGCGCCGGGCCGCATGTTCGAAGGCCTCGGGGCCCTGAGCGCCGGCGCATCCTCGCGATTGCTGATCGACTATCCCGAGCCGCAACGGTCGCAGGTGCTCGACTTTCTGTTCAAGCCGGACTTCGGGGCGGCGCTGCACCATCTCAAAGTCGAGATCGGCGGGGACACACAATCCACCGATGGCACGGAACCGAGCTTCGCCCGTACACGGGAGGAGTTTCTCAGTCCCAAGCCAGAGTATTTCCAGCGCGGTTACGAATGGTGGCTGATGCGAGAGGCCCGCCGGCGAAATCCCGACGTGGTCCTCGACATTCTTCAGTGGGGTGCCCCAGGCTGGATCGGTGATGGACAGGAAGCCCAATGGCGCGCGCAGGGCCTCAAAGATAATCAGATCGACGCCAGGAAGTTCTACACGCAAGACAACGCCGATTTCATCGCGGCCTTTGTCAAAGGCGCGAAGGAATATCATGGCGTAGACATCAACTACTGCGGTATCTGGAACGAGCGGCCGTACGACGTGGCTTGGATCAAACGTCTGTGGAGCACGCTGGACCGCGGTGGACTGGGCCGCGTCAAGATCGTCGCCGCCGATGAGATCAATCGATGGACCATCGCTACTGCCATGGTGGCGGATCGCGAGTTGGTGAACGCCGTGGGGGTCATCGGCACGCACTACTCCGTGTTCAAGTCCACGCCGGAGGCGATGAGCACAGGCAAACCCCTCTGGTCCAGCGAGGACGGGTTCTGGAACCAGACCCAAGACCCCTGGCAAGCCGCCCGCATCCTGGCGAAGCAGTACAACCGCAATTACGTCCTGGGCCGGATGACCAAGACCATCATTTGGTCGCTCATTACCTGCTACTACGACAATCTACCCTTGCCCAACTCCGGCCTGATGAAAGCCAATCAACCCTGGTCCGGCCACTACGAGGTACAGCCGGCCATCTGGGCCACGGCTCACACCACGCAGTTCACACAGCCGGGTTGGCGGTACATCGATTCCGCTTGCGCGATGCTGTCGGCCGGTGGCAGCCACGTCGCCTTGCGCGGTCCCCAGGGCGACCTCAGCGTCGTCGCCGAGACGATGGACGCCAAAGAGACGCAGACCGTGACCTTCCGTCTCACGGGCGGACTGCATGCCCAGAAGCTGCACGTCTGGCGCACCACGCAGCGCGAGCAGTTCATTCCGTTGCCCAATATCACACCCAGCGGCGATGCCTTCACCGTCACGCTGGAGCCCGAAGCAATCTACTCTTTCACGACCGCGAGCGGGCAGCACAAGGGTGAGGTCGCCGATATTCCTCCCGCCCGCGAACTGCCGCTGCCCTATCACGAAGATTTCGAGGGATGCAAGCCGGGGAGCACGCCGAAGTACCTATCCGATCAGGCCAGCGTCTTCGAGGTGGCAAGGCGTGGCGATGGTCAGGGCCAATGCCTGCACCAAACGGTGACGGCTCGGACCATCGATTGGGTGACATTGCCGTGGCCCATGACGCTGGTGGGGTCGCAAAATTGGACGAATTTCGAGATCCGTTGTGACGTGCGAGCGCGGGCGGGCCGCGTGGTCCAACTCTTCGGGCGTGTCAGCCGACACGAACACAACCAGGGCATCGGCTACGCCTTGTCGGCCGGCACCGATGGTCAATGGGCCCTCTCCTTGATGCCGGGCGGCGAACCGCTGGCCTCGGGATCTGCGGCATTTGCAGCGGACACCTGGCACGTCCTGACGCTGCGGTGCAACGGGCCGCAGATCACCGCCCTCGTGGACGGGACGCAGGTGGCGCGGGTCGTCAGCATCGCCTGTCCTTCCGGCATGGTCGGTGTCGGAGCCGGCGGCTGGTACGAAGCCGAGTTCGATAACCTGCAAGTCAATCCCCTGACCGAGCCGGCGCTCGCGTTGGAGAATCTGGCTCGCAGCGCCAAGGCGACCGCCTCCGGCACCTGGAGCAGCGAGTACGAGGCGGACCGCATCAACGACGGCAAGCCGGAAACTCGTTGGAACGCCGCCAAGGGCCATCTGGCGGGCGAATGGGTGGAGTTGGATTTCGGCCGCAAGGTCCATCTCGATACCGTCAGCGTCCGGCAGTTCGGCACGCGCATCACGAAGTACAAGCTCCAAGCTTCTGACGGCGATCAAGGGCGGGACATCGCCAGCCGAGAATGTAAGGGACAAGCCCAATGGTCGGTCACGTTCGCACCCATCGAAGCCGCCAAGCTGCGGCTCGTGGTTGAGGCGGTGACAGGCAACAATCCTGAGAACGACACGCCATCCATCTACGAAATCGAAGTCTATGACACTACGCAATTAGGAGGTAAGTCAGCATGAGCCAGGTGATCGCAATGATCTGTTTCAATTGTCTGTCGGCCGCGGCTTCCGGACCCTCGGATGTGCTGGTGTACGTGGGGACCTATACGAACCGGGGCAGCGAAGGCGTCTACGTTTACCGTCTGGACCCTGCCACCGGGGGCCTGAAGCCTGTCAGCAAGTCACCCCGTCTGAACAGTCCCTCGTTCGTGGCCATCGACCCCAAGGGGCGATGCGTGTATGCCGTCCGGGAAGGCGGCGGCCCGGCCGGAGCGGTGGTGGCCCTGGCGCGGAACCAAGCGACCAATGAGCTGACTATTCTGAACGAACAACCCTCCGGCGGCCAAGGTCCGTGTTACGTGACGGTGGACCGTGAGGGACGATTTGCCCTGGCCGCCAACTATGGCAGCGGCAGCGTGGCCTTGTTCCCCATCGCGGAGGACGGTCGCCTGCAGCCCGCCAGCAGCGTGATCCAGCACGAAGGTTCCAGCGTCAACGCCTCGCGTCAGAAAGGGCCGCACGCCCATTCCATCACGCTCGATCCCGCGAACCGCTTCGCCTTCGCGCCGGACCTGGGCATCGACAAGATCATGATCTACCGCCTTGACCGCGAGCACGGCAAGCTGGTCCCCAATGACCCGCCCTTTGCGAAGTGCGAGCCTGGCTCGGGTCCCCGGCACTTTACGTTCCACCCGGACGGCAAGCATGCCTATGTGATCGAAGAGCTCAGTTGCGCGGTCACGGCGTTTGATTACGACGCCGCTACCGGTGCGCTGAAGTCCCTCCAGAAGATCGGTACGCTACCCAAGGACTTCAAGGGAATGAGCACGTGCGCCGAGGTCCAGGTGCACCCCTCGGGCCGATTCCTCTACGGCTCCAATCGCGGGCACGATAGCATCGCCGGCTTCGCCATCGACGCCAAGACAGGCGAGCTTCGCCCGCTCGGCTACACGCCGACCCAAGGCAAGAACCCGCGCAATTTCGCGATTGACCCGTCCGGCACGTTCCTGCTGGCGGCGAACCAGGACGGCAACTCCATCGTCAGTTTCCGCATCAATCCGGACACGGGCGAGTTGACGCCCACCGGACAAGTATGCCAGGTGTCCATGCCCGTGTGCGTGAAGATGGTGAAGCCGTAGCATGGGCGTCAAAGTGGCATGGGCATCTTGCCCATGAGTCGCAGGGCCATCCTGGCCCTGCTCCACGGGCGAGACGCCCATGCTACGACGCCAGAGAGGAGCAGGTTATGAAGACTCGATGTGGTACAGCAGTTCTGCTGATGAGTATCGCTGTCGCGAGCGTCGTTGCCGCAGAGCCGGCTTTTCTGCGACGGTCCGTGGCGGATGTCGCCGAGCAACCCATCGACCTGAGCACCGCGACGGCTCAATACAAGCCGGTCTTCGGCACCGGAGACCCGAATGCCCAGAACGTCAAAGGCGTCCTTCGCTTCGGAGAGTTGACTGTCGCGCCGGGTGGCAGCAGCAAGAACGTCAGCTACAAAGACGCTGAGGGAGTCTTCTTCATCCTGGCGGGTAGCGGCACCTTGCACTACGGCCAAGAAAAGGCACCCCTGAAGCAGAACGACTTCGTGTACCTGCCCGTCGGCGTCGAGCATGGAGTCTCGAACCAATCACAGGAGCCCTTGCGTCTGTTGGTGATGGCGTTCCGGATTCCTGACGGAGTCGAGGCCCCGGCCACGCCGAAGCTCATGATGGCCAACGCCGACGATGTGCAACTCCAGGTACTGCCGAGCCACGGGCCGACGACCCAGTTCAAATTGCTGATGGGCACCACCCAGAGCAAGCGCGACAAGCTCGCGGTCGCCCAGCAAATCAACAGCCTCTTTGTCATGGACTTCGCGGCGGGTGGCACGAATATCCCCCACCGGCACGCCAAGGAAGAGGAGATCTATTACGTCCTGCGCGGCCACGGCGACATGGTGGCGGGCAGCGACGCGGCGAAAAAGGAAATGCGCTACCCCTCGAAACAGGGTGACGCTTTCTACTTCACACGGAACACGCTGATCGGGTTCTACAGCGGCGGCAAGGAGGGCGACGAGCATGCCCAAATTCTGGCCGTGCGGTGGCCGGTCCCGTCCGCGAAACCTGACACAGCACCTGACAACACGAGCAAGAAATGAGGTGACATCCTATGAATCGACGTGAGTTTTTGCAGAAGTCCGCAGGATGGGCGGGGATGGCGGTGGCGGGCTTGGCGATCCATCCTGCCCAAACCTGGTCCCGGCCGACCAAGCTCAAGATCACGGACATCCGCGGCTGCACCGTGGCATCCAATTTCGACTATCCCATCATCAAAATCTACACGAACCAGGATGTCTACGGTCTGGGCGAGGTCCGCGACGCCGGCTATCTGGGCCAGGCGCTGATCCTCAAGCCCTACCTCGTCGGCAAGGACCCGCTCGACATCGAGGGCATCCTGGAGAGCCTGCGTCCCTACGCTCGCAATGGCCGGTTCGGCGGCGGCTTTAGTGGCGTGGACATGGCGCTGTTCGACATCGCCGGCAAGGTGCTGGGCGTCCCCGCGTACAAGATCCTGGGCGAGAAAGTGCGGGACAGAATTCCCATCTACGGCGACACCAATGCCAATGACGATCCCAAGGTCTTCGCCAAACGGACCAAGATTCGCGTGGACAAATGGAAGCTCAAGCACCTGAAGATGGACCTCGTCCCCCGGCTTCTCAAGAACCGGGAGGGCGCTTTTGAAAGGGGTATCGTCACAGAGAAAGGCCTCGAGTACTGGGGCGAGTACGTGGAGACCGTTCGGGACGCCATCGGCTACGAGGTGTCCCTGGGCGCGGATCACTTCGGGCGGATGACGGTAGAGTCCGGTATCCGGCTGGGCGAAGCGATGGCCAAGCCCCGCCGGAAACTGGCGTACATCGAGGACGTGATCCCCTTCAGCGCACCGAAGGCGGTCGAAATGATGACCGAGATCACAGCGAAGTCTCCAACGCCAACCCTGGGTTATGAAGACCTCTTCGGCCTGAGCAACTTTCGGCCGTTCATCAGCGAGAACGCGGTGAGCATCGTCCACCCCGACATGGAAACCTCCGGCGGTCTCATGGAGACGAAGAAGATCGCCGACTACGCCTATCGCTACGGGATCAAGACGATGTTTCATCACGCGGGCTCGCCCGTGGGGGCACTGGCGAGCGTCCACTGCGCCTGCACGATCCGCGATTTCCTCTGCATGGAGAACCATGCGATGGACTTGCCGTGGTGGGAGGACCTGGTGACCGGCCCGGACAAGCCGCTCATCAAAGACGGCCATTACACCGTGCCCGAGAAGCCCGGGTTGGGAATCGAGTTGAACGATGCAGTGGTCCAGAAATACCTCCGTGAGCCGAAGTACCTGTCCAAGGCCGGCTATTTCGAGCCGACGCCGGAGTTCGATCAGCCCATCGACTGGCAGGAGGCCATCAACAAGAGGCTCATCGGCGGCTATCGCGTCAATGGGCCCTGGGTGCACTTGGATGAAGAAGGCAACTTGGTCAACACGGCCGACCAGCGGTGATATCCTATCGGTTCCGACTGACAAGAAACGCTGAGAGGATAGACATCGTGTACCCGAGAGTGACGCGTCGGTTTAGCATCGTACTTGGAATGCTTCTCGTTCTCGCCGGATCGGCGAGCGGCCAAGTCGTCCTCCAAACACAGGACCTGCGGCTGGAGATTGGTGCGGACGGACTCGTGAAGAGCCTGACGGCTCAGCCCTCAGGCATCGAGTATGTCTGGACCGCCGCGCCCATGCCCATGGCCTCGGTATACAAAGAGGGCCAGATGGCGGTCGGCTCGCAGGAAGCCTATGGCGAATTCGAGGGCCCGGAGTACCGCGGCGGCCAGTGCCTCCCGGCTTCCGCGGTATCGCTGGCCGGCGACAAGCTGACGATCCGGTTTGCCGGGGCCAATGTCACGGCGGTGTACCAAGTCACCACCGCGCCGCACTATCTGGCGTTCAAGCTGCTGTCTCTGGCCGCCGACTCCATCATCGACCGCATCGACCTGCTGCAGCTACGTGTCAAGCGGCTGCCGTTTCTGGGGCCGTGGATCGATGTGGCCTATGACGATCGGTTCGGCATCTGCCTCTGCGCCGGCAACATCAGAACAAACGCCGGGATGAGCCAGCATCCTGAGTACGTGGAGATGCGGGTGCTCGCTACGCGGAACGTCGCCTTGGAAGGAGCGACCGCCGTGCTCTTCGGCTGCTCGAATCCCAAGGAGCGATTCCTCGAGGCCATGGAGGTCGTCGAACGTGATTTCCAGATGCCCGCCGGCGCGAAGAATCGACGCTTGCCCGCGCAGGATTACTCGTACCTGTGGTGCTACCCGACACCCGACAACGTAGATCAGTACATCGCGTTGGCGAAGCGGGCGGGATTTCGTATGATTCTCTTCTCGTACACCAGCGTCACCCAGGGTGCGGGGCACTTCCTGTTCAACCAGCAGTTTCCCAACGGCATCGACGACCTGAAGAAGGTTACGGACCGCATCCGTAGCGCGGGGCTCGCGGTGGGCATCCACATCCACTACTCCAAGGCGGATCGCACCGACTCCTACGTCACGCCGGTGCCGGACGGCCGCTTGCACAAGGTCCGCACGTTCCTCTTGTCCGCCGCTGTGGATGAGAAGGCGGATACGCTCACCGTCTACGAGAATCCCGCCGGCTGCACGCGGGACAAGGACCGGCGGATTCTGCAGATCGGCAAGGAGTTGATCGCCTATCGCGACTACACGACCCAGCCGCCCTACCAGTTCACCGGCTGCGAGCGGGGCCACCTCAAGACCACAGCCGCCGCTCATTCGGCAGGTGAACCCACCGGGCTGCTCGACGTCGACGATTGGGTCAGGTTCATCCGGTTCGATCAGAATACGGACATCCAGGACGAGGCGGCCCGGCGGCTGGCCGAGATCATCAACGCCACCGGACCCTATGACATGCTCTACTTCGACGGGGCCGAGGACGTGCACGACCCGTTCTGGTACCACGTGGCCAACGCCCAGCACCGCGTCTACCGGCTGCTCAAGCCCGCCCCGCCCATCTGCGAGACAGCGATGAGCGGCCACTTCAGTTGGCACATCATGAGCCGGGGCTGCGCCTACGATGTCGTCAATGAGCACGTCAAAAGCTTCTGCCGGGAGATCTCCTGCCGCACGGCGCCGATCCGGGCGCGGGACTTCACGCGCATCGAGTTCGGCTGGATCGCCCGGCTCCATCCGGATATGGGACCGGATGTGTTCGAATACGTTCTCAGCCGGGGCGCCGCCTGGGATTGCCCGTTCTCGGTGCGCGTGACCCTGGCGGATGCGGCCGCTCATCCCCGTGCGGACGACTGCTTCGACACGATCAAGATCTGGGAGGACGCCCGCGTCGCCGGCAAACTTACGGAGGCCCAGCGAACGATGCTCAAGACGCTCGACCCGAAGCAGTACGAATACGTCAAGGTCTGGAATGCCGTGTTCCTGCCCCGGTGGATTGACGCTTGGAGCAAAGGAACCTTCAACGACCAGGAGCACCATCTGTTCCTGAACGAGCGCGGCGAGTACGAGTTGGTGCCGATCCGCGAGGTTCCGGCGGTGGCCGGCGGACGCGTGAAGGCCTTCCTCTTCCAACGGGCCTCGCAGCCCAATGACACCTACGTGGTCCTCTGGGCCAATCGGGGCGAGTTGAGCTTGACGCTCCCTGTGCCACCCGAGCGTCTGACGGTCATGCGGCCGTTCGGCACGCAAGTGACGTTTGAGAAAAGCCAATCGGGTGTTGCTGTTCCGGTTGGGAGTCGGCGCTACCTGCGTCTGGCCGGCATGGGAGCCGAGCAGGCCATCCGGATGCTCAAAGGTGCGAAGGCTCGGTAGGGTGCGTATCACGCACCGTTCAACCGTTATGTGCGATAGAAGATGGTGCGTGATACGCACCCTACGATCAAGAGGTGGAAAGGATCATCTTATGAATCGAATCGTGCTAACCCTGGTACTCACGGCGTGTTGGGGACCCATTGGCCTCACGGCGAGCGAAAGCGGGGCCCCGGAAGGGTGGACCACCGCCGCCCCGCGTGACGAGATCCGGCCGCAGTTTGCCTTCGATCCCGCGGGTGGGCCGAACGACACCGCCTGCTTCATCATTGGGGCCGATCTACGCGAAGGACTCGATGGCTGCTGGAAGAAGACCTTTCCGATTCAGGGCGGCAAATACTACCGCTTCGAGGTATCCTGCCAAGCCAGTTCGGTCCCTCTGCCGCGGCGCAGCATTGTCCCCATGATCCACTGGCAGGACGAGCGCGGCCGCCAGGTCCCGCTCGATGAGCCCGTCGTCACCAGCTACCTGCGCGGGGCCAGGGGCATGGCCGAGACCGAGTTCCCCGCGCCGAAGGGGGCGAATGGGGACGGCTGGACCCAGTTCTCGGACATCTACCATGCCCCAAGCAAAGCGACACGCGCGGTGATCGAGCTGCACCTGCAATGGGCGCCGGGTGGTGAAGTACGCTGGGCCGGCGTGTCGTTCACGGAGTCGGCCGCACCCACAACTCGCAAGGTGCGACTGGCCACCGTCCATTTCCGGCCCAGCGGCGGCAAAACCCCGATGGACAACTGCCGCATGTACGAGCCACACCTCGCCGAAGCCGCCCGACAGAAGGCAGACCTGGTTGTGCTGGGCGAGGTCGTCCCCAGCGTCGGTCTGGGCAAGAAGGTTCAGGAAATCGCAGAGCCCATCCCCGGCCCCACCACGGAGTACTTCGGCCAACTGGCGAAGAAGTACAACCTGCACCTCGTGGTCAGTCTCAACGAGCGGGACCGGCACCTCGTCTACAACGCCGCCGTGCTGCTCGACCCGAACGGCAGGCTGATCGGCAAGTACCGCAAGGTCTGCCTGCCGCGCGGCGAGGTCGAAGAGGGTGTCGCGCCGGGCAACGACTATCCGGTCTTCGACACGCGCTTCGGCAAGGTCGGGATGATGATCTGCTACGACGGCTTCTTCCCCGAGGTCGCGCGGGAGTTGGCCAATCGCGGCGCGGAGGTGATCGCCTGGCCGGTCTGGGGCTGCAACCCACTGCTGGCCCGCGCCCGCGCGTGCGAGAATCACGTGTACATCGTCAGCAGCACCTACGAGGACATCGCGCGGAATTGGATGCTCTCGGCGGTCTTCGACCACACCGGCGAGACCATCGCCCTGGCAAAAGAATGGGGCACCGTGGCGGTCGCCGAGGTGGACCTCAACCAGCGCACCCAATGGGTGAGCCTGGGCGATTTCAAAGCCGAGATCCCCCGCCATCGGCCCATCGTCCCGCCGGAACCGGTGCGATGAATTGAACGCTGTGCGCGTGACGAGGGGATCAAGCCACATGCCTTGGGTGCCATGCTTACGCTCGCGTAAGCATGTCTTTCGTCATCGGGCCTACATGTCTGCGCAAGCGTAGACATGGCACCCGGCTCACAGCGACGAATAGCACATGGTCACGTCATTGCGAGCGCAGCGAAGCAATCTCCAATCCCTGGGATTGAGATTGCTTCGTCGCTGCGCTCCTCGCAATGACATAATGATGCCCTGTATGTCACAGGCGTGGCTTGGTGATTCTCTTTTGAATCTTGCCCCAGGAGGACGTGATCAGGAAGCTCTCGTTCATGTTGTCGATCATCCGGTCGAACTTGCTCATCGGCACCGCGAAGCTCAGCATGTCCTCCGGAATGTAGGGGCGTGCGGAGACGTCGAACATCCCGATGACCGCCCGCGGCGTGTCGGCCGATCTTTCCAGGTAGGGATATTGAATGATCGACCCGCAGCCGGCGGAAAACGGGGTGAAGACGCCGTTCGGGTCCGCCATATCGAAGCCGGCAAGGGTGAACAAGCCGGAGAGGACATCCGGCCGGGCGAAGAAGATCACCACTTCCGGCTGATCCGAGGCTTCGAGCTTGTCCCATCGCTTGAAGACGATGAACTTGTGCGGCGCCTTGAACTTCGGGGCCTTCTCCATGAGCTCTTTTACGATTTCCGGCGACTTCTTGTACCGCTCACCTTCCAACTTGCCCGGGATGCCGCAGGAGAGGAAGTACTCGAAATTGGGCATCAGCGCGTCGCTGAATCCAATATAACGCTTGCCTCCGAAGCAGCCGAGCGACTGGGCATCAAAGCACAGGGATTGCCCGGTCCGGGCCTTCATCAGATCGGCGAACACGCACCGATGTCCGGCCGGCGGCGGCACCAGATCGGCCCCCGGCGCCTGATCGGTGTAGTAAAACGTGATGGGCAGATCGGCCTTGGGGAAGTACTTGCCCCACAGTTTCGTGAATTCTTCTTTACGCTTCGCATCCATGTCCTTTATCCTTTTTCCAGTCGCCGCTCCGTGGCGACGTTGCTCAGACCAATTCTACGTCAGAGGGTACACTCTATGGTTCGAGGGCGAAATATGAAAAACCAGAGGGTTCTCATTCTCGGCCTTGGCACGATCCTCTCGATCGTCGCGTCAGCGGCCCAAACGTCGGAGCCGTTACGCGACGTCTGGCAGGATCCCCAGCGGATCACGCGGGAGATTCCTACGACCACACCGGATCATCCAGGCAACATCTTCCTGGCCGGCGAATCTGTCACAGTGAAAGCACCGCAGGAGCAGGCGGTCCGTTGGCGGGCCGTCGATGATGCCAACACCGTCGTTGCACAGGGCCAAATCAGTGAGGCTTCAGTTTCGGTGCATCTCGGGAATCTGGGCGTCGGTTGGTATCGGCTGGATTTTCTGGGAGCCTCCGGCCAAATCGTCACGCGGACGACCGCAGGTGTCCTTCCGCGGCTCGGTGCCCCGACTCCGCAGGATTCACCCATCTGCGTCGATTCGGCAACGTCCTGGTTTGCCCGGAGCGATCCGCCGAAGCAGGAACGTTTTGCGTATCTCGCCGCACTGGCCGGCATGAACTGGATTCGCGACCGCATGAGCTGGGGTGGTATCCAGACCGGCGCAGAAGTGCTCGCGCAGAACACGACCTATGACAGCGCCGCCACCGTCCAAGCCAAGCACGGTTTGAAGGTCCTTCAGGTCTTCCACGATAGCCCGGGCTGGGCCGCCGACCGCGAGCTGGACGGCGACCGTGCCACACGCCGCTTCCCCAGGGACCTCCGTCACCTCTACAACTTCTGCAAAGTCATGGCCCAGCGGTACGAGGGCCGTGTTCTGGCGTGGGAGCCGTGGAACGAGGCGAATATCAGCATGTTCGGGGGCCATACTATCGACGAGATGTGTACCCAGCAGAAGGCGGCGTATTTGGCCTTCAAGGCCGCCCAGCCTGATCTGGCGGTCTGCTGGAACGTCTACGCCGGCTCGGGGACGGCCCTGCACACACAGGGCGTGATCGAGAATGAAGCCTGGCCCTACTTCGAGACCTACAACATCCACACGTACAGCAAGCCGGATGCTTATCTGAACGAGTTCGCCCCCGCCCGCCAAGCGGCCTGCGGCCGGCCTATTTGGCTGACCGAATGTGGGATTGGCCTGCACTGGCAGACGGGCGGCCCCTGGAGTGAATTGTCGCCCGAAGATGACCGGCGGCAGACTCAGTTCATCGCGCCGTCGTATGCCAGCAGTCTCTTTGCCGGCGTCAACCGCCACTTCTTTTTCATCCTCGGCAACTACCCCGAGAACCAGAACCAATTCGGCATCCTCCGCTACGACCAGACGCCCCGTCCCGCATACGTCGCCCTGGCGGCGGTTGGGCATCTGCTCGCCGGTGCGCGGCCTCTCGGGCGATTCCTCCCCGAGCAGAGTCCCGAAGCACGGATCTATGCCTTTCGCGCCCGGCCCGACGGCGTGGAATGTGATGTCCTCGTAGCCTGGGCCAACCGGCCAGCGGAGGTCTCTTGGCCGCGGGACCTGTCACCCAAGGCGGCGTACGACTATCTCGGCCGACCGATTACGTCGTCGCTGCCCACAAACCTGAACTCGGCCGCGAGTTTCGTGGTCCTTCCCAAGGGCGATGCCGCAAAGCTGACGCTGCAGCCGCCAATGTCCGCGTCCGCCGTCCGTCCCGGTAGTGTCTGCCCGGTCGTGCTTCAACTCCAAATGCCGGCCGCCACAACCAATCTCGACCAGCAAGCCCACGTTATCCCGGCCGCAGCGCCAACGGACATTGCTCTGTTCGCCTACAACTTCAGGAGCAGCAAGGTCTCCGGCACAGTCAGCGTGCAACAGGCGCCGGCCCACTGGGAAATCACACCCGCAACCTGGACGATAGACCTCGACCCGATGGAGCGGAAGCCGCTGCCCGCCCGCATCGTCATCCCCGTGGATGGCGCGAAAGCCGATTGGATCAAGCTCAAGGGCGACTTCGGTCCGGCAGGCCAGACGGTTCTGGCGTTTCGCCTCGCCCTCAAAAAGCAATTGAGCACGCCATAGGGCATCCAAGGCAATTGCCTGTGAGCCTCGATGGCCCATGATGGAGCGGTGCGTGGTACGCACCCTACGAAGGACGCATGGCCCCCAACCCGTAGGGTGCGTACCACGCACCATCTTTAGGTGAGGGCAAGGCCCCATAGGCGCACAGGCGATAGCCCTGATAAGGCATCATGGAGAAAAGACAAAACCGTAACAAGACGGTAACATGGTAACGTTAGATTCGTAGAGTGGGTTGTGTCCGCCCATTGGCAAAGCATGGACACAACGATTAGCAATGAATGATTGTCTCAGCTCCGGAGGTGCGGCATGTCCAGAAAGCTCGGATTTGTATTGAGCTTTGTTCTCTCCCTTCTTCTGCTCCCGACGTCGATGGTGGCCCAGACTCCACCGCCGGCCGCGCAGTGGGTGCCGGAAGATGCGGTGATCTGTCTGCGGGTGTCTCGGCCGAAGGCGCTGCTGGAGTTCCTGGCCGGCAAGGAGATGACGCAGGCGATTACCTCCGCGCCGTTCTACCAAGCCCAGTTGTCGCAGCCCAAATTCCAGGAGTTCCTGACCGCCGTCAAGTTCATGGAGACCACGTTGGGGACCGACTGGCGCACTGCTCTGGCCCGGCTCACCGGCGGCGGCATCACGCTCGCCATCCGCCCGCCCAATACGGTCGTAGCGATCGTCGACGCGGAGGACGAGCCAATGCTCCAGCAGCTTCATGAGACGTTCCTGAACATCGCCCGCGGCGAGGCCGAGAAGAAGGGTCAGCCGGAGAAGGTCGCCTCGAAGGAGTATGGCGGAGTCACGGCGTGGACATTCAACGGGACAGAGGCCCACGCCATCGTTGGCAAACGGTTTGTTTTCTCCAGCCGTGCGGAAGGTCTCAAGACCGTCCTGGACCTTGTTCGTAGTGTGCCCGTAAGGGCATCGAAGGAGCGTGTCGAGGGCGTCCCGCCCTCGAATCGCGGGCAGGATGCCCGCGACACAACGCCTGACGGCGTCACGACAAACGGGAGTCTCGCAGCCAGCCCATCCTTTCAAGCGGCGCAGAAAGCGGCAAGCTCGCAGGCGGTCGCCACCGTGTTCGTGAATCTCAAGCCCCTGCTGAGCCTTCCGGGACTTGCTGGGGTCCTGGAGAAATCGCGGGCCAATCCACTGGCCGCCCTGGCCTTCGCCGGAGTCACGGAATCTGTTCGTAACTCGAACTGGCTGAGCCTGGAGCTCGGCATTGAAGGCAAGACCCTGGCCGTGCGAGCCCTGACCGATGGCAAGATCACCGGACCGGCGAACCCGGCCGCCTTTGCCCAGCCGCAGAAAGCAGGCGATGGGGCCTGGCCCAACATCACGGTGCCTCGGCGGCTCGCGGCGCTCAGTCTCTACCGCGACCTGCGCGGTTTCTATGCAGCCAAGGACACCCTCTTTCCCGAGCGTACATCCGGCCTAATCTTCTTCGAGAATATGATGGGCATTTTCTTCACCGGCCGCGATTTGACGACGGAGGTCTTGGCCGAGATGGAGCCAGAGGTCCGGATCGTCGTGGCGGAGCAGCAGTACGACCCTACCGCCGGGATACCGCAGGTCAAGATTCCGGCCTTTGCGGCGGTCCTGCGGCTGCGCCATCCGGAGCAGTTCGACAAGGTTATGGAAGAGGCCTGGCAGAAGGCGGTGGGCCTGGTCAATTTCACACGGGGCCAGAAAGCGCTGCCGGGCCTGATTATCGACCGCCCCGTGTACAAAGACACCAAGTACAGCGTAGCCTACTTCTCGCCGGCGGACGCCAACGACAAGACAAAGCTCGACACGCGCTTCAATGCCCGTCCGACGCTGGCCATGCCCGGCAAATACCTGATCCTGAGCTCGACCGACGGCCTGGCCCGCGATCTCATCGACGCCCTGAGCCGGGAGACCAATCAGACAATCACGCCGGCGGCCCAATCCCACAGTATTCTTGAGATTGACGGGAACCAGGCGGCCTCGATCCTTCGTGCCAACCGCGAGACCCTCGTGCGCGGGGACATGGTCAAGAAGGGCAAGTCCCAGCAGGAGTCGGAGGCCGGGATTGACATGCTGATTAGCGCGGTAAGGCTCGTCGATCAAGTCAAGCTGAGCCTCGGTACAGAGAAGGGACTGACACAAGCCCAACTGACAATGAAGCTCAACTGAGGGCGACGTCCATGGCAGCGCAACGCAAGGAACCGCGTCTGACTGATCGACCGGCGGCCGATCCTCATTGGGCTTGGGCCACCTACGAGCCGGATGCCGAGCGGCCGTGGGATCTCGCCTTGGCCGCGCACTTGTACCGGCGCGCCGCGTTTGGCGCCGGCTGGGACCAGCTGCAACAGGCGCTCTCGGAGGGGCCGCAGCGAACCGTGGACCGGCTGCTTCGGCCGCCAGCAGACGTGGAGGCGTTCGACCGCCGCTTGGATGAATCCGAGAACACGGCGGCCAATTCTCTCGACGGATTGCGGGCGTGGTGGCTCCGGCGCATGATGGAGACGCCGCATCCGCTGCTGGAGAAGATGACGCTGTTCTGGCACAGCTACTTCCCCGTTGACGGCGGGGAGTTGAACAACCCCCGGCTGATGCAAGAGCATGTCCATCTTCTGCGAAGTCACGCCCTGGGCTCTTTCAGCACCCTGTTGCAGGCAATCTCGCGCGATCCGGCGCTGCTCCTGTGGCTGGGTGCGGATGCGAACCGCAAGGCTTCTCCCAACGAGAGTCTCGTCCGGCCGCTCCTGGAGACATTCACGTTGGGCCCGGGGCACTTCAGCGAGCAAGACGTGCAGGAAGCGGCCCGCGCCTTTACAGGCACCTTCGTGCTGCGCGGTCAGCTTCGCTACCTACCCCAGGAGCATGATGAAGCGGTCAAGCGATTTCTGGGCCGGGAGGGCAACCTCACGGCAGATGATGTGATGCGAATCGTGCTCGACCAGCCGGCCACCGCTCAAACGGTCGTTCGCAAACTCTACCGCTGGCTGATCAGCGAAACCGAGGAGCCCGGCGACGCCCTGATCGCACCGTTGGCCGAGTCTTTCACGAAAGACTACAACGTGGCGAAGCTCGTGGAGACGATGCTGCGCTCCAACCTGTTCTTCTCGCCGCAGGCGTATCGCCAACGGATCAAAGGTCCGGTGGAATTCGCGCTGGGCCTCGCGAAAGCGATGGAAGGGATGGTTTCCGCCACGCAGATCGGGCAAGACGCGGCCGGTCTCGGTCAGGACTTGTGTCGTCCCCCGACGGTCAAAGGCTGGCGAGGCGGGCCGTACTGGATCAACACCGCCACGGTCGTCGGCCGGCACAACCTCGCCTCATCGCTTCTGCAAAGTGGAAAGCCCTACGATGGCAAGCTCGACCCGTGGGCCGTTGCCCAGAAACACGGACATGCGACGCCGGAATCCGCCGCCCGGTTCCTGTTGGACTTGTTCGTGCAGAATGACCTCGAGCCTGATATCCGTGAGGCTTTGCTCCAAATCGTGCGGACGCCTGCGACGAACAGTGACGGTGGACCGGGAGCCATGCTGCGGCGCCTGGCCTACGCCGTGGCAACTTTGCCCGAGTATCATTTGACGTAGCACGGGCATCCTGCCCGTGTCTTCATGGGCGAGACGCCCATGCTACTTTGGAGATGCTATGTCGTACACCCGACGTGATTTCTTGCGGGCTGCCCTGGGGACTTCGACACTAATGTCCCTGGGGTCGGCTGCACCGGACTGGCTCCTTCGCCCGGCGACTGCGGCATCGCCACGAGACCACCGTGACACCGTTCTGGTCGTCCTGCAACTCACGGGCGGCAATGATGGTCTGAACACCGTGGTTCCGTACGCAGATGATGAGTACGCCCGCGACCGCACCACGCTGCGTCTGCCGACCGGCGATTTGCACAAGATCGACACGCGGCTCGGCTTTCATCCTCGAATGGAGGCATTCTCAAAGCTGTACCAGGACGGCTATCTGAGCATTGTCCAAGGCGTCGGCTGTCCGAACCCGGACCAGGACCACGATCGGGCCCTGCGGATGTGGCACACCGCCGATCCCCAGAAGCTCAAACGGTCAACGGGCTGGCTAGGCCGGGTAGTGGATCGCACCTGGAGTCCGACTACGCCGGATACCACGGCTGTCTTTGTCGGGCCGATTGTCCGGCCTTTCGCCCTGAATGCCGAGAACGCGGTTGTCCCTTCTCTTCGTTCGGTCGAGGACCTCATCGTTCGTAAAGTGCCCGTAAAGGCATTCGAAGAAACGCCTCGCGGCGTCAATACGAACACAATGACGGCCAACACGTTGCTGCAATTCATGCGACAGAGCGCCCGGGATGCCCGCACCAAAAGCGAACGGATTGAGACGATGGTCAAGGAAACCGGCGACGCAGCCAACTATCCCGCGTTCGGGCTGGCCCGGGACCTTCGCACCGTCGCCCAGCTCATCCGCGCCGATGTCGGCATTCGCATCTTCCTCGTGGAGCTTGGCGGTGGCGGCCTCGGCGGCTTCGATAACCATGCCAACCAACTGGGCAACCACTGTGCCTTGCTGCACCAGTTGTCCGAATCGGTGGCGGCCTTCGTCCACGATCTTCAGCGGGACAGACGACTGGATCGAGTCCTGCTGATGACGTTCTCCGAGTTTGGCCGGACCGTCAAGGAGAACGGCCGTCGCGGCACCGATCACGGCGTGGCGGCTCCCGTGTTCCTGGTCGGCGGCCGGGTCAAAGGCGGCCTGGCGGGGCCGCACCCGAGTCTCACCGATCTGGACAAAGGCGCTCTAAAGATGCATACTGACTTCCGCCGGGTCTACGCGACCGTACTGGACCGGTGGCTCGGTTTCGAGAGTGAGCCTGTGCTCGGCGGGCGATTCGAGCCGCTCGACGTCTTGAAGAGTTGATTGGCCGTGGAGGTAATCATGAAGTCGAAGCGCGTCTTTTTGTCTATCCTATTGAATCTCACAGTGGTTGGATTTGCAGCGGAGATCCTGGTGGCCGCCCAGGCCCCGACCAAGGCCCCGGCTATGAAGTCACGGCCGGCGGCGGTCCGCTCGCCCCAGGTGCAAGCGGACGGCGAAGTGACGTTCCGGCTCCGGGCACCGAAGGCCACCGAAGTCCTGGTCACCGGGCAGTGGCCCAACGGCCGCGTCACCATGACGAAGGACGCGAACGATGTGTGGACCGCCACGGTCGGCCCCCTTCCGGCGGGCGTTTGGGAGTACGGCTTCCAGGTGGACGGTCTGTCGATAATCGACCCTGGCAATCCGGCCATCAAACCCATGCGCGAGCCGCGCACCAGTATCCTGCACATCCCGGGCCAGCCGCCGCTGCTGCACGACTTCCAGGATGTCCCGCACGGCACGGTACGCCAACACACGTACTTCTCGAAGTCGCTGGGCCGCCTGCGTGAGCTGGCCGTCTACACGCCGCCAGGCTATGACAAACAGACGGACGCCCGCTCTCCCACGCTCTACCTGCAGCACGGCAGCGGCGACAATCAGGCTACCTGGGTCGTGCATGGCAAGGCGCACTGGATCCTCGACAACCTCATCGCGCAGGGCAAGGCTCGTCCGATGGTCGTGGTGATGATGGACGGCCACGCCGCGATCGGTGGGCGCGCGGGCGGTTTCCAGGACAATACGACGGCCTTTGGACGCGACCTGCTGGAGGATGTCATGCCGTTCGTCGAGGCCAACTATCGGGTCAAGACCGACGCCGCCAGCCGGGCCATCGCGGGCCTCAGCATGGGCGGCGGACAGTCGCTCACTATCGGCTTGAACCATCTGGATAAGTTCGCCTGGGTCGCGGGCTTCAGCTCGTCGGCGCCCTCGCGCGAAGCCATCGCCGGCCTGCTGAACGACCCGGCGGGAGCGAATGCGAAATTGAAGCTGCTTTGGATCGGTATCGGAAAGGACGATTCCCTGCTCTCGCGCAACCAGAGTCTCATCGCGGCGCTGAAGGAGAAGGACATCCACCACGAGTGGCATCTGACCGAGGGTAACCATAGCTGGCCCGTCTGGCGGCTCTACCTCGCCGACCTGGCGCCGAAGCTCTTCCAGTAGCACGGGCATCCTGCCCGTGTGTATCACGGGCGTCTCGCCCGTGGAGCAGGGCCAAGATGGCCCTGCGACACATGGGCAAGATGCCCATGCTACGCACGGATCACTGACTGCTCTGTGTCTCCGCGACAATTTCGACGCCGCAGAGGATCGTCTCCATGCTTGGCTGGGCCGGTGTCAAGGTAACGGTAATGGAGTCCGTAGCACGGATTCCGGAGAAGGTCCTCACCAAGCCCACGTTGGGAGACCGCGTCTCCGCGACAATGTCGAAGCCCTTCAGGACCGTCATGTCTCCCAGAGCGACGTCGAACACCCGCTCGCCCGGCTTCTTGCCGTCGGGCTCCACGAAGTGCAGAGAGACCGTAAAGGGCCTGGGACTCAGCGGCGCGTCGGAAGGTTGTGGATTGGGAATCTCCAGCTTCAGGCGTGACACTTCAACCTTCAAGCCCGGTTTGTGGCCCGTCAGTCCAATGCGGATCGACTTCAGTCCCCTGGCACCCGAGGCTTCGACCCACTTGAGGGGACCTTGCCGCAACAGCAAGGAGTGGCGTCGGAACCAGGACAGCTTCTCCGGCGTCACGGTGACGTCCGGCTTTGGCGAAGACCCGCCGACGCTCGGATACTCCAGCCAGAGCGTCCCATTGTCGGCCATTCGATCTCCCGGTGCTCCCAGATTGATACCGATCCGCTGCACCGGCGCGAGGCCGGCGTCGAGGCTGCTGAACGCCCACGTCTCCACCTCCGGCATGTGGACCATCGCCAGCGACGTCTGGTTCTGGTAACTGCACGTGCAGGTCTCCGTGTAGTCGGGCGCGTTGAGGACACCATTGGCGACGACGAGATTGGACGTGCATCCGGAGCGGAACCCGCCGAAATTGCCGGTGCCGGCATCCGTGGTGAGGTCATAGAAGCCCGCCGCGGCGGAGCGGAACGTCAACAGGTTCTCGCTGGCCACCGGCGTGCCGCAACCGTAATTGCGCGAGTATTTCCAGGGGACCGACTCCCCGGTCAGCGGGTGCTTTCGCATTTTCTGCTCGCCCGTCATGAGGTCGTACGCGCTTTCCTGCGTGATGATCGTGCCATCGTGCAACATGCAGGGGCCGGTGTAGTCGATCTTCTTGTCCCAGAGCACCTCGCCTGTGCCGGCGCGCAACACGGCCATGCGGTTGCCCGGCTCCAGCGGCATGTCGCGGGATTTGCGATAGGCTTGCACCACAACGTCGTGCTCCTGCGAGTAGCTGAGCCAACTACCAAAGACACAGTCGCGATTCTCCCAGAGGATCTGGCCGCGGTGCAAATCCACGGCCAGAAGCCGCCGTTGCGGGTCCAGGTCCAGAGGTTCGGGTTTGGCGTTCTTGACCGTCGTGTTCTTGTTCTTGATCCTCGTCACGTACGGGACGATGTCGAGACAGAAGACCCGGCCTTGGCCCGCGGCAATTCCGTTGTGGAGAAACCCACGCTGGGCTTCTATCGTCCAGAGGACCCGACCGGTATCGTGATTCATCACCACCAGTTGCTTACTGGCAATCCGCTCGAGGCCGACGACCAGGTTGGCGTCCTTGATCTCCGTACCCAGCGTGATCGGGAACTTGACGGACCCCGAGCCGGCGATCAGGCAGTCCTCGCAGACGCCGAGGTAGCCCCAGTCCTTCTGCGGTTGGCCCTCGCGATCGGGCAGGTGAAGGATCTGCTGCGTCTGCCCGGTCTTTACGTCCAGAACATGACAGTCAGCCTCCTGAATGACATAGACGTGGTCCGGCGTGGCCACGAAGTTGGTGCCCCGGGTGTTGGCCCCGGGGATATGCTTCTGATTGCCGCCCAGGTCACGAAAGTCATGCTTGTAGGAGGCGTTGTAGTAGGTGCCGAAGCTGCCGGGCTCCTTCAGCGGCGTTCGCCACAGCGTCTTGCCCGTGTAGACATCCCGCGCGCTGAGCGAGTCAATCCCTTCGATGAACAGCCGTCCGTCCACCACCTGTTCGGGCGGACCATGCCCATGCCGGGGCAGTACGTCGCCAAAGGCGGATTCCTCGCCAAACCAAGAAATGCCCAGCGGCGGCTTGAGCTGGTCCTTCGAGCAGACGGTGTTGGCGACATCGCCGTACTGGTGCGTCCAATTGGCCGAGCCCGGCACGGGGCCGGTTCGCTTGACGATCAGCGTATCGTTCAGGGCTTCCACCTTCAGACCCGCAAGGCTGGCGTCGGCCAAGCGATCGCGAACAAGCGATGACTCTGACGGGCTCGCGACCCAGGCAACGCCGCTGTAGGGCCGCAGCAGACCGTACAGCCTTTCGATGGAGCCTTTCGCCCCATTAAGCCCAGCGGTAACCCGGTCCTCAACGACCACCAGGCAGGCGATGTAAGGCGGCAGGTCCATGGAATTGATGTCCCCGTGCAGCACGCCCACCCGCGTTCCGTAAACGCCGGCGCGATCCAACTTTTGGCGTAGGGACGCAACCTTCGCGGCGTCTGGCTCAATCACGACCACGTGCAGAGGCGATTGCCGCAACAATTCCCGAAGCAGGCCGCCACGACCGGTCCCCAGCCAGAGACAGTATCCTCGGGGATCGGGCACCTGTTGGAGAACTTGTTTGATCCGTTCCTGATCCTCGCCGGATGCCGACGGCAGTTCCTGCGTCTCGCTCTGGTAATGCTTGGGGTCGGTCTTTGTCGCACCGAAGCAGTACAACCGCCCCTCTTCGGTGACGACAAAGAGCTTCCCATCGCCGGCCAGCATATTCCATACGTGGCCGGATACCTTCTCACGCCAGACGACCTCGGCAGGCTGGTTGCTCTCGGGAATTGCCAGAGCGACGACTTCGCCCTGGGCGTTGCTGCCGTACAATCGGTTCCCCGCGGCGATATGGATGCGGTCGAGCGTCGGCTCGATGCGGGTCTTCCACCGGGCCTTGGCGACCGCCAGCGTCTTCATTTTCTTGGTTTTGGCGTCTTTCGCCTCCGTCTCGGCCAGTCCGTAGGCCATGATGTTGCCCTTCGCATCGATGCCCACGGCGGCGTCCCTGGTCATGACCTGCCCGGAGATGGTCCCCAGCCCCAGCCCATCGGAAAGCCGATACACCACCTTGTTGTTGAAGTACCAGTCGCTCCAAATGAAGGCCCCGCAGCCGCCCACGGTCTTGCCGTAGCTGTTGTCTGAGAGGCGGTAGTAGAGCAGCTCGCCAGTCTTGAGGTCGAAGCACGCCGGGACCGTTCGGCTGGTCGCCAGGAGCTTATCGGCGCTGGCGGCCAGGTACCCCTGGGGCGCCACGCCCGCAAAGGCGGCGCTGGAATGCGGCTGCAGGATGTACGTGGCGCCGGTGCCGCTATTTTCCCAAATCACCCGTCCCGTCGTGGCATCGAGCGCGCAGAGGAATACCCCCATGAAGGGCCAGATGCTCGCGGAACAGTAGATCGTCCCGTCCTGCAATACGGGCCCGCCGCGGGCCGGCCAGGCGGAAATCAGCCGGCCGTTGCCGAGCACTTTGCGATTCGAGGGGGCAAGGCGGAATTTCCAGAGCAGCCCGCCCGCCTGGGCGTCGAGACAGTAGAAGCATCCATCGTCACTCACGAAGTACACGCGGCCCTGCCAGGCAATCGGCGAAAAGCGCACCGGGCCATCGCAGAAGAATTGCCAGTTCTGTTTTCCCGTGTCGGTGTCGTAGGCCACGACTTTGTCACTGACCATCGAAGGCACAAAGATCTGTTTGCCCATGACCACCGGCTCGTAGGAGCGGTCGAACTGCAGCTTGTACTGCTCCTCCGACCACGCGGGGGCCGGCTTGGGCAAGTCCCGAATCCACTGCAAATGCAGCGCTGCCGGCAAGGGAGCAGGCGAGGCGGCACTGCGGCGAGCATCGTAGCGCCACATGGGCCAGTCGTGCGAGGTTTGAAGTTTGAAGCCGGAAGTTGGAAGTGCACCGTCGTCACTTGAGACTTCACACTTCGGACTTGAGACTTCTTTCGATGCCCTGACGGGCACACTACAGACCAAGACGGCAAGAACGAGACAGAGGACCGCGGTCGACAGGAGGAGGATGGAATACCCGGAGGAAGTCCGGGTCCGGCGTGTAATGCTCATCGGTGCTACCCTTGTATGACCTTGTACATTCGAACCGTCCTACCGTTCGCCGGGTGCACAAGAGCCTCTGCCAGAATGAACGATGCTTGGCGGCAGACTCCCGGCTCGGTCATTCCCGCGAACGCGGGAAGGGTTCCCAAACGCGATGCGTCGCGTTTGAGGTCCCCAATTCATCCGCGCCGCAGCTTTACTGGACCTCCGCCCCCGATCGGGTCGAGGGCAGGCTCTGCGCGGGGGTGACAAGAGGGCGTGCGTCCGCCGCTCATTCTGCCATACGCTCCAAGGCTCGGGTCCCCTTCTGCCCGTGGGACCCCACCCGGGCCAACTCTTAGCATACCAGATTCGTGTCATCAGTACCAGTATGTGCCGGCCCGGTCCAGGGCAATTCCATGTGAGCCTCGATAGCCGATGATGGAGCGGTGCGTGGTACGCACCCTACGAATGACGCAGGGCCCCCAACCCGTAGGGTGCGTACCACGCACCATCTTTAGGGGAGAGCAAGGCTCCATAGACGCACAGGCGATAGCCCTGCGGCCCGGTCGGCCAACGATTGTCCCACCCGCTGGGTCCGACGGTTCCACGCCTCGTCCCTTACGCGTATAATGGCTGCCATCAACATAGGAATGCACGTTGACAGCTTGTTGAGCCTCCGGGTAGAAGGCCGGGATCATGCATCAGGAGAAGGATTATGAACGAGCAATACGATCGGAGAGGTTTTCTGAAGATGGGAGCAGCGACAGCCGCGGCGTGGGCTGTGGGTCCTGAGGCCCTCGCAACGGAGGCCCCCACGACAAAGCCGATGGACAAGGTGCGGGTCGGGCTGGTGGGGATCGGCTCGCGCGGGACGGTGCTGCTGAAGATCCTGCTGGACCTGGAGGGGGTCGAGGTCAAGGCGGTTTGTGACATCATCGAAGAGCGCGTGGTGAAGGGCCAGAACCTAGTGACCGCGGCCGGCAAGCCCAAGCCGACAGGCTACGCTCGCGGCGAGACTGACTTCCAACGGCTGTGTGATACCGAAGAACTGGATCTCGTCATCAATGCGGTGAGGCCGTGGAAGTGGCACGTGCCGATCTCCGTCGCAGCCATGACCGCCGGCAAGCACGCGGCCACCGAGGTCCCCGCCTCCGAAACCATCGAGGGGTGCTGGCAACTGGTCGAGACGGCGGAGAAGACACGCAAGTACTGCGTGATCCTCGAGAATTGCTGCTACTTCCGCAACGTGATGCTGGTCCACAGCATGCTCCGCCACGGCTTGTTCGGCGAGCTGCGCCACTGCGAGGCGGGCTACCAGCACTACATCGCCGACCCTGCCACGGCGGGCCGCGTGCGGGACGGCAAGACCCGCTCGGCCAATGCCTATCCGACGCACCCCCTCGGGCCGGTCGCCCAGTGGCTGGACATCAACCGCGGCAATCGGTTCGATTACCTCGTCTCCATGAGCGCCGACGGCACGCGGGGCGGCCGCGACGCCGACATCAACACCAGCCTCCTGCGGACCGTCAACGGCCAGACGGTCACGCTCTACTACGACACGAAGCTGCCCCGGCCCTACGATCTGATCTATCGCGTGCAGGGCACCAAGGGCATCTACTCGGCCACCCTGGAGCAGATCTACATCGAGGGCCGCAGCCCCAAGAGTGTCACCTGGGAGCCGATGGACGCCTACTACAAGGAATTCGAGAATCCGCTCTGGAAGGCCTGGGGCGAGAAGGCCCTGTCTCAGGGCGGTCACGGCGGCGCCGACTGGATGACGCTCTACCGTCTGATCAAGGCCCTGCGGACCGGCACGGCCCCGGACATCGACGTCTACGACGCCGCCACCTGGAGCTGCATCACGGAGCTGAGCGAGAAATCGGTCGCCAGCCGCAGCAGTCCCATGGACATCCCCGATTTCACCAAAGGCCGCTGGAAGGCGAGGCCACCGATCGGGATTATTGGCGTATAAGAGCGCGTTTCAGACCGCTGCTTCTCGATTGAGCCGTCGCCGGGTCGGCGCTACAATCGTTTCGCCAGCATTGAGGGCTACACGCTGAGTGGCGAAGAGACGTCCATGAAGCATCATGGTTGCTTCTCGCTGTCAAAGTTGATGGAGAGCTACAGATGGGCGGTCGAGCTAAGAAACATCACTACGTGCCGCGTGCAATGTTGCGCAACTTCAGCATCAACGGCAGTCCCGAACAAATATGGGCTTTTGACAAGAGCAGGGAGCAAATGATTCCCCGCCCGTTAGGTGTTGGCGACATCGCATGCGAGATTGACTTCAACACGGTTGATGATCGTGAGGACGACGCTCATTACTGTTGCCACCGATTTGGCCATGTCCCTGAGGCAGGCCGGTCTGGACCCAGACGAGTTGGCAAATCTCGCGATTCCATCAGAGAATGACGCTAAGATCGTTTCGTTAGTTGCGTGCCTGAGCGGGGTTCACGAAATAGCCGCAGCACTCCAACGCAAGGATATGCTTCTTTTCGATGCGAGGAGCGGTGTATTCTGGATATCCGATAACCCAGTGATCATGCACAACTCGTTTCCGTATGGCGATGTGGGTTTGGATGCACCAGGGGTGGAGATATACTTCCCGCTCAATCCGCGATATGTCCTTGCGTTCTACTGCCCCTCCATTGCCACGAAGATTGAGGAATGCTTAAGTCTTGGCGCCCCCTTCGAAACAACCATGCGGTACCAGAGAATTCGCGACGGAATCAAAAATGGCGAACCTGTCAACTCAACAGAGTATGTCAGCTTCCTCAACTCCCTCCAAGTCTCCTATTCAGGCAGATTCATCTACAGTTCGACACCCGACTTTGACTTGGCAAGACAGTTTCTGAAGGCGAGCCCGGATCGTAAGACGGTTCGAAGCCTCTTTGCCGTTGGTGCTGTTGGCGAGATGCCCCGCTACACGGGTTTCCCTGCCGGGCGATATCTCGTCGTAGTCAGGCACGGTAATCACCACATGATCCCTATCACAGGTGTCAGCGAGGAGCCAGAAGACGCGGAGTTTGAGGTTCAGACAAACGCACCGTTCGAGCAACTTTCGGGACGAGACGATGAACGAATTGACGCGGACAATGAGGAAACGAAGATAATGGCATGCCATAGAGAGACCACGTAAAGGGCGGCCAGCAGTCACAACAAGAGGGCTTAGGCAGTCGCCAACCGCCCCACGTTCACGAAGTCCGCGAGAGGGTGGGTTCTTGCTGGCACGGGCGCATTCGCGGACATACTCGCGTAGTATCGATCCAATCGACGCTCATGGCTGTAAGGCGTACCTGCGCCGGACCTCTTCCACGTCGGTTGTTCTACCGGCTTTGCTGTCGGCCAGACCCTGCTCGATCACCTGTCGAATGTAGATCTCTTCGATCAGGTCATCCCACGTGGCGTTCTCCGGCATCCGGTTCACCAACTCGTGGGCTTCATCCTTTCTCATCGGTTCCGCCATGACATTCTCCAATTGTTGTTGACGCTATCGGTGATTCTATCGCCAGGGGAACGGGCCGGCAATGTGCTTCCTGACCCGGGGGTGCATGACCGTAGTTGCGAGGGGGATTTGGCCGATAGATAGAGGGAGAAGAGGGAACCCTGCCCGGAGGGACCGGGCGTGGGATTCCCGGAGCCGGCCGATCAAGGAGGATTGGATATGGCGACCGAGAGGTTGGATTCCCAGCGAGCGCAGTTCCTGGCATGGGCCGGGACCGCCTTTGAGCGGATGTTGGGCGGCGAGGGACAGAATGGCTTGGTGACGTTTGCCGAGCGGGAAGAGCGGGCCTGTGAGGTGACGGACGCCTTGGCCCGCTGGCTGATGGCCGAACATGTCGCTCAGGACCCGGTGAGCCAGGCTGGTGGGGAACCCCTTGTCCGACCTGCCAAAGACCGCTGCCGAAGGAATCGGCTCGGCCGGCTCCGCCGGAGGTCCGCGAGTTGATGACCCGGCGGGGTAAGATCGCCTACCGCCGGGTGGCGGCCCGAACGTCTGGTACGTACGGCGGTGGCCACGATGCAAGGGACGGAGGGGTTTGGCTGGAGGGTGGCGGCGGAGGCGATGCGCAGAGGATTCTATCAGGCCCAGCGGCGGGCGGTGGTGGGCGATGGCGGCAATTGGATTGGGCCGCTGGGACAGAGGCACTTTCCCGGCTGGGAGCAGATCTTGAACTTCCTGCACCTGCTGGTGCATCGGTAGGCGGCCGCGACGGCGGCCTATCGGGATCGGGGCTCGCGCGGGACGTTTCGGGCTTGGCGGCGGTATGAGCACATGCTGCGGGCGGCCTGGGCAGGGCGAGTCACGCAGGTCCAGGCGCTGTTGCGGGAGCAACTGGAGCGGCTGGGGCCGCCGCCGGCGCGGGCCCCAGCCGACCCTCCGAGCAAGGTCGTGTCGTTAGTCTTGAAGTACGTCACCGACAACGCCGAACGCAGGGACTACCCGCGGTATCGTCGGGAGGGCCTTCCGGTGACCAGTACGATCGTGGAGTCGTTGATCAAGCAGTTCAACCAGCAGGTCAAAGGCACGGAGAAGTTCTGGCGCGGTGGGGCCGAGGCTCTCTTGCAGGGCCGCGCCGCCTCCCTCAGCGAAGATGGCCGAGGGGTGGCCTTCTACGCCCATCGTCCGCGCGGCCCCGCCGTAGGCCGAAATCGCCTCCGGCTCACCGCATGAACGGTCATGCACCCCCTGACCAGGCTACGAGGTCCAGGAGAGAGTTGGTTTCTTGCCGGCGTGGGCGCATTCCCGGAGGTAGAGGTTGATCAGTTGCTGATAGGGAATGCCCGTCTCCTCCGCGAGGCCCTTGAAATACGCGATCACGTCCACACCGAGACGCAACGTGACCTGCTTCTTGAGCCTCCGGGCATAAGGGTTCTTTCGGCCTTTCATCTTGGAGAAGTCGTATTCCTGTCTCATGGCGTTTCCCGTCGGTATCTCTTGAACTCGTTCTTGCCTGCCTTCCTGGCCGAGATGATCCGAATCTGCGTTCCGTGCTCTCGCACGGCATAGCAGACGACAAGCACCCGCAGACGCCAGCTCAGGCCAAGCATCACAAACCGGTCTTCCCGATCGGAGTGATCCGGATCGAAGAACTCGCTGGCATTCTCGTCGAGAAACACGCTCATGGCTTCTTCGAACGAGACGCCGTGCTTCCTGGCATTCTGTGCCGCCTTGTTGTCATCCCACGTGAAGGCTACATCATCCATAATTATAGTGTAATGCTATAAGCATTATACGTCAACAGGTGTCTGTGAGTTTCTTCGCGTTGCTGCCGGTGGTGATGCGTGGTATGATGGCGGCGAGCAAGTTTCGTTGGATGGAGAATCAAGATGGAGTATTCGGTTGGCCGGGTGGGACGCGTGGTGGTGGCGCGGTTGTTTGAGGGGGAGGATCTGCACGCGTGCCTCGACCGGATCGCCCGCGAGGCGCGGATTCACTGTGCGGCGGTGCTGATTACGGGCGGGTTTCGCACAGCGGCCGTCGTGGTCGGGCCGGAGCAGGAGAAGCCGCAGATCGTGCCCAAGTTTCAGGCGTTCGCCGGGCCGGGCGAGGTCCTTGGCGTCGGCACGCTCTATTGGGACGATGCCGGTCCGAAGCTGCACATTCATACCGCCATCGGCAAGGACGGCGCGAGCCTGATCGGCTGCCCCCGCCGGGACACGCGGACGTTCCTGGTTCTGGAAGTGACGATCATCGAGATTGACGGGATCGAGGGGATGCGCCAGTTCGATCCGAACAGCGGCATGAAGCTGCTGCGGCTGAAGGAGAACCACAGAGTCTGACAAAATGTATGTGCTTCGCCTGAACTCTCTGTCGCACCGGGTGGCATGCCCAAGATAGCATCATGGGGCGATATTCGTGCGACGAGAGTGACTTGCTGGGAAAGGATAAAGGGATGAATCGACGCGGATTTGTGAAGCGTAGTCTGCTGGCGGGGGCTTCACTGTCCCTTGTTTCTGGATCGCTCTCGGCGGGGCAAGGTACGCGTGACCGGATCATCGACGCACATTGTCATGCGGGTCGGGGGCTCAACTATGGCAAGGACAATCCGACGAGCGATCCCTGGACGACCTACAACGACCCGCAGTGGACGCTCCGACGAATGGAGGAGGTGGGCATCGACCAGACCGTCATCTTCCCCATCAACAACACGACCTACCGCGAGGCCAACGAGGAGATTGCCGGCTACGCGAAAAAGTGGCCGACGAAATTCATCGGCTTTGCCAAGCATGATGCCAAGACGGAGGCCGGACAGATCCGTGACTTGTTGCGGCACGAGGTTCGCGATCTCGGACTCAAAGGGCTGAAGCTCCATGGCGTGCCTTCGCAGGAGATGGTAGAGGCAGCCGCGGAGTTGGGAATTCCGATTCTCTATCATCCGCCCACCGTGGACGCGAGTCTGGACGTGGTCCGCGCGAGCCCGAAAGTGTCTTTCATCCTGGCCCACCTGGGCTGCTTCGCCTCGCAGAACTGGCGGGAGCACGTTCGGGCCATCGAGGCAGCCCGGCAGATTCCGAACCTGTACGTGGATACGTCCTCCGTGGTCTTGGTGCCGTACCTGGAACAGGCGGCCCGCGACCTGCCCGCCGAGAAGCTGCTCTTTGGCTCCGATGGTCCGCTGGTCGATACCCGGGTCGAGCTGTACAAGATTCGCCTGCTCAAGCTGCCGCCGGAAAAGGAGGCCCTGGTCCTGAGCGGCAACATCCGCCGGCTGCTTGGCCTGTAAGATACGTCTGTCGATGAGTCTGACTCGTCATTCCCGCGAAGGCGGCAATCCCTGCACACCACGAGCTTTCTGGACCCCTGTCCTGGGCTCTCAAACGCGACACGTCGCACTTGAGGTCCCTGCGCAGCAGGACGCGGGGCACCCTCACGCCGCTTATATTGTGCTGGGCAGAGCGCCGAAAATCATTATATTATGGGCCATCCGGTAGAATTACGGTTGACAGCACTGTGGAAAGGATGGACATGGCCGCAAAGCAGAATGCCAAGGCCGCTTCGGTCTTGAAGAAGGACGATTTGATTGTCATCGGCGGGGCCGGCGGGTTCATCGCCGGGTCGCTGGCGCGGTATTTCCATGACCAGGGCTTCACGCGGATTCGGGCCATCGACAAGAAACCGCTGCCCGAGTGGTATCAGCGCACCCCGGGCGTGGAGTGTCTGTGCTTGGACCTGAGCAATGAGAAGAATTGCCGGCGGGCGTGCGAAGGAGCGGTCGAGGTCTACAACTTGGCCGCCGATATGGGCGGCATGGGCTTCATCGAGCGGTTCCGCATCGAGTGCCTTCGCAGTATCCTCATCAACACGCACATGATCGAATCGGCGTACCGGGCCGGCGCTCGGCGGTACTTCTTCTCCTCGTCGGCGTGTGCGTACAACGTTGAGCTGCAAAAGAGGCCCGACGCCGCGGCGCTCAAGGAGTCGGACGCCTACCCGGCGATGGCCGAACGCGGCTACGGCTGGGAAAAGCTCATGAGCGAGATGTTCTGCCAGGAGTACTGGGCCGAGCGCGGGTTGGAGACGCACATCGCCCGGTTCCACAACGTCTACGGTCCCTGGGGCACCTGGGACGGCGGCCGCGAGAAGGCCCCCGCCGCCCTCTGCCGCAAGGTGATCGAGGCCAAGGACACCGGGGCGCGGGACATCACGATTTGGGGCGATGGGCACCAGACCCGCAGCTTCATGTACATCGACGATTGCACACAAGGTATCGACATGATCATGCACTGCGACAAGTTGATCGCCACGCCGATCAACCTTGGGTCGAACTTCCTGATCTCGGTCAATGACTTGGTCTCGCTGGCCGAGGAGATCGGCGGGATCAAGCTCAAGCGCCAATACGATCTCAATGCCCCCAAGGGCGTGGGCGGGCGCAACAGCGACAACACGTTTATTCAGAAGATCCTGGGCTGGGAGCCGAGCACGCCGTTGAAAGACGGCCTGCGCCAGACCTACGCCTGGATCGAGAAGCAGTACCTGGACCGCAAGGCGGGCAAACGCACGGTCAGTTGATTGTTGATCGTTGATTTGAGATCTTTGATTGAAGAGGCGGCCGCCCATGACAATCAACAATCAACCTTCAAGAATCACAGATATCCTTGGCCGCCTGCCCTATCGTTTGGCCTTGGCGGGCGGGTGGATCGATCAGCCGTTTGTCTCCAAGCTCAATCCGGCGCCACCGGGCTCGATGGTCGTCGTGGGCGTCGAGCCCCAGTTCTGGTTCATGGAACGGGCCGGCATCTGCATCGGCACGCGCAATATCGCGATGAAGCTATGGAACGGCGTGCTGCCGCCGCGCGATCCCGAGCAGTTGGTGCAAGAACTGTACGAGGCGGAGAACCAGGGCAAAGCCGAGCCCTCCGGCTCGCAGGATATGATCGGTCTGGTCTATCCGGGTATCAATCGGCTCGACTATGACTTCACCCACCAAGGCGGGATCTTCCCCCGGCACATCGAGTCGAACAACAATCCGCAGATCGCCAAGTGGTTGGGAAAGGTGATTCATCTGCTCCCCGTGAACCAGCGACCCGAGGGCTACAATCCCCTGGAGATCAAGAACCTGGACTCCGAGTGGATCAGGCGGCTGGGGCAATCGGGTAGAGACTGCTACGATGCCATTCTCGCCCGGGACATCGCGGCCCTGGGCGAATCCCTGAACGAGTGCATGCGCTGTTGGGAAGCGATCCTGCCCGGCACGGTCCGCCACCGCACGATTGGGATCGACTTGCCGGGTCTGCTGGGGTACTATCAAAATCGCTATCCGGGGGCCATGTACTCCGGCTGCGGCGGCGGTTACCTGTACGTCGTCTCGGAGAAGCCGGTGCCGGGCGCGTTTCACGTCAAAGTGCGAATTTGAAGGAGGATTCACATGAGGCGATCATCGTTGTGCCGGTTGGCAGCAACAGCTTTCCTTGGGTGTCTATTGTCTGTGGCGGTGCCGAGGGCGATGGCACAGGGCCCGCAGCGCGGGCCGAGCGTCGTCTCGCCGGAAGTTCTGCCTGACCACCACGTGACGTTCCGCATTCAGGCCCCCAAGGCGTCCGAGATCACTCTACGCGGCGACTGGATGGAGGGAGCCGCCTCCGAGAAGCTGTCCAAGAACGACCAGGGCCTCTGGTCGGCGACGGTCGGGCCGCTCGTGCCCGATTTCTACACCTACACGCTCACCGTGGATGGCGTCAAGACGATCGACCCTCGCAACCCCATGGTCAAGCAGGGCATCAGCGGTCTGGACAGCATGTTCTTCGTTGCCGGCGACCAAGCCGACTTCGAGGACAACAAGCCGGTCCCCCACGGCCAGATTCGGCAAGTCTGGTACCGCTCCAATACTCTCGACACGCAACGGCGCATGCACGTCTACACGCCGCCAGGATACGACGGCACGAGCGAACGATACCCGGTGTTCTACCTGCTGCATGGTGGCGGGGACGAGGACTCCGGGTGGAGCACGATCGGCCGGGCCGGGTTCATCCTCGACAACCTGCTGGCGGCAGGCAAGGCCAAGCCGATGATCGTGGTCATGCCCAATGGCAGTCTCCCCCGCCCCGCGAACCTGCCTGCGATGACGCCCGGAACGACACCGTCGCCCGAGGTGGTCGCGACAATGGCCGCCCTCCAGAACCGCTTCACCAGTGAACTGATGAAAGAGATCGTGCCGTTTGTGGAGAAGAGCTTTCGCGTCGTAGCGGACAAAGACCACCGAGCCATCGCGGGCCTGTCCATGGGCGGCGGCCAGACGCTCCAGGTCGTGGTCAGCAATCCCGATCAATTCGCGTACGTGGCTGTCTGGAGTGCCGGCATCGGCCAGAACGCCGGGGATTGGGAGACCCGAAACGCGGCGTTCTTGGACAATCCAAGGGTCAATGAGCGGATCAAGCTGTTCTCGATCAGCGTCGGGGACAAGGACTTCACGCTCAACGGCTCGAAGGCCCTGGCGGAAGTGCTGACCAAGCACGGGATCAAGAACCAACTGCATATCAGCGGCGGCGGCCACACCTGGATCAATTGGCGTCATTACCTGAACGATCTCGTGCCGCAGCTCTTTCGGGACAAGTAGGCCCTCGAAGGGGGCCGCCTTGCTTTTCCTGGGCGCGGATAGTTTGAACCTCTGGAGGCACAACTCAGGATGAGATGGTTCAGCAGGAGAGTGACGGTAGCGGCTTTGCTGCTCTGTGTACGAGTCCTTGTGTTCCTCCCCGCAACGGCCGGGGCACAGGGCGGTGAGTCAGGCTCGACCTATTCCTTTGTGTACCTTGGCGATCTGCATTTCGACAGGACATCCCACCATGATCTCGATTGGGTGAAGGCCAAAATGCCGGGGGACCTGCGGCAGATCGAGGACTATGTTCGAATCACGCAAGAGAATACTCCGAGTCTGTTCCAGCGCGTGCAGGCGGCCATCGAAGCCAGCGACGGCCGGATCAAGATGGTCGTGCAGGGCGGCGACCTCATAGAGGGCCTGTGCGGCACCAGGGAACTCCAGGAGACTCAATTCAAGGATGCCCTGGAAGCCGTTCGGCGTTCCGTACCCAGGCTCCCCTTTATCCCCGCCAAGGGCAATCACGATATCACCGGCCCTGGGGCAAAAGAAGCTTATGACCATGTCATGCTGCCGTGGTTGTCACGCGAGTGCGGAAAGCCGGTGGACTCCGCCTCGTTCTATTTCGCGAAAGGGCCGGACCTGTTTGTCTTCTTCGATGCCTATCACAACAACAGCCTCGATTGGTTGGAAAGGACTCTCAAGGAGAACAGTCATCGCTATGCGTTCGTTGTGATGCATCCGCCAGCGGTGCCGTACGACGCGAGATCGTCATGGCATCTGTTTTCGAGAGCCAAAGAGAAGGATGCCCGGGAGCGATTCCTGAATATCCTCGGGGCCAACAAAGTGGTGCTGCTCACGGCCCATCTGCACAAGTACGGCGTCGTCGTGCGGAAAACCTCGACCGGTGCATTCGTGCAGTTCAGCATGAGCAGTGTCATCAGCTCACCGAGAGTCTCCGTGAAGAACCACTTGGAGGGCGTGAAGGACTACGGCGGCCCGCTGGTAGAACTCGAACCGGAATTTCAGCCGGACACCAGGAAGGAGCGGTACCGACTGCTCGAAGACGAGAAGCCATACCTCACTCGCTTCGAATATGCGGATTTCCCGGGATACGCCGTCATCCACGTCTCCAATGCGCGAGTCAGCGCAGACGTCTATCTTGGCGATTCCGACAAGTTGTGGAAGACGATTCCCCTCAGCCCATCGCTCGACAACTGAGAGCGTCCAGGGGGATAAACGCTGGGGCTCTCCGCTGTCACCCCCGCGCAGAGCCTGCCCTCGACCTGATCGGGGGCGGGGGTCCGGGGAAACCGCGACGCTACTGGATTCCCGCCTACGCGGGAATGACATGGGGCAGCCGCCTTCCCATGAACCGTCATCGTGTCAGAGGCTCTGAGTTCCCGATGCAGGGGGCTCGGGGTCTGGCGAGGGCGGAAAGACGATTTCAGCGAGCTTCTGTCGGATGGGCTTCGAGGTGCCTTTGTCGTGCGGATGGACACTGTTGGTCAGGAGGATCAGGTAGGTGCCTGTGGCGGGGTCGCAGACGAGGCTGGTTCCCGTGTAGCCGGAGTGACAGAAGGCGGCGGGCGAGGCGTTGGGGCCTTTGATCCAGGCGTAGCCGGAACTGACGTCGAAGCCGTAGGCCCGGCCGTGGGATTGAGGCGTCGTCAGCAGCGCGGCGGCGGCGGGACTGAGGATTCGCTTCCCTTTCCAGGAGCCGCCGTCCAGGAGCATCCGGCAGTAGACGGATAGATCGGAAGCCGTGGAGAACAACCCTGCGTTGCCACTGATGCCTGCCATCAGCCGGGCCAGCGGGTCGTGTACGGTGCCGCGCAGCAACTCATCGTCGACAATCTCCGTCCCGGCGATCCTGCTCTGCCACGTGGCCGGCGGATTATATCGGGTGTGCTTCATGCCCAGAGGCGCAAAGAAATTGTCACGCGTGAACTCGTCCACGCTCTGCCCCGTGACTACCTGGATGATTCGCGCCAGGGTGATATACCCGAGACAACTATACCGGAATTGGCTCCCCGGCTCGGATTGCGCCTTGAGGCTGCATATCTTCTCGATGACTTTGTCGGGGCAGGGACTGCCGTAGAGGCCCTTCAGCTCCTTGGCATCCGTATATGCCGGCAGGCCGGAGGTATGGGTCAGAAGGTGCCGAAGCCGCACGTCTTCCTTGCCGTTACAGGCGAAGGCCGGCAGATAGTCGCCCACGCGGTCGTTGGGATCGAGCTGACCCCGATCCACGAGAATCATGACCGCCGGCGCTGTGGCAATTGGCTTGGTCAGCGAGGCCAGATCGAAAATCGTGTCCTTCCGCATCGGCTCCTGGAACGGCTGGGCCACCTCCAGACCAAAGGCCTTCCAATAGAGAATCCGATCGGCACGACCTACGAGGACGACCGCCCCGGGCAGGTGACCGGCATCGATCTCTTCTTGCACGACGGCGTCGATTCGTGCCCAACGCGTGTCGTGAGCACGCTCCAGCCGGCAAGACAAGGAGAGACACAAAGACAAGGCAAGGAAGAAGTTTGAAGTGTGAAGTGTGAAGTGTGAAGTGCGCTTGCTGTCCCTCGATCCTCGTTTCGAACCTGAAACTTGGGACTTCCGACTTCCAACTTCCTGCCTCATACTGCCTTCTCCGCGCTGTGGGTGGTGATGCGCTCGATAGCCAACGCGACCGGCGATGGGACTTCCTCGCCGGTCTGCGCACGCCGGCCGATCTCCTCGATCGCCTCATACAACACTTCGCAGGCACGCTCGTACGTGCAGCCCGTCTGCTGTGAGATGAGACGGCAGCCACGGTCGATCAGTTTCTTGTTGCTGGGCGAGACCCAAACCATCGCGTTGCCAATGACCCGGCCCATCCGCACCATCGTAGCGGTCGAGAGCGTGTTCAGAATGAGCTTGATCGCCAGATGCTCCCATAGCCGCAGCGGCGAAGCCGGCACATCACAGGGGATGTGAATGGGCTCATCGACACCGATGGGCTCAGTTGCAGACCCGAACGTGATGGCGGCTGTCCGCTTGTACCGATTAGGGATGATGGATGATGGGTGATTTGCTGAACTGCCGACGAACACCAGCATCGAGTCCGATGTTTCTGTACGTGAGGGGTCCGGCTCATTGCCGATGCGGAACTTGTAGATTTCATTGTTGTCGAGCTTCGGCGGATTGGCTTGGAGCGGCAGCGGCGCACGCAATTGCCGGTAGACCTCGGAACCCCAGGTCAGACCGCGCGGCTTGCGCTGCAGCATGTCGGCCCACGCCTCGCGCGTTGGATGATGCGGACTCTTGACGAAGGACCAGGAGACCGGCGCGATCGTATCGCCTTCCTTGCGGAACGGTGGCAGCATGAACGTCGGGGCCCGCTCGGTGGTATCGGTCAAGATATCGAGCAGCAGAGAATCGGCGACATAAGTCACCAGGCCGTGCTGGCGATAGACCTGCTCCTCCAATTCCACCAGGCGTGCGATGGCCGCGACGGCCTGCGGCAGGGAGAGCTGGTTGAGCAATCTCTCAAAAAGCCGGCAGTACTCCTGCACGGAACGTAGGCTCCCACCGGACTTGGGTGCCATGCCTACGCTGGCGTAAGCATGTCCTATCGCCGTCTCAAGGGCCGCGCCGACGACGAGGAGTTCCGTCGTCGTGGCCTGCATGCGAGTCGAGCCGGTAATGGCCATCGGTCCGGTGGCGAGGTCGAGTTTCTGGATGCGCGGTTCTTCGAGCACCTCTCGCGACCGTTGCACGTGCCGGCGCAGAAGGTCGCTGGGGTTGTTGTAGACGAAGAATACGTGGGCACCGGCTTCGAGGCCCTGCCAGGCGGTGCCGATGACGAACGGAGTCTCGCCACCCTCGGTAATCGCGACGACGACATCATCTCGCTGGACACCGGCCTCTTTCAACTGGTGCCGCCCGAAATCGGGGAAGTCCTCGAACCCTTCTACTGACTTGATCAGCGCAAAGTCCCCGCCGGCCATAACGCTGAAGCACCGGTCCTCCATTCGGCTGGCATCCGGGGTGGCCAAGGCGTCCCGCCCTGGAAAAGCAAGGCCAAGATGGCCTCGCGACGCAAGGGCTGGAAGCCCTCGCCACGGGGGTTTCATCTCCCGCCAAGACTGTCGCCAGGCGGCTTCCAGCAGGATGCTCAGCCGGCCCGTGGCTCCGCAGCCGGTGAAGTAGATTCGCCGGCCCGCGCGCATCGCCGCGCCGAAAGCCTCGACCAGCCGGCAGAACGCGTCCTGCGCGAAGATTCCCTCCAAGGCCGCTGGGATGTCCTCGTCCACCGATTGCAGCAGGCGAACGCCCGCCTGGACATCGGCTTCCATTGTCTGCGAGAGCCGGCGGGTCTTCGGGTGTGACGACTCCGTCAGTAGTTCGCCCAGACGAAACGCCTTTTCTCGTTCGAGGAACTCTCGGGCCTTCTCATGTGCGTTGGACATGCCGGTATTCATAGCACGCATCCGGCCGGGTGTAAATGGGATGCGCTTGGCCGCCATGCCGGCAAAGCCCTCCGGGCCGAGACGCTGGACTTCACGGAGGTGGACGTGATCGAGGCCCTGCGCGAGATGACGGGCGGGCGCGCGCCGGACTGCTGCGTCGATGCGTGCGGCATGGAGTCCCACGGGACAATCGCCCTGCTGGAAGCGCATGACGTGACCAAGCAGGCCCTGAAGCTGGAGACCGACCGCGGGCATGTCGTGCGGCAGATGATCGAGGCCTGCCGCAAGGACGGCACGATCGTAATCATGGGGGTCTATGCCATGTTCGTGGACAGATTCCCGCTGGGAGTCGCCTTCAACAAGGGGTTGCACTTCCACATGGGCCAGATGCACGGACCCAAGTACATCCCCCGCCTGTCCGATTGCACCCGGGGGGCCAAGTCGATCCGAGTTTCGTCTTCACGCGCCGCTTCGGCCTGGATGACATTCCGCAGGCCTATGCCACGTTCAAAAGCCGCGCGGACAATTGCGTAAAGGTGCTGGTCAACGTCGCCTGATTCCGTGATTGCCAGATTGAGCGGTGCGTGGTACGCACCCTACGGGCTGCGGGCCATGCGTTGCTCGTAGGGTGC